>Ga0160461_1001220_pt1 | contig 11020 bp, 14 predicted proteins | sample HID1975I_E6MG_FD_108266 | JGI IMG/M metagenome (GOLD analysis project Ga0160461, IMG submission 108266) | Enriched soil microbial communities from UW Madison campus, WI, USA - HID1975I_E6 MG | ecosystem: Environmental > Terrestrial > Soil > Unclassified | place: USA: Madison, Wisconsin...
CGCGGGTCAGGTGATCGGCAAGGTCGGCCAGACCGGCAAGGCCACCGGCCCGCACCTGCACTTCGAGGTGCTGCTCGGCGGCAGCACGCACACCGACCCGATGGAGTGGGAGTACGAGCACACGACCGGTACCCATACGGTCGGCTGACGCGGTTCGGTCGCGACCCGCGTCTCTGATATTCTTTTCTGGTTGCCCGCTCGCGGGTGGCACGCCCCGATAGCTCAGTGGCAGAGCACTTCCATGGTAAGGAAGGGGTCGTCAGTTCAATCCTGACTCGGGGCTCGAAATCACCGGATGGTGCATCCGGTGGTGTCGCGGCGGGGTAGCTCAGTTGGTGAGAGCGCACGACTCATAATCGTGAGGTCGCGGGTTCAAGCCCCGCTCCCGCTACACGAAAACCTCGGATGATCAGGATTTCTTGTCCCACTTGAAGGGACACGATCTGATGACGTCATCGTTTACTGTTCATTATTTGATCTGGTATTTGGGCTGCCTCCAGAGCATGCCAAACTGCCGACACGCTGTCCGTGTCGGCATGCGATGGACCGGCTATATCTCCTTCTGCGATTCGCTGATTTCTTCGACGTTCACCGAGATGTGCTCGGCCACGGCATGTCGTGCGGCGACGTATCGGGAGCGCAATGTCGATGCGTTGACCCCGAGATGGCGGGCGGCTTCTTCGAGCGTGAAGCCATCCCACAGAACGAGGATGAGGGGTTCGCGAAGGGGTGCGGGGAGCGCCCGGACGGCGGATCTGACGTCGAGTCGTTCGTCGAGTGATGTGGCCTCATCGACCATTGCTTTTCTGCGGAGTTCGTTGCCGAGCGCGGTTGTCGCGTCGGTCCGTCGGCGTTCGGATCGCCAGTGGGTCCGCAGGACATTGCGCGCGACTGTGAACATCCACATCCGCATCGCCTCCGGGTCGGTGGGGATCTTCGATCGCTTTCGCCAGATGATTTCAGCGGCGTCGGAGAGGAGGTCGGCGGCCTGCTCGGGCTGTCGCACTCGTCGGGCGAGGTAGCTGTCAGCGCCGGTGAGGAAGTAGGCCAGTGGTGCCGGTTGAATTGTCGGCCACTGCTGTGTGCTTATTCTGCCTGGTTCTCGGGTTTGGTCGAGGGCAGGGTGTTGATTCCGGTGTTCTTGAGTCGGTAGCTGGAGCCTTTGAGGGTGATGACGTCGGCGTGGTGGACGATGCGGTCGATCATCGCGGCGGCCACGACGTGGTCGCCGAAGACGTCGCCCCAGCGGGCGAAGGGCAGGTTGCTGGTCAGGATCAGTGAAGCGTGTTCGTAGCGGGATGATACGAGCTGGAAGAACAGGTTCGCGGCGTCTTTCTCGAACGGGATGTAGCCGACCTCGTCGACGATGATCAGCCCGTAGCGCCGTAGCCGGGCGAGCTCGTGAGGGAGCCGGCCTTGGGAGTGAGCGGCTTGGAGGCGGGTGACCCAGTCGGTCGCGGTCGCGAACAACACCCGGTGGCCGGCATGGGCGGCTTTGATGCCGAGCCCGGTCGCGAGATGCGTTTTCCCGGTCCCGGGCGGCCCGAGGAGCACAACGTTCCGGGCCTCGGCGAGGAACGTCCCGGTGCCGAGATGGGCGATGGTGTCGCGTTTGAGAGCGGGCTGGTGATCGAAGGTGAAGTCCTCGATCGATTTCCGGCCCGGGAACCCCGCAGCCCTGATCCGAAGCTCGGCGCCCGACGCGTCACGGGCAGAGACCTCGCGGGACAGCACAGCGGCGAGGTATTCTTCGTGCGTCCAGGACGCCTCCCGGGCCTGTTCCGCGAGCCGGGCGGCGGCGTCACGGATCCGGGGTGCTTTCAGCGCACGGGAGAAGTACACGATCTGGGACAGGGTGTCGTTGCCCATCACGCGACCTCGCTGCTGGTGTCGAAAGTGACGTCGAAGACCTGGTCGTAATCGGCGAGATCTCTGTCGAACCGCTCTTGCAAAGCGGGGGTCGGGGTTTGGAACGCCGTCCGGAGCCGGGCCGCGGCGAGGACATGAGCGTCGTCGGTGATGGTCTGCCCGCGCGCCCAAACCCGGGCATGAGACGCCAGCAGCGCCCCGTCGAGATGAGCGGGCTCTCGCGCCACGTTGTGTCGAACATGATCATCGAAGTCGACGCAGACACCGCGGGGGCTATGTACACCCTGACCGTGTATTCGGCTGACGGGACGCCCCCGCTTGAGCTGAAGGGTGCATCCGCAGTCTGCGACCTGTTCGACACGATGCGGTACGTGGATGGAGCATGGCTCATCGCTCGACGCGAGACAAGAGGAGGCCGCGATGATCGAGGCAAAGAAGGTGCTCGTCTCTGCGGGGGTCACCGGGTGAGTTTATGTGCCGTCGATGAGCCCGTATCTGCCGATCACGCCGAAGGAGATCGGTGAACATGCGATCGGTGCGGCACAGGCGGGCGCGGCGATTCCGCACCTGCACGCCCGCCGTGCACCCGACGGCCGGCCGGCCGCTGAGCCGGAGGTGTTTCGCGAGTTCCTGCCCGCTGTCGCAGACGCGACCGACGCCATCATCAACATCTCGACGGGCGGGTCGACGCAGATGACGATCGAACAGCGGCTCGCAGCGGCTTCCAGCTTCAGCCCTGAACTCGCGTCACTGAACATGGGCACGATGAATTTCGTATCAGCCCCGATCGCAGATCGGATCACCGAGTGGCGGTTCGACTGGGAGGAACAGTACGTCCGCAACACGTACATGCATCCTTTCCACAACACGTTCGGCATGATCGAGCGCACGCTCCGCGATCTCGGGTAAGGAAAAGGCACCCGCTTCGAGTTCGAGTGCTACGACATCGGCCACCTGTACTCGCTCGCGTACTTCGTAGACAAGGGACTCGTGAAGCCGCCGTTTCTTATCCAGGGCGTGTTCGGCATCCTTGGTGGCATCGGCGCCGACCACGAAAACCGACGTCGCCCTCGCGGCGTGACTACAACCCGTCACCTACTGGTGCGGCAGACCCAAAGGACCTACCACCGCCGTCGCCGGCAACGCGTCCTCGGCAAGTTGACGCCCATCGCGCTCGAAGCCATCATGACCACACAGGCCGCATCCGCGGCCTAACGAGAAGAGTCACCAATACCTTCAGCAGTCCCGCCCGTCGGGGATCGTCAACGTGGTACAGGTGCGAGGCGGTTGGGTCCGACGGCTCGGCGGGCCGCGATCGTCTCGTGCGTTGGCGGACTACGGGAGCTTGGACGCGAGGACGTCGGCCGCCAGGATCTCGGGTGCTGCGCCGAGGAGGTGCTGGTTGGCCATCAGGGCTGCGACGATGGCGCCGTTGGCGTGGGCGTCGCGAGCGGCTTCGTCGGGGAATGCATCGAAGATCCAGAAGGTGTCGGCGTGGGTCCTGACCGCGAACCAGACAATCGTTCCTACTTCTTCGTTGGCGAGTGCGACAGCGCCGGCGAGCAGATCGGCGACCGCGTCATGCTGTCCATCGGCCGCGACGATCTTGGCGACGAAGGCATACGGAAGTGATGCGGGTGTGGACATGAGGGGTTCTCCTAGGTGTCGAGGTTTCTTGGTGAAGCGAGTTCAGCGTATGACGAGCAAGGGCATGTGAGAAGTGGCGTATACGGCAGTATTGCTATTGTTTACGTCATGCGTATCGGACTGATCGCGATCGACGGCTGCTTCGGTTCGGCTATCGCGTCGGTCATCGACATCGTGCGGGTGGCCGACGGAGCCCGCGGCGATGTCGACCCGCGGATCGACCCGATCGAACTCGCCATCCTCGGACCGAAACGGCGAGTGACCACGACGGCATCGATGACCCTGTCGGTGGACCACCCGCTGTCGGAGTCCGGAGCGTTCGACGTGGTCGTCGTCCCTGCGCTTGGAACCCTTACGGCCGCCGCTACCAACGACGTCCTCCAGAGCCGAGATGCTCGTTCGGTCATCGCCTCGCTCGGGCGCCTCGACGAGGCGACCACCCGGATCGCCGCGGCGTGCACCGGCGTGTTCGCTGTCGCCGAGACCGGACGGATGCATCATCGGAGGGCGACGACCAGCTGGTTCCTGGGGCCGGAGTTCCTGAAGCGCTATCCGACCGTCGCCCTCGATCTCGACACCATGGTCGTGGTCGACGGGAACCTCGTCACCGCCGGCGCCGCGTTCGCCCACATCGACCTCGCGCTCTCACTCGTGCGATCGATCAGCCCCGACCTGGCCCAACATGTCGCCAAGCTCCTCATCATCGACGAGCGCCCGTCGCAGGCGGCCTTCGTCGCCTACGAACATCTCCGGCACGAGGACCCGATCGTCGTCGAGTTCGAACGCTTCGTGCGCGCCCGCCTGGACGAACCGTTCAACGTCGCCTTCGTCGCGCAGTCGCTCGGCACCAGCCGGCGCACCCTCGAACGACGAGTCCGTGCGGCGCTCAACCTCACTCCGCTCGGCTTCGTCCAACGGCTTCGCACCGAACGAGCTCGGCACCTCTCAGCAACCACGGACCTCACCTCCGCCGAGATCGCGCTACGGGTCGGCTACGCGAACGCCGAGACTCTGCGCTCCCTCCTGCGCATGGAGCGACGCCGTTCCTGACCTATCGCCATGCCTGTAGCCGGTGTCCTAGCGCTCGACTGGAACCACCTCTCAGCACGTCGCGTCGACGCTCCTGCGTCGCCCCTGGACGACCCACTCGACACGCCCGCAGCACAGGTCATGTGACGTGTCCCGGCTTCCCGGACGGTCGGGGTTGGGTGGCTGTGATGTCGCTGCGTTCTCGTCGAGGGGGTCAGCAGACTCGATCAGGGTCGACTGGGATGAGACGCGAAGGCGGTCAGGTCAGGGCGGCCGAAGCCGGCCGGCGGGGTAGCGTCGGTCACGTCGAGGTCTTTCGGACGGATGGCGTAGGAACCTCCGTCGTCGGGAGACCTCGACGTCTATCTGCGGACCGACGCGCCCGGCCGACCTACACCCTCATCTGGGAAGAGCCCTTAATCGCGGCGTGCCGTAAACGCCGTCCGTATCGAAACCGGATTACGGAACAGCCGTTTCGACCCGGAGTTTCGGGACGCGATCAGCGAGGGTGGCGCCGCTCGACGAGGATCGTGTCGCGCCACCGTCCAGCCCAGGGGCCGTAGGTCATGAGGGCGATGCGCTCTCGGTGGCCCACGCGGCGAAAGCCCGCGCGGTCGTGAAGGGCGAGGCTGGCTGGGTTCTCGGGGAAGATGCTCGACTGCACCGTCCATACCCCGTCGTCGTCGGCAGCTCGGAGGAAAGCGTCAAGGAGCGCGGCGCCGACGCCCTGTCCGCGAGCCCGGTTCGCGACATACACCGAGTGCTCGACCACGCCCCGATAGACCTCGCGAGACGACACCGCGGACGCGGCGACCCATCCAACGACCGAACCAGCGGCATCCACGGCAAGGAGCCGCCCCAGCGCGAGCTTGCCCGAGTTGAAGGCTGGCCAGGTGGGCGGGTCTGGTTCGAACGTTGCATTGCCGGTGGCGATGCCCTCTCGATAGATCACTTCCACCGGCCCCCAGTCGGCGGCTGTCATCGGCCGGATGAGTACACCGCTCATGGCCGCAGCGTGCGGGAGGCCTGTTCGAGAGCGTCGGAGACGACGCGGTAGTAGGCCCAGCGTCCGCGCTGTTCGCGGGTGGCGAGGCCGGCGTCGACGAGCAGTTTCATGTGGTGGGAGACAGTCGGCTGGGACAGGCCGACTGGCTCGGTGAGGTCGCAAATGCATGCTTCACCGTTGCCGGATGCGGCGATCAGCGAGAGAAGCCGCACGCGGGTGGGGTCGCCCAGAGCCTTGAAGGTGTGCGCGATCCTCTCGGCCTCGTCGGCGGTCAGCACGCCTCCTGTGACTGGTGAACAGCACACCGCACTATCGGTCGGGAGGAGGGAAACTGTCGTGGACATGCAACGATTCTGACACGTCACATTGACATTCGTCGATACATCGAGGATTCTCAATCCATCGAGTTCTGTCGATGAGTCGAGGAGTAAGTGTGATGGATAGCGCGTTGCCTGTAGTTGTCATTGGTGCCGGCCCGCAGGGCCTCGCCGCCGCCGCGCACCTGGTTGAGCGAGACGTGGTTTTTGTTGTGCTGGAGGCTGGGGTGGGCCCGGCATCGGCGGTTGCCGAGTGGGGTCATGTGCGCCTGTTCTCCGAATGGCCGGAGTTGATCGACACGGCCGGCGCGCGGATTCTCGAGCCCACCGGGTGGGCAGCACCCGTGGCGGGATATCCCACAGGCGCGCAGTGGATCAGCGGCTATCTCGCGCCGCTTGCTGCCGAGCTGGGCGATCGCGTGCGGTACGGCGCTCGGGTCGTCGGAGTGTCCCGTCTGGGCCGTGACCGTCTCGTTGACGCAGGTCGCGGCGATCAGCCGTTCACTGTGCACGTGCGGCCGACTGAGGGGGAGGAATACAGGTTGCAGGCGCGCGCAGTTGTCGACGCCTCGGGCACGTGGTCTTCGCCCAACCCTGTCGGCGCGGACGGTCTGCCTGCCCTCGGGGAGAAGGCTGCTGCCGGGCTGCTGTCGTATCGCATCCCGGACTTCCGGGACCGGGAGGGGTTCGAGGGAAAGCACACGGTTGTGATCGGTTCGGGGCATTCCGCAGTGACCGCGGTTCTTGCGCTGGCGCGCATGGCGCGCCGCGATCCGAACACCACAGTCACGTGGGTGCTGCGCCGCGCCACTGCCGGTAATACCTTCGGGGGTGGTGACGCCGACGAGCTGCCCGCACGAGGGGCGCTGGGGATCAAGGCGAAGGAGTTCGTCGACGCCGGGCTGGTGTCCCTGGTGACCGGGTTCCGTGTCGAAAGCGTATCCAGAGACGGGGATCGTCCGGTCCTGGTGGCAGAGGACGGTCGCACGCTTACCGCTGATCGCGTAGTGGTACTCACCGGGTTCCGTCCCGACCTGTCATTCCTGTCCGAGCTGCGGTTGGAGCTAGACCCGACATTGCAGGCCCCGGTGCGCATCGCTGCTGAGGTCGACCCGAACGTGCACTCTTGCGGCTCGGTCGCGGCGACCGGTGCCACCGACCTCGCCCACCCGGAGCCTGATTTCTACCTCGTGGGCGCGAAGTCCTACGGGCGGGCACCGACCTTCCTCGCCCTCACCGGCTACGAACAAGTGCGCAGTGTCGTCGCGGAGCTCGCAGGCGATCGCGAGGCAGCAAGAAGGGTGGAGTTGGTGCTCCCCGACACGGGTGTCTGCGGCGGCGCCGGCCTGTTCGACGCTTCCGGAGCGTCCCTGGGCGGGGCGTGCTGCGCCCCGCCGGCCCAGGTGCTCCAGATTGGCCGCACTCCCGCCTCCGTGTGACCGAACACAGAAAGGGGTCGGGTTGCGACAGCAATTCGGCCCCTTTCCGTTCTTTAGCGTGCGAGGAGCGTCGACTGAATCTTGTTGGAGACGGCTTCACGCAGCGGCCGCACGGCCTCGGCGTCCCACGCCTCCGGGTTTGGAAATGACCACTCCAAGACCTCGCCGCGCGGAGTGGACGGCAGATCGAGGCCGGGTTTCATCAGGACCACGACGTCTGCCTGATCGAGGTCGTCTGACGTGACCGCGCGAGGCACCCGGCCGGTGATGTCGAGGCCCAGTTCAGCGACCGTCGCCGCTACAGCGGGGTTTACTTCATCGGCGGGCGAGAGCCCGGCCGATGTGGCAATGAACCGGTCGCCGGCCAGGTGCTCCAGGAGGGCGGCCCCGAGCTGGGAGCGGCCCGCGTTGTGCTGGCAGATAAACAAGACGGTAGGCGTGGAGCTCATGAGTTCTTCCGGGTCAAGAGGCGATCAGGCGGGGTGCGAGGTCATCGATTCGGTGCTGCAAATCTTCAAGAGCGGCGTCGAACGCGGCATCGGTGCCGATCCGCACCGGGTCAGGGATCGACCAGTGCGCGCCCTCGCGCAGGCCCAGCTCCTCGTGCGCGTTGTCACAGACGGTGACCACGAAGTCATCCGCCTCAAGCACATCGACCAGAGCCCGCGGCCGCGCATCGGGGAGAGTCAGCTGGTGCCGTGCGGCGGTGGCGATCGCGCCGGAGGCGATCTGCTCGGCCGGATGCGTGCCGGCGGATTCTGCCGGGATGCTGCTGACCCGGTTCCAGAGCGCGACCGCGAGCTGCGAACGGGCCGAGTTCGCGGTGCACACGAACAGCACCCGTCGGGCGGAGCCGAGCGACCCGGGCACGAGCCCGTCCAAGGCGTTGTCGGTCAGTCGCACGTAGGTGCGCCGCTTATCCGCTTCGGAGCGGTGCCGGGTGAGCATCCCGGCCGATTCGAGGAAACCAAGGTGGTGGCTGATGAGGTTGGAACGCATGTCGAGTGCTTCGCGGATCTCTGACGGTGCGAGTTCACCCACGGTGAGTAGATCGACGATCCGCAGCCGGGCGGGGTCGCTGAGCGCAGCGTGCTTCGCTGCCCTCGCACTCACGTCCGCATTTAGTTCAACGTTCATTGTTTCAATCTTGACTGAATTAGTTTGACGGGTCAAGATGATGCCCGACATGAATTCATCGAAGCCTCACCCTGAAGTCCCCAGGCCGCATCTGGCGCGCCGAACCGCAGCCGAATTCGTCGGCACCGGGCTCCTGGTGACGGTCGTCGTCGGTTCCGGGATCGCCGCGCAGCAGCTCTCCGCCGGTGACGTCGGCCTGCAACTGCTGGAGAACAGCATCGCGACCATGCTCGGGCTCGCCGTCCTGATCCTGATGCTCGGCCCGGTTTCCGGGGCGCACTTCAACCCGGTGGTGTCGATCGCCGACTGGCTGCTCGGCCGCCGCGGGCGCGGCCTTCCCGGGCGTGACCTCGGCCCCTATCTGCTGGCGCAGATCGCCGGCGGGATCGCCGGCACCCTCCTCGCTGGTGCCATGTTCGACACCACCCCGTCCCTGTCGACGACCGTTCGGGCTGCCGGCGGCCACCTGGTGGGTGAAGTGGTTGCCACCGCTGGCCTGGTGCTGCTGATCTTCGCGCTCGCCCGTACAGGGAAAGGCGCGGTGACCGCAGCAGCGGTCGGTGCCTACATCGGGGCGGCGTACTGGTTCACCAGCTCCACGTCATTTGCGAACCCCGCCGTCACTATCGCCCGCATGTTCACCGATACCTTCGCGGGCATCGCGCCCGCCTCCGTAGCTCCATTCATCCTCGCCCAGCTCGGCGGTGCCGCACTCGGCCTCGCGCTCCTCCTCGTTTTCTACCCGACCGCCGCGCGCACCGCGGGCGACGTCGTGGTGCCCACGCAACCCGAAACCACGTCCTGAAAGGCACCCCCATGCACCTTGTAGCGATCGGCGGAAGCGACGCCGGAATCTCCACCGCCCTGCGCGCCCGCGAACTCGATCCCTCCGTCGACGTCACCGTCGTGGTGGCCGACGCCTACCCGAACTTCTCCATCTGCGGCATCCCCTACTACTTTTCCCGCGAAGTGCAGCCTTGGCAGTCCCTCGCCCACCGCACGCACGCCGACCTCGAAGCCACCGGCATGAACCTGCGCCTGGACACTCTCGCCACCGGCATCGACGTCGACGGCCGCACGCTCACCGTCCGCGACGCAACCGGCACCGAATCGACGATCGCATACGACGAACTCATGGTCGGCACCGGAGCATCCCCGTCCACCGCCGGCATCGCCGGCCTCGACCAGCTCGGCCCCGACGACGGCGTGCACCTGCTGCACTCGATGGGCGACACCTTCGCGCTGGAGCGCTACCTCGACGAGCACCAGCCTGAAACCGCGATCATCGTCGGAGCCGGCTACGTCGGCCTCGAAATGGCCGAAGCCCTCACTGTCCGCGGCCTGCGGGTCACTCAGCTCCAACGTGGCCCCGAAGTGCTCTCCACCCTCGACCCTGAACTCGGCTCCCTCGTCCACGACGAACTCACCCGACACGGCGTCGACGTCCTCACCGGAACCCGCATCGAAGCTGTCACCCGCGACGCCGGCCGCCTCACGGTGACCGGCGTCCGCGACGGTGACGCTTTCTCCCGCACCGCCGACCTCGTGCTCGTCGTCGTGGGCGTGCGCCCCAACACCAGCCTCCTCACCGCAGCCGGCGCAACCACAGGCGCGGGCGGTGCGGTCGTCGTCGACGAGCACATGCGCACCGGCCTGCCGAACGTGTGGGCAGCCGGAGACGGCGTGGTCACCCACCACCGCCTCCTCGGCGTCACCTACCTGCCCCTCGGCACCACCTCGCACAAGCAGGGCCGCGTCGCCGGAGAAAACGCCATCGGCGGCAACGCTCGTTTCGCCGGGAGCCTTGGCACGCAGGTCGTGAAGGTCTTCGACGTCGTAGCCGCCCGTACCGGCCTCCGTGATTACGAAGCAGCAGGCGTTGACTACGCCCCCCACAGCCACTCCGTTGTCGCTGACGACCACAAGCGCTATTACCCGGGAGCAACCCCGATCAGCATCCGCATCACCGGAGACACCCGCGACGGCCGCCTCCTCGGTGCGCAGCTCGTCGGCACCCGCGGCGCCGAAATCTCCAAGCGCGCCGACACCTACGCCACCGCCCTGCACCACGGCATGACCGTCGCCGCGATGAGCGACCTCGACCTCTCCTACACGCCCCCGCTCGGCTCCCCGTGGGATGCCGTGCAGATGGCAACCCAGGCATGGGAACGCGAGGGCGTGAGGAACGAACTGGTGACAGGTTTGGTTTAGGCCGCGAGGGTGAGCGGCTTGGTTAGCTTCGCTTCGAGCTCGATCGGCGTCAAGCCGCCGAGAGCGTTCTGGGCTCGTTGCCGGTGATACTTCCGCTCGATCCAGACGACTATCGCAAGGCGTAGTTCTTGTCTCGTCGCCCATCGCTGCTGGTTGAGCACATTCGTTTGAACGAGGGACCAGAAGCTCTCCATCGCGGCGTTGTCTCCTGCCGCGCCGACACGGCCCATCGATCCGACCATGTCGTGGCGGCGGAGTTCGCGGGCCATCGCGCGGCTGCGGAACTGACTGGGCTCAACCGGTGGAAGCAACACCTGATCGGAGGGTGTTGTGGGAAGACCATCGGATTGGATGAGGGAAGTGAC
>Ga0160461_1001224_pt1 | contig 10986 bp, 7 predicted proteins | sample HID1975I_E6MG_FD_108266 | JGI IMG/M metagenome (GOLD analysis project Ga0160461, IMG submission 108266) | Enriched soil microbial communities from UW Madison campus, WI, USA - HID1975I_E6 MG | ecosystem: Environmental > Terrestrial > Soil > Unclassified | place: USA: Madison, Wisconsin...
GGAAGGCCGCCAGGGCCCGGCCATTGCCGCCACCGACTACGTGCGTGCGTACGCGGACCAGATCCGCTCGTTCGTGCCGATGTCGTACACGGTGCTGGGTACCGATGGCTTCGGCCGTTCGGATACCCGTGCCAACCTGCGTCGCTTCTTCGAGGTTGACCGGTACTACATCGCGCATGCCGCGATTGCGGCGCTGGCTAAGGAAGGGAAGATGACGGGTAAGGATGTGGCAAGGGCGATCAAGCAGTACAAGATTGATCCTGAGAAGGCTAATCCGGTTGGGGTTTAGCGAATAGACGAGTTTCGAACACTTCAAAGGGAAGGCCTACGGCCTTCCCTTTGCTTTATATAGCAGAGCTAGGTCTACGCATCTAAAGAAATGGAGTTTTTGGATGGGCAAGAAAGCGGCTTCTTGGCGATTCTTCAGGCCAGCAATCTTCGCGATGGCGCGAGTCGCTCGTCGTTTTAGACAAGTGGCAAATCTACTGGTATCTCAACCCGACTACCCGCCGTACGTCTCAAGAGTGCCGCGCCTGAAAGTGGCGATGACGCAAGGGCTGAAGGCCCTCTTCGGCTCTCGAGTCTACAGGCGTGCTGGAGAATTTGGACCCCTAACCCCGGCGATGCTCACAGGCCAGGATTATGTTCGATATAGAGCTGAACTGCAGAGGGCGCTTAGGCTGCCAAAGGTAAGAAACATCGCAGTCACTGGCGGCTACGGGGCAGGAAAAAGCAGCTTCATACAGTCCTTCGCGGCAGATCATGACGAATACAACTTCTGCTTTATATCCCTTGCTACATTCAATAGCGGAGTAGAGTCGAGGGAATTACTCGACGCCGAAGGTTCGCCGGTACAGTCCGAAAAACTCTCAAAATTCCCGGAAAGAGATCCAATTGAACGGATCGAGGCAACTATTGTCCAGCAGCTGCTCTACTCGGTCAAAGACAGCAGTATTCCGCAGACTCGACTAAAAAGAATTAATCACATTTCCACCGCTAGGGCTTCACTCTACTCCGCTTTTACAATAGCAGTTGGGGTTGCGGTGCTTAGGATATGTGGCTTGCCCAAAGAGCTCAACGCGTTAGCTGTCGATTCTCCAGTGCGGGATATTCTCCAGTCGCCATTGGTTGCCTCAGTATTTGTAGCTGCAACCGCGATTTTCCTGCTGGCATACAAGCTAATTTCTGCTGTGCTTAATTTGAAGTTGCAAGGGGTTACGGTAAAGGGATTGGCCTGGGCTCAGCCCGCGATTGCCTCCGTCCTTCACAAGCAGCTTGATGAGATTGTTTACCTCTTCGAAAGAAATAAGATCGATATCGTTCTCATCGAAGATTTGGACAGGTTCACCGATGCGAGTCCTTTCACTAGGCTTAGGGAAATTAATTTCATAGTCAACTCGTCACCCAGCATTACCCGGCCGGTCCACTTCGTCTACATGATTCGTGACGATCTCTTCAGTGCGGAAGACAGGGTCAAGTTTTTTGACTATGTCTTACCCGTGGTGTCTGTCATCAATACGGATAATTCGAAGCAAAAAATGCTGGATATTATTCGCGACAGGCGGTGGAAGCCAATTGAGATCCCGTCCGAGGATCTGATTGAGGCAGTATGCTACTACGTGGATGACATGCGCCAGCTTGTCAATATCCTCAATGAGTTTGACTTATACAGGAAGGTTGTAAACAGAGGAAGATTCTTATCTCCAAACAAGCTGTTTGCAGCAGTTGTCGCAAAGTGTCTCTTTCCCAAGCAATATTCCAAGTTGCTGAAGGGAGAGGGTCTCATATATGAAGCCATAAAAAGCTATGTACCTTGGGCCGCAGAGAGGGACGCTCATTACCTCGCGCAAGTCGCCGAGCTTGAAGTTAAGATTGAAGCTCATACCATAGGTCTTGCTAGATCCGAACGGGAGCTCTGCGCATTGGTGTGGATGGAAGCAGCAGGGTACGAAAAGAGCTATCAACTTGAATCAATAACCATCCCGAGTGGCGAGCGACTCACTTTTAATGAGTTCGTGGGCCAGGAGTCGATCCATAACTTGATCGATCAACCGGCTTTGTTGAGCCTGCAATTTCAGCATCGTGGCATCCGTACCGTCGACACCAGAGACCTCCTCGGCTATGGCGCTGGTTCTCTAGGATCTAGAATCGCGGCCATTCAAGAAGTTGGCCGTGGAGCTCTACGACGCCTCGTTGAAATGAAGGCGAAACAAGCGTCAGAGCAGATTGTAGCCCTGTCTCAAGCAATCCTTCATTCTGATTTTGCCAGCCACGTTGCTTCCCTGTCGAATGAATGGAATCTCGGCCCAATCGGGCACCTAATTGCAAAAGGGCATCTCGGCGAAGATTACTTCGACTACTCTGGATTCTTCTACGAGGGTTCGATCTCGCGCTGGGACAAGGAAGTGATGCTCCGGATCAAGGCGGGCGAGCTCCTGCACGTCAATACGCGAATTGACAACGCCGATGCAGTTGTCAAACGCTTGAGCGAAGCAGATCTTCGTGATGGAAGGGGATTGGTTCTCGCTCTAATTGCTAGCTTGTTCTCCGGCGAAGAGTCGTCCCGCCCCGATACGCGCAAGCGTTACGCATCCCTAGTCGATGCCGCCTCCCACGAGCAGCGGCTAGATGCGTTGCTTTTCGGGATCAATGGCCACGCTTCTTTGATTCCTGTTGTACAGGTGCTACTAAAAGGGAGCGCCGAATCACTTGTAACTATACTTGGGGAGGGGTTCGCGTGTTCAGCAAGTCCTTGTCTGGAGAGAATTTGCGGGGCGATTATCTCCAGTGCGGAGGGGACTGCCGACAAGATTGGGGACGAACTGGCGAGTGATCTGGATGCCTCGATCACGGGTTTGACCGATGGCGCTGCATTCGCGAGCGCGATTTCTGACCGTGGCTGTGCGTTACGATGGTTAGATGCGCAAGGCACGTGGATAGAGCGGCTTGGCAGAGAGGTTAGTCGGGAAGATCTAGGGACTCTGCTTCGATTGGACGCGGTCGCCGTGAATCTGCATAACATCAGGGTGATAGCGGCTGCCTATGAGCTGGAGTGGTCAGACAGGACCGTGGCGTTGCGCGACATTAGGAGCCTGCCAAGGGGCCGCTTGCGCAAGACACTGCTGGCATCACCAGCCAAGCTTGTAACTGCGATTCTTGAACAGCGAGGCGATATTGAAGATGACGGCGAGCATGTACTCTGGGCGTTGAGGCACGTCCAGGAGGACACGGAGCTTCGTGTCGCACTGATCGAGCGGGTGGATTTCAACGTCGAGTCTCTTCAGGATATAGCTCCTAGTCATTGGCTCCAGCTTGTGATAAATGCGCGCATAAAACCTACGTGGCAGAATCTGATTTTGCTGTCCGATGGTTTATCCGTGGACGATTTCGGTGCATGCATGCAAGTGCTTACGTCCTCAGCTTCTTACGCGCAAGCACTTTCACGGGACATATCCGCCCTTTCGCAGGTCAGTGACGAGGTGGTGGTCTCCCTTGCTTCTAAATTACTTACCGCAAGCGGTGCACTTCCTGACCAAATAGGGGGCTTCGCCGGGCGCTCAGGCATAATAACGTTTGTAAGTGGCGATGAGATTCCCGACTTGACGGCGGGCGTAGTAGCAGGGATCGCAGGTGAGCTAAACGGGCGCTGGGTTGATTGGGTTTTTGAAAGACTACAGTCTTCTGACGTTGATGCCGCAGCTCGATATCTTCGTGCCTGCGGCGGGGATCCCGCATTGACTGCTAGTGGAACTCGCATCCGTTCAAAGGTGCTTTTAGCAACAGTTATTTCCACTGGCGACGCGAACCTGAAGGCTGAAGTGTTGAGCGCATGTCTGAAGCGGATAGATGACTGGACAAATGAGGCAGCTGATCAGGTCATCGAGATTGTCCTTGCGCTGGAAAGCCGTCACTTGGGAGCTTCAGCTTCCTTGCTTGGGGGCGCCGGCGAGTTGCTTGTTGCAGCATCGGAGGACGTGGCCATTCGAGTCCTGACATTGCTGGTCAATCAACTTGCCTGGGTCGAAGTACGATCTATATTGCTTATAGCCGGAGGCGGTTTCCTATCTAAGTTGCAAAGCGTCAACGAAACAGTATCGCTACCGATGAGCGATAAGGCGCGCGAGCTGGTTGACGCGATGTACCGGATCAGCGTTCTTAGAAAACCTGCCTACAGTCGAAAAAGAGTTGCAGTGCAGGCGTCCGCAAAATTTTAGACGTCAAGCACCAGGAAAATCTGTCGACCCACCTTTCCACTGACCAATTTCCAACTTTGTGAGGATCCGATGAAGCTCTATACGTTAGACAAGGATGAAGTGGTTGAGGGTTTCGTTGTAAGTGCTGTTTGCGAATATAGGTTCGCCTTAGACCACCTTGCCCCTCTGATCGGTCGACTTAATATTCAGCGAGACACCCTTAAGACAAAGTTCTATGGGAGACTGGAGAAAGACATCGTCAAGGGTTGCGTGATGCCTCCCATTACAGTTGCCCTTATTCACGAGTTCCCGCAAGATTCGGTGATGGCAGACGTCTTCCAGTACATTGAGCAGAACGTCGATCATGGATTTGTGCTGGATGGTATTCAGCGGCTGAATACCTTGGCTAAGGCATCACAAGATCATGGGTTCGACGCATCTCGTCCACTACATGTCAGCTTCGTGATTGCTCCTTCAAGAGACAAGCTGCTGTATCGGATGATCACTCTCAACAATGGTCAACGACCTATGTCGGCGCGGCATCAGATCGAAGTTCTCGCTGATGCCTTCTTCGATTTCGACGGTATTGAACTAAAGCTCGTAGCGGAAAAAGGTAAGTCACGCGTGCGAGCTCCTGATGCCTTTAAGAAATCGGACTTCATCAAGGGGTATATCGCATACTTGGGTGAGACGGTAAATGTTGATAATCAGAAGATTATTGAGGAGAAGATGGATGAGCTCATCGCCTCGCGAATAATCGAGAGCGACATTCCAAGTCGTCGAATTGAATTTTCCGATGTCGTGAATATTGTGAACCGGATGAGCGAGGACGCATACCTAAGGGATTGGATCCGAGTCCAAAATAACTTTATCGGATTTTGCGTTGGCTCAAAGTCCTCAATTGACGTGCTCGCGAATTCCGTAAACGAAGAAATCAAGGCGGCGATTGAGGGGTTTGAGTTGGCTTTCTCTTCCGTTAATGTCAGTAAAGTTAATCTTGGTAAGGTTCGGCGTGAGTGTGTTTCGAAGTTCGTTGAGAATTTTGATGACCTGAAGACGGTTGATGAATTCGAACTTCTCAACAGAATTTCGGACTGGATCTAATTATGTCGGTCACTATGGATGGAATGGCCTACAGTTTCGGGGCGCGCTTGCCTGCCCGAGCAGATCGCTCTGCTCAGTACATGTTGCTTCGGCTGCTTTTGGGTGGCGGGGTGGTAAGGAAGTCGAATAGTCGAAACGGATATTCCCAGCAGATGGACCTGTCTTGCTGGCCGTCTGTCGCTCAAACGCGATCCAGTGCATCGGCTACTTCTGAGTTCCTTTCCGTCCAGATGGGCAGATCAGTTGGGAACTTCATAAGCGAGACCATACTGGATAACAGGCGGCTGTTTAGCGAGATGCTTTCCGAGATCTCTAATTACTACTGCTCAACTGGAACAGGAGCCCACGCGTCAGCATTTGTCTATCTGTATCGCTCGCTTGAGAGGATGTCCTTCAGCGTCCCGTTGCTCTACTGCGCTACATCAAGTGATTTCCAAGGTACATTTGACAGTTTGAAGCGCCTATTCGACGAGGGAGCTGGTGGGGATCTTAGCCTGCTAAGAAAATTCGTCGACGGGGGGAGATTTCTCGACCCCACTGTGGTTGACTCGACGATAACTGTTGATTTCTCTATGTCTCCGCACGGTGGAAAGTACTATCATGCAGTAACTTCAAGATTTAGCGATACCGAGGCATGTGATCCAGTGCTTCGGCAAATAGTAATAAAGTTTGGAAAAATGCAGGGCCTTCTGGAGACGCTTCGGAACCGGTTCTTTCACTTCAGGAGCGGTGATGGTCGAAACAATATTTCGGCAAGAGACCTTATCGATGTTGATGAATTCTTTGCACTCTTGAACCCAGCCCTTGAGAATTTCATTTGTAAGCTGATTCTTCAGTCGATCACCCTAAAATACAGGAGACGCTAGCGCATAGAAAGGAATGCCGCTCCCAAGGTGAGGCTGTCGTGTATTTTTCAGGTGCGACAACGAGGTGCGCCGTTGAAAGGGGCGCATGTCGCCATCTCAGTTGGGTGCCGCTTAAAACTAAGCGTGCGGAGCTTCCAGAAGTGATGTGCCTAGCGCAATCTCGAGCGACCGCGGCCGCGCCCTTCTTGGTGCGACCAACAAGCGAGCATTCCCAAACTACCGCTACCCGCCAGACTAGCTCCGCCAATCGAGCTTGAACCGTTTGATCACGCGCTCTGTTCTTAAGAATCTTAGTGGTCCAAATTCGACCGCTGGTAGCGGGAATCTTGCTGCGGTAGTAGTCGTGACCATGCCAAAAGCAGCCATGGACAAGAATAGCGACACGGTATCTGCTGAGCAGGATATCTGGAGTGCCGGGAAGGTCCTTTCTAATCAATCTATACCGAAACCCAAGCGCCTATAGTGCTCGACGAGGGAGGAGGTCCGCTACAGTGTCTCGGCCGCGAATGCGGCTCATATTGAGACCGCGCTGTCGAGGATTTAGGTTGTCGGCCATAGAGCTCCTGCATACCTCCTTATCATGCGCTTGGCGTGCTGCCAGGCGCGCTATTCCCTATATGCTGTCGGTAACTCTACAGTGCTGCGCCTAACCGTGCGAATCGATGGTCTCACGGAGCTCGTTGCTTAAGGTAGGGCCCGATGCTCCTTTCCCGATACTTCAGTCGCAGCAATCTGATTCACTCCGACGACAATTGTCTCCAGCATCTTGATGGCTAGGGCCTTCGCGAGAAGAGGAGGAACGGCGTTTCCTATCTGCTTGAAGGCAGGATTCATCGTTCCGCTGAATCTGAAGCCATCCGGAAACGACTGGAGGCGAGCGGCCTCTCGGACAGAGATGGTGCGTGCTTGTGAACTGTCGTAATGGATATGGCTATAACTATCCTTGCCGAGATGTGCCATCAAAGTGCGGGCCGGTTGGTCAGACCACATCTTTCGCCATTTGTTCGGGAACTTAGTGGCATCATAAGGCGGAACGACGGAGTCCCAGAGCAACTTGTACCCGGCAGACTTCTCACCAAGTTTTTCTCCGCGCAACCGTGCAGACGAAAGGCGCTCCTGAAACATCTTAACTGCATGAGCGTAGGCTTCAGGATACTGGTCGCCTGGATTCATTCGCGCGAAGAGCTCGTAGTCGCGTGGCAGGTAGCGGATTACGTGATCTGCAATGCCGTCTTTCGGTGCTGCGTGGCCATCCCAGGTGCGCATCAGCGCTCCGTAGGCCGTCGGCTTCTTTTTTCCATAAGAGACCGGCGTGTCAAAGCGACGCGCACCCCGCGATATTTTGCCCTCTGCTAGAAGCTCGCGTGCATTGATCGGAGGGAGGTCAGCTAGTGCGTCGTTTGCAGTAACCGCAGGCGGCAGATCAGGCGACGCGGCAGGTGGCGCGATGTAGGAGTGTGCATTACCCAGCAACGTGCGCAGCGTTTTCAACGCTACCGAGCGTGAACCCTCATAGCCAGGCGGAAGCACAAGCCAATGCGAAGGCTCTGGGAAAGATACAGCGGCATTCAGCTCTCGATGGTACGCAAGGAGGAACATGCGCTCCCGCATCTGGGGGACGCCGTAGAAGGCTGCGTTCAGGAGCGTGTAGCCACATGTGTAGCCCTTCGGCACTAGCACTTCGCAGGTCTCTTCAGCTATGTTCTGCCCGCCATGATTGAGCATGTCAGGCACGTTCTCCATCAGCACTGCGATGGGCTGAAACGCATCGACGTACTCCAGGTACTTCTTATAGAGCTGCGCGCGAGGGTCGTGGATGAACGCCTCCGGATGCTCTTCAATTTCTCGCAATTTCGAGCGACCCACTCGCGCGAACGCTTGGCAAGGCGGGCCGCCCACTACGATGTCGAAGGCATCTGCAACGGCACCCAGTCCCAGTTGTAGGCAAAGCTCAGCGGGAGTGGTCTTTGTAATATCAATTGGCTTGCTGTGTGCATCTGCACCGGCGTGAAAATTCAGGCCGTGAGATCGGGCGGCATCAGGATCAAACTCGACTGCCGCGCGAAGGTCGAAGCCGGCCGCCTGGAACCCAAGGGAAAGGCCTCCGCAACCCGCGAACAGATCAAGCACGCGAGGCTTGCCGCCCGAGGCAATGCGCTCAATCTTGCGGAGAATGACATCAGTACTCATTAGTTTGTTCCTTGCCCGGTGGGCAGGCGAAGTGGGGATTCGGGCTCTACTTGACAGTCGTCAAGGAACCGCTGAATTGCCATGCGGATGACCCACGCCGACGAAACGTTATGCGTGTCGGCCAATGCTTGCACCTGCATGTGCACATTCTCGGTAAGCATCACTGACGTTCGGACGGACCTGCGGTCAGGTGAAATGGGACTTCGAGCCATGAGCAGGGCCAGATTTCGATGATGCCCCATTGTGACGCAATCTGCGTATAAATGCACCACATCAATGGCGTCTGAATCGGCATAATTAGACACATCTGGCTCACTCTTTTGGACCTATGGCACGCAAGCTAGCGTTGAAGCGTCTTACTGCATCGGATCTCACGGTGTTCCGGTGGCATTTCATCAACAGGCCGGCTGGAAATCAAAAAGCCATCAATCTTGACAGTCATGTACTCGTCGGGAAGTTGTACCCAGAGCTCGGAAAGACGGAGCTTATTCCCGCCCCTCGCTACAAGGTGGATTTGAAACTATCGGGACCGGGGTTTTGCTTGCCGCAAACAATTGTTCGGAAGATCCTCAAGCAGCAGAAAAACTGGCGCCTGAATGGGGAGTTCATTGTTGGTCCGATCGACGATGCCGATCGCTACAACGCTCTTGCGCCCGACGATTTCGCTCTCTTCGATTTCCAGGGCGATCAAGTTCCAGAAGCCATACATATACTGTTTGTCTCCGCGGCCCACCCTCAAGACGAGGTGCTGCATGGAGAGCTTGAGCGTCGGTTCTCCGGCGGCTCAATGCGGATTTTGGAAGAGAGCGTCATTCAGGAAGTTGTTGAGCATAGTGGGCTCAACGCACTTCACCCACTGAGCGAGTGGGCGGATGGGGAGCTCCTGGAAGGGGCGGCTCTTGGAAGCGGGGATGCCGTTGTCGCCATCAACGATCGCCGGCGAGGGGGCGGACTGAGCCCCGAAGACTTCTTGGTTGCTCGTAAGCGCGCCGAAGCAGTTGGTTCCTCTGGGGAGTACATGCTGAACGATTGGCTCCTCGAGAAAGTGCGCCGAGGTGAAATTGTGGCGGCGGAGTGGACTGCAAGTATCAACGCAATTGCCCCTTTCGATTTCGAGATCGTACCGTCGGTCGGAAGCACGTCCCGTCGGATCGACGCCAAGAGCACTTCAGGCGCGTTTTCAAACCCTGTCCACCTATCGCGGGCCGAGCTCCGGGAGGCTGTACTGGGAGGCTTGCCTTACGACATCTACCGAATCTACCGGCTCGACGAGCGCGGTGCTGAAATGCGCATTGCCAAAGATGTCGGCCCGTCTCTTGAAGAGACCTACAGCCGAATCAACTCAATTCCACTAGGTGTAACGGTGGACTCGATCTCAATCGACCCGCTGATCCTACCTTTCGCCGAGGCAGCAGTCTTCCTAGGCAATCCGGGCTTCGATGATCCCGACTTGTTTGACTGAACGCTTGCTGCTCAACAGGTCATGAACGGTGCTTTGGCTGCCAAACGTTTTCGTTCCATCATAAGCAGGTCTCCGTCTTACAAGCCCGCACGGCTTCCGACGCGGACAGATCTTCACAACTCCCGAGTCTTCGCTGAATCCAAGTACCAGCACAATTGCTTGCGCCCCGGCATGGCGAAATTAAACTCCTAAACCAATGGCGAACAGTTCTTGCGATCTGCGCCCTCCGCAAGATGCGGTCATGATGTCCGCATGCCATCTCAGATCCTGCGACTGCTAAGAGCCATATGCGCCAATGCTTTGGCAGCGCCAACCAAGCCGCGTTAATCAACAGGAACAAGCGATTTCCCATCCTCCGCACCAAAGCGCATGGTGTTCATCGGAGCGTAGAAACTCTTCTAGCAAGACAATGTTGGACGTCCCATGTCGGGAGGGTGGCTAATACAACACCCCCTGTGGAAATACGCCCGCCGGTTCTTGCTAGACGGTTTCTAACCTCCCGACGCCCTTGCCATCCCGGCAAGGGCAAGCCCTGCAGGAGGTCCAACATGTTGACGCCGTGGGAAGACGAACCCGATGACGCGCGCCCCAAGCGCAAACCCTACGCCCGCCCCGCACGCAGCTACCGCGTAGGCGCGCTGTCGTACCCGGACCGCGAAGAGTGCGGTCCCACCGAGATTGTTCCCTACCTCAAGCTGCGCGGCCGCTGGCTGGACAAGCTCGGCTTCGACGTAGGCGCCCGCCTGAAGGTGGAGGCCACGCACGGCATCATCACCCTTACGGTGGTGGAGCGGCCCGTGCCGGTGGTCAAGAAGATCCCCCGCAAGTTGCAGCGCCGCACCGGCTGAGCGCCCGCGCCCACCCGCCGGGTGGGCCGTTGCACGGCCAGTGCCCGCCAGCCCTTGCGGGCGGCCTGGCCGCACAGCCGCAGTGCCTGCCCCGGTTCGGCAGCGCTGCGCTGTGGCAGGCGTAAACGCCAGCACGTCACTGCACGCCCGGTGCAGTGTGGATGTACAACCTGTTTCATAACCCAGCAGTGGGAGGAACGCATGAGCAAGAGTGTCTTCATGCAGTTGGAAATGGCCGCTGGCCTGCGCGCCAGCTTTCAGCACGCGGCGGCGCGCGAACACCGCCCCGCCGCACAGGTGCTCCAGCGGTTGATGCGGGAGTA
>Ga0160461_1001231_pt1 | contig 10965 bp, 8 predicted proteins | sample HID1975I_E6MG_FD_108266 | JGI IMG/M metagenome (GOLD analysis project Ga0160461, IMG submission 108266) | Enriched soil microbial communities from UW Madison campus, WI, USA - HID1975I_E6 MG | ecosystem: Environmental > Terrestrial > Soil > Unclassified | place: USA: Madison, Wisconsin...
CCATCACCAGCGCCATCACGATCGCGAAGAACACCCAGCCGTAGATGACATGATCGAAACCGACCGCCGCATCGGCGGTGGTCATGTGCGCGAACCAGATCGTGCCCCAGGCGCGCAGGCCGTTGGCCAGCACCGGCACGATCACCGCCGCCGCCATGAAGGCGATCCGGCGCGGCCAGCTGACGAAGCAGACATTGGCGACCAGCGCGCCATAGGCGAGCATGGCGATCAGGAACTTCACGCCGGAGCAGGCCTCCGCCACCTCGAAATAGCCGTTGGGGATCGAGATGAAGACGCCTTCGATATGCGCGGGGATGCCGGCGAGATCGAGCAGCGTCATGCAGATATGCGCGGTCACCGTCTGCAGCGGGGGAACCAGTTCCTCGCCGAAGGGCACCAGGAACGCCATGTAGAACAGGGGAAAGGCGAGACCGCGCGAGACCGCCGGCCCCATCACGGCGATCACCGCGCCGACCAGCATCAGCAGCAGCCCGAAATGCCGCGCCAGCGCGACCCCCGCTGCCTCGCCCAGCAGCCAGCCGAAGCCGCCCGCCGCGACGACGAGCAGGCCGGGTGCCCAGGCGCGGGGCGCGAGCCGGCGAAGTTCGGGCCAGCGCTGCCCGACCAGCCAGCCGAGGATCGGCGGGATCAGCAGGCAATGGCCGAAGGTGGAACTGGTCCACCAGATGCCGACGATATCCGCGACGTCGCGATGAAAGACCAGCAGGATCGCGACCGCCAGCGCGCCGAGCGCGCCGCCATGCCGCCACCATGCGGACAGAGGAGGCGCATCGGCATGATGCCGACCGACCGGGCTGGAATGCTCGAAACTCATCGCCACGGTCATGCCGCCTCCTCACGGTGCGAGCGCCCGCCGAGGCCGAGCAATCCATCGAGCGCGGCGAGCTGGGCGTCCCATCCGTAGCGGACCACCATCCGCGCCCGTGCCCGCTTGCCGATGCCCGCGGCGAGCGCCTGATCGGCGAGCAGCGCGACCACCGCCTCCGCCTCGGCCGCCGATCCGTCGGCGACGACCAGCTCGGACCCGGACACCGCGTCGATCCCCTCGAAGGCGGCGGGCGACGCGATCACGGGCCGCCCCATCGCCATCGCCTCCAGCACCTTGTTCTGGACGCCGCGCGCCAGCCGCAACGGCGCGACCACGACATCGGCCGCCGCGATCCAGCCACGCACGTCGGCCACCGCGCCGGTAACCGTCACCCCCGGCAGATTCCCGAGCGCCTTCACCGCCGGCGAGGGATCACGGCCGACGATCGCGAAGCGCGTGCCCGGCATCCGCGCGCGGACCAGTGGCAAGGCGTGGCGCGCGAAGATCGAGACCGCCTCGATATTGGGGCGATAGTCCATCTGGCCGGTGAACACCGCCAGCGGTCCCTCGCCCCGATCGGCCACGGACAGCCGCGCGAAATCGCCGGCGGGATCGTAGCGATCGAGATCGATGCCGTTTTCGAGGACGGCGATCCGCCCGGCCTGGCGGCCGAGCACCTTGCGAAACAGCGCCGCTTCCTGCTCGCTGACGAACAGGCTGACATCGGCGCGGGCCGCGACGGCGCGTTCCCAGACGGCCAGACGCCGTCCCTCGCGCCGGTAGACCCAGCCGCCGACGCCGCTGCTCTGTTGGCCATAGGCGGCGAACTTGGCCGAATCGACGTCGACGAAATCCATCAGCAGCCGGCCGCGCCAGCCGATCGGGGCGAATTGCGCCATCTGACTGGAAAAGGCGAAGATCGTGCCGATCCGGCCGCCGGCGACGAGCCGATCGACATGCGCGCGCAGCCCGGAACTGGCGAACATGTCGACCGATATCGCCCGGCCGGTGGGCAGCGCGGTCAGGCCGGCGGACAGGCGGCTGCGCCTGCGCCGCTCGACATGGAGCGAGGCGAGCATCGGGCGGAGCGTTTCCGCCAGGGCGATCTCCCCGGCGTCGTCGGCGAAGCAGACCAGATGGACCGGCGCGCGCGCGGCGATGTGACGCAGCAGGTGATAGCTGCGCATCTTGTCGCCGCGATCGGGCGGATAGGGCAGCCGGTGCGCCAGGAACAGGACGTCGCCCGCCATCAGCCTAGCCCGCGCGCGATCATCGGGCCGATCCGGTTGGCGATGCCCAGCGGCAGCCGCCGCCATGCCGCCACCTGCATCCGGTATTTGGGTGAGAGCGGGTTGATCTCGCGCGGCTCGGCCCCCGGCGCGCTGCGCGTCGCATAGGCGAGCGGGGTGGCCTCGAAGCCCCAGTTCTTCTTGAAGGCGAAAGCCCCCGTCCCCGGTTTCGACCGGCCGAAATCGAAGCGGGTGCAGCCACGGCTCCGCGCATGGCGCATCAGCGCGAAATACATCAGGTCATTGGCGCGCCAGTTGCGCGCGGCGGCGGTGCCGCCACCCCAATAGGGCATCACCGCGCCGGCATGGTACAGGCTCAGCACCGATGCGATCGGTACGCCGTCATGGCGGATTGTCAGGATATCGGCGTCGTCGCCGAACGCGTCCATGACCGCCCCGAACAGGCTGGCCGGGAAGACCGGCGTACCGAGGTTGCGGACGCTGGCGGCGTAGACCGCGTGATGTTCGGCGCGGTGGCGCGCCGAGCGACCGATGTCGACCTCCAGCGCGAAGCCGAGTGCGCGGCGCACCTCGGCGCGCTGCTTGCGCGGGATCGCCAGCAGTTCGGCATCGTCATCGGCCGCAATCGGCCGGACGAAGCCGGCATAGCTTCCCTCGCGCCGGGTCCAAGCACCGGACGGCAGCGGACCGCCGCGCAGCTCCACCGAAGGACAGGACAAGCGCTGCGCCAGATCCCAGGCGGCATCGCCCAGCAGTTCGACCGCGACCGGATCGTCGGCCAGTACGCCGCCGCCGACCGCGAATCCGCTCGACACCAGCGCCCGCCCGAAGAGCGGCGAATGCACCTCGGTCAGCGGCAGCACCCCGGCGAGAACGCCCGACCGCTCGACCAGCAGGCAATGCGCGACCTGCCGGCACCCGCGCGCGACGGCGCGGTTCCAGGCCGGGCGATGGAAGGGCGTGCCATCGGCATGGGCCGCGACATAAGCCTCGATCCGTGCGTCATCGGCGACCGTGCCCAGCCGCAGGACCGGGGCGTGGAGGGAAGCCATCGCCGTCATGCCGTCGCGCCGGTCGCGACCCGGCCGGCGGCAAGTTCGCTCGCCAGCGCCGCATCGACCCGCCCCCAGCGGAAATCGCCGAGCAGCCGCGCGAGCTTCGCCTCCATGGCGTCGAGCCGGGAATAATGGCGGATGCGCGAGCGCAACGGCGCTTCGGCGACGCGCGGCTGGCCCGGATCGATCTCCCACGGGTGGAAATAGAACACCGCCGGCCGATCGTCGTCGCGATTGACCTGTGCGATCGCCCAGCGCGAGAAGCGATAGGGCAGCAGCCGGAAGAAGCCGCCGCCGCCCGCCGCGATCCGGCGGGATCCGACATGGGCAGTCGTGACCGGCAGCTCGATCAGCCCGCCATCGGCGAGCGGGCGATAGGCGAAGCGCGGCGCTTCCGGCCAGCCATAATGATCATGACGGATCGGCGCGACGCTCGACGAATAGGCATAGCCTTCATCCGCCAGCACCCGGTGCGCCCAGGGCGTCCGCGCATCGATCGAGAAGCTCGGCGCGCGATAGCCGGTGAGCCGCATTCCGGCGGCATCCTCGATCGCGGCGCGGGCGCGGCGCAGGTCGGCGCGGAACTGCTCCGCCGTCATCGTGAACACGCGGACATGATCCCAGCCATGGCTCGCGATCTCGTGCCCCGCCGCGACGATCCGCCGGATCAGCGCGGGCTGGCGTTCGGCGACCCAGCCGAGCGTGAAGAAGGTGGCGTGGACCTCGGCGCGATCGAACAAGGCGAGCACCGCATCGGTATTGCGCTCGACACGGCTTTCCAGCGTCCGCCACGCGTCACGGTCGATCGTGCGCTCGAACGCGCCGACCTGAAACCATTCCTCGACATCGACAGACAAACCATTGATTACAGGCTGTCTATCGATAACACCTTCAAGCATCGATAGCCCCCCGGCCGCAGCGTCAGGCCGCGTGGATGCGCGACAGGGCCTGACGCGACGGCGCGGGCTCCTCGCGCTCGATCCAGTCGACCAGCAGCGTCAGCACCCGGCGGATCGCCGCGTCCTGTTCCTCCAGCCGCGCCTCCAGGTTTTCCACCCGCGCGATCCATTGCGCCTCGGCGTCGAGCATCACATCGGCCAGGCCGGCCGCATTCTCGCGCACACCCTCGTTCGCCATGTCGGTGATGACGAGCGCGACATCTTCCTCGGTGATCCGATCGAGATGCTCCAGCGCACCGTGGAGCAGGATGCGGCTCGCCAGCGTGTTGAGCCGACGCGGCACGCCGCCCGACCACTGGTGGATCGCGGAATAGGCCTCGGCCGTGAACTGCGGGTTGCCCTGCCAGTCGGCCCGGGTCAGCCGGTGGACGATGTAGGGCTCGACCTCCTCGGCACCCATCGGTTCGAGATGATGGGTCGCGATCACGCGCTGGCGCAGCTGTTCCAGCCCCTCGGCTTCCTGCAGCCGCTCCCGGAACTCGGGCTGGCCGAGCAGGAATATCTGCAGCAGCGACTGGTTGCCCGACTGGAAGTTGGACAGCATCCGAAGCTCTTCGAGCGCCGACATCTCGAGGTTCTGCGCCTCGTCGACGATCAGCAGGCTGCGCTTGCCGCTCGCGGCCTGCTCCTGCAGGAACTGCTCGACCCGGTCGAGCAGCCGCGCCTTGCTCAGCCCCTCGCTCGGAACGCCGAAGCCCTGCGCCGCCAGCCGGAGCATGTCGTCGCCCGCGACCTGGGTCGAGACGAGCTGCGCCACCGTCAGTCGGGCGCGATCGATCGTCGCCATCAGATGCGCGACCAGCGTCGACTTGCCCGCGCCGATGTCGCCGGTGATGACGATGAAGCCCTCACCCTGCGCCAGCCCGTAGCCGAGATAGGCCATCGCCTTCCGATGCGTCGCGCTGTTGAAGTAGAAGCGCGGATCCGGAGTCAGCTGAAAGGGCCGGTCGGTCAGTCCGTAGTACTCGGTATACATGATCGTCTCCGAAGGCTCCGGTCAGAAGGTATAGCGCAGGCCGAGGAGCAGCGAGGCATTCACATAATCCTCGAAGTCCTCGACCGAGGTCGAATAGAGCGCGGCGGTCGCCTGGGCGGTCAGCCGCTCGTCCAGGAACTGGTGGTAGTAGGACAGCGCCGCGCCACCCGTCGTCCGATCCGACGCCAGCGGCAGGCTGCTGCTCAGCCAGTTGGCGTAGCCGGTGAGGGACACGCCCGACATCTCGGTCAGGCGACGATCGACATTGCCCATCAGATAGACATTCTCGTCCACCACGCCGTCCAGCGAGAAGGCGTTGGCGATGATCGGCGAGATATACTTGCGCCGCGCATAGCCGCCACCGAGCTGGAAGGTCCACAATCCACGCTCGCCACTGAGCTGCAGGTTTACCCCGCTCGCACGGAAGTTGGAGGTCGTGACCGACTGGAGCGCCCCGTTCATGCAGCCGCCCTCGCCCTGTTCGCTGCCGACGATGCAGCCCGCGAAGGGGTTCTGGATCGGGTTGCCCGGGGTCTCGAAGCTGGTCGGCAGGCCGGAAAGGCTGCCGACGATCTGGCGGCCGAAGCTCTGGATGCCGTTGTAGACGCTGATGTTGAGCGCGGTGCGGCGGCCGACGCGATAGTCGAAGCTGCCGGTGACGAAGGTCGATCCATAGCGATAGCCGACCTTGGCCTGCAGCTCGGTACGGCGGTTGGGCCGCCACATCACGCCCGCATCGTAGATCAGCCCGTCCTGGTCATAGGCGAGCAGCGGCGGCCGGGTGCGATCCTCGACGAAGCGGCCGTTGCCGTCGACGACGGGGTTGCCGTCCGCATCGCGCAGGATATCGCGCTGGGTCTGGCGGATCTTCTCGTACCCCACGCCGGCGGTGAGCGCGACGGTCTGGCTGACGGGCAGCACGATATCGCCGCGCGCGAACTTGCCGTCGAAGCGCTGCGACAGCTGGGAGGCGTTCTCGCGGGTCCAGCCGCCCGACAGCGTCCAGCCGAAGGGGAGCACGCCCGATCCCATGCCGATGCTGCCGTCGAGCGAATGATTGGTCGCACGGTCATAGCGGTCGAGCCGAGGCTGGCCGCCCGGGACCGAGAAGTTCGCACCATCCTCGGCGCGGACATAGCCGAAGCGATAGCTGCCGTTGACATTGAAGTCGCCCAGCGTGGTGGCGAGCGACGGTCCGGCATAGAAAGCATAGACTTGCGAGGTGTTCTGGAGATCACCGATCAGGAATTCCGGCGATCCGCCGCGAATGTCGGTGCGCGCCCGCGTGGCAAGCGCGCCGCCCTCGATCGTCAGCAGGTTCGGCACCAGCTGGTACCGGCCCTGCGCCAGCCCGCTATGGACGTTGTCGACGCCGAAATCGTTGTTCCAGGGGATGCGCCGCTCGTAGCGATAGCTGATCTGGACCTCGGCCCGGCGCGTGCTGACCGAGGCGTCGACGCCCGCTGCGAGCGTCGTATAGGTCAGCACCTCGCCGCCGCCGCTGCTGAGCGGCGCATCGAGCACTTGCTGGACCTCGAGATAGGGCGCGATATCGACGCGCGCCTGCGCCGGCGCACCACCGGCGAACAACGCCAGCAGCAACGCGATCGGCGCGAACAGCGCCTGAAGTACGCCACGCAACATCATGAACCATAACCATAATAACTACCGAACCGGCGACCACTCTGGGCGAATTCCACCGCGTTCAGCATTAGCTGGATATTCGGGCAATGGCCGAGCATCAGCACCGCCTCGCGCAGCTCGGCCTCGCTCGTGCGATCGGCGCGGACGACCATCAGCAGCTGGCCCGCGTGCAGCGACAGCTCGGACGCGACCGAGGCGGCGAGCGCGGGCGGCGAATCGAAGATCACGACCCGGCGGGGATGCCCCGCGAGCAGCGCATCGAGCAGCCGCCGGCTGCGTCCGGCCGCGAGCAGCTCCGACGTGGCGTTGCTCGTCTTGCCGGCGGGCAGGACCGAGAGATTGCGGATATCGGTGCGGATGATGCAGGCTTCGAGATCGATCGAGGGATCTTCCAGCCCGTCGATGATGCCCGGCCCGCCCGGCAGGCCGAGCGTCGACAGGATCTCGGGCTTGGCGAAATCGGCGTCGACCAGCACGATATCGATATCGCGCTCCGCCGCCATCGACAGCGCCAGGTTGACCGCGCACCAGGTCTTGCCCTCGTTGGGCTGGGCGGAGCTGACCAGGATCACCCGGCCGTTCTCGATCGGATCGGTACCCTGCCCGCCGAACGCCGCGAGCAGCAGCTGCCGCTTGACGATGCGGAACTCCTCGGAAAGCGCGCTGACGGGCGCATCGGGGACGATGTAGCCCCCTTCGCGCAGCCCGTCGACATCGACCGCCTCGATCGGTCCCGCCGGGCGGTACGGCGGAGCCTCCGGTTCGACCGCGGGAGTCGGGGTCACCTCGACCGGCGCGGCCGCCACGAAGGGCGCGGCGGCCGGTGGCGTCCGGGCCGGCTCGACGGGCTGCTCTACGGCGAGCGGCTCCAAGACCGGCGCGGGCGCGCTTTCGGGCATCTCACCATCACGCGCGCGCATCGCCGCGCCGAAGTCGTAGACGTCGGCGGCGCGTTCGAGCAGCGAGGGCCGGGGCCGCATGGTACGATCCTGTTTCATCAAGCCATCATCCCCCGGCGCACGAATTCCACCGCCATCAGCAGCGCCCAGCAGGCGGCCAGCCCCCCCGCTCCACCGGCGAACCAGGTCAGCCGCTTACGGTGGGCTTCCTTCTCCGGCGCGGTCCACCCCCGCGTCACCGATCCGATCACCGGCAGGCCGCTGGCGGCCTCCAGCTGGCGGGCGGTGGTGAAGGTGGTGCGCAGCCGGCTCTGGGCGAAGGCCGCGCCGACGCCGGCCCCCAGCGCCGCGATCAGCACCGCCGTCAGCAGGAGCGGACGGTTCGGCGCCACGGGCACGTGCGGGACGGAGGGCGGATCGATCACGCGGAACTGGATCGAGTCGGTCTTGGTCGCGACATCGCTGCGCAGCTTCACGTCCTCGCGATCGGCGGCGAGCTTGTCATATTGCTGCTTGAGCACCTGATAATCGCCGCTCAGCCGCGTCTGCTCGGCGGCGACGCCGGGCTCGGCGGCCTGCTTCTCGGCGAACAGCCGCATCTCGCCTTCCAGCTGCGCCTTGCGTCCGGCGAGCGCCGACACGGTCGCCTGCTTTTCGGCCTGCATCGCGCGCAGCGTGGCGAACATCGGGTTGGGCGAGGAATAGGCCCCTCCGCCGCCCATGGGCTCGGCCGCCGCCTGCGAACGCAGCCGGGCGATCTGGTTCTTCGTGGCGATGACGTCGGGATGCTGATCGGTCCAGCCGCGTGCCGCCGCGTCGCTCAGCTGACCTTCGAGCGCGGCGATGCGCCCCGCCGCCCCGCCGACCGCGACGGGCGCCATGCCCGGGGTCGAGATGGAGGCAGGCGTGCTCGCGACCTGGCCGTTGATCCCGGCCAGCGCGCCCTGCGCAGACGCGAGCGTTTGTTCGAGCTGGACCAGTTCCGACCGGGCGGTTTCCATCCGCTGCTCGATCGATCCGGTGCCCGGCAGGCCGCCCATGAACTTGGTCTCGAACGCGATGCGCTTGGCCTCCGCGTCGCGCAGGGCGCGCTCGCGGCTGGTCAGCTGCTGGTCGAGGAAGCGGATCGTCTGGCTGGTCTCGGCGCGGTCGCCGCGCAGATTCTCCTCGACGAAGATGTCGATCAGCTTCTGGACGACATCGCGCGCCAGCTTGGCATTGGCGGCGTCGGACAGGCCGTTGGCGGATACCTTCGCCTTGATCTGGAACAGGTTGTCCTGCTGCGCGGTGACGGTGATGTTCTGGCGCAGCGCCTCGACCATGCCAGCGACATCGCCGGAGCCGGCCGCCTGCGCGCCCAGATCGGTGCCGCGCACGACCTTTTCGAGGTTCACGCTCGATGCCAGGGTCTGGCGGACACGATCGATATCGCGCTGCCGCTCGACGGCGGTGATGCCGATCTTGTCGGGCAGCAGCGACTGCATCTGCACATAGACGCGCGCATCCGCCTCATAGGCGTTAGGAATCAGCGCCACCATCAGCCAGCCGAGCACGCAGATGCCCCAGGCGACCGCGAGGGCCAGCCAGCGCCGGTGCCAGATCGCGTGGACCGCGATGCGAAACTGTTCGTAGAGACCGTTCATGCCGTGACGCTTCCCGTGCCCTGCCGGATCAGAACATGCTTTCCGGGATGATGATCACATCGCCCGGAGCCAGCTTCACATTCGCGCTCGAATCGCCCTTTTTCAGGAGCTTATCGAGGCGGATCGCATATTCCTTCTGCGTTCCCGTGGCCTTGTCGTAACGGACCAGCCGGGCGCGGTTGCCCGCCGCGAACTCGTTGAGCCCGCCGACCGCGATCATCGCGTCGAGCAGGGTCATGTTCGCGCGATAGGGCAGCGAGGCGGGCTTTTCGGTCGCGCCGACGATGCGGACCTGCTGCGAATAGGTGCCCGAGAATTCGTCGACGATGACCGAGACCAGCGGATCCTTGATATAGGCCGAGAGCTTGTCGCGGATGTCGTCGGCCAGCTGCGCGGGAGTCTTGCCCACGGCCGGCATGTCGGTGATCAGCGGGGTGGTGATGCGGCCGTCGGGGCGGACCTGGACCTTCGATCCGAGTTCGGGATTGCGCCAGACGAAGACGGTCAGCTGATCGAGTGGACCGATCTCATAATCCTCGCCCGGCCCCTGTTCGGCCGAGACGAAGCTGGCCGGGGGCAGTTCGGCGGTGGATCCGCCGGAGGATGCGCATCCCGCCAGCACCATGCTCGCCAGGCTTGCGCCGATGGCCAGTGCAGCGGACTTCCGGATCACCATCACCATTTACCTCCCTGAGGGAAAACCGCCGATTCCGGCCGCCTGGAGGCGACGAAACGGGCGCAATTCCAGCCTCGCTATCGGAGAGAGAGGTGAAGATACCGTTAGGACAGAAGGGATTCGTCGCCCCGGACGACGCCATCCACCATCATTTCGCGGGGCGGGGGATGGCCGAGAAAGGCCTCGGGGCTGGCCGAACGGCCATAGGCGCCGGCCAGGAAAACCGCGACGAGATCCCCGATTTCGGCGCGCGGCAGGGCCACGCGCTCGCCCAATCGATCGAGCGGGGTGCACAGGCAGCCGACGACATTGGTGACCTCGACCGGCTCCTGCCCGAAACGCCCGGCGATCGCGATCGGATAGTTCCGGCGCAGCACGGTGCCGAAATTGCCGCTCGCCGCCAACTGGTGGTGCAGGCCGCCGTCGGTGATCAGGAACAGCTCGCCATGGCTGTATTTCCGGTCGACGATCCGCGTGAGATAGACCCCCGCCTCGCCCACCAGCCAGCGGCCGAGTTCGATCGCGAAGCCGCTGCCGGCCAGCGCGGCCGGCCGCGACTCGAGGGTCTCGCCCAGCGCCGCGCCGATCCGCTCTACGTCGAGCGGCTTGTCGCCCGGGAAATAAGGGATGCCGAAGCCACCGCCCAAGTTGACGAGCGGCGGCATGACGTCACTCTCCGCCGCCAGCCGGCCTGCCAGCGCGACGCCCGCCGCCTGCGCCTCGATGATGGCATCGGCATCGAGCGCCTGCGATCCGGCGAAGATGTGGAAGCCGCGCCAGTCGACGCCGGCCGCCACCAGCCGCCGCGTCAGCGCCGGCACGCGATCGGCATCGATACCAAAAGGCCTGGCCCCGCCGCCCATCCGCATGCCCGATCCACGCAGATCGAAATCGGGATTGACGCGGATCGCCACCCGCGCGCGCCGGCCCAGCCGGTCGGCGATCGCGATCGCACGGTCGGCCTCGCCCTCCGATTCGAGGTTGAGGGTGACGCCGGCGGTGATCGCCGCCTCTATTTCGCGTTCGCGCTTGCC
>Ga0160461_1001233_pt1 | contig 10922 bp, 9 predicted proteins | sample HID1975I_E6MG_FD_108266 | JGI IMG/M metagenome (GOLD analysis project Ga0160461, IMG submission 108266) | Enriched soil microbial communities from UW Madison campus, WI, USA - HID1975I_E6 MG | ecosystem: Environmental > Terrestrial > Soil > Unclassified | place: USA: Madison, Wisconsin...
TCGATCTGCTGCTTGACGGCCGCATCGCAGCCGACGGGATGGGTGGTGACGCAGATGAAGCCGCGCACACGCGGTTTGATGACCATGGAAACCTCGATTGGACTGGCGCAGGCCCGGCCTGCGCGATGAAAAGGGGCGGCGCGCGCCACCGGAGCGGCTGCACGGAACGCATGGGATCGTAGTGCGCGGGGGCGCGTTGCACAACCGACGGGGGTGTATGGCGCGCGGCCTCTCACCCGCCCCTCGTCCGACCGTTGGCCGCATGCTGGGCGGAGAGCAGCCGGGCATGGCCCGGCTCTACCAAGGCAGGCTGATGCGAGAGCAGCATGTGCAGGAAAGCCATGCGCCATGAATGCCGCATGCCAGGCAAGAAGGGATCGTCGACTCTCAGGAAAAGTGCCCGCCGGCTCTACCGTCCGGTTCGCTCCGAACCAACAGAGGATGGCGGGTAGCCCCGTGCAGGACCGTCATGCGCCATGGATGGCGCATGTCGAGCCCCCATGGACGGGTTTACGGCGTGTCCTGCGCGGGGCTGCCCGCCATCCTCCCACACGCGCAACAAGGACGCCGGCGTTGGCATTCCAGCCTTTCGCCTTTGACCATGCCCGTGCATCGCAAAAAGCGCCCGCCGGCTCTACCGTCCGGTTCGCGCCGAACCCTCCGGAGAATGGCGGGTAGGCCCGTGCAGGACCGTCATGCGCCATGGATGGCGCATGTCGAGCCCCATGGACGGGTTCACGGCGTGTCCTGCGCGGGCCTGCCCGCCATCCTCCCTCACGCGCAACAAAGACGCCGGCGTTGGCATTCCAGCCTTTCGCCTTTGACCATGCCCGTGCGTCGCAAAAAAGTGGCTGTCGGCTCTACCGCCCGGTTCGCGCCGAACCCTCCGGAGGATGGCGGGCAGCCCCGTGCAGGACCGTCATGCGCCATGGATGGCGCATGTCGAGCCCCCATGGACGGGTTTACGGCGTGTCCTGCGCGGGGCTGCCCGCCATCCTCCCTCACGCGCAACAAGGACGCCGCCGTTGGCTTTTCAGCGTTTCGCCTTTGACCATGCCCGTACGTCGCAAAAAGTGCCCGCCGGCTCTACCGTCCGGTTCGCGCCGAACTAACAGAGGATGGCGGGTAGCCCCGTGCAGGACCGTCATGCGCCATGGATGGCGCATGTCGAGCCCCCATGGACGGGTTTACGGCGTGTCCTGCGCGGGCCTGCCCGCCATCCTCCCTCACCCGCAACAAGGACGCCGGCGTTGGCATTCCAGCCGTTCGCCTTTGACCATGCCCGTGCCGCGCAAAAAGAGAAAAGCCGCGCAGAGCGCGGCTTTTCAGGTCCATCAGCCAACCGATGCCTTACGGACGACGCTCCAGCGCCTCGATGTCCTTCGCCTTCGGCAGCAGGTCCTGCTTGGTCACGCGCAGCGCACCGATGGTCAGCATCGGCACGGCCACCAGGATCGAGGACAGCACCACGATCACCGCGCCCACCATGTGCGTCTCGGCCAGGCCTTCCATCGACGTACCGCCGTACAGGTACAGCGCCAGGGCCGACAGGAAGAACATCACCGCCGTGATCACCGTACGCGACAGCGTCTGGTTGATCGAACGGTTCAGGACCTCCAGCGGCTCCACACGCAGACTGCGGAAGTTCTCGCGCACGCGGTCGAACACCACGATGATGTCGTTGATGGCAAAGCCCATCACCGACAACAGGCCCGCCAGCACCGTCAGGTCGAACTCGCGACCGATCGCCGAAATGTAGGCCACCGTCACCAGCAGATCGAACAGCGCCACGATGCTGGCCGTGATCGCGAACTTCCATTCGAAACGGAACGCGATGTAGATCAGGAAGCCCACCAGCATGAACAGCGTGGCGTACAGGCCGTTCATCGCCAGGTCCTTGCCGACCTGCGGGCCCACGAACTCGTTGCGCTGGATCGTGGCCTTGTTGTCGTCCAGCGAAATGGCCTTCACCACCGCAGCGGCGGTGCGCTGGTCACTGGCCGAATTGCCGGTGCCGGGCGCGTGCTCACCCTGCGGTGCCAGGCGGATCAGCAGATCGGTGTTGCCACCGAAACTCTGCACCTGGGCACCCTCGAAACCATTGGCCTCGAGCTTGGCGCGGACATCTTCAACGTCCACCTGGCGCTCGAAGCGGGCTTCGATCAAGGTGCCGCCGGTGAAGTCCAGCGCGTAGTTGAAGCCCTTGGTGGCGATCAGCGCGATCGAACCGATGAACAGCAACAGGGTGACCACCATGGCGGCATGACGCCAACGCATGAAGTCGATCTTGGTGTCGTTCGGGAGGATATGCAGCGGAAACAGTTTCATTGTGCGTGTCGTCCCGTCAGATGGCCACGTTCTGGAGCTTCTTGCGACGGCCGTAAATCAGCGTCGCCAGGGCGCGCGATACGGTGATCGCCGTGAACATCGAAGCGAAGATACCGATGATCATGGTCAGCGCGAAGCCCTTCAGCGGACCGGTGCCGAATGCATACAGCGCCACACCGACAATCAGGCCGGTCAGGTTGGCGTCGAGGATGGTGCCGCTGGCGCGGTCATAACCGGTCACGATCGCGGTCTTGCCCGGCATGCCCGCACGCAGCTCCTCGCGGATACGCTCGTTGATCAGCACGTTGGCATCCACCGACAGACCCACCGACAACGCCAGGCCGGCGAAGCCAGGCAGGGTCATGGTGGCGCCGAACATCGACATCACCGCCACCACGATCAGCAGGTTGAACAGCATCGCCAGCGAGGTGATCACGCCGAACATGCGGTAGTACACGCTGAAGAACACCAGGGTGAACAGGAACGCGTAGACCACGGCGGTGATGCCGTTCTGCACGTTCTCGGCACCCAGGCTCGGGCCGACCACGCGCTCTTCCACGAAGTCCATCGGCGCGGCGAGCGAGCCGGACTTCAGCAGCTTGGCCAGGTCCTCGGCTTCCTTCTTCTCCAGGCCGGTGGTCTGGAAGTTCTTGCCGAACACGCCATTGATGTTGGCCACCGAGATGACCTCTTCCTTGACGCGGAAGCTGCGCACTTCCTTGCCATCGACCATGGTCACGGTCGGGATGCGCTCGGTGTAGACCACCGCCATCGGCTTGTTCACGTTGGCGCTGGTGAAGTCGAACATGCGCTGGCCGCCGACGTTGTTCAACGTCACGCTGACCGCGGCCGAGCCGTTCTGGTCGGTGGTGGCCTGCGCGGCAACCATCTGGTCACCGGTGACGATCACGCGCTTGTTGAGCAGCACCGGGCCGCCGTTGTCACGGCGCTGGTAGACCTTGGCTTCCGGCGGGATGCGGCCACTGGTGATGGCGTCCTGCGCGTTGCCGTCGACCACGGCGCGGTATTCCAGCGTCGCGGTGGCACCGATCATGCGCTTGGCTTCGGCGGTGTCCTGCACGCCCGGCAGCTGCACCACCACGCGGTCGGCACCCTGGCGCTGGATGATCGGCTCGGCCACACCCAGCTGGTTGACGCGGTTGCGCAGCGTATTGATGTTCTGCTCGATCGCCCCGTTGGCGATCTGGCTCAGCTCGGTTTCCGGCACGGTGATGGCGATGCGGTTGCCGGTGACGTTGTAGCCCAGGGTGGGCTGCGCCTTGGCCATCACATCACGCGCCTTGGTGACCGCTTCTTCGCCGGCCGACGGGCTGATGGTGGCCACGATGCTGTTGTCCGGGCGACGCTCGACCGACTGGTAGGCCACGCGGGCATCGCGCAGGCTGGTTCGCACGTCTTCGGCGTAGGCATCCAGGCGCTTGTCCAGCGCGGCCTTCTGGTCGACCTGCAGCACGAAGTGCACACCGCCCTGCAGATCCAGGCCCAGCACCATCGGGCGACCGCCCAGCTTGGCCAGCCACTCGGGCACGGTCGAGGCCAGGTTCAGGGCCACCACGTAGTTCTCACCCACGCTGTCGCGCAGCGTGTCGCTGGCGGCGGCCTGCGCCTGCAGGTCCGGCAGGCGGACGATCAGGCTGTCGCCTTCCTTTTCCGCGCCCATGGTGGTGATGCCGGCCTTCTTGAGGTCGGCCAGCACCTGGTCACGCAGCGCGTCGTCGATCTGGCCGCCACGGTTGGCGGTGATCTGGACGGCCGGGTCCTTCTGATAGACGTTGGGCAGCGCATACAGGGTACTGAGCGCCAGCACGATCAGGATGAGGAAATACTTCCAGCGTGGAAATTCGAGCATTGCTTGGGTCCCGCGCGGCGCCCATCCCGGCGCCGCGGTTGTGCTTCGGAAAGGAGTGGCTTAGTTGGCCGACTTCAGCGTGCCGGTGGGCAGCACGTTGCCGACGGCGCCCTTCTGCACGCGGATGCGCACGTTGTCGGCCACTTCCAGGGTGATGAAGTTGTCGCCGATGTCGGTGACCGTGCCGGCGATGCCGCCGTTGGTCAGCACTTCGTCGCCGCGCTTGATCTTCTCCAGCATCGCCTTGTGTTCCTTCTGGCGCTTCATCTGCGGGCGGATCATCAGGAAGTACATGATCGCGATCAGGATGATCGGGAACAGCAGCGTGGTCAGACCCATGCCGCCCTGCGGCTGGCCGCCGGCAGCTTGGGCGTGGGCGGCGGGAATCAGGAAAGCGATCAGGTTCATCTTGTGTCCTTGGGTTGGGAGGCGCCCCGCCCAGGTGGGCCGGGGAGTCGCCGCGAAACGGGGGTCAGCCACGAAGTATGCCATGGCCCCGGGAGTTCGTCCTTGGGCCGTTTGGCAGGGTTTGCGCGCCGATTTGAACTGCGCCGGGCCCTTACAGCGCCGGCGTGGCCATGCCACGGGCCGCGTAGAATGACTCACGGAAGGCGGCAAAGGTTCCCGCCTCGATGGCCGCGCGCATGTCGGCCATCAGTTTCTCGTAGTAATACAGGTTGTGGATGGTGCCCAGCATCGGGGCCAGCATTTCGTTGCAGCGGTCCAGGTGGCGCAGATAGGAACGCGTGTAGCCACTGGTGCAGGCGTGGCAGCCGCAGCCCGGCTCGATGGTGTCCATGTCGCGCTGGTAGCGCGCGTTGCGGATGCGGATGGTGCCGGCCGAGGTGAAATAGTGGCCGTTGCGGGCATTGCGGGTGGGCATCACGCAATCGAACATGTCCACGCCGCGGGCGACGCCTTCGACCAGATCCTCCGGGCGGCCCACCCCCATCAGGTAGCGCGGGCGGTCGGCCGGCAGGATCGGGTGCATGTGGTCGAGCATGGCATTGCGTTCGTGCTCGGGCTCGCCCACGGCCAGCCCGCCGATGGCGTAGCCGTCGAAGCCGATCTTCTGCAGGCCCTCGGCCGACCGGCTGCGCAGGTCGTGGTGGACCCCGCCCTGGACGATGCCGAACAGCGCGGCGTCGTTGCCCAGTTCGTCATGCGCGTTGCGGCTGCGCTGGGCCCAGCGCAGGCTCAGCTCCATCGAGGTGCGCGCCACCGGCTCGGTGGCCGGGTACGGGGTGCACTCGTCGAAGATCATCACCACGTCCGAGTCGAGCACCTTCTGGATGCGCATGCTTTCTTCCGGCCCGAGGAAGACGCGTGCGCCGTCGTTCGGCGAGGAGAAGGTGACGCCCTGTTCGGTGATCTTGCGGCGATGGGCCAGCGAGAACACCTGGAAACCGCCCGAGTCGGTCAGGATCGGGCCATCCCAGCGCGCGAAACCATGCAGGCCGCCGTGGTCGGCGATGACGTCCAGGCCCGGCCGCAGGTACAGGTGGAAGGTGTTGCCCAGGATGATCTCCGCGCCCAGCGCCCGGATCTGCTCCGGCAGGATGCCCTTGACCGAGCCATAGGTGCCCACCGGCATGAAGGCCGGGGTTTCCACGGTGCCACGGGGGAAGGTCAGGCGGCCCCGGCGGGCACGGCCGTCGGTGGTCTGGAGCTGGAACTGGAGTCGGGACATGGAGCGGGATTCGGGCAAATAATTGCCGATTATCGCCGAAAAGCGGCCGACATGGCCGGCGGGGCCCGGACGAGGCCGGATCGACCCGCCCACCGTACCGGCCAACGGCCGGCACCTACCCCGTCCTGCCTGGACCCGGGCGTTGGTCGGTCGCCCACCCACGCACGCGCACCTGACCGTTGGTGGGTCGCGCGCCCACCGACGTAGAGCCGACCGTTGGTCGGCTGCCGGTCGGTCGGCCGCCCTCAGCTCACGCCTGCGGGAACAACAGCATCGCATCGCCATAGCTGAAGAAGCGGTACTTCTCGGCGATGGCGGCCCGGTAGGCCTCGAACACCCGCTCCTGCCCGGCAAATGCCGAAATCATCATCAGCAACGTGCTTTCCGGCAGGTGGAAGTTGGTCACCATCGCGTCCACGCTGCGGATGCGGTACCCGGGCGTGATGAAAATCTGGGTCTCGCCGGCATACGGCAGCAGTTCGCCGTCGCGCATCGCGCTTTCCAGCGCGCGCACCACCGTGGTGCCCACCCCGATCACCCGCCCACCCGCGGCGCGTGTACGGCGGACCTGCTGGACCAGCTCGGCGCCCACGTTCAGCCATTCGCGGTGCATCACATGGTCGGTCAGGTCATCCACCCGCACCGGCTGGAAGGTGCCCGCGCCTACGTGCAGGGTCACGTGACCGAAGTCGACCCCCTTGGCCTTCAACGCCGCCAGCAGCGCTTCGTCGAAATGCAGGCCGGCCGTCGGCGCGGCCACGGCGCCCACTTCACGAGCGAACACGGTCTGGTAGCGCTCGCGGTCGTCCAGCCCCGGCTCACGCTGGATGTACGGTGGCAACGGCAACCGGCCGGCATGCAGCAGCCACTGCTCCAGCGCCTCGGGCACGTGGAACTGCAGCACGTAGAACTCGCCGTCGCGCCCCAGCACTTCGGCCTCGCCGCCCGCGTCCAGCGCGATCCGGCTGCCGGGCTTGGGCGACTTGCTGGCGCCCACCTGGGCACGGGCCTGCTGCGCGCCGAGCAGGCGCTCGATCAGGATCTCGACGCGGCCACCACTGGCCTTCTGCCCGAACAGGCGCGCCGGAATCACCCGGGTGTCGTTGAACACCAGCAGGTCGCCCGGGTTGAGCAGGTCCGGCAGGTCGCGCACGTGGCGGTGGTCGAAGGCGGCCGGCGCCTGCGGCACCAGCATCAGGCGGCTGGCGGAGCGTTCGGCCAGGGGCGCCTGGGCGATCAGCTCGGGCGGCAGTTCGTAGTTGAAATCGGACTTCTTCAAGGCAGCGCACGGCAACGTGTAGGCAATGTCGGCCATTGTACGACTGGCCCTCGGTGGCAACGCAGCTTTTACCGAACGTCGCGCAAAATGCTGCTATGCAACAGTTTTTGACGGGGTTATCGCGCGAAAAACCGCGTGATAGCATCGGGCTGGAAGTCAGATGCACGAGCAGGAATACACCGAGCGCGCGCGAATAGACGCGCGTTTTGCGTTTTGCGCCGTGCCGCCAATTGTTTCAGGAGATCTGCAATGAGCTTCATCGAACGCCTCGCCCCCCTTCGCGCCCAGCCCGGCACCCGCCTTACCGCCGGCCTGGATGACGCCACGCTGGAACGCCTGGCCGCTGGCCACCCGCACCTGGTTGCCGCGATCGACGCTGCCGCCGCCGAATTCGAGCGCGTGCGCGCCGACCTGGGCGCGCTGCTGGCCGCTGACGAACGCGCCCAGATCGATGCGATGCAGGACGGTTTCGTCAATTTCTATGCCGACGACGCGGTAACCCCGTATGTCGCCCTCGCCGCCCGCGGTTCCTGGGTGGTCACCCTGAAGGGTGCGGTGCTGTATGACGCCGGCGGCTACGGCATGCTCGGTTTCGGGCATACCCCCGAGGCGGTGATGGAGGCGATGGCCGCCCCGCAGGTGATGGCCAACGTGATGACCCCCAGCCTGTCCCAGCAGCGCTTCATCCAGGCCCTGCGCAAGGAAATCGGCCATCGCCGCGGCGGCTGCCCGTTCAGCCACTTCATGTGCCTGAACTCCGGTTCCGAAGCCGTCGGCCTGGCCGCGCGCATCGCCGACGTCAACGCCAAGCTGCAGACCGACCCGGGCGCCCGCCATGCCGGCGCGAAGATCAAGCGGGTGGTGATCAAGGGCAGCTTCCACGGTCGCACCGATCGCCCCGGCCTGTACTCCGATTCCAGCCGCAAGACCTACACCCAGCACCTGGCCAGCTACCGCGGCGAAGACAGCGTCATCACCCTGGCCCCGTACGACGAGGAAGCGCTCAAGCGCGTCTTCGCCGAGGCCGAACAGAACCACTGGTTCATCGAGGCGGTGTTCCTGGAGCCGGTGATGGGCGAAGGCGACCCGGGCCGTTCGGTGCCACCGTCGTTCTACGCGCTGGCCCGCGAGCTGACCCGCCAGCATGGCAGCCTGCTGCTGATCGACTCGATCCAGGCCGGCCTGCGTGCGCATGGCGTGCTGTCGCTGGTGGACTACCCCGGCTTCGAGGGCCTGGACGCGCCGGACATGGAAACCTATTCCAAGGCACTGAACGCGGCGCAGTTCCCGCTGTCGGTCCTGGCCGTCACCGAGCATGCCGCGCAGCTGTACCGCAAGGGCATTTACGGCAACACCATGACCTCCAACCCGCGGGCGCTGGACGTGGCCTGCGCCACCCTGTCGCTGCTGACCCCGCAAGTGCGCGAGAACATCCGCGAGCGCGGCGCCGAAGCCGTGCGCAAGCTGGAACAGCTGAAGACCGACCTGGGCGGGCTGATCACCAAGGTGCAGGGCACCGGCCTGCTGTTCTCCTGCGAGCTGGCCCCGCAGTTCAAGTGCTACGGCGCCGGTTCCACCGAGGAATGGCTGCGCAACCACGGCATCAACGTCATCCACGGCGGCGAGAACTCGTTGCGCTTCACCCCGCATTTCGGCATGGACAGCGAAGAGCTGGACCTGCTGGTGGGCCTGGTGGGCCGGGCGTTGAAGGAAGGCCCGCGCCGGGAGCAGTCGCAGGCGGCGTGAGCCCGTGGCCGTGCGGGTGTGAACCCGCATGGCCGGTGCCCCGAGACGGCAGCCGACCAACGGCCGGCTCTACCGGCGATGGGCCGATTGGCCTCCGCGCCGGGAACGCGCGATAATCCCCTCCCGCATTCGCGGAACGAACCCCGTCACGAGGCCGGAACATCGGTCATCGGCGGGGCTTTTTCGTTTCCGCCGCACCCGTTCCCGAACACAGGAAGATCCAATGAAGTCGATTTGCGTTTACTGTGGCTCCAACCCCGGCAGCAAGCCGATCTACACCGAACGCGCCATTGCGCTGGTTGACCGCATCGCCCGCGACGGCCTGCGCCTGGTCTAGGGCGGCGGCAACGTCGGCCTGATGGGCACCGTGGCCAATGCCGTGCTGGCCGGCGGCGGCGAAGTGACCGGCGTCATTCCGCAGCAGCTGGCCGACTGGGAAGTGGCCCACCGCGGCCTGACCGAGCTGGAGATCGTCGGCTCGATGCACGAGCGCAAGTCGCGCATGTTCGAGCTGTCCGACGCGTTCGTGGCCCTGCCCGGTGGCTTCGGCACCATGGAAGAGATCTTCGAGATGCTTACCTGGCGCCAGCTCGGCATCGGCAACAAGCCGTGCGCGTTCCTGGACGTCGACGGTTTCTACGCACCGCTGATCGGCATGATCGACCGCATGGTCGAAGAGCGCTTCCTGCACCCGGAACAGCGCGCCGACCTCTGGTACGGCTCGGACATCGACGCCATGCTGGACTGGATGCGCGCGTACGAGCCGGCGCAGGCATCCAAGTGGATCGACGAGAAGCGTCGCGCTGCGTTGGTGTGACCGTGTGATGCGTTGATGTGGGCGTGCCGGCCAGCGGCCGGCATCACCGCGCGAACGTGTCCATGGGCGCGGGCCGGCCCAGCAGGTAGCCCTGGCCGTAGTCGCAGCCCAGCTGCAGCAGGGTCTGGCGCTGGGCATCGTTTTCGATGCCCTCGCCCACCGTCTCGATGCCCAGCGTGCGGGCCAGCGACAGCACGCCCTGCACCAGCGCGTAGGTGCTCTGCATGTCCTGGCCGTGCAGGCCGGCGATGAAACTCTGGTCGATCTTCAACGTCGAAATCGGGAACCGGTGCAGGTAGGACAGCGCCGAGAAGCCCGTACCGAAATCATCCAGCTGCACCAGCACGCCGCGCTCGCGCAGCGCCTGCAGGATGCGCAGCGTGCGCGGGCCATCGTCGAGCAGCGCCACTTCGGTGATCTCCAGGCGCAGGCGGTGTGGGTCGGCACCGGCCGCCTCGATCAGCCCGAACAGGCGGGCGCTGAAATCGGCCGAACGGAAATGCCGCGGCGACACGTTCACCGACAGATAGCCCTCGCCGCCCTTCGCGAGCTGCCCGATCACGTCTTCGTACAGCAGCCAGTCCACCTGTTCGATCAGCCCGCTTTCCTCGCCGAGGTCGAGGAAAGCACTCGGCAGCAGCAGCCCACGGCGTTCGTGGCGCCAGCGCAGCAGGGCTTCATAGCCCACCACCGCGCCGTCGGACAACCGCACGATCGGCTGGTAATACGGAAGGAAGTCGCGGTTGATGATCGCCCGGCGCAGATCCGCTTCCAGGTCCAGGCTGCGCAGGGCTTCCTCGCGCATGGCCTCGTCGAACACCGCGCAGCGGTCCTTGCCCTGGGCCTTGGCCCGGTACATCGCCGCGTCGGCATCGCGGACCAGTTCCTCGCCATTGCGGTAGCGCGGGTTCCACATCGCGATGCCCAGGCTGCCGGACGGAAACAGTTCGCGCCCCTTCACCCACATCGACTCTTCCAGCGCCACCAGCATCCGCTGCGCGAACTCGCGGGCCGAGTCCAGGCCGTGGTCGCACTGCAGCACGATGGCGAATTCATCGCCGCCCAGCCGCGCCACCACGTCGCCGGGGCCGATCATCGACACGATCCGCTTGGCCACCTCGACCAGCATCTGGTCGCCGGCCGCATGGCCGATGCTGTCGTTCACCAGCTTGAAGCGGTCCAGGTCCAGGAA
>Ga0160461_1001234_pt1 | contig 10912 bp, 4 predicted proteins | sample HID1975I_E6MG_FD_108266 | JGI IMG/M metagenome (GOLD analysis project Ga0160461, IMG submission 108266) | Enriched soil microbial communities from UW Madison campus, WI, USA - HID1975I_E6 MG | ecosystem: Environmental > Terrestrial > Soil > Unclassified | place: USA: Madison, Wisconsin...
ACAGCCACACGATGCACATGGCCGTGGCCAGCGCCAACAGCACCCCGGCCAGCAATGCCAGCAACGCCCGGCCCATCATCCGGAAGTCCACCACGCACAGCGAAAAGCCGAGCTGCACGATCGGGCCCATCAGCGGGGAGATCAGCATCGCCCCGATCACCACGGCCGCCGAGGACTGCAGCAGGCCAAGGATGGCGATGCCGCAGGACATGACGGCCATGAACGCAAAGCGCGGACTCAAGCCGCCTTCATCGGCCACGTTGTCGATGACCGCCGCATGGTCGACGTGATGGGCCAGGCGGCCACGCAGTCGTCGCCACAGGCGATGCAGCGTGGTGAGCGGCGCGGCGGAATGAGAGGGCGCAGACTTCATGGGGCCATGCCCCCGCGCTCGTGCATATTGCCGCGCTGCAGGCGGGCGAAGTACCACAGCAGGTCCAGGGCTTCGAACAGGTTGCGGCGGCCCGCCAGCAGCTGGCGTCCGCGCATCACGTTCCAGTGCCCGTAGCTGGTGCGGAACAGATAGTGGTGGGTGGCATCAGGCATACAAATGCTCCGGCGGACGACATCGACCGCGCGGGGCATCATCGGCGATGCCCGTTCATCGCCCCATCAGACGCGGCCTATTTGGGCCGGTCATCCCGACTGTCGCCGAGGTCGTCGTCACAGGCGTCCAGCAGGGTCGACAGATCCTCGATCAGCTGGCGTATCGGCTCGGCCAGCGTGTGGGTCGGGGCATCGTGCAGCGCCTGCTCGAACGCGCCGCAGCGCTCGGCGAGCGTGCGCTCGCCCAGCATCTGCAATGCCCCCTTGAACGAATGCAGGCGCTCGATGGCCCGCACGCTGTCGTCTGCACGCAGCGCGTCTGACAACTGGGCCAGGTCTTCGCGTCCGGTGTCCACGAACAGACGCAGCACCCGTGGCGGGAATCTGTGCGCCTGCGCCTGCGCCGGTGCCGCAGGTGCAGGGACAGGGACAGGTGCGCCGGCGCTGACGCGGGAAGGGGGTTGCTGCGCGTCGGCGTGCACATATCGGGCCAGCATCGCATCCAGCGCACCCAGGCTCATCGGCTTGAGCAGGATGTCGGTGATGCCGGCGGCCCGGCAACGCTCGCGCTCGCTCGACAACGCGGTGGCGGTGATCGCCAGGATCGGTAGGCGCGTATCGCGTTCGCGCAGGGCGGTGGCCAGCTCGTAGCCGTTCATCACCGGCATGTTGATGTCGCTCAACACAGCCACGTAGTGACCGGGCGCCCAGCGCTGCAGGCCCTGTTGGCCGTTGTCGGCGGTATCGACCAGGAAGCCCAGTTCCTCCAGCTGCTGCAGGATCAGCTCACGGTTGACCGCGTTGTCTTCCACCAGCAGGATCCGCCCGCGCCGGGCGGGCGGCGCGGCCGGTACGGTGGGGCTGGCCACGGGTGAGCGCGGGTGCGCCAGGATCGCGTCGACCAGCGCCGCGCTGGCGTAGCAGGACACCTGCAGCTGCCCATCCACCAGCCGGGCGACCAGCGGCCCGGCGGCATGCGCGCGGATCACCCGCGCATGCGCGTCCACCAGGCGTTGTTCCTCTTCCTCGCTCCACGCCCGGCGTTCCCCGACGATCACCAGCACCGCATCGCCCGGTTCCATGCTGCGGGGGCGGTCCAGCACCGTCAGCGACGCGCCCAGTCCGCCAAGCAGCGTATCGAACTCGGCGCGCCACTCCGACGCTGCCGACAACAGCGTGATCGCCAGCCCCTGGAGCACAGGCGCTGGCGGGGTCGCCTCGGCGGAGCACGCTACCGGCACCTCCAGGGTGAACACGCTGCCCACGCCTGGCGTGCTGTCTGCGTGCAGGCTGCCGCCGAGCAGGTGGGCCAGCTGCTGGCACAGGGCCAGGCCCAGGCCGGTGCCACCATAGCGGCGCGAAATGCTGGCATCGGCCTGCGAAAACGGCTGGAACAGATGCGCCATCTGCGCCGGCGTCATGCCGATGCCGCTGTCCACCACCTGGAACCGCAGCATCGCCGTGTCCTCGGCCGCGCCCGCTGCCTGCGTCACCCGCAGCAGCACGCGTCCGTCGTCGGTGAACTTGATGGCATTGCTGAGCAGGTTGTTGAGGATCTGGCTGATCCGATGGGCGTCGGCGACATAGCCACCGGCCAGGGCTGGATCGATCGCATGGAACAGCTTGAGGCCCTTCTGCTGCGCGGCCGGTGCATACAGCAGCGCGGACTGCTCGATCAGCGCGCGCAGCGTGAAGGGCAGGGGGTCGATGTCCAGCTGGCCCACTTCGATCTTCGAGAAATCCAGCACATCGCTGATGGTGGCCATCAACGAATCGGCTGACAGCCGGATGCGGTCCAGGTGCTCGTGCTGGGCCTCATCCAGGCGCGAGCGCGAGAGCAGCTCAAGGTGTCCCAGCACGCCGTTGAGGGGCGTGCGTATCTCGTGGCTCATGGTGGCCACGAACGCGCTCTTGGCGCGGCTTGCCGATTCCGCCGCCAGGCGCGCGCGCTCGGCATCCTGGCGCGCGGCATCCAGCTTTTCCTGCAATTCCAGCTGCGCGGTGACATCGCGCAATGCGCACACCCACACCGGCTGGTCCTGGTACGACGCCGTGGCCATCACCACCTGCAGTTGGCGGGTGCTGCCGCCGGCATCCTCCAGCGACCAGTGGAATTCCTGCGGCACCGCGCTGGACGGGCTGTGCACGTGTGCCACCAGCCCCGCATACAACGTGCGCTGCGCCGGTGGGTGCCCGGCAATGGCCCGGGCCACGTCGTTCTCGGCCAGCGGCGTGCCATCGCGCGGGTCGAGCAGGCACAAGCCGACCGGCGTGGCTTCGATGATGGTGCGGCTCAACGCTTCGCTCTCATAGACGCGCGATGCATCGGCCAGGGCCGGTGCGAAGACGCGCCGGTCGAGCAGCAGCAGCAGCGCCCAGAGGATGCCCAGGATCAGCACGGTCGCGCCCGCACGCAGGGCCAGGTCGTCGCGCTGGTCGGTGAACAGATCCCGCCAGGTGTAGAAGTGCACCATGGTCCAGTCCACGCCGCCGATCGGGCCGGCAACCATGAACAGTCCGTCGCGGTGCAGATAGACCGGTGTGCCGCGTTGGAGCGGCAGCGTCAATCCACGCAGGGCGGCGTCCGCGTTGGCCGGCATCGTGCCGCTGGACAGCACGTGCTTGCCACTGCGCGTCACGATCAGGAACGCGCCGGGGGTGGATGCGGCCAGCCTGGCCTGGACCAGGTCGAGGCGTTCAAGGGTGACATGGCGGATGTAAGCCTCTCCATGTGTGGCAAGCGTCAGCACCCCCACCAACGCCTGCTGGTGGGTCAGCGGGTTTTCGCCCATGAAAGACACCAGGCGGCCTTCGGCATAGGCGCTCTGCAGCGGGCCCGGTGCCGGGCGGATGCCGGCCAGCCGTTCTTCATGCACGGTTAGCCGCTCGAAGGCCTGCGCGCGGGTGCCGACCTTGAGCATCTGCAGCAGTTCGACCTCGTCCCGCACGCCGGTCACCGCGACCAGCCTCCGGGACGGATCGTAGACGTACATGGAGGGCGTCGCCCCAGCCTGCAGCGCGGTGATGCTGACCGCCGCGTAGGAGGAGTACTCCTGGATCATGCCCAGGTAGGCGGCCAGCACCTGCGGTGGCAACTGCTGCGTGTCGCGCCCGAGCACCAGCCAGGGCACGGCAGTCTTGCCTTCGGCACGGATCACCAATTGCTCGCCGGCGGCGGCGAACGCCTGCCGCAGCGGCTCGCCGTTGCGCGCCAGCAGCGGTTGCTGCGCGCTCCAAAGCGCGTCGTTGGCGTTCATCGCATTGGCGTAGGCGCGGTCGCGCTGGCCCAGGTGGAAGTCCACCGCCTCTTTTGCATGCAGGTACTGCTGGCGCTGGCTGGCGTGGAAATCGCGGATGCCCAGCAGCACGCTGATCGCCGCCGTGGAGAGGATCAGCACCGTCACCAGGATGCCGCCGCCAAACAACAGCCGGCGCTGGTGCCGACGCAGCGAGGACAACCGTTCAACCGGGCTGGAGGGTCTGCTCATGCCCAGATGGTGCGCCAACAGGCCTGTGATTTCCATCGCAGGGCGCCCCACCGACGGCGTCACCGCGGCCCATCGCCGGGAGGCGTTGCGGGTCGGGTCCTGCCACGCAGCAACTGCAGCAGTGCGTCGCTGGCGTAGCACGACACGCTCCAGCCATCGGCGAGGCGCTGCGCGGTGAGCGGGCCGTCTGCGCGCACGCGCACCACCGCGGGGTGGTTCCGGTACGCCAGCGGCAGCTCCACCACGCTCGTGGAGCGCTCGAAGACGATCACCGCATCTGCCGGCATGTCCTGTTCGTCGTCGGGCGCTTCGGGATCGGCGCGCACCGCGACCTGCGCGCCCCATCCTTCCAGCCGGCGCACCAGTTCGGTCCGCCAGTTGGCCGAGCGCGAGACCAGCGCCAACCGCATGTCCGCCAACGGGTAGTCCTCCGAGGGGGTCGGCAGCCGCTGCACCGGCACCTCGAAGTGGAACACGCTGCCCACGCCGGGCGTACTGTTCACAGCGATGCAGCCGCCCATCCGCGCCACCAGTTGCTGGCACAGCCACAGGCCCAGACCGCTGCCCCCGAACCGTTTTCGGATCGATGCATCGGCCTGCACGTAGGGCTCGAACAGGCGCACGCACTGCTCGACACTCAACCCGATGCCCGAGTCGGCCACTTCCAGCCGGAGCAGGGTCTGTCCGTGCTCCTCGCGGATGCTCGCGCGCAGCACGATACGACCGGACAAAGTGAACTTGACCGCGTTGCTGACCAGGTTGCGCAGTACCTGTTCGATACGCCCCTGCGCGCCGCGGTAGACCGCGCCGGTGCATTCGGCCAGTGACACGTCCAGGTCCACGCTGCGTTCCAGCGCAAGCGGCGCATACAGCATCGCCACCCGCTCCAGCATCTGGGCCGGTTCGAACGTGGCCTCGTCGATGCCCAGTTCGCCAGACTCGATGCTGGACAATTCCAGCACGTCGCTGATCGTGGCCAGCAGGGCATCGGCCGACTGGGTGACGCGTGACAGCCGTTCCTGCTGGGCGTCGTCCAGGTTTGACCGTGCCAGCAGCTCCAGGTGCCCGAGGATGCCATGCAGCGGCGTGCGCAGTTCGTGGCTGATGGTGGCCACGAACATGGTCTTGGCCTGGCTGGCGTTCTCCGCGTCGATGCGGGCGCGCTCCTGCCGTTCTTCCAGCTGGATGCGTGCGGTGAGGTCGCGCAGGGCGCACAGCAGTACCGGTCGGTCCTGGTAGATCGCCCGGGCCGCGCCCACCAGTAGTTCGCGCGGGGGGCCGCCATCCGGATCGGGCACGGCCATCTGGTACTCGCGGCCTGCGGCGGTGATCGGGGCGCCCTCGAAGCCGCTCACCAGGTTCTGGTACAGCGACTCGCCCGCGCCATCGACACCGGCGGCATAGCTGCGCACCTGTTCGTTCTCCAGCACCGGGCGGTTGCGTTCGATGTCGATCAGGCACAGGCCGACCGGCGACATTTCGATCAACGCGCGGTTGACCGCTTCGCTCTGGTAGACGTGCACGGCGCGTGCGATGAGCGGCGCCAGCACGCGCCGATCCAGGCGCAACAGCAGCAGCCAGACCCCGGCCATCAGGCTCAGCCCCAGCGCGACCATTGCCGCCATACTCCAGCCGCCGTCGCGCAGGATGTCCTGCCAGCTGTAGACATCCACCAGCGACCAGTCGGTGTCATGCACCAGATTGGCGATGTAGTAGCACCCGTCCTGGCCGTGACGGGTAAGCGCGGCGCGCTCGGGTGTCCATAGCCCGGCGGCGTGCAGCGCGCCCAGCGGGATGGGGGCCGCAGCAGGGCGGGTACCCATCAGCACCCGGCCATTGGGGGCCAGCACCATGAGGTGTCCATCATCGCCACTGCCCAGCAGGGCAGCGAAGCGCGCAATCGGCTCGAAGGCAACGAACGTGCCCACGTCGGTGTCGCCGTCGAGAACTGAAAACGCCGACACGAGGCTAAGCTGCCCGCTCACCGGGTGCGCTGCGATCCCGCGCCGAACCCGCGCGCCTTCCCGGGAGGGATGCAGCCCCGGGATGGTGTGACCGGAGTGGGTCGGCGGCGCGAGCTGGCCATAGGCGAGCAACCGCGCGAACAGCGCGTCGCGGGTGTCCGCCTGCAGCGACCGGGTCAGGTGCGCTTCGGTCAGGCCCTGGTTGAGCACGATCAGTCGCCCACGCGCGTCATGGAAGAAGGCGGGTTCGGCAGCGGCCTGCTGCGGATCGGTACTGGAGACGCTCATGATGATCGACAGCGCCGTGGCAAAGCGCAGGTAGCGCTGCAACCGCGCCCGTTCCCATCCTGCGGTGCCCCGGCCCAGAACCATCTGCGGCACGCTGTCGGCGCCGGCATTGGCGAGGTCACGCTCGTGCTGGCGCAGGAACGTGGTCGCGGGATCGTCGCTGTCGAAGCTGCTGGTCCACACCTCCGGCGGATGCCGCCAGGCGTATTCAGCCATGTTCTGCAGGCGCGCCAGATCGACATCACGCTGGGCAAGCGCGGTGTTCAGCGCCGTGGCGGCGCGACCGAAGGCGGCCTTGCGTTCGTCGTGGTAGCGCTCCACGTGCATCGCGACGGCCGCGAGCATGCCCAGCGCGATGACCAGGCTCAGCAGGCTGCCACCGGCGAAGAGGATGCGCCGGTGATGCCGGTGCAAGGCCATTACATCCTGCTGTGCTCCGGTATCCCGGGCAGGCAACGGGGCGTACAGGCGCCGCAGTGCGTTGAACATGAGGGGCTCCGGCAACGGGCAAGGCAACGACGCCCGCGCGCCGCGACAGTGATGAGGATCGGGCACGCCAGACGGCGTGCGCGGAGGAGGCCAAAGGATGGAGAGCGCTCCCTGCCGCTCCCATAGGACCGGGCCCATTCCCGCCGCCTCGCCGGGCCAGGGCGTTGAATCCATTGGGGAATCGCTGCTGAAGCCTGCGCTACCTGCGCGTCGTTTTGGGCCGTGTCCGATGGGGCCGGCGCGCCCCCCCCACCTAGCCTGTACTCCGACGCAGCAGCGCCATCCCGGTGCCGTCGCCCTTGTCCCTTACGGAGTACACCCATGAACATCATCTATCGCATTGTCAGGAACGCGACGACCGGCACGTGGATCGTCGCTTCGGAATTCGCCAAGGGCCGCGGCAAGCAGCCGACCCGTCGCGCCGCGGCGCTCGGTGGCCTGTTGTCGCTGTCGCTGGCCGCCGCTGCCGGTGCCAGTGAACCCATCGCCGCAGAGGATGCGGCGTGCGTGGACGAGCACGGCATCCAGGTTGCCTGCGCTGCCGAAGGTGCTCGTTCGATCGGTGTGTTCGCCGATACCGATCCGGTCAATGTGGGCCAGCTGCGCGGCAGCGTGCAGAGCGTCGCCGATGCACTGGGCGGCGGTGCGGGCGTGGATGCCGCCGGTGTACTCACCGCGCCGAGTTATGTGCTGGGTGGCGCGACGTACACCAACGTCGGCAGTGCGCTGACCGGGCTGGACGCGCGCGTGACCAGCAACGAAGAAGCGATTGCCAATATTCCCAATGGCAGCCGGTTCATCTCCGCCTTCAACGGCAGTGGCACCGCGGCCTCGACCCCGACCGGCCCGAATTCGCTGGCGGTGGGTCAAAACGCCTCTGCCAGCGGCAACGGTGCCAACGCGTTCGGTACCAACTCGCGCGCGAGTGCCAACGGTGCCTTCGCCGTGGGTGCCGGTGCGCAGTCGTCGGGCAACAACGCCAGCGCGCTGGGCTACGGCGCGGTGTCTTCCGGCGGTGGGAGCACGGCCGTGGGTGGCGGCGCGCGCAGCACGGCGGCGTCTGCTGTAGCCATCGGCCAGAATGCCACGGCTGCGAGCGTCTCCTCGACCGCGATCGGGCAGGGCGCCAACATCGCCGCAGCCAGCACCGGCTCGGTGGCGATCGGCAACGCAAGCACAATCACCGGCAGCGCGATCAATGCCGTGGCCCTGGGCACCCAGAGCCGCGTCACCGCCGCCAATGCCAGCGCCCTGGGCGACCAGGCCCAGGCTACGGCCAGCAATGCCGTGGCCATCGGTTCGGCCTCGCTCGCCGACCGCACCGACAGCGTTTCCTTCGGCACCGTGGGCGCCGAGCGCCAGCTGGTCAACGTGGCCGACGCCACCGAAGCGACCGATGCGGTCAACCTGGGCCAGCTCAGCGCCGCCTCGTCGAGCGCGGCTGCCGCCCTGGGCGGCGGTGCCGGCGTCAATGCAGACGGCACCCTGAGCGCACCGAGCTACACCGTGGCCGACCTGGCCAATGGCGGCGATGCCACGGTCGACAACGTCGGCGATGCGTTGACCACCCTCAACAGCAGCGTGCTCAATGTCGATGGCCGCGTCAGCGCGCTGTCCACCGCGATCGACGCAGGCACCGTCGGCCTGGTCCGGCAGGCCGATGCCACCGCCGATGTCACCGTGGCGGCCGCCAGCGCCGGCAGCCGGGTCGACTTCAGCGGTACCGCCGGTGCCCGCGTGCTCGACGGCGTGGCCGATGGCGCGCTGGCTGCCGGCAGCCAGCAGGCCGTCAATGGTGGCCAGCTGCAGGCCACCAACGCACAGGTACTCAACAACACGACCAACATCGCCAACCTGCAGGACGGGCTGAGCGGTGCCACCCGCTACGTCAAGACCAACGGCCGTGGCGACGACAGCGATGACGCGCAGGCGACCGGCCTGGGGGCGGTCGCGCTGGGACGCCTGGCCAACGCCGGCGTGGCCGATGCCATCGCCATCGGCACCGCGGCACGGGCGCAGGGCACGGCCAGCATGGCGCTGGGCGCCAATGCCAGCGCCACGGGAGAAGGCTCCGTCGCCCTGGGCGCGGGGTCGGTCGCCGACCGCGAGAATGTGGTCTCGGTCGGTGCCGGCCCGCTGATCGGCAACGGTACCCGCCAGATCATCAACGTCACCAACGGCACCGAGAATACCGATGCGGTCAATGTGCAGCAGCTGCGTCCGGTCGTGTCCGCCCTCGGCGGCGGGGCGGCGATCAACGCCAGCACCGGCACGGTCACCGGCCCGCGCTACAGCGTTCAGGGCACCACGCATGACAACGTCGGCGATGCACTGGGCGGCGTGGATACAGCACTGACCACCCTCGATGGCCGCGTGACCACCACCGAGGGCGACATCACCACCATCAACACCGTGCTCGGCAACCTGTCTGGCGGTACCGCTGGCCTGGTCCGTCAGGCGGCCGCCGATGCGGTGGTGACCGTGGCAGCCGCCAGCGGCGGCAGCCGCGTGGACTTCAGCGGCACCGACGGTGCGCGCCAGCTCAAGGGCGTAGCCGATGGCACCGACACCACCGATGCGGTCAACGTGGCGCAGCTGAGCGCGGCCATTGATGGCGTACGCGGCGGTGACACCCGCTACTTCAAGGCGGGCGGCAAGAATGACGGTAGCGACGACGCCGTCGCTGCCGGCGGCGGTGCGATCGCCGCCGGTGCCAGTGCGCAGGCCAATGGTGCCGGCTCCGTCGCGCTGGGCCAGGGCGCACAGGCCCGGGCCGACAACAGCATCGCACTGGGGGCCAACTCCATCGCCGACCGCGCTAACGCCGTCGCCGTCGGTGCGACCGGTGCCGAACGCCAGATCACCCACGTGGCTGACGGCAGCGAAGACACCGACGCGGTCAACCTGCGCCAGCTCAAGGCCGCCGGCCTGATCGGCGATGCCGGTCAGAGCCTGGATGCAGTGGTCTATGACCAGGACAGCCAGCGTTCGCAGGTCACCTTTGCCGGTGCCAACGGGACGGTGCTGGCCAACGTTGCCGACGGACGCATCGGTGCGGGCAGCCGCGAGGCCGTCAATGGCGGGCAGGTGGCCGCACTGCGCGACCAGCTGCAGGACCGTATCGGCGACATCGACAACCGCGTCACCCATATCGAGAACAATCCCGGTGCCAGTAGTGGTGACAACCCCTACTACGACGCCTCTGCCGGCGGCGGCAGCACGGTGATCCCGGCTGATGCTGGCAGCGTGGCCAGCAATGGTGGCCCGGCGACGGCAACGGGGCAGGGCGCCGTCGCTGCTGGCGCAGGTGCCAGTGCCTCGGCCAACAACGCCGTCGCGCTGGGCGCCGGTGCGGTCGCCGACCGCGAGGACACGGTGTCGGTGGGGCGCGCCGGTGGGGAGCGTCAGATCACCAACGTGGCGGCTGGCGTACAGGGCACCGATGCGGTCAATGTGTCGCAGCTCAATGAGCGCATGGCTGATGCCAACGCCTACACTGATGGTCGCATGCAGGACATGTGGGACAACGTCAACGATCGCTTCGACCACGCCAGCCGCCAGGCCAACCGGGGTATCGCCGGTGCAGCTGCCTTGGTCCAGGTGACGCCGTACCTGCCGGGCAAGTCCGTGCTCAATGCCGGCATGGCCACCTATCGCGGTGAGACCGCGCTGGGCGTGGGTGTGTCGCGCTGGAGCGACAACGGCCGGGTCAACGTCAACGCCGGTGTCTCGGCGGCTCGTGGCGACCGCCCGATCTTCCGGGTGGGCGTGGGCGTGGTGCTGGGCGACTGATTACGCCGTGACAGTTATCGGATAACGGGCGCAAAGCGCCCGCTATCCTCACTTGTAAGTCATGCTTACATGATCACCGCGAGGCTCGAAGTAGCCGGATCCAACAATCCACAAGTTCAAGGTGCCGGCAAAGGTGTGGCAAGGCCTATCTATGCTCACCGTGTTTCTGCTGCTGTTGTGGGCCGGCTGGTCATACCTCAAGCCAAAGCCGCAACACCCAAAGGCGCAGGCCTCCATTTCCCCCGATGAGTACGCTGCCCGCCATAGGCCTCGGATCGCCACCCTTCCATGGTCAGCCCCCGTGTTTGATGAGCGCTCTGTGGTGTCCCAGCCGGAGCTTTACTG
>Ga0160461_1001238_pt1 | contig 10897 bp, 4 predicted proteins | sample HID1975I_E6MG_FD_108266 | JGI IMG/M metagenome (GOLD analysis project Ga0160461, IMG submission 108266) | Enriched soil microbial communities from UW Madison campus, WI, USA - HID1975I_E6 MG | ecosystem: Environmental > Terrestrial > Soil > Unclassified | place: USA: Madison, Wisconsin...
CGTTGATCATCCCGGTGCTGTACCGCGCCGAGCTGATGCGGATCAGCCTGATCACCCTGCAGATCGACCGCCGCGGCAAGGAAGGCCTGATCTGCCGCGACAACATGCGTGCCGACATCGCCGTGGCCTTCTACCTGCGCGTCAATGAAACCCAGGCCGACGTGCTGCGCGTGGCCAAGGCGATCGGCGCCGATCGCGCCTCGGACAAGCATGCGGTGGATGAGCTGTTCAACGCCAAGTTCTCCGAAGCGCTGAAGACGGTCGGCAAGAAGTTCGAGTTCACCGAACTGTTCGAGAAGCGCCAGGAATTCCGCGACGAGATCATCGCGGTGATCGGCAACGACCTCAACGGCTACGCGCTGGAAGACGTGGCCATCGATTACCTGGAGCAGACCCCCAAGCTGCTGCTGGACCAGAACAACATCCTCGACGCGCAGGGCATCCGCAAGATCACCGAGCTCACCGCCACCCACAACGTGGTGACCAACGAGCTGGAGCAGAACGAAAAGCTGGCCATCACCAAGAAGAACGTCGAAGCGCGCGAAGCGCTGCTGGCCCTCGAGCGCCAGCAGGCCGAAGCCGAAGCCCGCCAGAAGCGCGAGATCGACACCATCCGCGCGCGCGAGGAGGCCGAGACCGCCAAGGTCCAGGAAGAACAGCGCCAGCTGTCCGAGCAGGCCCGCATCGAAGCGCAGGAAGTGATCGAGATCCGCGAGCAGAACCGCATGCGCGAAGTCGAAGTGGCCGAGCAGAACCGCCAGCGTGCGGTGGCGATCGAAGCCGAGCGGGTCGAGCGTGCACGTCAGCTGGAGCAGGTCACCACCCAGCGCGAAGTGCAGCTGCAGGGCGTGGAGCGCGACAAGGTGGTCGAGTCCGGCAAGATGGACGTGGCCAACATCACCCGCGAGCGCATCGCCATCGACAAGACCGTGGCGCAGGAAGAAGAGCGCATCAAGGAAGTGCGTGAGGTCTCCGAGGCCGATCGCCAGAAGCAGGTGCTGATCCTCGAAGCCGAAGCCAGGGCGCAGGAACAGCTGGTGCGCCAGGTCAAGGAAGCGCAGGCCGGCGAGACCGCGGCCAAGCACCGCGCGGTGGAGATCACCACCCTGGCCCAGGCCGAGCACGAGGCGGCCGGCAAGCAGGCCGACGCCAAGCGGCTGCTCGCCGACGGCACCCGCGCCGAACAGGCCGCGCCCGGCCTGGCCGAGGCGCAGGTGCGCGAAGCCTCCGCGCTGGCCATCGAGAAGGTCGGCATCGCCGAAGCCCGGGTGATCGAGGCCAAGGCCGACGCCAACCTCAAGCAGGGCACCAACGAAGCCCGCGTGCTGGCTGAAAACCTGCAGGCGCAGGCCCAGGGCGAAGAACAGATGGGCCGCGCCCGCGCCACCGCGACCGAGTCGGTCGGCGGCGCCGAGGCCGGCGTGGTGCAGAAGAAGCTGCTCGCCGAAGCCGAGGGCCTGGTGCGCAAGTTCGAGGCGATCGCCTCGCTCAGCGACACCGCGCGTGGCCACGAGGAGTTCCGCATGATGCTCGACAACAGCCTCAAGCAGGCCCTGGCCTCGATCGAAGCCGGCAAGGAAGTCTCGCGCGAGAACGCCGGGGTCATCGCCAGCGCGCTGCGCAATGCCGACATCGACCTGGTCGGTGGCGACGGCGGCATGTTCGAGAACCTCATCAAGGCGGTGTCGCTGGGCAAGTCGATCGAAGGCCTGGCCGACAAGAGCCCGATCGTGCAGGACCTGATGCAGCGCTACCTGGGCGTGAGCCCGCGCCAGGACGCCCAGCGCCAGATCAGCGAAGACACCACGGACACGGTGACCACCGTGACCGCCGCGGTGGTCGAAACCCGCTGAGACCCCCAACCGAGCGCCGCCCGCGTGGCGCGCTCGACCGTGGCGGTGGCCGTGTGGCCATCGCCACGCCTATCCCGGCCGGTTTGCCCGGCCGGTTGCAAGTGAGCCGGAAGGAAGCCGATGTCCGATACCGCCAACCGTCCCGTGCCGTCCGTGCCGGAAGCCACCGCCAGCGTCGACCAGGCGGTCGCCCAGGGCGGCGCCTATGAGGTCCTGCGCCGCCGCCTCGGCGAGCAGGGCAGCCGCCTGCGCACGGTCGCCGACGCCCTGAACCGGCAGCGCCTGGCCGAGTTCGGCGACAGCCGGCTGGAGGTCACCGGACGCTTCCGCATCCGCAGCGAAAACAACTGCGTCGGCCGCGATATCGTGCAGGTCGGCCCCGAGCTGCTGCTGTTCGGCTACAACGTCTTCATCGGCCTCAAGACCCAGACCCGGGTCGAGGACGTGTTCGGCCTGTACCGCCTGGTCCAGGCCAACGATGGCTACGACGTGGTGCCGGTCGACGCCAAGGGCAGCTTCCTGGCCCAGCCCGGCTTCGTGCATGACTTCGGCGAGTTGTATGCCTACTACAAGCACGCCCGGCTGCTGCAGCTGATCGTGATCGGCGACAAGCTGCTGGCCGCTTTCCAGATCGGCGAACGCAGCAGCGACGTGCGCGTGTTCCGCTGGGCACTGGCCAGCGATGGCGAGCTCACCTACCTGGACGCACGTGGCGAGCGCGACATCGCACTGCCGCCGCCGTTCGATTTCGAGTGGACCCGCGCCACCCGCGACATGGCCGTGACCGGTCGCCATGCCCACCTGAACATCCTCGACACCCTGTTCGTGGAGACCACCGGCGGCGACCTGACCATCAAGGTCGAAAACAACACCGAGAGCGGTCAGGGCGTCTACAGCGAACCGGTGGATGACAGCACCCAGTCGCTGGACGATGCCCAGTTCGATTTCGCCCGGGTCGGCTCGCTGATCCTGCTCAAGGTGCTGCCTTACCGCGAAACCGTCTGGCGCGGGCTGATCTACAACACCCTCACCGGCAACATCATCCGCAACGATGCGATCGTGCAGGCCTGCGTGCAGCTGCCCGAGGACCACGGCATCATCTTCCCCGGCGGGTATTACCTGCAGAGCGGCGAGCACAAGGCCTTCGATGCGGCCATGGACGGCATGCAGTTCAAGCGCGCCATCCGCTCGCCCAACGGCGAGGACGTGCTCTACATCTTCTACGAGCGCGAGGCCGGGCGCTCGGCGCTGTTCGTCTACAACACCATCCAGCGCGTGCTGCAGAACCCGGTGTTCGGCCACGGCTACGCCTTCATGCATGACGGGCGCATGGTGCTGTTCCATGCCGAGGGCGACGAGCCGACACGGATCCACGCCATGCAGGTCTGGCAGACCCCGTTCAGCAGCGACGAATTCGCGGCCAGCCGGCCTCCCGGCAACACCTTCATGGGCCGCATCGGCAATGCCGAGCTGGTCCGTGGCATTTCCAACCTGCTCGACCTGGCACGCACCATCGAAGGCGATGACGTCTCGGTGCAGCGGTACCAGCGCCTGGTGCAGGACACCCGCCGCCTGTTCGATGCCCACCATTGGCTGGACGATGCCGAGTGTGGCGGCGCGGTCAGCCTGCTGCGCGAGATCAGCGGCACCGGCGAGTCGGTGCTGGACGAGTACGAGAAGGTGCAGTCGATCCGCGCCCAGTCGGCGCAGGCGATGGCCCAGGCGCAGGCCACCCAGAAGACCCTGTTGGCCCGCCTGCAGCCGGAAAACTGGACCGAGGTGCAGTCCTTCGTCGAGGCGCTCAACGCGATCTCGACCCAGCGTGGCCACCTGCTCACCATCCGCGATTACCGCTACATCGACACCGACCTGATCGATGCGATGACCGCCGCATTGCAGGAGGCGCACCAGCGCATCGGCGCGGCGACCGGCGCGTTCCTGGCCGGCGATGCTGCCCTGGCCCCGCTGGGCGAACGCCTGCAGGCACTGGACGATGCCGCCCAGCAGGCCGGGAGCGCGCGCGTGCTCGACGAGCAGCTGGCCGGGCTGCGCGCGATGTCGGCCGACCTGGACATGCTCTCCGAACTGATGGCCGGGCTGAACGTCGACGATGCCACCGCACGCACCCGCGTGGTCGAGGCGATCTCGGCCATCTATGCGCGCCTCAACCAGACCCGTGCCCGCGCCGAACACCGTCGGCGCACGCTCGGCTCGGCCGAAGCGGTGGCCCAGTTCGCCGCGCAGTTCGCGCTGTTCTCGCAGGCCATCACCAGCGCGCTGGCGATGGCCACCGACCCCGAACGCGCCGACGAACAGATGTCACGGCTGCTGGTCCAGCTGGAGGAACTGGAGAGCCAGTTCGGCGAACACGAGCAGTTCCTCGGCGACATCCTGGCCAAGCGCGAAGAACTGATCGATGCCTTCGAGGCACACAAGCAGGCGCTGCTGGATGAGCGCCAGCGCAAGGCGCGCTCGGTGCTGGACGCGGCCAATCGCATCCTGGACGGCCTGGCCAAGCGTACCGAGCGCTTCGCCAGTGCCGACGAGCTCAACGCGTTCTTCGCCGGCGATCCGCTGATCCTCAAATTGCGTGAACTGGCCGAGCGCCTGCGCAGCCTGCGGGATAGCGTCAAGGCCGACGACATCGAGTCACGTCTGAAGGGCGTGCGCGACCAGGCCGTGCGTGCGCTGCGCGACCGCAGCGACCTGTTCGAGGCCGGCGGCAATGTGGTGCGGCTGGGCCCGCGCCACCGCTTCAGCGTCAACACCCAGGCGCTGGACCTGACCATCCTGCCGCGCGGTGACGACCTGGCCATCCACCTCACCGGCACCGATTTCCTCGAGACCCTGCACGACCCCGAACTGGCCGCGCTCAAGCCGTACTGGCAGCTCAGCCTGGATTCGGAATCGGACGCGCTCTACCGTGGCGAGTACCTGGCCGGGAGCGTGCTGCGCGCCGCGATGGAGAACCGTGATGGCCTGGACCTGGCTACCCTGCAGCATGACGCGGCCGTGCCCGCGACGCTGGATCGGGTGGTGCGCGATTTCGCCGCCCCGCGCTATCGGGAAGGCTACGAGCGCGGCATCCACGACCACGACGCCAGCCTGATCCTGCGCGCGCTGCTGCCATTGCAGCAGGCCGCGGGTACCTTGCTGCACGCGCCGCGCGTGCGTGCGTTGGCCATGCTGTTCTGGGCCGCCCGCCAGCGCCGCGAGGATGTCGTGCAGTGGCCGGCACGCCAGGCCGGTGCGGATGCGATCGCACGGCTGTTTGGTTCCGACGAAGGCCAGCTGGCCCTGCGCGCGGAGATGGCGTTGGCGCTGGCCGCGTTCAACGAGGAGCACGGCCTGCCGTTCACCGCCGCCGACCATGTGGCCGCGGCGGCCTATCTGGCCGATGAGTTGTCGCGGGGCGAGCCGGTGTTCGCCAGCAGCCGCTACGCCACTGCCCTGGTCGAGGCCCTGGGCCAGCAGCTGCAGGCGGCTGGCCAGCGCGACAGCCTGGAGCGCGCGCTGCAGCGCGAGCAGGACGGCCTGGCCGCGCGCTGGGCGCTGGCAGGGCAGTGGCTGCGCGGGCTGTGCCGGACCCCGGCGCTGGCCGACCACGCGGGCTACGTCGACGAGGCCGCCGCGCTGCTGCTGGTCCAGCGTGCGCTGCGCACCCGCGCCAGCGATACCGTCCTGCAGGTCACCGTGGAAGGCCTGCTCGGCGAACACCCGCGCCTGCAACAGGGCCGTCTGGCCCTGTCGCTGGATGACTTCCTGGCGCGCCTGCAGCACCACGGCGGCGTCTTCGTGCCTGCCTTCCACGCCTACCAGGCGGTGCGCCAGCGCATCGTCGCGCGCGAGCGCGACAGCCTGCGCCTGTCCGAGTTCAAGGCGCGGCCGTTGTCCTCGTTCGTCCGCAACAAGCTCATCAACGACGTCTACCTCGGCGTGATCGGCGACAACCTGGCCAAGCAGATGGGCACGGTCGGCGAGAACAAGCGCAGCGACCTGATGGGCCTGCTGATGATGATTTCCCCGCCCGGCTACGGCAAAACCACGTTGATGGAGTACGTGGCGCACCGGCTGGGCCTGGTCTTCATGAAGATCAATGGTCCGGCGCTGGGCCACGAGGTGCGCTCGCTGGACCCCGCGCAGGCGCCGGATGCCACCTCGCGGCAGGAGCTGGAGAAGCTCAACCTGGCGTTGGAGATGGGCAACAACACCATGTTGTATGTCGATGACATCCAGCACACCCACCCGGAGTTCCTGCAGAAGTTCATCTCGCTGTGCGATGGCACCCGTCGCATCGAGGGCGTGTGGCGCGGGCGCACCCGCACCTACGACATGCGCGGCAAGAAGTTCTGCGTGGTGATGGCCGGCAACCCGTACACCGAGTCCGGCGAGGTCTTCAAGATTCCGGACATGCTGGCCAACCGCGCCGACATCTACAACCTCGGCGACGTGCTGGGCGGCATGGAAGATGCGTTCACCCTGAGCTATATCGAGAACAGCCTCACCTCCAATCCGGTCCTGGCGCCCCTGGCCACCCGCGACATGGCCGACCTGTACCTGCTGGTCGAACGCGCGATGGGCAAGGAGGTCTCCACCAACGCGCTCAGCCATGCCTACAGCGGCGCGGAAATCAACGAGATCGTGGCCACCCTGCAGCGCATGCTGCGCGTACGCGACGTGGTCTACCGGGTCAACCAGCAGTACATCGCCAGTGCCGCGCAGGATGATCGCTATCGCACCGAGCCGCCGTTCCGGTTGCAGGGCAGCTACCGCAACATGAACAAGCTGTCGGAGAAGATCTCGCCGGTGATGAACGAGGCCGAGCTGCAGCAGCTGGTCTCCGACCATTACCAGGGCGAGGCGCAGCTGCTCACCACCGGGGCCGAGGAAAACCTGCTCAAGCTGGCCGAGCTGCGTGGCCTGCTGCAGGGCGCCGAGCTGGAACGCTGGCAGCAGATCAAGCGCGACTTCCTGCGCAACAAGGCCATGGGCGCCGACGACAGCGACGTCGGCGGGCGCATGGTGGCGCAGCTGGCCGACATCGCCAGCGCGCTGCAGGTGCCGCCGCCGGCCGCGGCGGCCGAGCAGGAACCGGCGCCGTGGCCGGCGTTGCTGTCGGCGTTGGAGCGGCTGTCTGCGGCGCGTGCCGAACCGGTCGTCGCGCCGCCCGTCAGCCCCGCGCCGGCGCTGGCCGAGCCGTTGGCCGATGGCCTGCAGGAGGGGCTGGCGCCGTTGCTGCAGTTGCTGGCGCAGTCCCACCAGCAGCAGGTGCGCACCGGCGAGACGCTGGCACTGCTCGCCGGCTGGGTGCGCCAGCAGATGGACGCCGAGCCCGCGGCGCGGCAGCGCGTGCGACCGCGGCGCGCGACCACGCCGGAGGAGCGGGCGCTGGATGAGGCGTTGATGCGGCATTTCTACGGCGAGTCGGCCCGTCCGCCGCGCCTGGATGATGCCGCCGGCGACGACGCCCACGCATGAACACCACGCTGCCCGCGCCGGTCGCCCTCGACACGCCGCAGGCGGCGACGCTCGCGTCGTACGGCGATCCGTTGCTGCGGGCGATCGCACGCCGGGCGGATGCGCAGGGCGCGCTGCACGAGGGTGGCGCGGCGGGTCTGATCGATGCGCTGGCACGACTCGCACTGGCCCTGCAGGCGGCCGATCCGGCGTCGCTGCGCCGCCAGGCCGGCTGGTGGGGGCGCCTGCTCGGCCGCGACGTCGAGCGCCAGCGCGATGCCGACGCGTTGCAGCCGCAACTGGGCGTGCTGCTGCTGCAGGCCGAGGCGTGCGCGGCGCGGGTGCAGGCCGCCGCGGCGCAGCGGCAGGCAGCGGTCGCCACCAGCGAGCAGGCAGCCGCCGCGCTGCAGCAGTGGGTCGATGCTGGCAGCCAGGCGCTGCCCGGCTTGCCGGGCGGCGATGGCGGCGCGCCGCAGGGGGTGCTGGCCCAGCGCCTGGATCACCTGCGCCGCCTGGCCGCCCTGCAGCGCAACGAAGCGGCCCAGTGGCAGCTGCTGCTGGCGCAGGACGAGGCGTTGCTGGCGCGCTTCCGCCGCATCGCCGACATCCTGTTGCCGGCCTGGAAACAGGCCACGCTGGCGCGGCACGTAAAGGACCAGGCCCAGCGGAGCCAGCGCGCCGCGCAACTGCAGGCCGAGATCGCCGCCGAGGTTGCCTCGGCGCAGGCTAGACTGCGATGAAGACACTGCCCCTACCGGTGCGCCGCCGTCGGCCGCCCAACAGCATGGAGATCCACCGATGACCCAGGACCCGCAGGCCACTTCGACCCTGCCCGTGACCACGGCCGACGTGCTGGACGACGCGACGCTGCAGGCGCTTGGCCTTGGCCAGGACGACCTGCCGAAGATCGAGGAGATCGGGCGTGGGTTGGACGACATCCGGCCCGGCAACCTGCAGGTATTCGGCCGCGACGCCGCCGCCAAGACGGCGGCGTTCTCCAGCCAGCTGCTGGACCAGGTGCGCAACCGCGATCTTGACGCCAGTGGCGACAAGCTGGGCGAGGTGGTGCGCATCGCACGCTCGCTCAAGCTTGACGGCCTGGCCGAGCGTTCGAAGGTACCGGTGATCGGCGGCCTGATCGACAAGCTGCGGGCATCCAAGGGCGAGCTGGTGCAGAAGTTCAGCGACACCAACCGCCAGATCGAACAGCTCATGGGGGACGTCGGCAGCCAGCAGGCCCTGATGGGCCAGCGCGTGGTCGAGTTCGACCGCATGCACGAGATCGTCCGCGAGGAGCGCCACGGCCTGGGCCTGCACATCGCCGCCGGCAAGCGCCGGCTCGCCGCGCTGCGTGGCGAACAGCTGGCCGGGCAGGGCCAGGATGATCCGCAGCAGCGCATCCGCCAGGGCGAGCTGGACAACGCGATCCGCCTGCTCGACAAGCGCGTCGGCGACCTGGTGGTCATGCAGCACGCGGCCGACCAGTCGCTGCCCATGATCCGCCTGATCCAGGCCAACGCGATCCTGCTGATCGAGAAATTCAACACCGTCCGCGACATCACCATTCCGTCGTGGAAGCGCCAGTTCGCCATCCAGTTGTCGTTGGGTGAGCAGAAGAACGCGGTCGCGCTGTCCAACGCCATCGACGATGCCACCAACGAGATGATGCGCCGCAATGCCGACCTGCTGCGCCAGACCACCGTGGAAACGGCCAAGGCCAACCAGCGTGCGGTGATCGACGTAGCCACCCTGCGCCACGTGCACGAGCAGCTGATCGCCACCGTCGAGGAAGTGCGCACCGTCCACCGCGAGGGCATGCAGCAGCGCCAGCAGGCCGAAGTCGAACTGGCACGTCTGCGCGACGACGTGCAGCAGCGCCTGGCCGCCCCGACCACGTAACCCCACGCCACGCAGCCATCGGATCCACCGGCAAGCGCGCCGCGCGCCGCGCGGCATCCACGCCATGCGTGGATGCTCTCCGCACCGTCACCATGAACCGTCATCGAAAACGCGCCGCGCGTTGCGCGGCATCCACGCATGGCGTGGATCTACGCGATCACGGTTCGTTCGGCCCACGCCGGTGTGGATCCCCACGATCGCGGATCGTCCGGCCCATTCCAACATCCACGCCATCGTGGATCCCCACGCTCGCGCCTCGTCCGGCCTGAACCAATATTCCCCAGGGCGTGGACCCCACATCCAGGATCGCCGGTTGTCCGCCCACGCCCAGACCCCCGCGCAACCGCGAGGCCCGGTCAGGCGCGCGCCAGTTGCGCGGCCAGCCACCCGGCCAGCGCATCCACCCGTGGATCGCTCGCGCCCTCCGCCGTCGCCAGCACCCAGAATCCGCCGGTGGCGGCAAAGCCCCACGGGGCCAGCAGTCGCCCGGCGGCCAGTTCGTCGGCTACCAGCGGCTCCGGTGCGATCGACACGCCCAGCCCGGCCACCGCCGCCTCCAGCAGGTAGTACAGGTGCTCGAAGCCGTTGCCGAGCTGCAACCGCGCCGGGTCCAGGCCGTGTGCCAGCGCCCAGGCCGGCCAGGCCTGGGGGCGCGAGGTGGTGTGCAGCAGTGGCTCGCCGAGCAGGGCCGACGGCGGGCGCTGGCGCAGCCACGCCGCGGCCGGATGCTGCGGGCTCACCACCACGCCCACCCGCTCCGGTGCCAGTTCGCGCACCTGCCAGCCTGGCGGCCACGGCGGCTGGGCCAGCAGCAGCACCGCGTCCAGCGATTGCTGTGCCTCGGTGAAGCTGCCGTCCTGCGCCGACCAGTGCAGCGGCACCTGCGGCAGGTCGGCCTGCAGCACCTGCAGCCGTGGAATCATCCAGCGCGCCAGGATGCTGCCACTGCAGCCCAACACCAGCGCGTCGGCGCGCTGGCGGCGCTGCAGGGCGGCGACCGCCTCACGGATCTGCCCGAACGCGCCGGCGCAGGCCTGCTGCAGGGCCTCGCCGGCCGGGGTCGGGCGCAGCCCGCGGCCATCGCGCTCGAACAGCGCCACGCCCAGATGCTCCTCCAGCACGCGCAGCTGGCGGCTGATCGCCCCGTGGGTCACGTGCAGGGACGCAGCCGCACGGCCCACACCACCCAGGCGGGCGGTCGCCTCGAAACTGCGCAGGGCGTTCAGGGGCGGCAGGGGGGGCGTGCTCATGTGAGTTTTCCTGACGGGTTGTCGCAGATAATATCGATATTGCTGTCATGACATGTGCGTTAAATTGTCAGCCTGTCTCAACCGGCTGTCGCGCCATGTCCGCATCCCCCATTACCGATTTCCACGCCTACCCCGACGCGAACGGCCATTTCGGCCGCTATGGCGGCAGTTTCGTGGCCGAAACCCTGATCGGGCCGCTGCAGGAGTTGGCCGCCGCGTACGACGCGGCCCGTCGCGATCCGGCGTTCATCGCCGCCTACGACAAGGACCTGACCCACTACGTGGGCCGGCCCAGCCCGATCTACCACGCAGAACGCCTCAGCAAGCAGGTCGGCGGCGCGCAGATCCTGCTCAAGCGCGAAGACCTCAACCACACCGGCGCGCACAAGATCAACAACACCATCGGCCAGGCCCTGCTGGCCGCGCGGATGGGCAAGA
>Ga0160461_1001240_pt1 | contig 10872 bp, 12 predicted proteins | sample HID1975I_E6MG_FD_108266 | JGI IMG/M metagenome (GOLD analysis project Ga0160461, IMG submission 108266) | Enriched soil microbial communities from UW Madison campus, WI, USA - HID1975I_E6 MG | ecosystem: Environmental > Terrestrial > Soil > Unclassified | place: USA: Madison, Wisconsin...
CGCCGACTGGATCGTCGACCTGGGGCCGGAAGGCGGCGACAAGGGCGGCGAGATCGTCGCCACCGGCACCCCCGAACAGGTCGTCAAGGAACCCCGCAGCTACACGGGCCGATATCTCGCCCCGCTGCTGACCGCGAAGGCGCGGAAGCCGCAGAAGGTGGCGGCGGAGTAGGGCCAACCACGCTTCTCCCCTCAGGGGCGGTTGCACCACGCTCCACCCCGTTCGTGTCGAGCGAAGTCGAGACACCGGGCAACCGGCTCGCGCAATGTCTCGACTTCAGCCTTATTGGCTGAAGTCTATCCTGAGCGCCTGCCTTGGCAGGCAGTCGAAGGGCTCGACACGAACGGTTCTCGAATGATGGGAAGGGGATTTACCCCCTGTTCACCCCAGTCCCCTGTTGACCATCGCACCGGTCATCGCCACCAGCCGCGCCTTCATCAGCGCCGCGATGCCTGCGTCGATCCTGGCATCGATCCCGGCCTGCCCATCGATCGCGCGGGTCATCGCCTCGGCCCATTGCGCTGCCACCGCCGCATCGATCGCCATCGCGGCGTGCAGCGAGAACAGGCAGCTTCCTCCCGGCCGCGCGTCGGCAAACCAGTCGCGCGGCCCCCCTGTCCAGGCGGCGAGAAACCCCTTCAGCGATCGCCGCATCGGCGCGAGTTCGGGCTGGTGCATCGCCCGCAGCGCCGCATAGGCCGGGTCGCGCTCCATCAGGTCATAGAAGCGATCGACGATCCCCCCGATCGCCGCATCTCCGCCGATGATCGCAAAGGGCGTGGCGCGTTCCGGGGCCTGATCCGCAACCGGCGGCGGGGACGGCGACCCGGCCGGCCGGACCTCCGGCGAAGCGGCGGCGGGCGTGACGGGAAAGGAGGCGGCAGGCTGATCCACGATACGCTCCGGCGGTTGGCGGGATCGCCCTTGTGGAGGAGGGCGCGGAGCAGCGATTTGACCCCGGTCAAACCCATCACCGCCCATAAACCCACCCCAATCCCCTCTCCCACCGGGAGAGGGAGGGGCCCGCCGCCGAAGGCGGTGGGAGGGTGAGGGTGGGCACGGCCTCCCGCAAAGCGGAGAGAGGGCAAGCGCCTCTCTCGGAAAGGAAGCGACCCTGATAGCAATTGTGCATCCTGCCGCCGAAACCTTCCCTTCAAATCATTGCCAAGCTCGCTCGCGGTTTAGTCGTGCCTCCCACACCATGGTTGGCGTGGGGCCGGTGTGATCCCGGCTGTCGCGTCAAAAGATTATGGGCATTCGTCCTGCGGCGCGCTGCCGCGCCTTAGTGCGTCGAGCTTCCGCTCGCGCTCCTTCGTGGCGAATTTCACAGTCAAGATCGTATAATGAAGCCTTGCTCATGTTGAATCCTGCGTTGAGCAACTCGCCCCCATACTCGTCCTTATGCGGTTGCGCGTTGAAACCTGCATGGATCGCAGCAGCAATGAGTACGCCGTTCGGCACATAAATAGGGCCAAGTTTTTCACCGTTTGGATAGGTGCACTCGTAATTTTCGGCAATATGCTTCAGCCAATAGCTATTAGTCGCTGGCCGGATAGTCTTTGTGCGCTCGACTCGTGAGACGAATGCGAGACTTGCTAAAAATGGTTTAACCGCATAGTCGCTTACCAGTTCGGCTCGATCTTTTGCAAAATCTCGGCGGCGCTCGGCTGGCGTTTTTTCAGGATCCCAATCTCCGATGCCGAAGCCGCTCGCGGTTAATCTCGGGTAGCGCTTAGCGACACCGCAGAGAGCTACCTTCGCCACCGCATGGCAGAGTACGGACCCCGAGACTTTAAAGTTATGCTGATCCATGTAGTCGCAGAAAGGAGAACAGTCGACTGTGGCGGTGCGTTCATCGTTAGAGCGCGTATCCACCAGCAAGGACGCGTGCGTGCGATAGCCGAAGCCGCGCGCCATCGCTTCGCAACGATGCGATGACTTAACCTCGGGCAAAGCCTTCGTTAGCGCCCGCTTGGTGAGCTCGATGGTTGATATTGTGATGGGAAGAGAAATTTTGAACACGGAACACCTCCAGAAATGGGCATTGCCGTTCGCCGATTACGCAGCAGCCCGATCGGTAGGGTCGCGTGATTTCGATTGTGTGGATTAACCTTGAAACGTTTGACCCGGCGATAGGTCACAGGTGTTCAGCCCAACATCACGTTTAGATGCCTGATCTGAGATCTGCAAGGGATTCATTGTGGTTGTCCGACAACCATGCGTGATTAGGTGCAATATGATGTGTAGCTCATAATGATGATGTGTCGGAGCAGTTGGCCTGCGTAATCAGACTTTCTCCCCCCCCTCAAACCCGCCCGATCGCCGCTGCCGCATCCTCCGGCGTCGTATTGAACGCCAGCTTCACCCCGCCGATTTCCGCCACCGCGTTGACCAGCGCTTCCAGCATCGGCGTCACTTCGGGGTTGAGGCGGATGCCGCCGCCGATGGTGACGATGTCGACGGGGCGGGCGGCGAGGGCTTCGCGGGTGGTGCGGGCGGCGGTGGCGGGCGGGGTTCGCGCGTCGAGCAGGAGCCATTGGAAGTCGTGGCCGGCCTCCGTCGCCAGCCGGGTCGCGGTGGCGAGGCCGGCGGCGATCTTCGCCGCGTCGAGCGGCTTGCCGCGAAAGAAGTCGCTGTCGAAGTCGAGCGTGTCGGGCTCGAAGCCGATCGCCAGCACCCGCTTGCCGGCATCGTGGGTCAGGGCCGTGCCGCCGCCTCCGGCGTCCCGGCACCCTGCGTCCCGCTCCCCTGCGTAGTCATCGTCGACGCTGTCGTCGTCGCCCGGTTGTGCCATCTCCAGCCCCCTTCGATCCTGATCCGCGCGGTCCCGCCTGTCGCGGCTTAGGCTATCGAAGGATGCTCGATCGGGGAACCGCGATCTGGTGTGCGGTGGGAGGGCGCATCGTCCCGGCTGCGATGGGGCGCGGCTATGGTTCGCGCAGAGGCGCAGAGACGGCAGAGGCAGAAAGGGGAGAGGGGCATTCGCTGCGCGAAGGTGCAGGGCCGAAGGCCGATATCTACGCGCTCCCTCTCTCTCTCTCTCTCTCTCTCTCTCTCTCTCTCTTCTCCGCGCCCCCTGCGCCTCCGCGCGAACCCATCTTCCCAAGCATTCCCGCATCACCCGCATCGGAACAAAGCAAAAACATTCCGCTGTCCTACACGCCCCCGCCGGGTTAGGATGCCGCGTTGCAGGAATAGTCGCGGGTCTTGCCCGGAGCATCGGTGATGCCCCGTCGCCAGCCTTGTCGGTTTCTCATGCCCCCATGTCGCCAGCGCGCATCCCATCGGAAAGGCGCGCCCGGCGGGACGGCGGAAGCTCCCCTCGCGGAGCCGTCAACCTGGCCTTGCTCGGTTGACATGCGTGGCAACCGTTCGCCGGCCGGGAAACGGGTTGCGCGACAGGGGGTTGGCGGGTGCCGGGGCGCAGCGCGGTTGACGTTTTCGACATAGGCCGTTGTGCGTCAACGCCAGGGGGGAATTTGGGGATGGTTTCGAAGCGTATTCTCCCTCTCCCGCCGGGAGAGGGAAGGGGCCCGCCGCCGTAGGCGGTGGGAAGGGTGAGGTGGATGGGGAGACAGGACAGCGCGAATCGGGCAGCGCTATCAGCCCGCCTTCTGCGTCTCGGTCGCTTCGGCGGTCTGGGCGCTCTCGTCCTGCGCTGCGTTGCCGGCGGTCGGCTTTGTGCCGTCCTTGTAGATGAAGCCATAGACCGGATAGGCGGTCGTGCCGACCTTCTGGATCGGCGCGTACCACACCTTCACGCGGCTCCAGTCGTTGTTGGGGGAGGCGTCGACGACGGTGACGTCCTTCTCCACCTGGCCGCGATGGCCGTTGATGATCGACCAGTTGGCGTGGGTGACCTTGATGATGCGATCGCTGACGATCTGGCTGACGGTGGCGACATGGCCGGATCGCATCGATCCGATCGCCTTGAACACCAGGACGGCGCCGGGGGCGGGGGCGGATCCTTGCGCGTATTTGCCGGTCGCCTGGTTCCACCAGCTCGCCGCCGCGCCGAACAGCTGGATGCCGGAGAAATTGCGCGCGAAGGGCGCGCATTGCCAGTAGCGGCTGATCTTCTCGCCGATCGTCTCGGCCCTTGCCGCGCCCGGAAGGGCGACGCTGCAAACCAGTGCAAGGGCCGCAACCGCGGTCCCGATCCGTGTAGCCAAGATGATGTTCCCCGACCCGCTATGTTCGTCACGCTAGGGGACGTCATCGGGGGAGGGGAAGACCAACCGCTTAACGCACATTCGCAACTGCGGCGAAGCGTTGGGAGTCCGGGGCGGGGTGCGTCGTCGGGTTCGATCGAGCGGCCACAACGCCGCCGAATCGCGAAGGTTCCGCGCCGCCGGCCAGCGAATCGATCGCCGGCCGGGCGGTCAGCGGGGTATTCAGGGTTAATCGTCGATCGCGTCGCCGACGACCGCGCCCGCGGTGCCGCCGATCACGGCACCGGTGGTCCCACCCGCGACCGCGCCGGCGGTGCCGCCGATCGCGCCGCCCGCCAGCGCCCCGCGCGAGCAGCCGCCAGTGATTCCGCCCGCCAGCGCGAGCGCCAGAACGAGGGGAAGGGTACGATGGGCCTTGCGCAACATGACTGTTCTCCGTGCATTGGGGTGGTTAATCGAACCAGTGCCTCTCCAACGGGGCCGGGCCGCGCGCGGTTCCCGCAAAAGCGCTGCGGGTGCGATATTCGCGGGAAATCCGTCGCTTCGGTTGCGTGTCGATGTCCGTTGCGTTTCCGGTGCGCAACCGTTGCAATCTTTGCAACATCCGTTCGTTCAATTCGCACTTGCACAATGGCCTTCGCAGATGCACAAAGGGCGTGCCTTTCAGGCATCCTCTCCTAAAACTTCAAGGGTCGGTTCTTCGGGATCGGCCCTTTTTTTGTCCATCGCTGTCGGCGATTCGCGGCGTGCTTGTTCCGGCCCTCAATCCAGGTCGTTGATCGCCCGCCATTGCGCCCTGATCCTCGGGAAGTCCTCTGCCTCAGGCTGCCCCTCGATCACCAGCGCCTCCTCGCGGCAGGCGCTCGTCCAGGGCTGGCCGCTGCCGGTCCAGATATGCGCTCCCGGCCGCAGCCAGCCGGTATCGTCCAGGCTGCCGGGCTTGATCGTCACCGCCGCCGGGTTCGCGCCCGATCGATGCATGATCCGCGTGCCGCACGACCCGCAGAACACCGCGATCACCTCGCGCCCGCTGGGTGCCACCCGCCGCCATTCGCGTGGTTCGCCCAGCGTGATCGCCACGCCCGCCGCCGGGGTCGACATCGACAGGCCGAACGCGGATGCCGACTGCTTCTGGCACTCCTGGCAATGGCACGCATACAGCATCGTCGGCTCGATGGTGATGCGATAGCGGATCGCGCCGCACTGGCAGCCGCCGGTCAGCGGCAGGGGGATCGACGTCATGGCTCGCTCCTTGGCGATGGCTTTGCGGAGTTGATAGCAAAAGGGGCGCGGAACCTAAGTCCCGCGCCCCGAGATTTCCGGTCTCGCGACCCGGATCAGAACTTCTTGCGGACGGTAAGATACCATTCGCGCGGGCGGCCGGGCTGCGCCTCGGTCGTCGGCTGGCCGAAGGGGACCAGGTCGAAGATGTTCATGTAGTACTTCTTGCCGAACAGGTTGGTGGCACCCAGCGCGACCGTCCAGTCGCCATCCTCGTTGTTGTAGGTCAGGCGACCGTTGAACACCGTGCGCCCCGGCAACTCGGCAAAGGCCGACCGCGAGTTGTACGAGATTTTCGACTGGTAGAACCCGTCGATGCGCGGCGTGATCGAACCCGAGAGCCCCTCGACCGGGATCTCGTACTGGATGCCGGCGGACGCCGTCCACTCAGGCACGTAGACCGGGGTGGTGTTGACGACCAGCGGATCGTTCTGCAGCTCGGGCGCCTTGAACTTGGTGTAGCCGCCCGACAGGTTGATCAGCAGCCCGTCGACCGGACGCGCTTCGATCTCGGCCTCGAGGCCTTTGATCTTGCCCGGCGAGTTCACGTAGAGCGTCTTGGAGATGCAGCTGACGCCGATGCCCTGCGCCAGGTTGGGGTTGGCGAGTTCCGCCGCCGTCGCCGCGCGGCAGAGTTCGGGACCACCCGTGATCGACGGATCGACCTGCGTGCCCGGAACGCTGCACTGCCCCTCGGTGCCGTTGTTGAGGCACTCCGAACCGCCCGTCGGCACGATGCGCGACTTGTAGTCAGAATAGAAGCCGGCGATGTTCACGCGCAGCTTGCGATCGAGCAGGTCGCCCTTGAAGCCGAGCTCGTAGGAGACCAGTTCCTCCTCATCCACCGCGACAAGCTGCGATGCCTGGAACGGGCGCGGGTTGTACGCACCGGGGCGATAGCCGGACGCCATGGATGCGTAGATCGTGATGTCCTGCGTCGCCTTGAAATCGACGCCCAGGCGATAATCCCAGCGCTTGCCGGTCACCTCGACGGTGCGGATGATGCCGCCCTGGCCGTTGTTGAACAGCGTATCCTTGGTGTCATGCGAGTAACGGATGCCGGCAGTGAACTGCAGGCTTTCGATCGGCCGAACCTGCGCCTGGGCATATCCAGCCTTGCTCTCTGCATCGACCGCAATGCGGGCGTTCTGCTGCAGGCCGAGGAAAGGGATCGAGACGTTCGACGTCGTGAGGCCCTTGCCGTTATAGTAGAAGGCGCCGGCCGTGATATCGATGAAATCGCTCGAATAGTTCAGTCGCGGTTCGGCAGTATACTGCCTATGCGTGATGATCGACTTCACCGTCTGGATGCCGAGCGGCGATCCGTCCGTATCGTTTAAGCCGGTGGTATAGACGTCGCGATAGCCGCCGATGAGGGTGAACTTCAGGTCGTCGGTCAGGTCGACCAGCGCCTTGCCGCCAATGCCCCAGTTGCGGATCACCGCCTTGCGCTCGAAGCACTGGCCGCCCCGGTCCGCGCGTCCGTTATAGAAAGTGCCCGGGATGTTGGTGCCGCCAGGGATGGGGTCGCAATACGTGGCATAGGTCGTGTTGGGGCTGTCGGTCATGAACCGCTGGTCGTAGCTGATGCCCCACAGCGGCTGGAATACGTTGGTGTCGAACGCCTGCGTCGCGGCGCTGGGCACGATGCGCAGCTGCTTGTTGGCGACGACAGGCGAGTCATCGTTCGTGTAGTCGGCGGAAATGGTCAGATCGATGCCCGTGCCGGCGTAGCGCAGCGCGCCACGCAGAGCCTGGACGTCCTCGCCACCGTAACGGCCAAGCACACAGTCGTTCTGCGACTTGCCGGTGTTCTGTCCGTCGGAAGGATCCATCGACGGGAAGTTGCCGGCCAGTTCCGGTGTTCCCTGCCGAATCATGTCGCAACGGAAGTCGAGCAGCTTCTGATAGCCCTTCCTGTTCTTCGACACGCCAGAAACGCGAAAGAACAGGCTGTCGGTCAGCGGTACGTTGAAACCGGCGCGAATCTCCTGCCGATTATAAGCACCGTAGGTTGCCTCAACGTAACCGGATGGGTTCGCATCGGGGGCTTTGGGGATCAGGTTGACCGCGCCGCCGATCGCGTTGCGACCGAACACAGTACCCTGCGGGCCACGCAGCACCTCGACCCGATCAAGATCGAGCAGGTCGAAGGTCGAGCCAGCCAGCAGCGCAAAATACTGGTCGTCGACATAGAAGGAGACGCCCGGTTCGAACGCCAAGTTGAAGTCGTTCTGGCCGATGCCGCGGATATAGGCCTGGACCGCGCGACCATAGGAAGCATTGGCGGCCGTGAAGCTTGCGTTGGGGACGATCGCAGCAACATCCTGGATGTTGCTGAACGAGCGCTGCTCGAGTGCTGAGGCTGTCACCGCCGTAATGGCAAGCGGCGTATCCTGCAGATTCGTGGCGTTGCGCGTCGCCGTGACGACAATTTCCTCCAGCCCGCTGGTGTTGGTGGCAGCCGGCGCTGCGGTCTGTGCCTGGGCGGCTTCCTGTGCAAAGGCAGGCGATGCCGTGACGATTGCCGCGCTGGCCAGCGCGGCGGCGCGGAAGGCGGAAGTCGAACGACGAGTCCGGAGTTCTTTCATGCTATCCCCCTCTCCATCGGGCGATCATCGCCCGTATGAAAAACCTCGATGCTGTCCGTCTGCCGCCTGTTCCAGGCAGTTAAAGGCGCATCGTTGAGGGCATGATGATTGCCGTTCGGTCCGGGCACTGACCCAAAGCCGCACCGAAAGCGTACTGTTTGGGAAGCATTCTAATGTTTGCCTATGTGGCTAAAATGCAGCAACTTTCAGTTGCGTTGAGATACTGGATGGCAGTGCGGGATGGAGCGCGCGCAAGAAAATCAGGGATTTGTCGAGTTCTTCGTTGCATCGCGCCGTTTCGTTGTCGTGTCGCAACTCCACTTACCGAGAAGTTGAATCCACTTTTAGCGAACGCAAAGGACGTCAGCGATAACTTCGCCGTCGATGGCAACATGCGCAGCTCGGGTCCAGCCCGCACTTGCGCAGAAGGCGGTAGCCGCTGCATCGCGATTCTCTCCAGGCGGGATCGGAGCGCCGTCACGCTCTGGTTTGGGAAAGAACTCGGCGCTCAGGCCACGGAGACTGCTCGAGGCGGGCGCTGTTCGCGTTGCGGTTGTTGAGGTCGGGCTAACGCTGGCCGATGAGTCGGCGGCGATAGGGCGCACCGATCCAACCTTGGAGAAGAAGCCCATTTCACCTTTCAGGCTTCTTACGTCTGCGGAAACGACAAGGCAGTCACCGCGAAAATCGTTCCTGGTGCATATTTCCCAAGTCCCGGCGCGTATCCGTGCGCTCAGCAACGGGAAGCCGGCGTCGATGTCCGGCGTCGCGTCGCTCAGCAAGAGTGCCGGGCCTGAGAAGCCGACATTGGCATATAGTACGATCTCGGGCCGTGCTTCGATCTTGGCCGTTTCCTGCGCCCTCGCGCTGGTTCCTGCCACAAGCAGCAACGCGGCCGAAAACGCAGCCGCCGATATCATCGACATCGCCATCCTGAAGCCTCTCCCGAATCCTTGTTCCCGGGTCTTCGCCCATCGGACTACGATAGTGTGTCCCGGTCTGCTTGCCAGTGGGCGCGACCAGCATCCGCAGGCGTTGCGCGCAGCCTTTCCGTTCCATCAGCGAACGACGGTGGCGCCTCGCATGACGTATGCGTCTGACGACGGGACAGATACCGGACAGACGCGGTTGACTTGAGCATCCCCCTTTCCTAATGGGGCGGCGCCTCGGCGGGATTGCTCGCCTCTATCGGCGCGTCCATCATCTCGGCCGAAATGCGGAGAGGATGCGAGATGGAGACGGACGAAACCGGGCAGGGCCCGATCGACGAAGAAGATGCGCGGTTGAAGTCGCTCGATGAGCGGCTCGCGCAGGCGCATATCGTCGAGGCGGACAGAACCGGCAGCCGGCACAAGGCGCCCGATAAGGGATATTCCCTGGGCAACCGTGTGCTCGCCGATCTGATCGCCGGGGTTGGAGGCGGCGCCTTGTTCGGCTGGTTGTTCGACCGCTGGGGGGGGACGTCGCCTTGGGGCCTGATCGTGCTGCTATTCCTCGGAATGGCCGTTGCTTTCAGGAACATCATCAGGATTTCCAGCGGGCGTTCGGAGTAGCTTCGACGTTGCGGCTATAATCAGGGGGTTGAGAGCGCGTGGCATCAGAATCGGGCACGATCGATCCGATGCACCAGTTCCTCATCGAGCCGGTTTTCGGCACGCATGGGTGGCAGCTGGCTGGCTATAACATCGCTTTCACCAACTCCGCGTTGTGGATGGTGATCACGCTTGTGGCGTTCTGGGTATTCATGCTCGGCGGCATGAAGCGCGAGCTGGTGCCCGGCCGCTGGCAGGCGATGGTCGAGGGCGCGACGGGGTTCATCTCCTCGATGCTCCGCGCGAACATCGGCCCCGAAGGCAAGAAGTTCGTTCCCTACGTCTTTTCGCTCTTCATGTTCATCCTCATCGCGAACCTGATGGGAATGATGCCGGTCGGCATCATTCCGGGCCTCCACGCTTTTACGATCACCAGCCATCTGACGGTGACCGGGGTTCTTGCGGTCCTCAGCTTCTCGATCGTCCTGATCGTCGGCTTTGCGCGGCACGGCTTCCATTTCTTCGCGCTGTTCATCCCGCATGGCACGCCGGGCTACATGGTGCCGCTGATCTTTTTCATCGAGCTGTTTTCCTTCATGATTCGCCCGTTTTCGCTGGGTCTGCGACTGTTCGTCGCGATGACCGCCGGGCATATCCTGATGAAGGTGCTCGCCGGTTTCGTGATCAACGGGCTCAACGCGGATGCGGCCTGGGTAGCGCCGGTGGTCAGCCTGCCGAGCTTCATACTCATGGTCGGCATCACGGTGCTCGAACTGCTCGTCTGCGCGATCCAGGCCTATGTCTTCGCGCTGCTCACCTCGCTTTACCTGAACGACGCGGTGAACCTGCACTGATCGGTCAGTCGTACTGAAGTTCCAACCCTCTGAATGATCTAGAAAAGGAGTTTATCAGCATGGACGCAGAAGCCGCAAAGTTCATCGGCGCCGGTCTGGCCGCTGTCGGTCTCGGCCTCGCCGCGCTGGGCGTGGGCAACGTCTTCGCCGCCTTCCTGTCGAGCGCGCTGCGCAATCCGGCGGCTGCCGACGGTCAGCAGGGTCGCCTGTTCATCGGCTTCGCCGCCGCCGAGCTTCTCGGCCTGCTGGCGTTCGTCGTTGCGATGATCCTGCTCTTCGTCGCGTAATCGGTTTTCGGGGGGCGGGTATCGTCCCGACCCCCCGATTTCTACCCGGGACCGTCCCAAGGACCGCTGATGCCTCAGATCGCCCAGATCCTCGACACCTACGCGTCGCAGATCTTCTGGCTGCTCATCGTTTTCGGCCTGATCTATTTCGGGA
>Ga0160461_1001242_pt1 | contig 10864 bp, 9 predicted proteins | sample HID1975I_E6MG_FD_108266 | JGI IMG/M metagenome (GOLD analysis project Ga0160461, IMG submission 108266) | Enriched soil microbial communities from UW Madison campus, WI, USA - HID1975I_E6 MG | ecosystem: Environmental > Terrestrial > Soil > Unclassified | place: USA: Madison, Wisconsin...
CTGCCGACGCGTGCGGCGGTGGATGCCGAGGTCCGCAGCGCCCAGATCGCGGCGACGCTGACCATGCTGGTGCTGGGCGGGCTGGCGGCCTGGGGCGCGCAGCGCGCAACCCGCCGTCGCGAACGGACTGCCGCGCTGGAAGCGGCCGTCGCCGAGCGCACCGCCGACCTGCGCCGCGAGATCGACGAGCGTGTCGCCGCCGAGACCCGCGCCGCCGAACTGCGCGAAGGACTGCGTCAGGCCAACCGGCTCGCCACGCTTGGGCAGGTCACGGCCAGCGTCGCGCATGAGACAGCGCAGCCGGTCGCCGCGATCCGCAACTATGCCGCGACCTCGCGCCAGTTGCTGGATCGCGGATCGACCGAGGAGGTGCGCGCCAACCTGCAGGTGATCGACCGGCTGGCCGAGCGGATCGGCACGGTGACCGCGCAGCTGCGCGGCTTCGCGCGCAAGGGAAATGGCGGGACCGGCCCGGTGCCGCTGGCCGAGGTGGTGGAAGGCGCGCGGCTGTTGCTCAAGGAAAGGCTGACGGGCGTGGATTTCGTGATGCCCGCGATCCCGGCGCATGTCCGGGTCATCGGCGGGCAGGTGCGGCTGGAACAGGTGCTGGTCAACCTGCTGCAGAATGCGATCGAGGCTCTCGCCGGTCAGCCCGATCCCCGGCTGGCGATCCGCTTCGACGCGCGGGAAGAGGAGGTCCGGCTGATCGTCACCGACAATGGCCCCGGCATCGCGCCTGACGTGGCCGACCGGCTGTTCACCCCCTTCGCGACCAGCCGGGCGAACGGGCTGGGGCTGGGGCTGGTGATCGCGCAGGACATCGCCACCGAGTTCGGCGGCAGCCTGCGACTCGAACCGTCCGAGCGCGGGGCGTGTTTCGTCGTGACGCTGCGGCGCGCGCCATGAACGGCACCGAAGGGAGCCGGCTGGTCGCGCTGGTCGAGGATGACGCCGACCTGCGGGCATCGACCGCGCAGCTGCTGTCGCTGGCGGGCTTCGCGGTGAAGTGCTTCGAGGCGGCGCCCCCGGCGCTGGCGGCGATCGATGCCGACTGGCCGGGGATCGTCATCACCGACGTGCGGATGCCGCGGATGTCGGGCATCGAACTGTTCCGCGCGCTGCATGCCCGCGACGCGAGCCTGCCGGTGATCCTGGTGACGGGGCATGGCGACGTCGCGATGGCGGTCGACACGCTGAAGGCGGGCGCGTGGGATTTCCTGACCAAGCCGTTCGATCCCGAGGCGCTGATCGCCGCGGCCGCACGTGCCTGCACCGCCCGCGCGCTGGCGATCGACAACCGCCGGCTGCGCGCGGCGGCGGAGGCGGACGAGCCATCCGGGCTGATCGGACAGTCCCCGGCGATCCGGCGCGTGCGCGAGATGATCCCGGTGCTGGCGGATGCCGACATCGACCTGTTCATCGAGGGCGAGACCGGCACCGGCAAGGAATTGCTGGCAAGGCTGATCCACCGGGCGGGAAAGCGCGCGCGCCAGCGTTTCATGAGCGTCGCCTGCGCCGAAATGCCCGATGCGCTGGAAGACGAGCTGTTCGCGCCTCATGGCGATGCCAGCATCGTCGCCGCGAACCGGGGCACGCTGTTCCTCGACGACGTCGACCAGGCGTCGCGGCGGTTGCAGGCGCGGCTGGTGCCACTGGTCGAGGAACGCGCGCTGCGTGCCGCCGGCGGCCGGGCGCCCACGCCAATCGACCTGCGCGTGATCGCGACCGCCGGCGCGAGCGAGGACGGCCCGCCCGAGCAGCTGCTGCCGGCGCTGTTCTATCGGCTGGCGGCGGTGCGGCTGCGGATGCCGCCGCTGCGCGAGCGTTGCGAGGACATTCCGGCGCTGTTCGCGCATCTGGCCGGGGCGTCGGCCGCCCGGCTGCGTCGGGCGATCCCGGAGATGCCGTCGGCTGTGCGCGATCATCTGGGCGGGCACGACTGGCCGGGCAATGTCCGCGAACTGGCCCATTTCGCCGAGCGCTTCGTGCTCGGGCTGGTCGACGCGCCGGCGGCGGCCTCGGCACCTCCGGCCGAAGCGACGCTGCCCGAGCGGCTCGACGCGTTCGAACGCGATGCGATCGTCTCGGCGGTGCAAGCGACCGGCGGCGAGATCGGCGCGGCGATCGAGCGGCTCGGCATCCCGCGCAAGACCTTCTACTACAAGGTCAATAAGCTCGGCATCGACCTCGCCACGCTGCGCCGGGGCGGCTAGCTCCCAGCCTTTCGCAGCTTGCGGGTCAACCAGCGCAGCACGCCAAGCGCGCCGCGCGATCGGGCGCGGTTGTCGACGACGTGGAACTGCGCCTCCGGGCCGAGATCGACCGCCAGTCGCGGACGGGGAAAGCCTTCGGCCTCGAACAGGTCGAGCAGGGCGTCGACCTCGCCCGGCCCGATCTTGCGGAAGAAGCGCAGCGCATCGAAGATCACGACGTCGGCGTGACGGAGCCGCGCGATCACCGCGCGCCGCTGCCCGTCATCCATCTTGCCGCCGCAATCGACGAAGACCACGCAGACATGCCGCAACACGCGATCACGCACCCCGTTGATCGACTTGCGCAGCAGCGTGATCCGCCCGGCGAGCGCAGGATCGGCCAAGACGGCGGCGTCGATCACCGCCTGCTGGGTATCGAAGAGCGGCTGGTTGTTCTCCAGCGATATGACCGGCCGGTCGGTGACGTTGGCCGCGACGAGCGGCACCACGCCGATCGTCGATCGGACGCAGGTTATCCCCTCGACGCCGACGGCGTGGCGCTCGATCAGCGTGGCCAGTTCGGTCTCGATCTGGCGAGTGAAGACCCGCCGGTCGAGCTGGCCGGTGAAATGCGCGTTGAGTCCCGCCCCCTCCCCGATCGCGGCGACCCGCGCGGCGACCGCCGGGAGCACCACGTCCTCGGTGCGCTGGACCGCGAGACGCGAGGGGCCGTCGTCATCGACGCGATAGCCATAGACCTCGTCGGCGGCCTCCGGCGGGCGGGTCAGTTCGTCATGCGCCTCGCTGGCGGTGATGTAGTCGACGCGACCGGATAGCCTGGCCATCGCATCCTCCAGCAGGCCGAACAGGCGCTTCACCCCATCATGCTCATGCGGGAAAGGCGTCAGCCGCTTGCCGGTGTCGAGATCGAAGCCCTCCCCGATCATCACATGGGCATGGGTCTTCAGATACAGCGTGCCGCCGCGCTGGAAGGCGTCGCGGACCAGCCGCCCCGCCCACGCCCCGGTCGAGGCGAAGTTGGCCGCGACGCGCGGCGTGGTGTGATAATCGAGCGAAGCCTCGTCGGTCGACATCCGCGAGGACCAGATCATGAAGCGATCGGGGTCGCCTGCCCCTTCATGCACCGGGATGGCATCGGCATCGGGCTGGTCGTAGCATTTCGGCGCGTCGAACGGGCGGATCGACATCGGCCTGTCATAGCGCGGATTGCACATCGGCCGCGCCGCGGGGAAGGTGAAATCGCCGAGACAACCGGCCCGGCGCAGGCGGATGATCTCGTCGGTGATCGCGCACATCGACGGTTCCGAGGCATTGAGCGCCCACACCCCGTGGATGAAGAACCAGCGATCGATGCGCGCGCCGGTATCGGCGGCAAGCCGGTCGAGCGATTCCGCCAGCATGAGATCGAACATTCGTGCGTCGCGCTCACGATCGGGCTGCTCGAACAGGCGGCGCATGGGATGGCGCACGGCCAGTTCCGGATGCCAGGTCATCACCTCGTGGTGCAGGTGAAGCTGATATTCGAAACCCGGATGCGCCGCGCGGAAGCCATCGGCGACAAGCTGGCCGATCGCGGGATCGCGGGGCACCAGAATAGCGGGGTCGGGCGAGTTCGGGTCCGGATTGCGCAGCAGCCCCAGCCGCGAGAGATAGAAGAGGGTCAGCCGCCGCGCGTGCGGCAGGCGCGCCATTCGATCCGAAAAGTCGAGGATCGCGTCGAGGTTGCGACGGGTGGCGTCATATTCGCTCAGCCCGCGATAGACCCGCCAGGGCTCGAAATGATCGGTGTGGAAATAGGCGATGCGATCGATGCCGCGCCGCTGGAGCAGGTCGCGGAGCGAAGCCCGGTGCGCGGGGGATACGGCCTCGATCCGGGTGTGTTCCATCACCCCGCTCCAACCACAAGCGGCCGGACGCCGCAAGGGCGGCGGCCGGCCGGCTCATGGGTCAGATACGGGCGATCAGGCCGCCGGCTTCTTGGCCGGGCCGCGACGACGCGGGGTCTTCGGCGCGGGCGCGGGGATCGGGGCGGCCTTGGGCTTGCGGCCAAGACCGATCTGGCGGGCGAGGTCGCGGCGCTGCTCGGCATAGTTGGGCGCGACCATCGGATAGTCCGAAGGCAGCTTCCACTTGGTGCGGTACTGTTCAGGGGTCATCTGATAGTGGGTCATCAGGTGGCGCTTGAGCATCTTGAGCTTCTTGCCGTCTTCGAGGCAGACGATGTAGTCCGGCTTGATCGAAGAGCGCACCGAAACTGCGGGCTGCTGTTCGACTGGCTCGGGCTCCGCAACGGTGCCAAGACCGCTGAGCGCGCGGTGGACGCTGCTGATCAGCACCGGCAGATCCGTTGCCGAGACGGTATTGTTCGCGACATGAGCCGACACGATGTCGGCGGTCAGCGTCAGCAGAGTTTCGTTGTCCTGATCCGCCATAAAAGCTCCATTCGCCACTGCAGTGTTATTGACCCGGATGCGAGCATCCTACCAAGCCAGGGTCGCTTCTTCACCAAATTGAAAAATTATGCACCCCCCTTTTTGACGTAAATTACGCAATTTAGACGATCAGGCGCTATATCCGCCTGACGAGAGGCCTTCTCGATGGCGATTTGGTCGATCCGGACGGCAGCTTTGTCGAATTGGGACATGTCCGTCGCCGTTTCGTCCGGCTTCGTCTCCCAAGCCGCGACGACCTCGACGGGTAATGCGAGAGAGCCCTTGCGCCGCTCGCAGCGGCATGACGGGGAGCGATGCCATGACCGCCGATCTATTTCGGATAACCTCGACCTGGGTTGCCGGTTTGTTCGTGGCGACCACCTTCGTGATAGCGGCGAGTTCGATCATCGCTGGATCGTGATCGGCGGGACAAAGGCAACTTCCCGTATATCCCGTGACGAATTCGTCGCGTGACGATGCATTTTGATCTCAACATCCTCGCAATAGTGGAGCGCGCGCGGGCATGACGGCGCTTATGGCAAGCCACGTCCTGCGCACCGGCAGCGCGCATATTTTCCCGATCGTGCTAGAAGGCCCGCCCGGCCATTCCGCACGAGGGGCGATACCGTTCATGCCATCCGCCAAGAACGACGCGCGCTGGTCAGAGGCGATCATCGTCACGGTCGCCCTGTGGTCCTTCGTGCTGCTGATCTTCCTGCCGGTCATCATGGATCGGCATACCGGCGACGGGATCACCTCGATCCTGCTCGACAGCTCGACCATCCTGGTATCGATGCTGTTCGGCCTGGCGATGTTCATCGTGTTCCGCATGACCGCCGACATGCCGGCCGGCGTGCGCGCGGTGCTGCTGCTGGCGACCGTCGTGTCGGTATCGGTGCTGCAGACCGGTTTCGATGCGCTGTTCCAGGGATGGGTGGCGGACAATCTGCGCCAGAGCTGGACCGCCCTGCCCGCGACGATGGCCCGGCGGCTGGATGCGGCGCTGAAGTACATGTGCGTGTTCGCAGTGAACATGGGCCTGTTCCAGCTGTACTTCTATCGCCGGCAGGAACGGTCGCGCGAACGCCAGCTGGCCGAGGCGCAGTCCGCCGCGCAGGAGGCGCAGCTGGCGGCGCTGCGTTACCAGCTTAACCCCCATTTCCTGTTCAACACGCTCAACGCGATCTCCTCGATGATCATGAGCCGCCGCAACGAGGAGGCCGAGGAGATGACCGACCGGCTTTCGAGCTTCCTGCGCAATTCGCTCGCCTTCGACCCGACAGAGCTCGTACCCATCGAGGACGAACTGGCGCTGATCGAGGAATATCTGGAGATCGAGGGTGTCCGTTTCGGCGAACGGCTGCGCGTCGAGATAGACTGCACCGGCGAGGCGGGGCGCGTGCCGGTGCCGGGCTTCCTGATCCAGCCGCTGGTGGAGAATGCGATCAAATACGGCGTCGCGCGTTCGATCGACCCGGTGACCATCACGATCACCGCGCTGATCATGGGCGAGGAGCTGATGATATCGGTCGCCGACGACGGGATCGCGGCGCCGGGGCAGGGATCGAGCGGCGGCACGGGCACCGGGCTGGTGAACGTCCGCAAGCGGCTCGACGTGATCTACGGCCGTGCCGCGCGGATCGTCGCAGGCCCTGTGGACACGGGTTTCGCGGCGATCATCCACATTCCCATCCGCCCCGAGCGCACCGGGACCTATCTGCGGACTTGACTATCGCCCGCGAGCGTTGCGAAGGAAGCACGTTCAGGGACGGGAAATCCTCAAGATGCGCGTGTTGCTTGTCGACGATGAGGCGCTGGCGCTGGAACGGCTGCGGATGCTGTTTGCCGATATCGATAACATCGAGATCGTCGCGGAGGCGCGCAACGGCGAGCAGGCGCTGGAGGCGATCGAGCGGCTGACCCCGGACCTCGTCTTCCTCGACATCCAGATGCCCGGCCGCAACGGCCTGCGCACCGCCGCCGACATTGCGATCGAGCCCCGGCCCGAACTGGTGTTCGTGACCGCGCATGAGCATTACGCGCCCGACGCCTTCGACGTCGACGCCGCCGATTACCTGCTGAAGCCCGTCCGCTTCGATCGGCTCCGCCAGGCTGTCGAGCGGGCACGCCGCCGCCGCGCGATCCGCAGCCAGGCCGCACAGGCCGATCGGCTGGCCCAGGAAATGGCTGCGCTACGCCAGGGCGCGACCGTCGCGAACGATGTCGAACCCGAATTCTGGGTGCCCGAACGCAACGGCCAGCGCCGTGTGCCGCTGGAGACGATCGACTGGATCGAGGCGGCGCGCGATTACGTGCTGCTCCACACCGAGCTGCGCAGCTTCATGTTGCGGATCACCATGGCCGCGCTGGAGGAGAAGCTGGCAGGCACACCGCTGATCCGCGTCCACCGCTCCGCCTTCGTCCGCCCCTCGCGCGTGGTGGAACTGCGCAAGGCTGCACGATCGCTGACGCTGGTGCTGGCGGACGGTGCCAATGTGCAGGTCGGCCCGCGCTATGCAGAATCGATCCAGGCGGCGCTGCGGCTTTCGGCCTGAGAAACGATCGGCTTTCCAGGCTGTTACCCAGCTACTGCGTTTGCTCGTCATCCTGAACTTGTTTCAGGATCCATTCGGAACGCCGTCGCAAAGGAAGCACTGAATGGATCCTGACCTGCGTCAGGATGACGGTAGAGGTTCAGCCGAAGACGGCCGCATAGACGTCGGGCTTGAAGCCGACGATCGTCCGGTCGCCGAGATCGAGCACCGGGCGCTTCACCATCGAGGGGTTCGCCTGCATCAGCGCCACGGCCTTGTCCGCGTCGATGCCCTGGCGATCGGCTTCCGGCAGCGCGCGAAAGGTCGTGCCGGCCCGGTTGAGGATCACCTCCCAGCCATGTTCGCCGACCCAGCGGCGCAGCGATGCCTCGTCGATGCCCGACGCCTTGTAGTCATGAAAGGCGTATTCGATGCCATGATCGGTCAGCCACACTCGCGCCTTCTTGATGGTGTCGCAATTCTTGATGCCATACATTGTTGGGACTTGGGTGCTCGTCATGTGCGGTTCCGGCTGCTGTTTGATCGATGGCCCCGTTCGCGCGAAACAGGCGGGATGTCCATGGTCGTGGTGCCGCCGATGCCGGCAGGCGCACCGGATCGCGACCAGGCCCGCCGCGTTCTCCGCCTCGCATCAACAGGAGTATCCGGCATGCAGCAGCAGATATCGGTGATCACGCTGGGGATCGAGGATCTGGCCCGGTCGCGGCGCTTCTACGCCGAAGGCTTCGGCTGGAGCCCGGTGTTCGAAAGCGACGAGATCATCTTCTACCAGATGAACGGGCTGGTCTTGGGCACCTGGCTGACCAGCGCGCTGGAAGGCGACATGCGGCGCGAGGGCCTCGCCCGTCCCGGTGCCTTCGCGCTGGCGCACAATCTGGGATCGGCGGCGGAGGTTGACGCCGCGATCGAGCGGCTGGCCGGCGCGGGCGGACGCATCCTGCGCTCCGGCGATGCGCCACCCCATGGCGGCTATCGCGGCTATATCGCCGATCCCGACGACCATGCCTGGGAAATCGCGTGGAACCCAGCCTGGCCGATCGACGCCGAGGGGCATGTGCGCTTCGCGCTCTAGCGACCCTGCGGCCATCGCCGCAGGGTCGCCGATGTCACTTCCCGTCGAGGATCGCCTCGATCGCAGCGTTGACCTGATCGATCGCGGCCATGCCGTCGATGCGCTTCACGAGGCCCTGCGCTTCATAATAGGGCAGGATCGGCGCGGTCTTGGCGCGATACTCGGCCATGCGGGCACGCACCGTTTCCTCGTTGTCGTCGGGCCGCCGCTTGAACTCGGTCGAGGCGCAGACGTCGCAGACGCCTTCCACCTTCGGCTGCTTGTAGCGATCGTGATAGCCCTCGTTGCACTTGGCGCAGGTGTAGCGCCCGGTGATCCGGTCCACGAGGGCATCCTCGTCCACCGCGAGTTCGATCACGTGATCGAGCGTGCGGCCACGATCCTGCAGCAGGCCATCGAGCGATTCGGCCTGCGCCTGGGTGCGCGGATAGCCATCGAAGATCACGCCGGATCCGGTCGCCGGATCGTCGAGCCGCTCGCCGATCAAGCCAGAGACGATCTCGTCCGAGACGAGGCCGCCGGCATCCATGATCGCCTTGGCCTGGACACCGATCGGCGTGCCGGCCTTCACGGCGGCGCGCAGCATGTCACCCGTCGAAAGCTGGATCATGCCCCGTTCGGCCATCAGCCGGCTTGCCTGGGTTCCCTTCCCCGCCCCCGGGGGCCCGAGCAATATTATGTTCAACGCCGCATTCCCCCCTTGAGCTTCGCCTTCTTGATAAGGTCGCCATATTGATGGGCAAGCAGATGGCTCTGAATCTGCGTGACCGTATCCATTGTTACGTTGACCACGATCAGGAGGCTAGTGCCCCCGAGATAGAAAGGCAGCCCCGCCCGCGAAATCAGGAATTCCGGAACGAGACAGATCGTCGTCAGATAGGCCGCGCCGATCACCGTGATCCGCGTCAGCACGTAATCGAGATAGTCGGCGGTGTTCTTGCCCGGGCGAATGCCGGGGATGAAGCCGCCATGCCGCTTCAGATTGTCTGCCGTCTCCTCCGGATTGAAGACGACCGCAGTGTAGAAGAAGCAGAAGAAGATGATGCCCGCCGCATAGAGCGACATGTACAGCGGGGTGCCGTGCGCCAGATACTGGTTCAGGCCGATGACGAAATCGCCCCAGGCGCTCTCGCCCGAAACCCGCTGCCCCGCGAACTGCGTGATCGTCAGCGGCATCAGCAGCAGCGACGACGCGAAGATCGGCGGAATGACGCCGGCGGTGTTGATCTTGAGCGGCAGGTGGCTCTTGTCCTGCTGCATCATGCCGCGCTGGGTCTGCCGCTTTGGATACTGGATCAGCAGGCGGCGCTGCGCGCGCTCCATGAAGCAGATGAAGAAGATCAGGCCGAGCGCGAGGCCAACGACGCCGATGATGGTGCCGAAGCCCAGCGATCCGGTGCGGCCGCCTTCGAAGATGTTGACCAGCGCCTTGGGCAGCTGCGCGACGATGCCGGCCATGATGATCAGCGAGACGCCGTTGCCGATGCCGCGGCTGGTGATCTGCTCGCCGATCCACATCAGGAACATCGTGCCGCCGATCAGCGTGATCACGGTGGTGATGCGGAACAGCAGGCCCGGATCGACGACCGCCGACATGCCTTCGGCAGCGCCCCAGCTTTCAAGGCCGACAGCGATGAAATAGCCCTGGATCGCGGTGAGGCCGACGGTTCCGTAGCGGGTGAACTGGTTGAGCTTCTTGCGTCCGCTCTCCCCCTCCTTCTTGATCGCCGCCAGCTGGGGCGAGAGCGAGGTGGCGAGCTGCACCACGATCGACGCGGTGATGTAGGGCATGACGCCGAGCGCGATGAGGCTCATGCGCTCCAGGCTGCCGCCCGAGAAGGTGTTGAAGAAATCGAGCACGCCGCCGCGCGTCGTATCGAACAAGGTCGCCATCGCGCGCGGATCGACGCCGGGAATCGGCACGAAGCTGAGCAGACGGAAAACGATCAGCGCACCCAGCGTGAACCACAGGCGCTTCTTGAGCTCGGTGGCCTTCGCGAACTGCGACAGGTTCAGATTGGCGGCCATCTGGTCGGCTGCGGATGCCATTATCGGTTGACCCCGGAAAGAAATGCGGCGGAAGGCATCACCTGCCCCCCGCCGCCTCATATAGTCTCTCGGGCGGGCTTGTCAGCCCGGCCCGGGATGGCGGCGAATCTTACTTCGCGGCCTTGGCCTTCTTCGCGGCAAGGGCGGTGCCCTTCTTGGCCTTCGCCAGCGCCGCGCGATCGATCTGCTCGATCACGTCGACCGAACCGCCGAGCTTCTCGACCGCTTCGAGGGCGGTCTTCGAGGCACCGGCGACCTTGAGGCTCAGCTTCGCGGTCAGTTCACCCTTGCCGAGGAGGCGAACGCCGTCCTTGCCGCCACGGGCGACGCCAGCGGCCTTCAGCGCGGCATGATCGATCACGCCGTCGACGGAGAGCGTGCCGGCATCGACCAGCCTCTGCAGCTGGCCCAGGTTCACCTCGGCATAATCCTTGGCGAAGATGTTGTTGAAGCCGCGCTTCGGCAGCCGCATGTGGAGCGGCATCTGGCCGCCCTCGAAGCCCTTGATCGAGACGCCCGAGCGGCTCTTCTGGCCCTTCTGGC
>Ga0160461_1001249_pt1 | contig 10815 bp, 9 predicted proteins | sample HID1975I_E6MG_FD_108266 | JGI IMG/M metagenome (GOLD analysis project Ga0160461, IMG submission 108266) | Enriched soil microbial communities from UW Madison campus, WI, USA - HID1975I_E6 MG | ecosystem: Environmental > Terrestrial > Soil > Unclassified | place: USA: Madison, Wisconsin...
CACCGACAGGATCAGCGAACGGACGCGATCGCCGACGCGGACGACTTCGCGCGGGATCTGCTGGTCGCGGCGGATGACGCCTTCGGCGCGGCCCAGATCGACGACGACATGGCCGAACTCGACGCGCTTGACGACGCCGGTGATGATCTCGTTCGCGCGGTCCTTGAATTCCTCGTACTGGCGCTCGCGCTCGGCATCGCGGACCTTCTGGAACATGACCTGCTTCGACGCCTGCGCGGCGATGCGACCGAATTCGATCGGGGGCAGCGGATCGATGATGAAGTCGCCGACGTCGGCGCCCTTCTGCAGCTTCTGCGCATCGGCGACCGAAACCTGCTTAAAATAGTCGTCGACGACCTCGACGACCTCGACGACGCGCCACAGCCGCATGTCGCCGGTCTTGGCGTCGATCTTGGCGCGGATGTCGTTTTCGGCACCGTAACGGGCGCGGGCGGCGCGCTGCACCGCATCCTCGATCGCCTCGAGAACGATCTCCCGGTCGATCAGCTTCTCCCGCGCGACCGCATCGGCGATGGCGAGCAGCTCGGCCTTGTTGGCGGAAATGGCGGTAGCCATCGTCGTCTATCCTTCCGTCCTGATACTGTCCGCACCCTCGGTGGAGAGCGGCGCGGTCGCCTTGATGAGTTCGTCGGTAAGCAGCAGCTTGGCGCTGATGATCGCGGCGAAGGGCACGGTCACCTCGCCGAGCTTGGGGACCATGATGCGCACGTCATCGCCCTCCACGCCGAGCAGGGGGCCTTCGAACTGCTTGCGCCCGTCGATCGCCTGACCCGCCCTGATCCGCGCGTCGAAGCCGGCGAAATCGACGAAGTCGGCGAGGCGGGTCAGCGGCCGATCGATCCCGGGCGAGCTGACCTCGAGGCGATAGGCTTCCTCGATCGGATCCTTCTCGTCCAGCAGATCGGACAGGCGGCGCGACAAGGCGGCGCAATCCTCCAGCGTGAGCTGCCGCGTGTCGGGACGCTCGGCCATCACCTGCAGGGTGGGATCGGACTTGCCGCCGAGCATCGCGACGCGCACGATCGCCAGCCCGAGCGCCTGCGCCTCGGGTTCGATCAATGCGGTCAGCTCTGCGATTTCGGCCAAGCGATTCTGTTCCTGCGCAAATTATATCGGCATGCGCGCTTGCGAGCCGGACCGGAGCGGCCCGACCTCGGCAAGGTCACCCATGTCGAAGAAGGCCACTTTATAGGCGCTGGGCGGCGATTGGGCAAGATGCCGCGCGCGCACCGTGGCGGTTTTCCGCGAGCAGGCGATCGGCCGGCCGACGATCCGATGATAGCGATGCGTTTACCTGGGGCTGCTATCGCAGGATTTCCGTCCGTTCGCGGATGCCGGAGGTTCCCGTTTCATGCGTAGCTGTCTCGCCATCACCCTGTTCCTCGCGCTCGCCGCGCCCGCCCTCGCGCAGGAGGCCGATCCGGCCCCGGCCGGCGAAGTGGCCGCTGCGCCGGCCGAGAGCGCCGATGCCGGAGAGGAAGAGGCGGCTTCCGACGAAGGCGTGGTCGAGGACAGCGTGGCGCTGATGGGCCCGGCGCGTCCCGACCCGGCCAGGCGCGACGGGATCGGATCGATTTCCGCCGACCCGCTCTGAGCGCGACGGATCGGCAACCCGGCGCGAATCCTTGGCGATTCGTCCTGCGGGCTGGCGGCACGGGTTGCGCGCGAGCGCTTCGCACCTATTATCTACCGATCGAATAGGAATTAGTGGCCGGCCGCTTTCACTAGGCGCGGATCGGTCGCTGATGCGACGCCACGCGCTGACTCCCGAGGCGTTACTGCGGCCCGGTTCCATACCGGGCCGCTTCTTTTTCGAGCATGTTTTTCCGGGACACGTCGCATCACGGAGCAAATTCGCCGCAACGCCGTTTGCGTGTTTGGCATTTGCACAAAAATAACATCGTGATGTAATCATAGTGTCATGAAAGCGATCATTCAGGACGAAGTCGTTATCCCGAGCTTCGGCCGTTTCCTTCGGGAGGCGGGCGCGCTTGCCGATCTCGCGCGTCGCGGTTCGGCCACGCGACCGGTGGTGCGGCAGGGCGATGGCCGTCCGGTGCTGGTGATTCCGGGCTTTCTCTCGACCGACGGATCGACCCAGCTGCTGCGTGCGACGCTGTCGCAGGCGGGGTACAATGCGCTGCCCTGGGGGCGTGGGCTCAACCTGGGCGTGCGCGCCGGGCTGCTCGAGGACATGGCCGCGCAGGTGGCCGAGATTTCCGATCGCGAGCAGCGCAAGGTCGCGATCGTCGGGTGGAGCCTCGGCGGGCTTTATGCGCGCGAGATCGCCAAGCTCGCGCCGGACAAGGTTTCACGCGTGGTGACGATGGGCAGCCCGTTTTCGGGCAGCCCGCGCGCCAACCGGGTGTGGTGGCTCTACGAGCTGATCAACCGCCATCCGGTGGATCGCCTCCCGATCGAGGTGGACCTCTGCGCCAAGCCGCCGGTGCGCACCGTGGCCTTGTGGTCGCGCGAGGACGGCATCGTCGCGCCGGCCTGCGCACGGGGCCTGCCGCATGAGGTGGACGAGGCAGTCGAGGTCGGGTGCAGCCATATCGGCTTCATGTCCTGCGCCGATGCGTTCGATGCGGTGTTCGACGCGCTCGAGGCGTGATGCTTCCGCGTTTGTAGGCGGTTAACCACCATTTCTGATGTGTGTTTCACGGTTGCCGGTTAAACCGCCGTCAACCGGAGAAACAGCCATGAACCGCATCCTGTGCCGAGTCCTGCCCCTGGCGCTGCTGGCGACGATCGCCGCGCCGGCACTGGCGCAGCCTGCCGCCGCCCCATTCACCATCGTCGAGAGCGGCCGGGGCTTCTATCGCCTCGACGACGCGGTCCGCGCGGTGGGCGAGGGCGAGGCGACGATCCGTATCGCATCGGGCCGCTATCGCGACTGCGCGGTGCAGGAGGCGGGCCGGATCAGCTTTCGCGCGGCGGAAGCGGGCAAGGCGATTTTCGATGGCGGCATCTGCGAGGGCAAGGCGGTGCTGGTGCTGCGCGGGCGCGGCGCGGTGGTGGACGGGGTGATCTTCGAAAACCTGCGCGTGCCGGACGGCAATGGCGCGGGGATCCGGCTGGAGAGCGGCGACCTGACGGTTACCAACGCGATGTTCCGCAATTCCGAAGAGGGCATCCTTTCCGCCGACGACATCAACGCCAGGCTGGTGATCGACCGGTCGACCTTCTCCGGCCTCGGCCGCTGCGACCGGGGCCTGAGCTGCGCGCACAGCATCTACATCGGCAATTACGGATCGCTGACCGTGACCCATTCGCGCTTCGAGCGCGGGACCGGCGGCCATTACGTCAAGACCTGGACGCCCAAGGTCGATATCCGCGACAACAGCTTCGACGATACCGGCGGGCGGACGACCAATTACATGATCGACCTGCCCGGCGGTGCCACGGGCACGATCAGCGGCAACGTCTTCGTGCAGGGCCGCGACAAGGAGAATTACTCCGCGTTTATCGCAGTCGCCGCCGAGGAGCGGAAATGGCGGATTGCCGGGCTTTCGATCGCGGGGAACGAGGCGCGGCTGGCACCGGGGGTCGATCGCGAAACCACCTTCGTCGCGGACTGGAGCCACGAGCCGCTGTCGGTGGGCGAGAACAAGCTGGGGGCGGGGCTCAAGCGTTTCGAGACGCGATAGGCTGTGTCCGGCCCGGTAAAGGCCGCCGGTTGATCGAAAGATATTGACCGCGATCCCGCCGGATGGATGCTGCCAACCCGAGCTTGGGGAAGAGTGGCGGCGATGGCAGACAAGCCTGATATCGAGAACGCCGCGCCCGACCTGGCCCAGCCGCCCGTCATCTCGCCTGCCTATGCCAAGGATTCGGAGGCCAATGGGGTCAGGGAATATGCCACGATCCATGAGGGCAAGGGCCGGGGCAGGATAAAGTATTTCCGGTTCGGCGACGCGCCCGCGCCGGCCAATTTCCTGATCTACGAATTCCCGCCCGGCGGCAGCGAGGGGACGCATGTCCATTACCTCGACAACCGCAACAACGAGGGTTCGTTCGACGAGTATTACTACATCATCAGTGGGCAGGGCCGGATGGAGATCGACGGCGAGATCGTTCCCGTCGCGCCGGGCGACCATGTCCATACGCCGCTGGGCGTCTCGCACGGGATCGAGAACACCCATCCCACCGAAAATCTGCGCATCTTCCTGACCTTCATCAAGCGCGGCGACGAAGTCTACCCGATTGGAGGAGGCTGATAGAGGCCGGGCGGCATCGCGGGCGTGGTTCCCGTGGCCGCATCGGTGCTGTATGGTCGGTTTTCCGCCATTTGCCGGAGCGCCGATGTTTCGCCTTCTCGCCGCCGTTCTGCTGTTGATTCTGTCGCATCCCGCACTCGCCCAGCTGGGCGGGGGCACGGGCGAGACGCATATCCGCGCCGCCTTGATCGCGGAGAGCGAGGATCCCGCGCCGGGGAAGCGCGCCACGCTGGCGATCGCGATGACGCCGGCCGCAGGATGGCACGGATACTGGAAGAATCCGGGCGATTCGGGGATGGAGACCCGCGCGGAATGGACGGTGCCGGAGGGCGTCCATGTCGGCGATCTCAGCTATCCGGTGCCCCATCGCCTCGTGATCGCGGGGCTGATGAACTATGTCTACGAAGGCCCCTATGCGCAGCTCGTCGAACTGACGCTGCCGCCGGACATGGCCCCCGGCACGCCGGTGCCGGTGCGCCTCAAGCTCGACTGGCTGGCTTGCACCGACGAGATCTGCGTGCCCGAATCCACCGAGCTGGCGATCGATCTGGTCGCCGGCGACGGGGCGGTGCTGGGGCCGCGCCAGGCCGAGTTCGACCGGTACCGCGCGACGCTGCCCAGGCCGCTCGGCGCGACCGCGCATTTCGCGAGGGATGGCGGCAAGCTGCGGCTGGGCGTTCCGCTGCCGGCGGCGACCGCAATCGACGACGACGCCTATTTCTATCCGCTGACCGATGGCGCGATTGACTATGCCGCGCCGCAGGCGATCAGCCGGTCGGCCGATACGCTGGTGATCGAGGCCAAGGCCGCGTCGGGGACGCCGGGGCGGATCGCCGGGGTGCTGCGCATCGGCGAGAACCTAGGACTCGCCCTCGATGCAGAGCCCGGCGCGGTGCCGGCGGCGGGGGACGCGGTTTCGGCCGATGCCACGGCGGGTGGGCTGGCGGGGTTGCCGGTCGCCTTTGCCTTCGCGGTGCTGGGCGGGCTGCTGCTGAACGTGATGCCCTGCGTCTTCCCGATCCTGAGCCTGAAAGCGTTGAGCCTGGCGCAGGCGGGGGCATCGGAAAGCGGCGCGCGACGCGACGCGATGGCCTATACCGGCGGCGCGGTGATCGCGTGCATGGCGCTGGGCGCGACGATCCTGGTGCTGCGCGCCGGCGGCGACGCGGCGGGATGGGCGTTCCAGCTCCAGAACCCGCATATCATCATGGTCCTGCTGCTGCTGGTGACGGCGATCGCCTTCAACCTGGCGGGGCTGTTCGATTTCCGCGCGATCACGGCGGGGCAGGGGCTGGCGACGCGGGGTGGCTGGTCCGGATCGTTCTGGACGGGGGCGCTGGCAGCCTTCGTGGCGACGCCATGCACGGGGCCGTTCATGGGCGTGGCGCTGGGTGCTGCGCTGCTGCTGCCGGCACCCGCCGCGCTGGCGGTGTTCGCGGGGCTGGGGCTGGGCCTCGCGCTGCCGTTCCTGCTGGTCGGCTTCGTGCCCGCGCTGCGCCGACGACTGCCGAAACCGGGGGCCTGGATGGAAAAGCTGCGTCGTATTCTGTCGATCCCGATGTTCGCGACCGCGCTGGCGCTCGCCTGGATCCTTGGTCGGCAGGCGGGGGTGGATGCGATGACGCTGGGGCTGGCGGGGGCGGGCGTGCTCGCGATCGGGCTGTGGTGGTTCGGGGTGCGGCAGGCGCGCGGACGCAGCGCCGCCTGGACCCCGGTGATACCGGCGCTGGCGCTGGCCTTCGCAACCTTGGTCATCCTGCCGCGCGGCGACGCCGCATCCGCCCGCACGCCGGAGGCGCTGGGCGGAGAGGCGTTCAGCGAGGCGCGGCTGGCGGCGCTCCGCGCCGAGAACAAGCCGGTCTTCCTCTACTTCACCGCCGACTGGTGCATCACCTGCAAGGCGAACGAGAAGGTCGCCATCCAGCGCGAGGAAGTGGCGCAGGCCTTTGCGCGCAAGGGCGTGGTGGTGATGGTGGGCGACTGGACCAACGGCGATCCGGGGATCAGCCGCTTCCTGGCGCGGCATGGCCGATCGGGCGTGCCGCTCTACCTGTTCTATCGCCCGGGCGAGGAGGCGGAAACATTGCCGCAGGTGCTCACGCCGGGACGGTTGACCGCGCTGGCCGGGTAGGACGATACTCGGCGGCGTGGGGGCATCCGCAATCCTGCCAAGGGAGGCAGTCATGATCCGTGCCGCATCCGCCTTCGTCGCGCTTTCGCTGCTGTCCGCACCCGCCCTCGCCGATCCGGTGATCGGCGCGCCGGCGCAGAATTTCGCGCTCACCGATTCGAACGGCCGCAACCACCGGTTGTCCGACTACAAGGGCAAGACCGTGGTGCTCGAATGGAACAACCCCGGCTGCCCCTTCGTGCAGAAGCATTATTCGAGCGGAAACATGCAGAAGCTGCAGGCGGCCGCCAGGGCCGACGGCATCGTGTGGCTGACGATCAATTCCGGCGCGCCGGGCAAGCAGGGCCATATCGACGGCGCGGGCGCTAACGCGCTGGTGAAGGAGGGCAAGGCGAACCCGGCCGCCTATCTGCTCGATCCCAAAGGCGTCGTCGGCAAGGCCTATGCCGCCACCACCACGCCCGAGATGTTCATCGTCGATCCGGCGGGCACGCTTGTCTACAAGGGCGGCATCGACGACAAGCCGACCGCGAACGTCGGCGACATCGCGAGCGCGCGCAACCATGTGACCGTCGCGCTGGCCGAACTGAAGGCGGGCAAGCCGGTGTCGGTGGCGGAGACGCGAAGCTATGGGTGTTCGGTGAAATACCCGGGGTGAGAAGCTTTGAGCGTCATTTTCCCACCCACGCCCTGACGCCGCCGATCCAGGTTTCCTCGACCTTCGTTGCGCGGATTTCGGGGGCGGTGAGGGTGAAGATGTCGCGATCGAGAAGGAGGAAGTCGGCGTTGCGGCCGGGTTCGAGCGATCCGATGCGGTCTTCGGCGAAGCCTGCGAAGGCGGCCTGGGTGGTGTAGCCGGCGAAAGCCTGTTCGAGCGTGACCTTTTCCGAGGGTTGCCAGCCGCCGGCGGGCTGGCCGGCGGCGTCCTGCCGGCTGATCGCGGTGGCGATGCCGGCGAAGGGATCGGGGCTCTCGACCGGAAAGTCCGATCCGAAGGCGAGGGGCGCGCCGCTGCTGATCATGCTGGCCCAGGCATAGGCCCCGCCCAGGCGCGCGGGGCCGAGCCGCGCTTCCGCCATGATCCGGTCCGACGTCTGGTGGACGGGCTGCATCGAGGCGATGATGCCGTTGCGGCCGAAGCGGACGAGATCGGCGGGATCGACGACCTGCGCATGTTCGACCCGCCAGCGCCGATCGCCCTTGTAGGTTTCGGCCACCTCCTCGATCGCGTCGAGCGCCTGGGCGTTGGCGGCGTCGCCGATCGCGTGGACCGCGACCTGGAAACCATCCATCGCGGCGCGGCTCATCAGGTTGCGCAGTTGCGCGTCGTTGAGCAGGCCGAGGCCGCGCTGGCCGGGCGCGTCGGCATAATCGGCCTTGAGCCAGGCGCCGCGCGAACCCAGCGCGCCATCGCCGTAGAGCTTCACCCCGACCATGCGAAGCCGATCGCCATAGAGCCATGGCGTCGGGCCGGTGCCCGCGATCGAGATCAGCGGATCGATGCCGGCGGCGTAGCTGATGATCCGGATGCGCAGTCGCCCGGCATCGCCCATCCGCCGCATCACCGACCAGTCGTCCTCGGTCGTGCCCATATCGGCGACGGCGGTGATGCCGTGGCTGAGCAACGCGGTCTGCGCGCGGGCGAGAGCCGAATCGCGCTCGCGCGGCTGGGGCGGGGGCACGGCCTTGTCGATCAGCGGCATCGCGGCGTCGACGAAGATGCCGGCGGGCTTGCCACCCGCGCTCTCGATCCGCCCGCCGGTGGGGGCGGCGGTCTTGCCGTCGACCTTCGCCTCGGTCATCGCGAGGCTGTTGGCCCAGCCGGCATGGCCGTCGATCCGGGTCAGCCAGACCGGGCGGTCGGCGACGGCGGCGTCGAGATCGGCGGCGGTGGGGAAGCGGCCGAGACCCCATGCCTCCTGGTTCCAGCCCGATCCGACGATCCAGCGCAGGTTGGGATTGTCGCGGCCCCATTGCGCGATCTTCGCCTGCGCCTCGGCCAGCGATCGCGTGTCCGACAGATCGAGCCACATCGAGCGAAAGCCGAGCGCCATGACATGGCCGTGCGCGTCGATCAGCCCGGGAATCATCGTCCGGCCCTTCCCGTCGAGGCGGAAGTCCAGCCATTCGGGCCGCTTGTCGCCCTTGTCGAGCAGCTTGACGACCTTGCCGCCCTTGTCGACCAGAAGGCCGGTGAAGCGCCTGAGCTTTCCTTCCTTGTCGAGCGTGTAGCCGTTGACGTTGTCGACAAGGCCGCCGGCGGGGGCGGTTTCGGCGGGCTGCTGCGCCTGCCGCTTCTTGCGCGCGGCGGTGGCAGGGGCGGCGACCAGCGAGAGGGCGGCGAGCGCGGCCAGCGCGAGGCGGATGCTCACTTCAGCCGCCGGACCAGCGAGGAGGTGTCCTGCCGGCTGCCGCCCAGTGCCTGGACCTCGCCATAGAACTGGTCGACGATCGCGGTGACGGGCAGGGTCGCGCCGTTCTCGCGCGCTTCCTCCAGCGCGAGGCCGAGATCCTTGCGCATCCAGTCTACCGCGAAGCCGAAATCGAAGCTGTCGTCGGCCATCGTCTTCCAGCGGTTGACCATCTGCCAGCTGGACGCGGCCCCGCCCGAGATCGCATCGAACACGCGATCGAGATCGAGATCCGATTTCTGGGCGAAGCGCAGCGCTTCCGACAGGCCCTGGAGCACGCCGGCGATCGCGATCTGGTTGACCATCTTGGCCCGCTGCCCCGCGCCCGGCCCGCCGATGTGGACGATGCGCGCGGCATAGGCCTGCATCAGCGGCTCGGCGGCGGCGAAGGCTTCGGGATCGGCACCGCACATGATCGAGAGCTGGCCGTTCTCGGCACCCGCCTGACCGCCGGAAACGGGGGCGTCGACCACGCGGATGCCGCGCGACGTGCCTTCGACGGCGAGGCGGCGGGCGATCTTCGCGGAGACGGTGGTGTGATCGACGAACAGCGCGCCATGCCGCATCGCCGCGAAGCAGCCGCGATCGCCGAGCGTCACCTCGGCCAAGTCGGCATCCGCGCCGACGCAGGAGAGCACCGCATCCGCGCCGTTCGCGGCCTCGGCCGGGCTGGCGGCTATGCGCCCGCCATGCGCGGCCACCCAGGCTTCGGCCTTGGCGGGGGAGCGGTTGTAGACGGTGACGGCGTGGCCGGCCTTTGCCAGATGCCGCGCGATGGGCCCGCCCATCACGCCGAGCCCGAGGAATGCGATGCTTGCCATGGTGCAGCGCATAAGGGGAAATTCGGGCGGGGGCCAGACGGCAGGCGAGGATGGGGGTGGGGTTGTCACGTCCGGGAGGGACCATCACATCCCTCCCGTTCGTGTCGAGCGAAGTCGAGACACCTGCGCTCCGTGTCTCGACTTCGCTCGACACGAACGGGAGGTGATACGCGACTTGGAGTGTACGGGGTGAGATGCGAGGCCGAGCCTCGCGCGGCTGCGTTGCAGCCGCGCGAACTTCCCCCTTGTGGAGGTCAGAGGATGAAGTCGCTGGACTGGAAGTCGATGACGCCCTTCACCCAGACCGAGAAGTCGGCGACGCGGTCGCCGTTGACGTCGCCCATGACGTAGGTGGCGGCGCTGCTCTTCACATAGCGCAGTTCGCCCGCCACGCCGCTGAACGCGGCGTCGCCGACGAAGCTGAACGCCTGGTCGCCGGCTTCGAGCGAGGAAGCGTCGGCGAGCGAGACATCGATCTTGTCGCCCTGCAGGCGGCTGAAATCGAGGATCTGGTCGGCGAGCGTGATCGGGGTGCCCAGCGTCTCGTTGCCGAAGATGAACCGATCCGCCCCCGCGCCGCCGGTCAGCTTGTCGCGACCCGGCCCGCCGAACAGCGCGTCGTTGCCGGCGCCGCCATCGAGGATGTCGTCGCCTTCGCCGCCGCGCAGCGCATCGTTGCCGCCATGGCCGTAGAGCCGGTCGTTGCCTGCGCCGCCGTCCAGGAGATCGGCCCCGGCACCGCCACGAAGATCGTCGTTGCCGGCGAGGCCATACAGGATGTCGTTGCCGGCCGTGCCGAACATCAGGTTGTTCAGCGCGTTGCCGGTGCCGGTACGCGCGCCGGCGACGAGGTACAGCCGCTCTACATTGTCGGCGAGGGTATAGTCGACGCTGGCGTAGACCGCGTCGTTGCCCTCACCCGACAGCTCGACCACGACGTCCTTGACGTTGTCCACCCAATAGCGGTCGTCTCCCTTGCCGCCGGTCATGATGTCCGCGCCCGCGCCGCCGATCAGCATGTCGTTGCCGTCGCCGCCGTAGAGCTGGTCGTCGCCTGCCTCGCCACGCAGCTGATCGCTGCCGTCATTGCCGATAAGGATGTCGTTGCCGCCGCCGCCGCGCAGCGAATCATTGCCGGCCTCGCCATCGATCATGTCCGCGCCGACGCCGCCAGTCAGCGTGTCGGCACCGGCGCCACCATGCATCTTCCA
>Ga0160461_1001252_pt1 | contig 10788 bp, 9 predicted proteins | sample HID1975I_E6MG_FD_108266 | JGI IMG/M metagenome (GOLD analysis project Ga0160461, IMG submission 108266) | Enriched soil microbial communities from UW Madison campus, WI, USA - HID1975I_E6 MG | ecosystem: Environmental > Terrestrial > Soil > Unclassified | place: USA: Madison, Wisconsin...
AGTATAACTGTCACAAGCTAATTCTGTCTGCGTAGAATTTGTTGCATTAGTTATTGTTAATACTAAAGTTTTAGTATCGCATCCCACAGTTTTTGTGTATGTTCCAGAAGTTGTGTATGTTTCACCATTCACAGGCCACGTATAACTGTTACAAACGGATTCTGTCTGCGTAGAATTTGTTGTATTAGTTATTGTTAATACTAAAGTTTTAGTATCGCATCCAACAGTTTTTGTGTATGTTCCAGAAGTTGTGTATGTTTCACCATTCACAGGCCACGTATAACTGTCACAAACAGATTCTGTCTGCGTAGAATTTGTTGTATTGGTTATTGTTAATACTAACGTTTTAGTATCGCATCCCACAGTTTTTGTGTATGTTCCAGAAGTTGTGTATGTTTCACCATTCACAGGCCACGTATAACTGTCACAAACGGATTCTGTCTGCGTAGAATTTGTTGTATTAGTTATTGTTAATACTAAAGTTTTAGTATCGCATCCTACAGTTTTTGTGTATGTTCCAGAAGTTGTGTATGTTTCTCCATTTACAGGCCACGTATAACTGTCACAAACGGATTCTGTCTGCGTAGAACTTGTTTTATTAGTTATTGTTAATACTAAAGTTTTAGTATTGCATCCTACAGTTTTTGTATATGTTCCAGAAGTTGTATATGTTTCTCCATTAACAGGCCATGTATAACTGTCACAAACTGATTCTGTTTGAGTAGAATTCGTTGTATTAGTAATTGTTAATGCTAAAGTTTTGGTATCACATCCAATAGTTTTTGTATAAGTTCCAGAAGTTGTATATGTTTCTCCATTAACAGGCCAAGTATATGAATCACATCTAGAAATTGTTTCTACAGGAGATGATGTAGAAGGTGTTATGGTTAAATTCAATTTTTTAGTATCACAGCCAACAGTTGCTGTATATGTACCAGAGCTATTATAAGTTACTCCATTAACACTCCATTTATAAGTATCACATGCAACTACATTTTCTGGTGCCGAAGTTGTAGAAGGTGTGATGGTTAAATTCAACGTTTTAGTATCGCAGCCTACAGTCGCTGTATATGTACCTGAACTATTATAAGTTGTTCCATTTACACTCCATTTGTAAGTATCGCACGCGACTACATTTTCTGGTGGAGAAGTAGTGGATGGTGTACCAGTAACCGTTTTTACCAATACTCTGTCACTTGCACAATATGCAGTTTCACAAGCTACACAGTAAGTTGTATTATTTGCCGTTGGAGTTGCTGATACTGAGGCTCCAGTTGCAAAACTTGTTCCTCCAGTCATTGCAGTATACCAAGTAGCAGTTGTATTAAGCGGACAAACAGCATTCAAAGTAACTGCAGTACTTCCTAAACAAGTAATATTTTGTGTATCTGTAGTAACCGTAGCATTTGCTGGTTTGATCGATGTGGTAGTAATATTTGAATTTACCGTTGCAAAATTTGAACCACTTACCGTCGCTTGATTTGTAACCGAACAAGTGTTTTGTGGTAATGTCGCAGCAGCATTAATTGTTGCACTAAAAGTAATTATAGTACTTTTTCCAGCAGCTAATGTAAATGGGCCAGCAGAAAGCGTTTCGTTTGTAACGGTAACAGATGTATTTTTTGCAGTAATTGAATTATTGTTTTGAAAATTTGCAGCAACAGTTTCTGCTGTTGGAGCTGTTTCTTCAGTAGGAACGGTTTGAGCAGGAGCCATTTTTGAAGATGAAGCATTGTCAGGAGCAGTAACTGTACCTGAAACTATTTTTCCAGTATATGGAAACTCATGTAATGCTGTTCCAGGATTATTACTAGCGTCCCAGAATGTTTTTAGCTGCGCAGAATTATTAGTGAAATTTGTTCCAGGAACAAAAGCAGTTGTACCCTGCAATATTACCTGAGAATTTGTACCTTGAGATACAACATCAAATGTTCCTGCTCCTAATCCAGTAGGAGCATTGGTTATGTTTCCTGTTATATTTGCAGCACTTATCATGTTACTTGCAATATTATCAGCATAAGAGACTATTGCTATATGTGCATAGGCATTGTTAATAAGCGATATGTTATTATTTTTAATTGTAGCATCGATTCTAGCAGTACTTAGTGTATTATTATCATTTGCTTCAGAAGAAATACCATAAGTACCAGCATTGGTAATGGTGTTGCCCATTATTTCAGTAATATGTTTGGCACTTCCGTATGCAGAAACAGTTAGTGCAGTTGTAGAAGATGATAAACCACCTGCATCAATGATATTATTATTTATTCGTCCTTTAACAGTTCCAGAACCTTGATTTCCAACATTGCAAGTATAGAGAGCATTGTAACTTGATTTTATAGTATTGTTTATAATATTATAATTAACCGTAGCTGCTCCAGCTGCCTGTAATGATAAACCATTACTTCCAGGACTTACTGCTGCCGCATTTATAATGTTAGCATCTGTCGAAGCTGTATTGCCTCCAATTTGAACAGTATTAATAGAAGATCCATTAAAGTTAAGTGCTAATCCTGTAGTTCTTGAATTTGAAAAATCATTTTTCTTGAAAACTAAATTGTTAGTTGCGTTCCCTGTAGCCTGAAAAATAAAGTTATTATCTCCGTTTGATTTGTTAAAAGAGTTTTTAAATTGAGATCCAGTTACTGTTAAACTAAGAACAGGAGATTGAGAAAGCAAGCCATTATAACCAAAAAAGCCTCGTCCCCAAGAATCATTTACATTTGTATTTGTTATGGAGCAATTTCCTTTTAAATTTAAAGCGAATATTCCTCCTACATTTGGGTTACCTCCATTTGCACTTCCACATCCAGTTAATGTACTATTGCTTAAAGAAAAATTAATAACATCATTTAAATTTATTCCAACAGAGTTTGTTGTACCTGTAATTGCAATATTATCTAAAGTAACACCACCAGAAATTGATTTAAAATGCATCGCTCCAAAAGAACTGCTATTATCATCTTCTGGATTACTGGCGATTGAAGTTGAATTATTTGCATTAGTAAAATTCATGTTTTTAAGTGTCACATTTGCAAATGAAATAAACTCAGCGCCTCTTTGAGCTATATTTTGAATTGTTCCTCCAGATCCCGCAGTTGTTCCTGTACCTGTAACCTGAAAACTTCCTGTTGAATTACTAACAGAAATTGCTTTGGCAGCAGATCCGTTTGCAGAAATACTTGTAAAAGTACAATCTAATAAACCTCCGCTAGTAATATTTACAGCTTGAGTGTTTGTTACGTTAATCGTAGCATTTTTAATTCTTAAATTACCAACAGCAGATCCAGACAAAGTTCCAGTCATTGCTACAGCTTGAATATCGTTATTCGCTTTTAAATTAATACCAGCAATAATGGGGTTTGTTCCTGATGGTGAAGGCAGTGTATTACTATAACTTGGCACATTAAGATTTAATATAAAAGCTAAACTTTGCGATGTACCTTGGCCAATTACTTTTTGATCATTATTTAAAGTCAAAGTTCCAGCAACTGTTCCACTATATATAAAAATAGGATTTGTGCTTGTGCCTGTAATACTATTTAGAGCCTTATAAGGTGTTGCCAAAGTACCATTTCCTGTTGTCGCAGCGGCTCCGTTAACAAATATGATAGGAGTAGTAACTGTAATGTTTACTATAGCTGTTGAAGTTTTTCCGCTTCCAGTTGTTACGGTGTAAGTAAAACTATCTGCGCCAAAATATCCTGCATTAGAATTATAAGTAAAAGAGCCATTTGATGCCAAGTTAACAGTTCCGTTTGTCGGATTAGTTAAAACAACAGCGGTTAAAGGTGTTCCGTCTGGACTTGCATCATTTGCTAAAACTCCTTGCGCGGCATTTACAGTAATACCAACATTTCCTATAGAAGAATAAGAATCATTATTAGCAATTGGAGTAGCTTTAAAAGAATTAGGCACCAAGGTTAAATTGGAATCTAAAATATCTTGAAAACTGGTTCCTAATGCATCATCTGCACCTGTGTTTGTAACTGTGATAGTATAATCAAGCTGAGAACCCGGCTGCGCATTTCCGCCACCATTTACAGCGACAGCATTTGTAACAGTAACGGTTGCAGCAACAGCAGACGTAGTTTTCTGTATTTTCTCAATCTCAGGCTTTTTACTTTTATTTTTTTCTTGTTTTTGATTAATAAAAGTTATTTCAGCTTTTGCCAAACTTTCAACTATAGGGGCAACAACATTTTTCTTGATAATACTATTATATTTCATACCGAAGCTTAGAAATCCTAATAATATGATTACAACTAAGAGTTTGTTATTTTTCATTTTTTTTGCTTTAAATTGCCTGATTAAGAAAATACTGCTTCATATTTCATTCCCACTTCATCAAAACCAAGTGGAGTCAGAAATAATTCTAAATTGCCTTCTTGAGGGTGGATTACAGTAAAAATACCCTGCTCGTAATATTCATCTTTTTGTTGAGTGCGAAAGACTAAAGAAAATGGAGTTCTTTCTAAGGGAGAATAACTGTTTAATTCTGTTGCCGAAATTAATTCCGCGTCAAGCAGAACTTCTTCCGAAATTTTAATGACAAAAATTGTATTAAGTAATGAATTAAAGTTATTTACAGAGAGTAAAGTTATATCCATAGAGTATAGTTAGTCGTTATATTTCAATTATTTAGAGGTCCATTCCATTAAATGATAAACTCCATTTGTTTCGCTTATTTTTTTAAATCCTAATCTTTTGTATAATTCCATCGCAGGGTTAAAAACTTCTACATGTATCTCTACACTTCGGTTATCATCAGCCGCTTTTTTCAAAATTTCTTTTAAAATAGAGCTGCCGATACTTTTATTTCGCCACTCTGGTAATAATGTAATATCTATAATTTTAATCCCTTCGTTTACGAAAGAAAAATCAATATATAATCTTCCGATTGGTATACTGTCTTTTTCAATTATATAGTATTTAGTTTTTAAAAAAGTTTTCTGATAATATTGATGTTGAGCATAAAACTGCTGATCGATAAAAAGCTTTTTTTGTTCGTCATTCCAATTCGTTCCATTATCTAATTCTTCTTTACGGGTACTGCCGTATATTTCTCTAAGAAGCGGCATGTCACTTTCCTGAATGTCGCGAAAACTGATATTTTTTATTTCTAATTCCAAACCTATTAATTTCAATTACGGTCTTTGAGGAAAAATTCCTTGAAGAGCAATACAATAATTCATTGTCAAATAAGGCATCATATTATTGTGAGGCATACCAGACCCGTTAAGAGCAATTGTATTTTCACTCATAAGAGCATCTGTACCAGTAGTAGTATAAACTCTAATAGGATTACCTCGTCCTAAACTATTATTAGCAGGAGAAGTTGACTGAGAATTTAAAGGAGCAGCCATTAGCGAATGAGTATGCAATGGTATTTCAGACTGTAGTAAAGTAACTGTTTCAGATCCGCCTGTTTCACCTAAGCTATGCAGGGATAAACCAGGTCCTTGTCCAGGATGCATAGGCACACTCCCTTGTAAATTTGGTAATGCAAAATTACTTTTGCCATCGCCTCCATAATTAGTCCCAAGTAAAGAGAAAAGGGCTGTATTTTGAGATATGGGTAGTAATTGGCCATTACACATAGCCCATCCTGTGGGTGCAAAGTTAAATGGAAAGAGGCGTATCTCGGCAAGAAATTGATCCATAGATATATCGTTTTGTTTATTAAAAAAAATTAAACTTTAAATTTCTAAGTTTGAGTAGGAAATATTCCAAACAGCGAGATAATAAAATTGATGCACAAATACGGCTGAAAATTAGTATGTGGCTGGCTGCCTCCAACAGGAGTTACTGCAGCTGTATTTAGAGCTGTAGTAGGAGTAGCACTTGAATACATTTTACTTCCCGGCGGAGTTGTGCCTAATTGAGCGTTTGCCGGGCTGGCAGTATCTGCTAAATCTGTTGCCGCTAATAATGAATGACTATGTGTAGGAATTTGATTAACATTAAGAGTCACTTCTTCAACACCACCTGTTTCTGCCAATGTAAAGTTTGTACCATAACTAGCAGTGCCGGTATGTATAGGAACTCTGCCTCTTAAATCGGGTAATGCAAATGTACTTTCCCCATCTCCTCCATAAGTAGTACCAATTAATTGAAATAACGTTTCATAATCCCAAATAGGAAGAATTTGTCCTTCACAAAATAACCATCCGTTAGGAGCAAAATTTCCAGCAAACATTCTGATTTCACCAATGTAAGGTTGTGACATATTTAATTTTTCTAATTAATATTTAATTTTGCAATGGAAAAACACCTACTAGGGCAATACAAAAATTCAAGGTTAAGAAAGGCTGCATATTTAAATGAGCCTGACTTCCGCCTACATTTGCAAGTGATCCAGAGTTCATAGCAGTAAAATTTTGACTTTGGCCACTATAAACTAAATTTGGGGCAGTATTTCCTAAATAATTTGCCGAAGCAGGAATATTTGTATTTACCGCATCTGTTTTTACCTTTAATGCATGAGTATGCTGTGGCAGCTCAGAAATAGTTAAAGTATGTGCATATTCACCAGCTTGTTCACCTATAATATGTCCATTTCCAAAATGAATAGGAGTTCTGCCACGTAAATTAGGTAGGGCAAATGTTGTTTGTCCATTTCCACCATACATTGTTCCCAATAATGAAAACAATGCTTGGTTTTGATTTATAGGTAAAAATTGTCCATTACACATCGCCCAGTTTTTTGGAGCAAAGTTAAATGACATGATGCGTATTTCTCCTAAATAAGGTTGTGCCATAATTTTGACTATTTATAAGTTTTAAGAAGTAATATTTTTTAAACCAAAAATGAATTAGCCGCAAGCTTATGCTTAGAAATTACTTCTTTCTGGTAAACAATAGAATTACCTTCTTTTATGATAATTTTTGTTGAAGTTTGATCTGAAGCTATAATAGTTTGCAGGGAAACGCTTCCTTTTTGTGTATCAAAAGAATACGGATTTAATTGCTGCGTTGGAGCAGGAAATAAATATTTTGATAAATCAACATTAGGATTATTTTTCTTTAATTCTGTCATTGCATGAGAAATCGCTTCCAAATCAAAACCTGATAAAGATTTTACAGCTTTCCATTCGCCGTTTTCATTTTTTCCAAAACACAATAAAACATCATCTATTTTTCCAGTTGTTTCGGTATGAAGATGCATAGGAAACATTTTTAAAAAACCATCCTGAGAACTGTAACAAACATCTGAAGCTGCTTCATATCCATTTTTTTGCCAAGTTACAATAGCATTATTGTAGCATTCTTGCAAAGAATGGTCAAGTTGAAAAGTAGTTGAAGCTGATAATTTTGAAAATTTTGATAGAATATTTTCCTTATTTGAATGCTTTAAATCCCAAAAGTCTGTAAAGGTATTTTGGGCAATAAGAGAACTGCTAAATAATGTTGCAGCACCTGCAATACCGACGTTTTTAATAAAACTTCTTCGTGTTGAATCAATCATAATTATCTGCTTATCAGTTACAAATTCTCGATAAAAGTAGGTAAAAGGAAGAAGCAAATGGTAAAATTTTGTTAAAAGGACAATAAAAACCGTATAACTACGTTGTTTTTTTTCTTTTTTAAAGAAAACACTTATAAGGTAAAATATGTAGTTAGTGGAATTTTTTAGCACAAAAAAAAATCCCAAACTACAATTCATAAAAATTGTAATTTGGGATTCATTAATAAGTTGAAGGTTACTATTTTGTTTCTTCCTCTTGTTTTTTAGCAGCAGGTTGATCGTCTTTAGCAGCGTTTTTAAATTCCTTAATTCCACTTCCTAAACCTTTCATTAATTCTGGAATTTTTTTACCTCCAAAAAGTAATATCACAATACCTACTATAACAAGGATTTCTGTAAGACCTAATCTTCCCATGACTGTATATTTAATGCCGAAGCAAATTGATTATTAAGTTTTCACCGCAAAGGTATATAGAAATATACGAACTAGAAGTATTTTTGGTTTAAAATATTTGTGTAATACCACGTTAAATATTTTATAAAATGCTATATTAAGCAAATTTGGAGAATTTAACTGGGCATTATCAATATGATTAATTACTATATTTGCTAGAATAAAGAAGTGTAATGGCTAAGAAAAAAAAGAAAAATCTAAGGAAAAAATTATTCATCAAAAACCGATTGGTAGTTTTGAATGAAGATACTTTTGAAGAAATATTTTCCTTTAGACTTACTTTAATGAATGTTTTTGTAACGTTTACTTTAGGAGGTATTTTTTTAATTCTAATTACAACTTTCATAATAGCCTTTACACCACTTCGCGAATTTATTCCAGGATATTCTTCTACCGAATTAAAAAGAAATGCTACGAAATTGGCAATTAAATCAGATTCACTAGAAACAGCTTTAAAACAAAATGAAGCCTATATAAAAGGAGTTCAGAAAGTATTAAAAGGAGAATTAGAATATTCAAAATTTAATAAAGATTCTATTTTGGCAGAAACAGTTGAAGATCCATCAGATTTAAACATGAAAGCTTCTGATGCTGAGATAAAATTAAGAGAAGAAGTCGCAGCAACTGAAAAGGAACAAAAAACCAAATCGAAGGACAAAAAGAAAAGTGACAAAAAATAATACCACATAAAATGTCAATTAAAGGAATAGCGGCAAGATTATTTGCCAGTAAAATATACCATCAAACACAGACTTGGGCACAAAAACCAGTCGAAACCCAACAGAAAATCTTTAAGAAATTAATAAAAGATGCAAAAGGAACAAGTTTTGGTAAAGACCATCGTTTTGATGAAATAAATACAATTGAAGATTTTCAGAAAAACGTTCCGGTACGAGATTATGAAGATTTAAAGCCTTACATAGAAAAAGTTGTAAAAGGAGAAGCAGATATTTTATGGAAAGGAAAGCCCTTATATTTTGCTAAGACTTCGGGAACAACCTCGGGAGCAAAATTTATTCCGCTGACTAAAGAATCCATGCCCTATCATATTGAAGCGGCTCGAAATGCGATTTTACATTATGTTCATGAAACTGGAAATGCTGATTTTGTTGAAGGAAAAATGATCTTTTTGCAGGGAAGTCCAATTCTGACTGAAAAATATGGGATCAAATTTGGGAGGCTTTCTGGAATTGTAGCGCATTTTGTTCCTAAATATCTCCAGAAAAATAGAATGCCATCTTGGGAAACCAATTGCATTGAAGATTGGGAAACCAAAGTTGATGCTATTGTTGACGAAACGATCAAAGAAGATATGTCAGTTATTTCGGGAATTCCGTCTTGGGTTCAGATGTATTTTGAGCGTTTACAGCAAAAAAGCGGCGGAAAAAAGATTGGAGAAATATTCAAAAACTTTAATCTATTTATTTACGGGGGCGTTAATTACGAACCGTATCGCGCCAAGTTCGAAAACATGATTGGCAGAAAAGTTGACAGTATAGAATTATTTCCAGCTTCTGAAGGATTTTTTGCCTATCAGGATTGTCAGAAAGAAAAAGGAATGCTTTTATTGTTGAATTCAGGAATTTTCTACGAGTTTATAAAAGCAGATGAGTTTTTTGAAGAAAATCCAAAAGTGCTGACAATTGGAGAAGTAGAAATAGGGGTAAATTATGTTTTGATTATTTCTACAAATGCTGGGCTTTGGCGTTATAATATTGGTGATACTGTTCAGTTTACATCTTTATCTCCATACCGTGTTATAGTTTCTGGACGTATCAAGCATTATATTTCTGCTTTTGGAGAACACGTGATTGCCAATGAAGTAGAAAATGCAATGAAAGAAGCCGTTGCCTCAACGAATATTGTAATTAACGAATTTACGGTAGCTCCGCAGATTAATCCTTCAACCGGACTTCCATACCATGAATGGCTGATAGAATTTGAAAATGAGCCTGAAAATCTAGAGGTCTTTGCAGAAACTATTGATAATTCAATGCGAAAGCAAAATATTTATTACGATGATTTGATTACCGGAAATGTTTTAAGAAAAGTGGTTGTTACTAAAGTTTCTAAAAACGGATTTCAAGATTATATGAAATCGCAGGGAAAGCTGGGAGGACAGAATAAAATTCCGAGATTGTCAAATGATCGAAAGATTGCAGATAATTTGAAATAAAAAAATTATTTATCTCTCTAACAATTTGTTAAATAAACGTTGACCGAAATTATATATTAAATTCCTAATTTCGTTTAATTAAAATACGTAAATCATCTTCATAGGAAGAAGATTTTAAAATAAAAAAGCATGAAAGAAACCAAACATATATCAAGATCAAGAGCGCAGGAATCATCTGCGGCTATAGAAAAAATGTACATTACAATGCGCCATTTATTCAACCGTGGTTTTTACAAACCAATGGGAGTTTCTGGCGACAGCTTACGAGAATCATTATTAGCATTACGTCCTGAAATCTACGGAAATATAGCCGAAGAAAAAGTAGAACTTAACGGACTTTTATACGTTATAGAACGTTTACCAATCGGAATCGAACAATGCCGTTTTATCAATTTAACTTCGGATGAAGGATATTCTAAATCGCATTTTCAGGCAATTGTTCCTCCAAAAAGAAGAAGAAACTGCTACAGAATCGACGAAGAACAAATGAACGTTGAAATTACTCGCGGACGTTCTGACATTTATGACATTCTAACGCATTTAACTTTCATTTTTATTGAATCTCACAAAATTAAAAATAGAGTTTTAATTGATGACGGAGGAGAAGTTTCTCGCGATTGGCAGAAATTGGAACAAGCAGTTATGCAGACCAAAAAGCTTTCTCAAGTTGAAAAAGAAAAAGCTATTTCG
>Ga0160461_1001253_pt1 | contig 10777 bp, 8 predicted proteins | sample HID1975I_E6MG_FD_108266 | JGI IMG/M metagenome (GOLD analysis project Ga0160461, IMG submission 108266) | Enriched soil microbial communities from UW Madison campus, WI, USA - HID1975I_E6 MG | ecosystem: Environmental > Terrestrial > Soil > Unclassified | place: USA: Madison, Wisconsin...
GGCCCGTCCTTGAAGTGGACGATGGTGTGGGCGAATGCGGCCATGTCCGGCTCGTGCGTGACCATCAGGATGGTGATGCCCGATTCATGGTTGAGCTCGCTCAGCAGTTCCATGATCTCGGTCGATCGCGCGGAATCGAGGTTGCCGGTCGGCTCGTCGGCCAGCAGCACGTCCGGATGGGTCACGATGGCGCGGGCGATGGCCACGCGCTGCTGCTGCCCGCCCGAAAGTTCGGCGGGGGTGTGGTCCGCCCAGGGGCCGAGGCCCACCTTTTCCAGCGCGGCCATGGCGGCGGCATGGCGCTGCTCGCGCGGTTCGCCGCGATAGATCAGGGGCAGCTCGACATTCTCCAGCGCGGTGGTGCGCGCGAGCAGGTTGAACCCCTGGAACACGAAGCCGAGATAGCGGCGGCGCAGCAGCGATCGCTGGTCGCGGTTGAGGCTCTGGACCGGGAATCCCTTGAACAGGAACTCGCCGCCGGTCGGCACGTCCAGGCAACCGAGGATGTTCATCGTGGTCGACTTGCCCGAACCCGAAGCGCCCATCACCGCGACGAAATCGCCGGCCATCACGTCCATGTCGACGCCCTTTAGCGCCTGGAACGCCGCCTGCCCGCTGCCGAAGGTCTTGGTCACGCCGCGCAGGCGGATCAGCGGCTCCCCGCCACGCGCCTCGGCCGCAACCCCGGCCGCCGTCATTGCGAGGCGGCCCGCTGGCCCGTCACGACCTGCATGCCGGGCTTCAGATCCTTCGAGTTGACCTCGGTCAGGCGGCCATCGGTCGATCCGGTCGTCACCTCGATCGCACGGAGCGATCCATTGGCCTCGAGGATGTGGATGGTCTGGACGCTGCCCGATCCGATCGTCCGTTCCTGCTGGCCTCGTCCGCCCGGCCGGCGCGGGCCGGGTGTGAGCGCGCCGACGATGGCGTTGCGCTGCTGAGCGCCGCCGCCCGTCGTGGGCGTGAAGCGCAGCGCCGCATTGGGCACCAGCATCACGTTCTTCTTCTCCTCGACCAGGATGTTCGCGGTCGCGGTCATGCCGGGGCGCAGCGACTGGTCGGCATTGGCCACCGAAAGCTCGGCGGTATAGGCCACCACGCTCGACGTGGAGGTGCTGCTGCTCGACGATGTCGAGGAAGAGGATGACGAACTGGTCGAGGAGGAATCCGAACCCAGGTTCACCCGCGTGATCGTCGCGGGAAAACTGCGGCCGGGATAGGCATCGACTGTGAAGTCGGCGCTCTGCCCGCCCTTGACTTGGCCGACATCGGCCTCGTCGATCGAGGCCTCCAGCTTCATCTGGGTCAGATCCTCGGCGATCAGGAACAGGGTCGGGGTGTTGAACGACGCGGCGACCGTCTGTCCCGGATCGATCTGGCGCGAGAGGACGACGCCGTTGACCGGCGATCGGATCACCGCCTTGTAGCGCAGCGTGGTATCGGTCGCGAGCTGGGCATTGGCCTGCTCGACATTGGCCTCCGCCGCCGCCTGATCGGCCTGGGCGCGGGCGAAGGCGGCCTCGGCAGCCTCCATCTCGGTCTTCGAGGGCACCTTGCCGCCGGACAGGCGGTTGACCTCCTGAAGCCGCGACAGCGATGCGCGCGATTCCGCCACCGTCGCCTTGGCCTGGGCGACCGACGCCTGCCGCGCGGCAAGCGTCGCGCGCGACTGGGTGATGGTATCGTCCAGCTGCGAGGTATCGAGGACGGCGATCGGCTGGCCCTTCACGACGCGATCGTTGACGTCGACCAGCACCTGCTCGATCAGGCCCGACAGCTCGGACCCGACCTCGACCTGGTTGGTCGGTGCCAGCTTGCCGGTGGCCGAAACGGTGACGGTCAGCGCCCCACGCTCCACCGCCTGCGCCTGGAAGGTCGGGCGCGGATCATCGGAGACGCAGCTGTAGACGCCGAACAGGATCAGCAGCAGCACCGCCGCGATCCCGCCCCAGATCGCCCGCCGCCGCCAGGGCGAAGGCTCCGGCGTGCCCAGGAACTCGTCCAGGCTGCTGGCGGCGCGGGTGTCGGTCATTCGGGTTCTCCGGTGGGCAACGGCGCATCGGGCTGCCAGCCGCCGCCGAGGGCCAGATAGAGCTGGACGATCGCGGTCGCGCGATCCGCGCGGGCAGTGGCCAGGCTGTCGCGGGCGGTCAGCAGCGATCGCTCGGATTCGAGCAGGGTCTGGAAATCGGTCAGCCCCGCGCGATACTGGCTGCGCGCCAGGATGGCGGCGTTGTTGGACGCATCGAACGCGATGGCGAGTTCCTGCCCGCGCCGCTGCGCCGCGTTGAGCGAGACGAGCGCGTTCTCCACCTCTTCCAGCCCCAGCAGCACGGTCTGCTTGTAGGTCGAAAAGGCCGCGTCGGCCTCGGCCCGGGCCGATCGCAGCTGCGATCGCAGGCGGCCGCCATCGAAGATCGTCTGGCTGAGGCTGCTGAACAGATTGGCGGTGATGATGTCGCCCAGTTCGCCCAGCGACAGCGCCGAGGAACCGATGCTGCCCCCGATCCGGAGCGCGGGAAACAGCTGCGCCTTGGCGACGCCGATCTGCGCGGTGGCCGAAGCGAGCGTGCGCTCGGCCGCGCGCACGTCGGGCCGCTGGCGAAGGGTGTCGGCGGGAATGCCCGTCGCGATGCTGTCGGGGCCGGTCGGGATCGGCGCGCTCGCCACCAGTTCGGCATCGACGGCACCAGGGGCCTGCCCGGTCAGCACCGCCAGCCGGTTGGCGGCGGCGGCATAGGTCGTCTCCAGCGTCGGGATCGAGGCGGCGGTCTGCGCGCGTTGCGCCCGGGCCTGCTCGACGTCGAGCGAGGAGACCAGCCCGGCCTGCGCACGCCAGTCGGCGATCTGGAGATTCTCGTCCTGCGTCTCCAGCGTTCCGCGCGCGATCTCCAGCCGCGCCTGGGTGGTCCGCGCGTCGATGTAGTTGCGCACCACCTCCGCCGCGATCGCGGTACGCACGTCGGCCAGGTTGAGCGCGACCGAATCGCGACTGGCGCGCGCCGCCTCGACCGAACGGGATAAGCCGCCGAACAGGTCTACGGTCCAGCTGGCGTCGCCACCCAGCGAATAGGTGGTGGTGGTGCCGCCGCCGGTATTGCTGATGACGTTGCCCTGATCGTCGACGATCGTGCGCCCGCCGCCCCGGACGTCATAATTGCGCCGCGCGCTGCTGGAGGCGCTGAGGCTGGGCAGGCGATCCGCGCGCGACTGGACCAGCGATTCCCGCGCCTGCCGCAGGCGGGCCACCGCGACCGCGACGTCGAGATTGCCCGCCGCCGCGCGATCGACCAGCCCGGTCAGCAGCGGATCTTCGAAGCGCGTCCACCATTGCCCCAGTTCGGCCGGGTCGACCGCGCTGCCATCGCCGCCGCGCCACGCATCCGGCACGCCGAGCGATGCCTGTTCGGGCGGACGATAATCGGGGCCGACGGCACAGCCGGCGAGCGTGCTGACAAGCGAGATCAGGAGAAGGGGGCGATGGATAGGTCGGATCCTTCGGCTGCTCGTGACGGTCTTCGGCTCAAAAACGTCGATCGGTTGCAATCGGGGTGATGAACGCACCATGACCGCAACGGCCTCGAACGGCAAACCGTGAGCGAGCGCAACCCCCTAAACGACGACACGCCCCCGGGATCGGTGATATTCAGTGAAGCGCACGGGACTTCCTCCGACAGGCGCCATACGAAAAAGGGCCGCCCGAAGGCGGCCCAGCTTCTCGTTCAGGGAGCGCCAGCCGGCGCCTGGGATCGTGGTAGCAAGATCCCGATTATCCCCCGATTAACGGCTCGCCCGCTTGTCCTCGCTCGCGCAGTCTCCGGTGCGCCGCGCCTCGGCGGTGAAGGCGAAGGGCGACTTGCCGGCGATGCCTTGCGTGTCGATTCGCACGAGCCGGGGCGATTCCACGCGCAGCGACGTGCGCCCCCATCCCTGCCCGGGGCAGCTGTAGTGATAGGTCGCGGCCGAACGATCGCTGGCAATCTCCATGCGGCTGCAGGACATCTCGCCATGGCGGATCTGCACCAGCGACTGCCGATCCGCGATGCAGATCTCGCGCGGCGCGCCACCTTCCTGGGTCAGCCGCCACAGGCCGGGCTGGATACCTTCCACCGCATCGCCGCGCGGCGCGGCAGGCACGGCATCCGCGCCAACCGACATGAGCAGCGCGCCAGCGAGCACGCCCAGGCGTGCCTTGAGCATTCCGGTCATAACAAATTCCCCGTTTCCCGTCCCGATACCGGACAAGGCCAGTAATTCCCATTACGGCGAAGCACCGATATGGCCGATGCGCCCAATATAGCGGCGAATCACTTAGCTTTGATGATACCGATCACAGGTTCGCGCATTTCCCGTTCGACGGAGACACGACCTGCAGCGACGAAAATGTCGCGCCGCACCAAGCGGCGGGATCAGCCCGCGACTTCGGACAATGGGATGACGAAACTGCGGGCGCAGAATTCGCAATCGACGCGGATATTGCCCTCGGCATCGGCCATCTCGGCGCGCTCGGTTTCCGGGAAGCGCGCGATTACCGACCGGATATGCTCACCCGAGCAGCGACAGCCCCGCGAAAGCGAAACCTCCGGGATCACCCGGACCTCGCTCTCCTCGTTGAACAGCCGCCATATCAGCCGTTCGAGCGGCAGCGCCTGATCGGTCAATTCGGCCGGCGTGACGGTCTGGCCGAGTGCGGCGACATGCTCCCACTCGGGATGGTCGAGCCGGGTGTGGAGCCGCTCGCGCCCCTCCTCGCCCTCGGGCAGATGCTGGATGAGAACGCCGCCGGAGACATGCCCGGCCACGTCGTCACCCGTCACCGCGAGCCGGACGAGGCTGGGCAATTGCTCGGACTGGACGAAATACGCCTCCGCCGCCTCGGCCAGCGAACCGCCCTCCAGCGGGACGATGCCCTGATAGCGTTCCCCCGTCACCGCCTGGTCGAAGGTGATCGCGAGATAGCCCTTGCCGAACAGCGCGAACAGCGAGGGGTCGACCGGTGCCTCGGCCAGGCGATCGGGATCGTGGCGCAGATAGCCGCGCAGTTCGCCGCCGCGATAGTCGCATACCAGCAGGTCGATCACCCCGCCTTCGGCCTGCGCCTGGATCGTCAGCTGCCCATCGGCATGCTTGAGCGTCGAGCCGAGCAACGCCGCGAGGGTCAGCGCCTCCGCCAGCACACGGGCGATCACCGGCGGGTAGCGATGGCTCGCCAGGATCGCGTCGAGCACCGGCCCCAGCCGGACGATGCGGCCACGGGCGTGGCGATCCGGGATCGTGAACCCCAGTGCGCGATCGACATGGCCGATGATCAGGCCATGGTCATGGCCGTTCCCGTTGTTGCTCATCACGATATCCTTGCTGGCGCCCGCATTGGAAGAAAGGGCGGGCGCGCGCCGGATATTGGCACTGCCCGCCCCGATTTCCACCCCGTGGCGCCGAAGCTGCCGCCGTCAGTCGATCTTGCCGAGGCACCACAGCAGGATCGACTTCTGGGCGTGAAGACGATTCTCCGCCTCGTCCCATACGGCCGACTGCGGCCCGTCGATCACTTCGTCGACCACTTCCTCGCCGCGATGTGCCGGCAGGCAGTGGAGGAAGATCGCCTCCGGGTCCGCCGCCGCCATGATCGCCGGGGTCACCTGATAGGGAGACATCGCGGCCAGCTTCGCTTCGGCATGTTCCTGGCCCATCGAGATCCAGGTATCGGTCACCACGACATCCGCGCCCGCCACCGCCTTCAGCGGATCGCGGATGATCTGCACCGTCGCCCCGCGACGAAGCGCGCCTTCCAGCACGTCCATCGACGGATCGTAGCCCGAGGGGCAACCGATCCGGACCTCGAAGCCGAGGATGCTGCCGGCCTCGATGATCGAATGGAGCACGTTGTTGCCGTCGCCCAGCCACGCCCAGCGGGTGCCCGCCAGCGCAGCCTTGCGATCGATCACCGTCAGCATGTCCGCCATGATCTGGCAGGGGTGGCTGTGATCGGTCAGCCCGTTGATCACGGGCACGGTCGCATGCCGCGCCAGTTCGACCAGCTTGGCGTGATCGTTGGTGCGGATCATGATCGCGTCGACATAGCGCGAGAGCACGCGCGCGGTGTCCGCTATCGTCTCGCCCCGGCCGAGCTGGGTCGATCCCCCGTCCATCACGATCGTCGTGCCGCCGAGCTGGCGCATCGCCATGTCGAAGGACACGCGGGTGCGGGTCGAGTTCTTCTCGAAGATCATCGCCAGCGTGTAGCCCGCCAACGGCGCATCGGCGTCCGCACGCCCCTTCGGCCAGGCGGCACGCGCCTGCTTTCGGGTCAACGCGTCCTCCAGCATCGCCGCCAGCGCGTTGCCGCCGGCGTCGGACAGGTCGAGGAAGTGGCGAACGTCGCCCGCCACCGTCGGCGACGCAGCCGCTACGCCGTGATCATGGCTCTGGCCATGGTCATGATCATGCCCGCAATGCGGGTCGGTGCAGGTCGCGCTCATGCAGCCTGCGGAACCTGATAGCTCCGCGCCCCTTCGCTCAGCCGCTCGATGCACTCGGCGATGTGGCTTTCGTCGATCACCAGCGGGGGGAGCACGCGGAACACGTTCTCGCCCGCCGCCACCGTCAGCAGCCCGTGGTTGTCGCGCAGATGCGCCACGAAGTCCCGGCTCACCGCCGGATCCTTCATCTTGATGCCCAGCATCAGCCCCTTGCCGCGAATCTCGTCGAACAGGTGGTCGTGGTTCGGAATCAGCTGCTCGAATGCCGCGCGCAGCCGATCGCCCATGCGCTCGACATGCGGCAGGAAATCGGGCTCGAGCATCACGTCGAGCACCGCCTGCCCCGCCGCCATCGCCAGCGGGTTTCCGCCATAGGTGGAACCATGGGTGCCGGCGACCATGCCCTTGGCCGCTTCCTCGGTCGCCAGGCACGCGCCGAGCGGGAAGCCGCCACCAATGCCCTTGGCCACGGTCATGATGTCGGGCGTGATGCCGTAATGCTCATAGGCCCACATCTTGCCGGTGCGGCCATATCCGCACTGGATCTCGTCGAGGATCAGCAGCAGGCCATGCTCGTCGCACGCCTTGCGCAGGCCCTGGATGAACTCGGGCGTGCCGGCCGTCATCCCGCCCTCGCCCTGCACGGTCTCGACAAGGAAGCCGGCGGTCTCGTTGTCGATCTTGGCGAGCGCGCCTTCCAGATCGTTGAACTTCACGTAATCGAATCCCGGCAGCAGCGGCTCGAATCCGTCGCGCATCTTGGGCTGGTCGGTCGCGCTGATCGCCCCGATCGAACGGCCGTGAAAGGCGTTCTTGAAGGTGATCAGCTTGTGCCGCTGCGGATTGCCGTCGACGTAGTGATAGCGGCGCGCGGTCTTGATCGCGCACTCGATCGCCTCGACGCCAGAGTTCGTGAAGAACACCGTATCGGCGAAGCTGACGTCGACGATGCGCTGCGCCAGCGCCTCGCCCTGCGGCGATCCGTAGAGGTTGCTGACATGCATCAGCGTCGCCGCCTGGTCGGCGATCGCCTTGGTCAGGTGCGGGTGGCCGTGGCCGAGCGCGTTGACCGCGATGCCGGCCGCGAAGTCCAGGTAACGTTCACCGCGCTCGCCGATCAGCCAGCAGCCCTCGCCTCGCACCGGCCGCACGCCGCAACGCGGGTAGACGGGCATGAGGGGGGTGATCGTCATCTGAACTATCCTTCCGTGATGAAAGCGGTTGGGCGCGAAAGAAAATCTCCGAAAACGCAAAAAGGCGGCCCATTACGGCCGCCTCGTGCGGAGCGGGTATATACAGATGCGTATGGGGGCGCGTCAATCGTGGCGGAAGCAGCTGTCCATCACGGTCGGCCGCACCGCCCCCTCCCCGGCGGGAAGGGGGCGATCGCCGTTACAGACAGGCTTCGAGAAACGCCTGATCGAAGCCGAACGCCTTGGCCTTTTCCAGCGTGTAGGGCCGCAGGCCCATCGCGCGATATTCGCCGATGATCTTGCCGTTGGCGTCCTCGTCCAGATATTCGAACTTGAACAGCTCCTGCGTGACGATCACGGGGCCTTCCATGCCGATCACCTCGGTGACGTTCGTCACGCGGCGCGAACCGTCGCGCAGGCGCTTGACCTGGATGATGAGGTCGACCGAGTCCGCGATCTGGCGGCTGATCGCCTCCTTCGGTACCTTGATGTCCGACATCATCACCATGTTCTCCATACGCGCCAGGCATTCGCGCGGGGAGTTGGAGTGAAGCGTGCACATCGATCCGTCGTGGCCCGTGTTCATCGCGGCGAGCATGTCGAAGCATTCGGAGCCACGAATTTCGCCCAGGATGATGCGATCCGGGCGCATACGCAGCGCGTTGACGACGAGATCGCGGATCGTGATCGCGCCATTGCCCTCCAGATTGGCCGGCCGGGTTTCGAGCGGCAGCCAGTGCGGCTGCTGCAGCCGAAGCTCGGCCGCGTCCTCGATGGTGATCACGCGCTCGCCCGGGTCGATCATCTTCGACAGCGCGTTGAGCATCGTCGTCTTGCCCGAGCCCGTACCGCCCGAGATGACGATGTTGAAGCGGCAGGCGCCCGCGATCTTTAGCGCGGTGGCCATCCGGTCGGACATCGATCCGAACTTGGCCATCTTGTCGAGCGTGATCGGCTTGGCGGAGAATTTACGAATCGAGATCGCGGTGCCGCGCAGCGACAGCGGCGGCACGATCACGTTGACGCGGCTGCCGTCGGCGAGACGGGCGTCGGCGAGCGGGGTGGTCTGGTCGACGCGGCGGCCGACGCGGTTCACGATCCGCTGCGCGATCTGGAACAGATGTTCCTCGTCGCGGAACTGGATCGGCGCGATCTCCAGCTTGCCCTTGCGCTCGATGTAGGTCTGCTCGGGGCCGTTGACCATGATGTCGTTGATGTCGGGATCGGCCAGCAGTTCCTCGAGCGGCCCGAGGCCCAGCAGCTCGTCGACCAGCACCTTCTCCAGCGCGAACTGCTCGCGCCGGTTGAGTGTCAGCTTGAGCTCGGCCAGCACCTCGCCGATGATCGGGCGGAATTCCTCGGCCAGCTCATCCTTGCTCAGCGTCGCGGCGGCCTCCGGGTCGACCCGCTCCAGCAGGCGGGGCAGCACCTGTTCCTTGATCTTGTGGACCGACGCCTCGAAACCGTCGACCTGGGACTTGCCGGCGTCGCCTGAGGACGCCTGCCGATCGGCGAGGCGCTGCATCGCATCCGAGTGTACCGCCGGCATGTCGCTTTCGGCCGGTTCCGCCGGAAGCGTCGCGGTGTCGATCGGTGGGAACTGCGCACCGCCCTCTGCCGTGCCCGCTCCGCCGCCCTGCATGGGACGCGCCACGCCGAAGCTCGGGCGCTGTCCGCCCGTCCCGTTGCCGCCGCGCCGACCAAATGCACTCATGACCCGTTCTTCCTGTACCCGGACAACTCCGGGAATGGTGAATAAGACGGAGACTTTGACAATTACCTAACTCCGCCCGATGGCGGATTCCGGTGGCTTCACGCGGCGGACGAAGGAAAACGGATGACGAAGGGCGGCAAGGCTTCGGGCCTGCTGATCGCGCTCGCGGGCTTCGCGTTGCTGTCGGTGGGCGATGCGATCGTCAAGTCGATGGCCGGGCAATGGCCGGGCACCGCCATCGCGACGCTGCGCTATGCCGCCGGGACGGCCGGCCTTGCCATCGCCCTCGCCTTGACCCGGGGGCGGGCCGGCTTCCGCTGTCCGTTGCCGATGATCCAGCTTGGCCGGGGCATCGCGATCACCGTCGCCACCCTGTGCTTCTTCCTTGCTATCTTCCTGATGCCGCTGGCGGAGGCCACCGCGATCGCCTTTGTCAGCCCGATGATCGTCGCTACCGCCTCGTCCGCGCTGCTGGGGGAGCGCACGCCGCCCGCCGCCTGGGCCGCGATCGGCATCGCCTTCGCCGGCGTGCTGCTGATCCTTCGGCCCAATATCGCGCTGCTCGGCCTGCCAGCGCTGCTGCCGCTCGCGGCCGCTTGTGGCCTGGGTGCGACCGTGCTCCTCAACCGGCGGGTGGCGGGACAGGGGCCGGTGCTGCAGATGCAGTTCCTCGCCGCCGCCTTCGCGACCCCGCTCCTGCTGTCCGCGACGTTGATCGGGCATCTCAGCGGCCATCCCAGCTTTCACGTCGGCATTCCCGAATGGACGGTGGTGGCGCGGACATTGTTCATCGCGTGCTCGGCCACGCTGGCCCATTCGCTGATCTTCATGGGGACGTTGCGCGCATCGGCCGCCGCGACCGCGCCGATGACCTATGTCCAGCTTCTCGTGGCCGCCGGGGCCGGCTGGGCGATCTTCGGCGAGACGCCCGACCTGCCGATGATCGCCGGCGCGGCGCTGATCATCGGTGGCGGGCTCTGGCTGTGGCGCTCGCAGCGGATCGAGGATGCGGGCGGCGCGCCGGATTGAGAAGCCGCTGTTGAGAAGCCCCGATTGAGATGGCTTCGTGGTTGTGGCAGCGTCACGACCATGCGCAAAGTCCTCCCCCTCCCCGCTCTCGCCGCCCTTCTGCTGGCCTCCACCGCGCCAGCCGCCGTCACCCCGAACGAGGTGATCGAAGCGGCCCCCGCAGGCGACTGGCGCGAGGTGCCGGCGGAAGACCTGCTCCTCCTCGATTTCGCCAATGGATCGCGCGTGGCGATCGAACTCGCGCCCGCCTTCGCGCCGGTGCATGTCGAGAACATCCGGAAACTGGCCCGCGCGGGATGGTGGCAGCAATCCGCCGCGATCGTCCGCGTGCAGGACAATTACGTGGTGCAATGGGGCGACCC
>Ga0160461_1001254_pt1 | contig 10773 bp, 6 predicted proteins | sample HID1975I_E6MG_FD_108266 | JGI IMG/M metagenome (GOLD analysis project Ga0160461, IMG submission 108266) | Enriched soil microbial communities from UW Madison campus, WI, USA - HID1975I_E6 MG | ecosystem: Environmental > Terrestrial > Soil > Unclassified | place: USA: Madison, Wisconsin...
ATCCCTAAAATTAGAAGGGCTGAAAAAAAAAAAAAAAAAAAAATAACCCAATTTATCATTTACAAAAAAATACTAATTTAATTTATTAAACCAATGCAGCAAAAAAAATTCGAAGAGTTATTTGAAGGCTATCTGCAGAATAATCTATCTGATGCAGAACAGCAGCAAATGATGGAAATAATTCAGCAGGGAACCCATGATGATTTTCTAAAAGAAAAGCTTCATGATATGCTGAAAAACGATAACGTTACTGAAGTAATGGATAAAAAGCAAGGAGATGATATTCTAAACTACATTTTATCTAAACCTCAACACGAACCTAAAGTTTTAGATTTAAACCCTAAGAAAAGAAGCAGAAAAACAGTGCTGAAATTTGTAATTGCTGCGGCTAGTATTATTGCTTTGATAGCTGTTGGAAATTCATTCTTTTTTACAGAAAATAATTCTCTTCCTGCCCCGGCTGTTCAACCAGAAGTTATAGCAGAAAACACTTTAATTGATTTTAGTGGTAAACAATTGGTACATCTTCCGGATGGCAGTACGGTTCTTTTAAATGACAACAGTAGTTTAAAATACGATCAAAATTCTTTTAACAGCAAAACTCGCGAAGTAACACTTACTGGAGAAGCTTTTTTTGACATTAAACACAACGAAAAAAAGCCTTTTATCGTACATACTGGTAAAATCCAAACTAGAGTTTTAGGTACAGCTTTTAATATTAATGCCAAAAATTCTTCAAAGAATATCGAAGTTACAGTTGCTCGTGGTAAAGTTCAGGTTGGAGACACTGAAAAAGTCTATGGCGTGATTACTCCAAACCAGCAGATTAAGGTGAATAAAACTACTTTGAGTTTTGAGCAGAATAATATCAGCGCTGCGATAGTTACGGAGTGGAAAAGTAATTACTTGATTCTGGATGATATCAATATGACCGAAGCTGCTGCTTTAATTTCTCAAAAATATAAAGTTCAGATTTTAATACAGAATGAAAAAATTAAAAACTGTAGAATAACTGCGAGTTTCTTAAATGAAGAAGATTTGGATCATGTTCTAAAAGTAATCTCTAGTGTTATAGAAACAGAATATCATTACAACAAAGCCGGCACTGTTATTTTAGATGGCAAAGGGTGTGAGTAATAAAGAATAAAAGAGTAAAGAGTAAAGAGTAAAGAGTAAAAATAAAGAATACGAGTAATCAGGCTGACTAACCTCCTACTTAGAAAGCTGAGAAAAATAAATATTAACCTTAAAAAACGAAGAAAAACAACCAAAACTAAACTAAAAAAGCCATCTAGCTCCTACACCAGATGGCCAAGATTTTTAACAATTAATCCAGTAACCATTAAAAAACAAGCAAATTTATGAAATTACGCTGTAAAACAACCATGTTTGACAGGGAAAAGAAATCATCTTTTTTTCATTTGTCAAAAAAAACAATTATGATTATGCGAATCAGTTTATTCCACATTTTCTTGCTGACCTGCGGTACTCATATGATCTTTGCAACTGAAATGAGCGGTCAGAATTTAGAATCGATATCCGTTGACATTGAACTTCATAATCAAGACATTAAGACTTTATTTAAAACAATAGAAAATAAAACGGGATTATTGTTTGCTTATCAGCCGCAAATCATAAAAGATTTTCCAAAAGTAACTACACCAAGAGGACGCCGCAGTGTTAGTGATATTTTAAATACTGTATTTCAAGGCAGTAATTTAGTTTACAAACAAGTAGATAAAAACGTTGTTATTTATAAAAAGGAAACACCTAAGGCTGCTGCAAAAGAAAATGACAGTGAAGCAAACTATATGCTGAATGGTAAAGTTCTGGATGAAAACGGCCAGCCTCTTCCTGGTGTATCTATCGCAATTGTGGGCGGTAACAAACAAGGAGTGTCAGACTTTGACGGTCAGTTTTATCTGAATTACCTTCGGGAAAACACGTGCTTAAAGTATCTTATTTAGGATACAAATCACAAGAAATAACAGTTGAAAACCAAACTTCTATCACCATCAAAATGCAGCCCGATTTGGCTAAATTAGATGAAGTTGTAATTATTGGTTATGGAACAACTACGAAGAGAACTTCAACTGGATCTGTTGTTAAAATTACTTCTGAAGATATTGAAAAACAACCTATAACAAATATTTTACAGAGTTTACAAGGGAGAACTCCTGGTGTTTTTGTTACACAAACATCTGGTTATGCAGGAAGTAATATTAATATCAGTATTCGTGGTACAAACTCTATCGCAGGAGATAATTTACCGCTGTATGTAATTGATGGTGTTCCTTATATTTCTGATGATATAAAAGAACAGGTTCAATCGGATCGTGTTATTAGAGGAGCACAAAAACAAACGAGTCCGTTGAATATTATCAATCCAAATGATATTCAAAGTATTGAAATTCTGAAAGATGCAGATGCTACAGCAATTTATGGATCTAGAGGAGCAAACGGTGTTGTCTTAATTACAACCAAAAAAGGAGAATCTGGAAAAACAGTATTTACAGTAAATACAAATTCAGGAATTTCTGAAGTTGCCCACATGGTAAAAACTTTAGATACACCTACTTATTTAAATATGCTTCGCACGGCTTTAACCAATGCCAATGCGAGTCCGAGTGCTTTTAGTAACGGAATTGCTTTAACAGCTTTTGATCAAAATGCTTATACCAACTGGCAGGAAAAATTAATTGGAGGTTCTGCAAATTTCAATGATTTTTCTGGAAGTTTAAAAGGCGGAAATGAAACAACAAACTTCCTTTTAAGCAGTGCATATCATAAAGAAACTACAGTATTGCCGGGAGATTTTGGTTACAATAAATTCTCTACTAATTTTAATATCAATCATTATACATTCAACAAAAAACTAAAGGTAGGAGCTTCGGTTATTTTTGCTGCAGATAAAAATGAATTACCGTATTATGATATTACAAATTATGCTGTACTTACTGCTCCAAACCATACTATTTATAATCCAGACGGAACGTATTACTGGTCTCCGACTTACTTTAGCGATGTAAATCCGCTTGCTGCTTTAGACAGAAGAGTTGAGGATAAAGGAAATAATTTAATTACCAGTTTTAGTCTTCAATACGAAATTGCAAAAGGATTATCTTTTAAAACCGATTTAGGTTACGGAAGAGCCCAAATGATTTCTAAACAAATTCTGCCTGCATCTGGAATGAATAATGTGTATTATGCTGCTAATAATATTTCGCTTAATACTTCAAGATCTTATACTGTTTCAACCAACAATACAAACAATTTCACTATTGATCCTCAATTAAATTACAACACGACATTGTGGAAAGGAAACTTTACTGCGCTGGTTGGAGGTTCATGGCAGAATAGAAAATCAGAAATGCCATCGTATGTAAATACTTCTGGTTACAGCTCTGATAATCTTATTGGTATTACAGGAACAGCTGCAACCGTTACTTCATACAACGGAACATCTGAATATAAATATGCTTCTATTTTCAGTAGAATAAATTATAACTTTTTAAATAAATACATTCTGAATGTTAACTTTAGAAGAGACGGTTCATCTCGTTTTGGAGCAAATAACCGTTATGGAAACTTTGGTTCTGTGGGTGCTGCGTGGGTTTTCACAGAAGAAAAATTCTTAAGAAACAATTCATGGCTGAGTTTTGGTAAAATCCGCTCTAGTTATGGTGAAATCGGAAGTGACGCTATTGGCGATTACGGGTACGCAAACACCTACTCTACAAGCACATACGGAAATGGAAATGCAGCTATGGCCGCAACAAGAATTGCAAACCCAAATTATCAATGGGAAGTAACCAAAAAATTCGAAGCAGCATTAGATTTAAGTTTCCTTGACGACCGTATTTCGTTTAGTGCGGCTTTTTACAGAAATCGTTCTGGAAATCAATTGGTAAGTGCAACTCTTAGTCCGCAGGCTGGTTTTACAAGTTATCAGGCAAATTTAGCGGCTGAAGTTGAAAACAAAGGAATCGAATTTACTTTGAGTACAACCAACATTCGCAACAAAAACCTAAACTGGACTACTTCGTTTAATATTTCTAAAAACTCTAATAAATTATTATCATTTCCAGGAATAGAAACTTCTAGTTACTATACGACTTATGTAGTTGGAAATCCGTTAAGCAGCAGATATTTATACAATTTTACAGGTGTAAATGCAAGCGGAATTGCACAATTTGAAGATGTAAATGGAGACGGAAAAATTTCAACAGGATTTGCACAAACAGGTCTTGGGGATAGAAAATATTACGGGCCTTCTTATCCTAAATATTATGGCGGAATTTCAAACTCAATTAGTTATAAAAAATTCTCTCTTGATTTCTTATTCCAATTTGTAAAACAAGAAGGCAGAAGTTTATTATCATCTATCGCGGTTCAGCCAGGATACCCTTATGGTTTGGCAAATTATCAAGTTGATGAATACAACGATTACATAGCGCAGGGCAATGTTTTAAGTTCTAATTATCAGGCTAGTTTCTTTAACTATGCAGGATCTACAGCTACCATTGTTGATGCATCGTATATCAAACTTAAAAATGTAAGCGCATCTTATAACATTCCGTTAGACCAAAACACGCAGAAATTCATTCAAAACATTCGTGTTTCATTGCAGGGACAAAACTTGGTAACCTTTACAAAATATAAAGGTTTTGATCCCGAAACTCAAGGTTTAGCTTTACCTCCATTGCGTACCATAACTTTAGGAACTCAGTTTACATTTTAAATCTAAAAAACATGAAAAATAATTCTATAAAATACACTTATATATTTTCGTTTTTTCTTTTAATGGGATTAACGGGTTGTGATGAAATGCTAGAAGTTGATCTTCCAAGTAATGAATTATCTTCGGCTACAATATATGCTTCTGACCCTACTGCAGAAGCGGCTGTAAATGGAGTTTACAATAGCATTAACGTGACTACATTTTACGGTTCACTGCATTATGTTTTGGGACAAACTTCAGATGAACTTATACCAAAAACACAGCTGGTAAATGTGTACACTTCAAATGAAATGATTGACACAGACGGAACTACAAGCTCTATGTGGACTGAATTTTATAAAACAATTTACAATGCCAACAGCGTTATCGAAGGCATTTCTGGAAGTACAACATTAAGCGCTGCGAAAAGTAAAAACTGGATTGCAGAATCTAAATTTTTAAGAGCATACTGCTATTTTTATATGACCAATATTTGGGGTGAAGTACCTTTGATTTTAACCACAAATGTTGATAAATCTGCTTTGGCTCCAAAAAATACCCAAGCTGAAATTTACAATCAAATTATTTCGGATTTGACAGATGCTGCTGCTGATCTTCCTGTCAATTATACTTCTTATAATTCACAAAGAATCAGAGCTACAAAATGGGCTGCAGAAGCTTTGCTGGCAAGAGTAAATCTTTATTTAGGAAAATGGGCTGAAGCTTCGACTTATGCAACTGATGTTATCAGCCAGACGGGAACTTATAAAATGATCACTGGATTAACTTCAACCAACAGTCCTTTTATTGCGGATAATACCGAAGCAATCTGGCAGGTTCCGTATTTCAATACAACTTATACGTATGAAGGCGGTGCTTTGTTCTCAACAGCAGGAACTTACATGCTTAGAAAAGGAAATACAATGTTTGAAACTGGTGATGCTAGAAAAACAAACTGGACGATCAGCGTAATTGCAAGTGACGGATCAACTTTCTTAGCGCCTAGAAAATATAAAAATTCATATGTTGCAACACCTGTAGAACGTTCTACTGCACTTCGCCTGGCTGAACTTTATTTAATTAGAGCCGAAGCTAGAGTAAAATTGAACCAAATTACCGGCGCTCAGGAAGACATTAACGTAATCCGCAACAGAGCCTTATTACCTTCAACAACATTGACAGATCCTACTCAATTGTTAGCCTTAATAGCTGCTGAAAGAGAGCGTGAACTGTTTGCAGAATTTGGACACAGATGGTTTGATCTTAAAAGAACTGGTACTATAGATCAGGTTCTTGGAGCAACTGCCGGAAAAATCTGGGCCTCTACAGACAGTCTTTTCCCGATACCAGAATCGGCAATTCGCTCAAATCCCTTTTTAACCCCAAACTTAGGATATTAATAATACAAAAAAATTATGCAGGAATGTATTCTCAGTACATTCCTGCAATTTTAGCAAACACTATGGAAACAACAATTGTAAGAGTTGAGGATTTGTCGCATCAATACAGTAAGGATTGGGCAATACAACATATTAGTTTTGAAATTAAAGAAAATAGAATTTTAGGCCTTTTAGGATCTAATGGTGCAGGAAAATCAACCACAATGAATATTCTTTGCGGGGTTTTAAACCAAACCAGCGGCAATATTTTTATTGACGGAATTAACCTGAAAGAAAATCCTGTCGAAGCCAAAAAACTAATTGGCTTTTTACCGCAGACACCGCCTTTGCATTTAGATTTAACAGTAGATGAATATTTGATTCACTGTGCACAATTGAGACATGTAAAAAAAGAAGATTTAAAAAATGCTTTAGAGAAAGCAAAAGAACAATGCGGTATTTCACATTTCAGCCACCGATTAATTCGAAACTTATCTGGAGGATATCGTCAGCGTGTAGGTATTGCTCAAGCTATTATTCACGAACCTAAATTAGTAGTTTTAGATGAACCTACAAACGGACTTGACCCTAACCAGATTTTAGAAGTTAGAAAATTAATCAAAAAAATATCCAAAGATAAGGCCGTTATCTTCTCTTCTCATATTTTATCAGAAGTACAGGCAACTTGCCAGGATATCAGAATGATTGAAAACGGGCACATGGTTTTTGCTGATACGCTTGATGCTTTCAACAATTATATCGAAGCAGATAAATTGACGGCAAGTTTTGAGAATCCGCCTCAGGTTGAATCTTTAACGGCTATTCCAGAAGTAACAAATGCTGTATTTCTTTCTCCTAAAAAAGTACAGATAACATTTGAAGGAACGCAGGAAGTTGCAGAAAAAATCATTTCGTTAAGTGTTCACAACAATTGGAAATTACGTGAAATTCAATTCGAAAAAGTTTCTCTTGATGAAATTTTTGCACAATTATCTAAAAAAGCGCCTTCTAAAAACTTTATCCCTTCTTAAAAAATAAACAAATGAAAACAATATATAGAATTGCTAAAACAGAGCTCAACACTATGTTTTACTCACCTGTTGCATGGGTTGTTTTAGTAATATTTTCGATCCAGTCCAGCTGGAAATTCTTTGGTACAATTGAACGTTTTGAGAAATCACAGAAAATCGGGCAGCACATGGACAATTTGTCTCAAGTTGTTTTTTCTGGATTCAGCGGTTTATATACCGAAATGCAAAATTATTTATACTTATATGTCCCTCTTTTAACCATGGGATTAGTGAGCCGTGAAATTAACAGCGGTTCGATCAAGCTTTTACTTTCTTCACCAATTAAAATTAAAGATATTGTATTGGGTAAATATTTAGCCATTGCTGCTTACTGTCTTTTATTCATTGCTATTTTAGGTTTACAGGTTGGTATTGCCTATTTCTCTATTGACAATTTAGATTTAAAATTTGCGATATCAGGACTTATTGGTTTGTATTTGTTAGTTTGCACATATGCTGCAATCGGACTTTTTATGTCTTGTTTAACTTCTTATCAGGTTGTTGCGGCGATCAGTACTTTGGTAGTTTTAGCAGGTTTAAATTTCATCGGAAAGCTTTGGCAGGATGTTGAAATTGTAAAAGACATTACCTATTTCCTTTCTATCGCCGGACGTGCAAACGAAATGCTCGAAGGTTTAATTATCAGTAAAGATGTATTTTACTTTATTTTGGTAAGCAGTCTTTTTATCGTTCTGAGTATCTACAAATTACAAACAGGAAGAGACGCACAAACGATCTCAAAAAGAGTTCTAAAATATGCTTTATTAATCGCAATTGTTTTATCACTTGGATACATTACATCAAGAGCTTCTCTTACGTCATTTCATGATATGACTCGTACAAAAGACAGAACATTAACCAAAAACAGTTTAGAAATTGTAAAAAAAATAGATGGTCCGATAAAGTTAACGACTTATGTAAACTTATTGGATATCAACTATTTCATGGTAATGCCATACGCTCAAAACCAAGATATTGCTAGTTTTGAAAAATACACCCGTTTCTTGCCCCAAATGGAAATGGAATATATCTACTATTATGACACTTCAAACAACGAAGCTTTATATGCTCAAAATCCAGGATTGAGTGACAAACAGCTTGCAGAGAAAATGATCGAAACGCAGAATATGAAACTCAAAAAGTTATATTCTCCTGAAGAAATCAAGAAAATTATTGATTTAAAACCAGAACAAAACAGAGTTGTAAGAACGGTAGAATACAACGGAAAGAAAACATACTTAAGAATGTTTGATGATATGTTTAAAGTTCCGATGGAAAAAGAAATTTCGGCATCTTTAAAACGTGTTGTTGTTCCTTCTCCAAAAATTGTTTTTGCAACTGGAAACATGGAAAGAAGCGTTGATAAAATTGGAGATAAAAACTACAAAACTGGATTTAACGAAATCTCTTTTAGATATTCACTTATCAATCAAGGTTTTGATGTTTCTTCTGTAGATATTAATGCACAGAATATTCCAGAACAGACGACTATTTTGATTATTGCAGATCCGAAAACACAATTAAGTCAGGGCGCTGTTGACCGTATCAATAAATATATTGACGAAGGAAAAAATTTAATGCTTTTGGCAGAACCAGAAACTAATTCGGCTTTGGCTGCAGTTACAGATAAATTAGGTTTGAGTTTTACCAAACAAGCACTGGTTCAAGAAAGTGAAATCAATTCTCCAGATTATTTAGTTACTGAAGTTTCTAAAAATATCGATACGACAGTTATTAAATTAAGTAAAAACAGAAACAACAGCCCGATTCCATTTTTAGGAAGCAGCGGTATTAAAACCGTAAAAGACGCTGGATTTAAAGTTACACCGCTTTTAAAAACAAACAATCAGCCAGCTTGGGAAGCACAGACTGGAATTACTTCAATTCCTGAAGATTTGAAAAAACAACCTGCTGCAACTGCTGTTCCGCTTGCTGTTGCTTTAACCAGAAATGTAAAAGGAAAATCACAAAAAATAATTGTAGCGGGAGATGCAGATTTCATGGGCAACGCCGAATTAAGCCGTGGCGGGTCTGGTACATTTCAGTTTGTAACGGATATTTTCAGCTGGTTCAGTAATTATGAATTTCCAATTGATACCACTCGTCCAGAACATATTGATAATGCAATAACAATAAATGCTAATCAGGTTTTCATCAATAAAATCATATTTATTGCGCTGTTTCCTTTATTGATTATACTAAGCGGTGCTTTTATCCTAATTAGAAGAAACAGAAGATAAAAAACAACAAAATGTATACTAAAAAAAATATCATTATTGGGATTCTCGCCTTGTCTTTTCAAGGCGCGTTTTCCCAGTTCAAAACCAATATTCCGCTGGATAAAAACGTCACAACCGGAAAATTAAAAAACGGATTAACGTATTATATCCTGCATAACGAAGAACCAAAAGACAGAGCTAGTTTTTACTTTGTTCAAAATGTAGGCGCGATTCTAGAAGACGACAATCAAAACGGATTGGCGCATTTTCTGGAACACATGGCCTTTAACGGAACAGAGCATTTTAAAGGAAAAGGAATCATTAAAATGCTGGAAAAAAACGGAGTAAGTTTTGGTAAAGACATCAATGCTTATACAGCTCAGGACGAAACGGTTTACAATATCAGCACAGTTCCTGTGGCTAACGAAAAACTAATCGATTCTACACTTTGGGTTTTGCACGACTGGTCGGGTTCTCTTTCTTTAACCAATGAAGAAATTGATGCCGAAAGAGGTGTAATTAGAGAAGAATGGAGAACGAGAAGAACAAGCGCTTTTCGTTTAAAAATGCAGACGGATCAGGTTTTGTATAAAGGTTCAAAATATAGTACAAGAGATGTTATTGGTGATTTAAATATCATCAACAATTTCAAATATCCTGAACTTAGAAACTATTACAAAAAATGGTACCGTCCAGATTTACAAGCTGTAATCATTGTGGGAGATATTGATGTGAAAGTAATGGAGCAAAAAGTCAAAGCAATATTTTCTGGTATTCCTTTAGCTAAAAAAACAGCTGCAAGAACGTATACAGAGATTCCGAAACATGATGAATTGTATTTTGGAACTGCATCAGACAAAGAAGCGTCATCTACTACAATTACACTTCAGTATGTTTTAGATGAGCCGTTAGTAAAAGACAGTATTGTGACGCGTAAAAACGTAATGAACTCTTTTTATACCAGTATTTTAAACAATCGTTTTAAAGAATTAATCTTAAAAAATCAAGGTTCGGCATTAAGTTTAAAGACTTATTTTGAACCTATTTCAAGATTAAATACTTCTTTTAATATTGCTGCCACGGCCAAAAAAGGAAAAACTCTTGAAGCTTTTACAGAAGCCTATACAGAAGCGGAGCGTTTAAAACGTTTTGGTGCCGCACAAGTGGAATTAGACCGAACTAAAAAACTGTTTATCAGTTCGTACGATGACTTTATAAGTAATAAAGATAAAGTTGACAACGACTCTTGGGCAGATAAATTAACTAATTATTTCCTGAAAGCTAAGCCATTCCTTTCCCCTGAAGATGATTATAAGTTAATTGTTGGAATCCTAAAAAGTATCACTTTAGAGGAATTGAATGCTTACGCGAAAACCATCCAAAAA
>Ga0160461_1001255_pt1 | contig 10744 bp, 9 predicted proteins | sample HID1975I_E6MG_FD_108266 | JGI IMG/M metagenome (GOLD analysis project Ga0160461, IMG submission 108266) | Enriched soil microbial communities from UW Madison campus, WI, USA - HID1975I_E6 MG | ecosystem: Environmental > Terrestrial > Soil > Unclassified | place: USA: Madison, Wisconsin...
CTGCTGGCGTTCCGACGGCTCGCGATGTCCTCCGAACTCGACGTGTTCCACGCGGTGGGGATGAGCTACGGCCGGCTGCTGCGGGTGCCCTATGCCTTCGCGATCGGGCTGGCGCTGCTCAACCTGGCGATCGTCGGCTTCGTCCAGCCCTATGCCCGCTACGCCTATGAAGGCTTGCGCTTCGAGCTGCGATCGGGCGCGCTGGGCGCATCGATCAAGGTGGGCGAGTTCACCCGGCTGGGCAGCCGGATGACATTGCGCGTCGAGCAGAGCCGCGACCAGGGACGCGATCTTTCGGGTATCTTCGTGCGCGCCGAATCGCGCGACGGCAAGTCGCTGGCGGTGACCGCCGAGCGCGGCACCTTCATGGCGACCGACGACCCCGACGTGATCATCTTCCGCCTGCGCAACGGCGTGCTCGTCCATGACGCGCCCGAGTTCAAGGTGCCGCGCGTGCTGGCCTTCGAAGGGCATGACCTGCCGATCGACCTGCCCAAGATCGAGAATTTCCGCGGGCGCGGCGACGCCGATACCGAGCTGACGATTCCCGAACTCGCCCGCCTGGGCAAGGCGCCCGGCACGCCACAGCACCTGCGCGATGCGGTGCGCGCGAATTTCCATTTCCGGCTGGTCGAGGTGGCGACGATGTTCCTGCTGCCGCTGCTCGCGGTGGCGCTGGCGGTGCCGCCGAAGCGGTCCTCGTCGGCTCTGGGGGTGTTCCTTTCGATCGTGCTCATCGTCACCCAGCACAAGATCAACCAGTATGGCGAGGATATCGGCGCGCTGGGCCGGGTCGATCCGATCATCACATTGTGGGGGCCGTTCCTGCTGTTTTCGGCCTTCACCTGGTGGATGTACCATACCCTGGCCCACAAGCCCGGCGGCCAGCCGATCGGCGCGCTGGAACGCGGGATGTCCAAACTGGTCAAGCGGATCGCCCGGCTGATCCCGTTCGGACGGAAACCGGCGGAGAACGGGGCGTGACGAGAAGACGCATTTGCCAGTATCTCCATTCCCCGGCGAAGGCCGGGGCCCAGTTGCGAGCGGCCCGACGCTGGACCCCGGTCTTCGCCAGGGAACAGCAGACGAGCGCGGTCGGGGGCGACCGGATTCTCCCAGCATCCACGGAGCATGCGTCGTGGTGCTGAGCCAGGAATTCCGCTTCTTCCCGTCGCGTCGCCTCGCTTTCTACATGGCGCGGATGTTCCTGCTGCGCAGCCTGGCGGTGCTGGCGGCGCTGGTAGTGGTGCTGCAGACGCTCGACTTGCTGGGCGAATCCGGGAATATCCTGTCCTATCCGGGCAATGGCGAGGCGCAGCTGTGGCAGTATGTCTCGCTGCGCCTGCCGCAGATCGTGGCTCGGTTCCTGCCCTTTTCGGTGCTGCTCGGCACCCTGATCACCTTCGTCACGCTGAACCAGAACAGCGAGGTGATCGCGATGAAGTCGGTCGGTGTGTCGGCTCACCAGCTGCTGGCACCGCTGGTGCTGACGAGCGTGCTGGTGGCAGGGCTCAGCTTCGCCTTTAACGACCGGATCGTCAGCCGCGCGACATCGACGCTCAACGCATGGGAAGCGGCCGAATACGGCCCGATCCCGATAAACCGGGGCATTTCCAGCAATGTCTGGGTGCGTGACGGGGACGACCTGATCCATGCCGACACCGCACAGGGCAAGGGAGCCGAGGCGCAGCTGACTGGGGTTACCGTGTACGACCGGGCCGGCGGCGCGCTGCAATCGATCATCACCGCGCGCCTCGCCCGGCCCGATGCGGGCGGCTGGCGGCTGGAGGGCGCGACGCGCTTCACGGTATCGCGCGGCGTCGAGGAACCGGTTTCGGGGCTGCTGGTCGCGATGGGCGTCGGTGCCGACCGGTTCACTCTCGCCAACGTCAACGGCGACGAGCGCAGCTTCCGCGCGCTATCCGTCGCGATCGACGACCTGGTAGCGGCGGGCCGGCCGACCGCCGCGCTAGAGTCGGTGCTCTGGCACAAGCTGTCGGGGCCATTGTCATCGGTGCTGATGCCGCTGCTAGCGGCGGTGGCGGCCTTCGGCCTCGCGCGATCGGGTCGGCTCTTCATCCGCGCTGTCATCGGCATGGGGCTGGGTTTCGCCTATTTCGTCGCAGACAATTTCGCGCTGGCGATGGGCAATCTCGGCGCCTATCCGCCCTTTCTCGCCGCCTGGGCACCCTTTCTGCTGTTTATGCTGATCGGCGAGGCGGTGCTGATCCGCACCGAGGAATGACGGGCGACCCGCCGCCCAAAACGGGCGGCGTGCATCCGGACGAAGGCGACGTCACCCGCGAGCATGTTGCGCGCGGCGCGACGCTCGCCACCCTGTCCCGCCTGGGCGCGGTAATCGAGGTCATCGCCCAGCCGATCTACACCTGGGCGTTCGGCATCGCTACTTATGGCGTCTACACCGTGCTGTGGGGCGCGGTGAACATCATCGAGAACATCGTCGACCTATCGATGACCACCGCCCTGCAGCGGGTGATACCGACCGAACGCGACGCCGCCGCGCAGCACAGCGCGCTGAAATTCGCGATCCTGGTGGCGATGACGCCCGCGATCCTGATCGCCGCGCTGGTCACGATCTTCGCGACGCCGATCGCCGGGCTGATCTCCGCCGCGCCGGAGGACCGGGCGACACTGCCGATGGCGGTGGCGCTGTTCGCCTGGGCACTTCCGCTGTGGACCTTCGTCGAGGTCGCGACATCGGCGGCGCGGGCCAAGCGCGCCTTCGGGCCGGAGATCCGCCTGCGCATTTTCTGGGAACAGGTGGCTCGGCTGGTGTTCGCGGTCAGCCTCTACGCGATCGGCTTCCACCGGCTGGGCCTCATGATCGGCCATCTGCTGTCGCTGACGCTGACGGCGCTGCTCTCGATCCGCCTGCTCGCCCGCTATTACGACCTGCGCATGCTGCTGACCGTGCCGGTCGACCGGCGGGTGGCGCGCGCGTTGATGGCGACGGGGATGTCCACCCTGCCCGGTGCCATCGCCAGCCGGCTGTTCGTCGACCTGCCGGGCATCATCCTGAACGTGCTGCTACCCGGCGCGCAGGGCGCGACGGCAACGGGCCTCTACGCCATCGCGCGCAAGATAGCATCGATCCCGATGATCGTGCGACAGGCGTTCCAGTATGTGCTGGCCCCCCTGTCGGCCGCGCAGGCGGCGCGGGATCGCGCATTGATCGGCCCGCTCTATCGTTTCGCCTCGCGCGTATCGATCGCGCTGGTGATCCCGATCGCGGGCTTCCTGATCCTCCTCGCCCCCGACATCCTGAGCTTCTTCGCGCCCGAAGCGCGGGCGGCGGTGTCGCTGATCGTCATCCTGGTCGCGGGGCGCGCGCTGGAGGCGCTGGTCGGCCCGGCGCAGACCGTGGTCGAGATGACCGGCCATCGCGGCCTGCCGGTGCTGAACAGCGCGATCGGCTTTGCCGCATGGGCGACGATCGTGTGGCTGCTGGTGCGCGGCGAGGGCGCGATGGGCATGGCGATCGCGGTGTCGGTCGCGATCGTCGTAATCTCCTGGCTGGCGGCGGCCGAACTCGCCATCGCCGACCGGATCACGGCATTCGACCGCCGCTTCGCCACCGGCCTTGCGGTCGCACTGACCGGGCTGGGCGTGATGTGGGCACTTGGCGAACTGGTCGACCCGATCGGCGCACGCCTGCGCGCCGGGCTGATCATCCTGCTGTTTCCGGCGGTCGTGTGGCTCTCGCTGCGCTTTGGCCTGGCAGGGGGGGACAGGAAGGCGCTGGGCCGGGTGGGGCGCAAGCTGCGGTTGAGCGCCTAGCCCCCCTCCCTTCCCGGAAGGGGAGCAGACAGCGCCTATTTCAGCAGCACCAATTCCTCGGCCATCGAGGGGTGGAGCGCTACGGTGTCGTCGAAGGCCTGCTTGGTCAGCCCCGCCTTCACCGCGACCGCCGCCGCCTGCAGGATTTCAGGAGCGTCCGGTCCGATCATGTGGATGCCCACCACCCGCTCGGTCTCGGCATCGACGATCATCTTGTAGAGCGAGCGCTCGTTGCGGTTGGCCAGCACGTTCTTCATCGGGCGGAAGTCGGAGGTGTAGACCTTGACCGTGCCCAGCTTGTTGCGCGCCTCCGCCTCGGTCATGCCGACGCCCGCGATCGGGGGATGGCTGAACACTGCCGAAGGGATGCAGCCATAGTCGACGGTGTGCGGCTTGTTGCCGAACACCGTATCGGCGAAGGCCTGCCCCTCGCGGATCGCGACCGGGGTCAGCTGGACGCGGTTGGTAACGTCGCCGACGGCATAGATGCTGGGCACGTTGCTGCGGTTGTCGTCGCCGACCTTGATCGCGCCGTCCTTGTCGAGCTCGACGCCGGCGGCCTCCAGCCCCAGCCCCTTGGTATAGGGGACGCGGCCGGTGGCGAAGAGCAGGAGATCGGTCTCGATCGGCGCGCTGCCGCCGCCCACATGGACCAGCAGCGATCCGTCCTCGCGCTTCTCGACCTTCTTGAACGGCGCGTTGAAGCGGAACTCGATGCCCTTGGTCATCGAGATCTGAAGAAGGCGATCGCGGATCTGCTCGTCATAGCCGCGCAGGATGGTCTCGCCCCGGTTCACGATCACGACATGCGCGCCGAACTGGTGGAAGATGCCTGCGAATTCGTTGGCGATGTAGCCGCCGCCCGCGATCACGACCCGCTTGGGGATCGCATCGAGGTGGAAGGCCTCGTTCGAGGTGATGCCCAGCTCCGCGCCCTCGCATTCGGGCCGGCCCGGCCAGGCACCGGTCGCGACAAGGATGATCTTGGCGGTCACCGTCCGTCCGCTCGCCAGCTCGACGCTGTTCGGGCCGGTGATCGTCGCGCGCTCGCGGAAGATCTCGACGTTATTGTTGTTCAGGGTGTTGGTGTAGAGCCCCTCCAGCCGGGTGACATCAGCCAGCACATTATCGCGCAGGGTCTTCCAGTTGAAGCTGGTCTCGCCCACCTCCCAACCGAAGCGGGCGGCGTCCTTCAGATCCTCGGCGAAATGCGCGCCGTAGACGAGCAGCTTCTTGGGCACGCAGCCCCGGATGACACAGGTACCGCCAACACGATGCTCCTCCGCCACGGCGACCTTCGCGCCATGCGCGGCGGCCACGCGGGAGGCACGCACGCCGCCCGAACCCGCGCCGATGACGAAGAGATCATAGTCATAGGGGGCGGTCATCGGGCAGGCTCCTGCGTGAGATACATCGATAGCTTGGGGCGCATATGGCGAGCCCCCCTGCCCCGTGCAAACAAGTTGTACCGATGACAGTGATGGATCGCGTTTCGTTTCGCTACCCGGCGAATTGGGGGCGAGTCCGGCGTGCTCAGCGTTTGCGCAGCTTGGTCCAGAGGTGCCGCGCCAGCATTGTGGGCGGCATCCGCAACCAGTGCGACCGGATGTAGAAGCCGAGCCGGGTGAAGGGATGCGGTGCCCTGCCCCAGCCGTCGCGCGCCTGGATGCGGCGGACGATCAGCCGCTCGAACAAGGTAAGCCGGGGCGCGCCTTGGAGGATCGGCGTGCCATAGAGATGAGCGGACAGACGCATGGCGAGGTGGACAGAGCGCTCCATCTCGTGGAGCGCCGCCCGTTCGGCAAGCGTCGACCAGAAACCGGGATCGTTCCCGAACTGGCGTAGCAGCCGGTCGACATCCCACAGGTTGCGCAAGCCACCTGCCAGATCGCCATCGGCGAACAGGTGGCACGCGGCGTGGACGATCATGTCGGCGGGTGCGAGGATGCGCAGGCCATCCGGCAGCGCGATGCTGGCAGAGACCAGCGCCCCCGCGTCGGGCGTCTGCCGCGCGGTCATCGGCAGGATCGTGTGGTGCACGTCGATCATCCGGTCGCGATCCTTGTGGATCAGCGGGGGCAGCTCGTGCATCCATCGGCGGTAATAGGCGTCGTCATAGGCATCGTCCTTCACCCATTCCCAGCCCGCTGCCTTCAGCGCCGACTCGACCTGGTCGATCGCTTCGCGCGGCACGAGGATGTCGAGATCGCCGATCGAACGGCCGATCGAGGGATCGAGGCCGGCGGCGGCGAAGGCGGTGCCCTTGAGCAGGATCACCGGAACGCCCAGTGGTGCCAGCGCTCGCCGCGCCATCTCGGCTTCCCAAAGCGCCTGCCGCCCGACGGTCTCGGCGGAGGCGCGGGCATCGGCCAGCGTGGGCGATACGGCCGGCGGCAGCGGGATGTCGGCCAGCCGGTGGGCCAGCGTGCCGATGAGCGACTCCGCGCGCGCGACCGTCAGCAGCGCCGTCCAGCCGGCCGCATCGAGCGCCGTCGCCGAAGCAGGATCGCGCAGCGCGCGGACAAGGATCGTCGCGCTGGTCATCTTGCCAGTTCGGCCCAGAGCCTTTCGACCAGGGCGACCGCGCTGTCGCCGTCGGGATAGTCGATTGCGCGGGCCGGCAGGTCGCGGACCAGCGCGGACAGCGCGTCGAAACCAGGCTCGCCGAGGGTGACGTAGTTGGTCGACGCCTGGGTCAGGCGGACGAACACCTCGGCTGGGCCGACGAGACGCACCGCCTGCGCATCGCCGAAGCGGGGAAACAGGATCAGCGCGGGCCGGGCGGTCTCGTCCATCCGCGCAATGGCGGCGTCGTCCGGGCGGAGATAGGTGATGCGGCCCTTGGGCGTATCGTCGAGCGAAAAGAGCAGCCGGTCGCCTGCCCCTTCCGCGCGCATCACCGCCGCCGCCTCGTTCTTCAAGCTGACCGCGCGGGGGAAGGGACGGAGCTGTCCCGTGACCAGATCCACGAGCACGAATTCGTCGCCGAGAAACCGCCAGCCGCGTTCGGATAGCAGCGCCGCCAAGGTCGATTTGCCCGCCCCCGAATGGCCCGTCATGATCACCGCGCGCCCATCCCGCTCGACCGCCGAGGCATGCAGCAGCAGATATCGGCGCAGGCCAAGCGCCATCTGGAGGTTCATCCCCATCTCTGCCGCGAGCAGCCCGTGGGCGAGCGACAGCGGGGCCGCGCCGACGAACTGATAGTCGCCGCGGATCGCGACCGAGGGCGCGATCCAGCGCCGCCAGCGCTTCTGCGGCTCGAGCCGGACGGTGAAGTCGGGAACGGCCGGCACGGGATAGCCGGCATAGAGCCGCCGGAGCGCGTCGGTTGGCCCCTTCCAGGCCGAGCCGACGCGAAACGCGATCGGCCCGACCCGCAGCATCGCGACATGCCGGCTCATGCGGCGAAGACCAGCCCGCGTTCGGCCAGCTCTGCCAACCGGGCGGAAACCACGGCCTCCGCATCGGCGGGATCGGCGATGTCGAAGCGGGCGGCCAGCCGCGAGACGATATCCGCGACATCGGCCGGCCCCTCGCCCAGCGCGTCGAGGATCTCGGGCATCGGCGGGGCGACGACATGCGTCATCCCCGAAGGCCGGTGGTAGATCAGCGAAAGCCCGTCGAGCGCGACCAGGCGGCGCGCCCGGGGCGGATCGGCGCGCCAGAGCATCGATCGCGCCGGTTCAGCCGCGCGGGTTCTGCAGCGATGCGTAGCAGGTGAAGCCGCTCATCCCGTTCTGCAGCTTTTCGATATAACGGGTATAGGCCTGCGCCGCCTGCGGATCCATGCCGGCCGGGCCGGGGCCACCGGCGAGGATGGTCTTGACCTCCTCACCCGTCAGCGGGCGCGGCGCGGGCGGGAAGGCCCCCGGCGTGTTGGGTTCGACCAGCGATCCATCGGCGGCGACGAAGCTGCCGGCGCGCGCGGGATCGGGCACCGGAATTTCGCAGGCGAGGACCGATACGTTGGTCTGCGCCAATGCGGGGCGAATCGTGACCACCATCGATGCCGACACGGCACCGAGCATCAGCATGCCACGCCGGCTGGCGCGCGCATCGAAAGCGGGGCCGGCCGTGTCGTCGTTCGGCTGATCGGTCATTACTCAACTCCTCGCGCGGGGTCGTCGGCGCAATTTCGGCCCTGTTCTGGCCATTCGGGGTTCAATAATCGTAAAGGGCTTCGCTGGCGAGCAGCGAACCGTAACATTTGCCGGTATAGTGGCCGGCCATGCCCTCGCTCGACACACCACGGCTGATCGGCGCGCTTATCCTCCTCGGCATCGGGGCGGGAACGGCGATGCTGTTCGACGGGCCGGCCCCGGCAATAGCCTGCGCGCTGGTCGGCGGGTTCGGCGCGGCGCTGCTTCTAGCCTGGCATCAACCGGCCCATGTCGTCGAGCCGACCACCGCCGTGGTCGACGCGCCCGACGATGCGGAACCCGGGCTGGCCGCGATGATCGAGGCGATCGACGATCCGGTGCTGGTGATCGACGGCAGCCGGGTCTCGATGGCGAACGAGGCGGCCAAGGCGCTGCTCGGCCGCTTCATCGTCGACGAGGATGTGCGTCTCGCGATCCGGCATCCAGCCGCGACCGAGCGGTTGATCGGCCGCGCCGAACCGAGCGATCAACCGTCGAAACCCGAGGTGATCGAGCTGGTCGGGCTGGGCGAGCGCGACAAGCGCTGGGAGATGATCGCCTATCGCCTGAGCCCGAAACTGCAGTTCGTACGGCTGGCCGATCGCACCCGCACCTATGTGGCGGAACGCAGCCGCGTCGACTTCGTCGCCAATGCCAGCCACGAGCTGCGCACCCCGCTGGCCACGCTGCTCGGCTTCATCGAGACGCTGGAAGACCGCAACGCCGCCGAGGATGCCGCGACCCGCGCGCGCTTCCTGAAGATCATGTTCGGCGAAGCCAAGCGGATGCAGCAGCTGGTCGACGACCTGATGTCGCTGTCGAGGATCGAGGCCGAGCGATACAGCTCGCCGCGCGGCGCGGTGACGCTGCCCGCGCTGATCGAGGAAGTGCGCGGCAGCATCACCGCCAGCCAGCGGCTCGACCCGGATCGAATCGTCCTCCGTCTGGGTGAAGCGCTGCCGCCCGTTGCCGGCGATCGCGTGCAGATATCCCAGCTACTGTTCAACCTGATCGGCAACGCCTTGAAATATGGCCGTGCCGGTGCGCCGGTTCGCGTCACGATCGACATGACCGGGACAGGGATGATCCGGCTGGCGATCGCCGACGAGGGCGAAGGGGTGGCGCCCGAACACCTGCCTCGCCTGACCGAGCGCTTCTATCGCGTCGACCCCAGCCGCAGCCGGCAGATGGGCGGGACCGGGCTTGGCCTTGCGATCGTCAAGCATGTCGTGGAGCGGCATCGCGGGCGACTCGACATCAGCAGCGTGGTCGGTCGCGGCACTACCGTGACGGTGCTTCTGCCCGCCGCCGTGGCCACGGAAAACGCCGCCTGAAAGGACGCCTTGAACGGAAGCGAAGGCGGTGTCATCAAACTGTCATCCAAACGTCACAGAAGCCGCCATCGAACCGGCCTAGCCGGGTAGCCATGTCGGCCGGGGGGCCGATCAACTGGAGGACGGGATGTCCAGGAACTTGTTGCTGATCGGTGCGGCTGCTCTCGCGCTCGTGGGTTGTTCGCAGGGTGAGGAAGGCGGCGGGGGCGATGGCGCGTCGCGCGACCAGATCCGCGTCGTCGGCAGCTCGACCGTTTATCCCTTCACGACCGCGGTCGCCGAGCAGTTCGCGCGCAAGAATGCGCAGTTCAAGGCACCGATCGTCGAATCGACCGGCACCGGCGCGGGCATGAAGCTGTTCTGCGCCGGCGTCGGCGCGCAGTTCCCCGATGTCGAGGATGCTTCCCGCCGGATCAAGAAGTCCGAGCTGGAGGATTGCACCAAGAACGGCGTCAAGCAGATCATCGAGATCCAGGTCGGCATCGACGGCCTCGCCCTTGCCGAGAGCAAGGAAGGGTCCGAGATCAAGCTGACCGCCGCGCAGGTCTACCAGGCGGTCGCCGCCAACCCCTATGGCAAGCCGCAGACCGCCAAGACCTGGCAGGACATCGATCCCTCGCTGCCGGCCATCGCGATCCAGGTCTATGGTCCGCCGCCGACATCCGGCACGCGCGACAGCTTCGCCGAACTGATCCTCGACAAGGGCTGCAACTCCAACGAGGAGATCAAGGCCCTGAAGAAGACCGACGAGGACAAGCACAAGGAAATCTGCACCAAGATCCGCGAGGACGGTGCCTATGTCGAATCCGGCGAGAACGACAACCTGATCGTACAGAAGCTGGCCGCCAACCCCGATGCGATCGGCATCTTCGGCTACAGCTTCCTGGAGGAAAACGCCGACAAGCTGCGCGGCGTGGCGCTCGACGGGGTGGCCCCGTCCTATGAGACGATCGCCGACTATAGCTATCCGGGTGCCCGCCCGCTGTTCGTCTACATCAAGGGCGATCACCTCGGCGCGATCCCCGGCCTGAAGGAATTCGTGGCCGAATACGCCAGCGCCTGCAACCCCGACGGCTATCTGGTCCGTCGCGGCCTGATCGCGGGCAAGGACGATCTGCGCGCCAAGAACGCCGACATCGCCGCCAAGCTGACCCCGCTCGACCCGGCCAGCGTCGAGTAAGCAGCCGGCGTAGGGCCGGGCGCGCCGAACCGCGCCCGGCCAACCTGCTCGTAACGTTCCTGATTGGGGAAGCATTTCGTGTCAGCGCTCGCGCTCACCTTCCTGATCCTCGGCCTTGGCGTGGTCGGATGGATCATCGCGCGCGCCAGGGCACGGGGCTTTGCCACCACGCCTGTTCGGCCGCATTCGCGCCCGAACTATCACGGCTGGTATGTCGCGCTGTGGGCGGTCGCCCCGGCACTGATCTTCGTCGCGATCTGGGGCAACGTCACCCCCGGGCTGGTGACGCA
>Ga0160461_1001257_pt1 | contig 10724 bp, 6 predicted proteins | sample HID1975I_E6MG_FD_108266 | JGI IMG/M metagenome (GOLD analysis project Ga0160461, IMG submission 108266) | Enriched soil microbial communities from UW Madison campus, WI, USA - HID1975I_E6 MG | ecosystem: Environmental > Terrestrial > Soil > Unclassified | place: USA: Madison, Wisconsin...
CCCCCGAGGCGCTGGCCAGCTATCTGACCGCGATCATGCAGGGCATGGCCGTTCAGGCGGGTGCCGGGGCGTCCGTTGGCGACCTCGAGCGGCTGATCGAAACCAGCCTGGCGGTCTGGCCGGGCCGCTAAATCGCTGATCCGCAACGGTAAGTGAAAAAATCGTACCGGTCGGTACAGAAACAGTTTGACGCACCGCCGCATAACATTATATACCGCTTGGTATTGAAGATCGCCGGAAGGTTCCGGCGCGTTTCAGCGACATCGGAGGCGACAATGAAGGGCATGTCGACCTGACAGCCGGGGCGGTGCATCGCCGCCCGGGCACAGACCAACTTCGCGAATGGATCGCGGCGGCCGGGAGCGGTTCGCCGCAGGGAATCGCACGCGCCGCCAATGGCGACCGGGGCCACAACGCAGGGCCGCGGCCGGGCGGCGCTTGCCTGCAGGGGACCAGCTATGGCGTATCTCAATTTTTCCGAAACGCTGCCGGGGGCAGCACCGGGCGATCGTCAGGCGGCTGAAGTACAGCCGGCCGACGATCAGGTTATCGGCGAAGGCTTTTCCGCGCTCGAATGGCTGGTGATCGGTCTCGCGCGGCGGGACCGGCTGAGCAGCCTGGAACAGCAGGGGCCGCTGGCGCGCGCGATGCGCGGACTGGTGGGCCTCGGCACGGCTTCGCGGCTGGCCGACGAGCGGCTCGAACAGCTGCGGCGGATGGCGGTGCTCGCCTGGCATCGCGGCTGGCGGCTGCCGGACAGCGAGATCGGGGCCTTTCTCGGCCTGTTCAGCAAGGGGCAGCTCGAAACGCTGATGGCGTCGGTGATCCGCCAGAGGGTGCGACTGACCGGGAGGGCACCGGCATGAACATGATCAGCCATATCGATACGCCGCCGGACGACAGGGACGGCACGGCGCGCCGCCTGAAGCCTTGGCGGCGCGGATCGCTGGTCCTGCTGCCGGTCCTCGCGATCGCCGGGGTCGCTACCCATTATCTGGGCGGCAACGAGGCGTCGGCCGTGCCGATGACGCCGCCCACCGTCACCGTCGCCCCCCCGCTCGCCCGCGAGATCACGGAATGGGACGACTATGTCGGCCGCTTCGCACCCAGCCGCACCGTCGAGATCCGGCCGCGCGTCTCGGGCGAGGTCACCGGCGTCCACTTTCGCGATGGCGACATCGTCCGCGCGGGGCAGCTGCTCTTCACGATAGACCCCCGCCCCTTCTCCGCCGCGCTGGCGGAGGCAAGGGCCGGCGAGGCGAGCGCCCGCAGCGCGCTGGCGCTCGCGCGCACCGATCTGGGCCGCGCCAGCCGCCTGATCGAGGACGAAGCGGTTTCCGCCGGCGAGGTCGACGCGCTGCGCGCCGGCGTCCAGGCGGCGGAGGCATCGCTCGCCGCCGCCACCGCGCGCGTCCGCGCCCGTTCGCTCGATGTCGAGTTCACGCAGATCCGCGCGCCGATCGGCGGGCGGGTGTCGGACCGCCGCGCCGATCCGGGCAACCAGGTCTCGGGCGGCGAAGGCACCGGCGCGACGCTGCTCACCACGGTCAACGCGCTCGACCCGATCTACTTTAGCTTCGACGGATCGGAAGCGCTGTTCCTGAAGACGCAGCGCAACCGCAAGCCAGGTGGCGAGCCCGCCCCGGTGGAGATCCGCCTGCAGGACGAAGCCGATTATCGCTGGCAGGGCCGGCTGGATTTCACCGACAACGGGCTCGATCCGCGATCGGGCACGATCCGGGGTCGCGCGGTGCTGCCCAATCCGGATTACTTCCTGACGCCGGGCATGTTCGGCAACATGCGGCTGGCCAGCGCCGGCAAGACCAACGCGCTGCTGGTGCCCGACGAGGCGGTGCTGACCGACCAGGCCCGCAAGATCCTGCTCGTCGTCGACGCCAAGGGCATGGTCGCGGCCCGCCCGGTCGAGCTTGGCCCGGTCGTCGATGGCCTGCGCGTGATCCGATCGGGCATCGGCCCGGCCGACCGCGTCGTGATCAACGGCGTCCAGCTCGCCCCGCCGGGCACGACCGTCCAGGCGAAGCCCGGCAAGGTCGCGCTGCGCACCGCCGAAGCCACGACCGATCTCCCGGCCTCCTTGGCCGGCGAGGCGACTTTCGCGCGCTGAGTCCCCTCCCAGCTCAGCGCCGATCCGCGCGCGTCGCCTGCCCCCGGCGACGCGCGCCCCCTTTCTGACGGAAACTGTCCCATGAGACTGTCCCGCTTCTTCATCGACCGGCCGATCTTTGCGGCGGTGCTGGCGATCATCATCACGATCGTCGGGGCCATCGCCTATATGGGCCTGCCGGTATCGCAATATCCCGAGATCGTGCCGCCGACGGTGACCGTATCGGCCACCTATCCCGGCGCGTCGGCCGAAACCGTCGCAGACACCGTCGCCGCCCCGATCGAACAGGAGATCAACGGCGTCGAGAACATGCTGTACCAGTCGTCGCAATCGACTGGCGACGGGCGTCTCGTCATCACCATCACCTTCAAGCAGGGCACCGATCTGGATGCCGCGCAGGTGCTGGTCCAGAACCGCGTCGGCGTGGCGCTGCCCCGCCTTCCGGAAGAGGTGCAGCGGCTGGGCGTGGTGACGCGCAAGACATCGCCGGACTTCCTGCTGGTGGTGAACCTGATCTCGCCGGACAAGTCGCTCGACCGCGCCTATCTGTCCAACTACGCGATCACGCGCATCCGCGATCGGCTGAGCCGCATCGACGGCGTGGGCGACGTGCAGCTGTTCGGATCGCGGGATCTCAGCATGCGGGTGTGGCTCGATCCGGGTCGCGCCGCCGCGCTCGGGCTGACGGCGGGCGATATCGTATCGGCGCTGCGTGCGCAGAACGTGCAGGTCGCCGCCGGCACGCTGGGCCAACCGCCTTCGGCCGGCGACGCCTTCCAGCTCAACGTCGAGACGCAGGGCCGGCTTTCCGATCCCAGGCAGTTCGAACAGGTCGTGGTGCGGACCGATCCCGACGGACGGCAGGTGCGCCTGGCGGATGTCGGCCGCGTCGAGCTGGGTGCCGAGGATTACGGCACCACCAGCTATCTGAGCGACACCGATTCGGTGATCATCCCCGTGTTCCAGCGCCCCGGATCCAACGCGCTCGGCGCGGCGGAAGGCGTGAAGGCGGAGATGGAGCGGCTTTCCAAGCAGTTCCCCAAGGGCCTCGAATACCGCATCGTCTACAACCCGACCGAGTTCATCCAGCAGTCGATCGACGCGGTGATGGACACGCTGTTCGAGGCGGTCGTGCTGGTCGTCCTCGTGATCCTGGTGTTCCTGCAGAAATGGCGCGCCGCGATCATCCCGGTGATCGCGATCCCGGTATCCCTGATCGGCACCTTCGCGGTGCTGGCGGCGGTGGGCTACTCGCTCAACAACCTGTCGCTGTTCGGGCTGGTGCTGGCGATCGGCATCGTCGTCGACGACGCGATCGTCGTGGTCGAGAATGTCGAGCGCAACCTGGAACACGGCCTGTCCCCGCTGGAGGCGGCGCGGACATCGATGGACGAGGTTTCGGCGGCACTGGTGGCGATCGTGCTGGTGCTCTGCGCGGTGTTCGTGCCGACGCTGTTCCTCAGCGGCCTTTCGGGTGCCTTCTACCAGCAGTTCGCGGTCACGATCTCGACCGCCACGATCATCTCGCTGGTGCTGTCGCTCACGCTGTCGCCGGCGCTCGCCGCCGTCCTGCTGAAGCCCACCGAACGCGCACCCGAAGGCGCGCGCATCCGGCGGGCGATCGAGGCGGCGGGCGATCGCTTCAACCAGGGCTTTGCCTGGATCAGCGACCGCTATGCCGCGCTCACCGATCGGCTGGTCCGCCGCCCGCGCATGATGATGCTCACCTATGGCGGCCTGATCGCGGCCACCGCCGCCATGTTCTGGGTGACGCCGACCGGCTTCATCCCGGCGCAGGACCAGGGCTATTTCTTCACCGTCATCCAGCTGCCCCCCGGCTCCGCCACGGCACGGACCGACACGGTGATGAAGAAGATCGCCGAGCGCGTGCTGCCGATCCCCGGCGTCAAGGCATCGATCATGCTGTCGGGCTTCGACGGCCCGTCCGAGACGCGCGCCGCCAGTTCCGCCGCCGCCTATTGGGTGCTCGACGACTTCAAGGAACGCGCCAAGCACGGCCAGACGCTGGAAAAGCTGATGGAGCAGGCGCGCGCCGCCACCGCCGACATCACCGAGGCGCGGCTGATGGTCGTGACCCCGCCGCTGATCCGCGGGATCGGCTCGGCCGGCGGCTATCGCCTGATGGTGCAGGATCGCGACGGGCGCGGCTATGCCGAGCTGGAGAAGGCGGCCAATGCGCTGATCGCCAAGGCCAACCAGACCGAAGGGCTTAGCAGCGTCTACACCTTCTTCGAAACGGGCACGCCGCGCGTCTTCGCCGATATCGACCGGGCGAAGTCCGACATCCTGGGCGTCCCGCCGGAACGGGTGTTCGAAGCGCTGCAGGTCTATCTCGGCTCGGCCTTCGTCAACGACTTCAACCTGCTCGGCCGCACCTTCCGCGTGACCGCGCAGGCCGATCAGGACTTCCGCCGCACGCCCGCAGACATCGCCAACCTGAAGACCCGATCCAATTCGGGGGCGATGGTGCCGATCGGTTCGGTCGCGACCTTCCACGACAAGACCGGGCCGTATCGCGTCACGCGCTACAACCTTGCCCCTGCCGTGGCGGTGGACGGGGATACCGCGCCGGGAACCTCCTCGGGTACGGCGCTGACGACGATGGAAAAGCTGGCCGCCGAGACGCTGCCGTCCGGATACGACTCCGAATGGACCGGCATCGCCTATCAGCAGAAGATCGCGGGCAGCACGGCGGGCATCGTCTTCACGCTGGCGGTGGTGTTCGTCTTCCTGGTGCTGGCGGCGCAATATGAAAGCCTGACGCTGCCGCTGGCGATCATCATGATCGTGCCGATGTGCCTGCTCGCCGCGATGGCGGGGGTGAACCTGCGGGGGATGGACAACAACGTCCTGACCCAGATCGGCCTGGTCGTGCTGATCGCGCTGGCCGCAAAGAACGCGATCCTGGTGGTCGAGTTCGCCAAGCAGGCCGAGGACACCCAGGGCCTGTCGCCGATCGAGGCGGCGGTGCAGGCCGCGCGGGACCGGCTGCGCCCGATCCTGATGACGAGCTTCGCCTTCATCCTCGGCACGGTGCCGCTGGTGATCGCGACCGGGGCGGGTGCCGAACTGCGCCAGGCGCTGGGCACCGCCGTCTTCTTCGGGATGATCGGAGTCACCGCCTTCGGCCTGCTCTTCACCCCCACCTTCTACGTGGTCTGCCGCGCGCTCGGCGACCGGATGGCCCGGCTCCGCCCGCGCCCCGCCGGCCCCGACGCCACGCTGCAGCCCGCCGAATGAGGAATGCCATGATGAACGGATCCAATGCAGATGCGCACGTCAGTGCGGCTAGGTGGCGCGATACCCCCCTCCCCTTCAGGGGAGGGGGTGGGGGTGGGGGCTGGCCTCCAACGCTGACGTCGAGTTTGCCGACAGCCCCCACCCCAACCCCTCCCCTGAAGGGGAGGGGCTTCTTATGGCTGCTCAGCGCCGCGTCTTTCCTGACGCTCGCCGCTTGCGCCGCCGGGCCTGACTATGTGGCGCCGACCCCGCCCCCGCCGGCCATTGCGCCGCTGATCGGTGGCACCTCGCCGCAAGTCGCGACGGCGCCGGTCGAGGGCGACTGGTGGCGGCTCTATCGCGATCCGGTGCTGGACCGGCTGGTGAGCGATGCGCTGGCCGCCAACACCGATCTGCGCGCGGCGGTCGCGCGGCTCGACCAGGCGCGCGCCGCGCTGCGCGAGGTGCGCAACGACCGGCTGCCGCAGGCGTCACTGGAGGCGGGGGCGACCTATGGCCGCTTCTCGCAGAACCGCCGGCCGATCGGCAGCGACCAGGAGGACTGGCAGTTCGATACCGGGCTGTCGGTGTCCTATGAAGTCGACCTGTCCGGCCGCGTCCGCCGTAACATCGAGGCCGCGCGTGGCGACACGGCGGCGGCGGCGGCCGATGCCGACGCGGTTCGCGTCGCGATCGTCGCCGAGACGACCCGCGCCTATGCCGATGCGGCGGCAGCCGCCGAAAGACAGGCGGTGGCCGAACGGATCGTGGAACTGCTCGACCAGTCGGTGCGGCTGACCAGCAAACGGTTCGAGGCGGGCCGCGCCACGCGGCTGGACGTCTCGCGGATCGCCGCGCTGCGCGAACAGCGCCGCGCGCTGGTGCCACCAATCGTGGCCGAGCGGCAGGCCGCGCTGTTCCGGCTGGCCACCCTCACCGGCCGCGCGCCGCAGGCTCTCCCCGCCGATGCCTCCGCCCGGACGACCACGCCCGATCTCGACCGGCCGATCCCGATCGGCGACGGCGCGGCGCTGATCGCCCGACGCCCCGACATCCGCGCCGCCGAGCGCAGGCTGGCCGCCGCGACCGCGCGGATCGGGGTCGCGACCGCCGAGCTCTATCCCCGCATCAGCCTGGGCGGATCGGTGGGATCGAGCAGCAACAGCCTGGGCAACATGTTCGGCGCGGGACCGCTCAGCTGGCTGCTGGGACCGCTGATCAGCTGGAACTTCCCCAATCAGGAGGCCGCGCGGGCGCGGATCGAGGGGGCGGAGGCCGGATCGCGCGAGGCGCTTGCAGGCTTCGACGGCACCATGCTGCGCGCGCTGCAGGAGACCGAGACCGCGCTGTCCGCCTATGCCCGGCAGGCCGAGGCGCAGCAGGCGCTGGCCAGCGCGCGCGACGAGGCCGGGCGCGCCGTTCGCATCACCCGCGCCCGCCAGCGCGAAGGGACGATCGACTTCCTCGAACTGCTCGACGCCGAACGCACCTTCGCCGACACCGAGGCGGACCTCGCCAGCTCGCGCGCGCGGATCGTGGGCGCGCAGATCGACCTGTTCCGCGCACTCGGCGGCGGTTGGGAGGGCGAGCCGGTCGCGGTGGCCTCACGCTGACGTACCGGAGACCCCCGATCCCACCAGTGCTCCTGCGAAAGCAGGAGCCCAGGGCCGCGAGCGATGCGCTTTGTGCCCTGGGCTCCTGCCTTCGCAGGAGCACGTGATTCCCATTCATCAAGAATGTTCTAGCCCGCAGCAACCTCGCGGGCAGGTATCACTGCGTCGTGCTGCCCTTGCCCGCAGGCTTGCTGGAGGCGACGGCCGGTCCGCGTGAACGGGGGCGGGGATTGTCGAGATAGTCGTCGACGATGTCCGTCCACGACGCATAGCCCTGCGCGTTGAGGTGCAGCCCGTCCGCCGCGTAGAAGCGCGGATCGGGCACATCCTTCTCGGTCATCAGCGCATCGACGACGTCGACATAGTCGAACGATCCGGTCTTGCGGGATTCGGAGCGGACCGCCTTGTTGATCGCCTCCAGCTTGGGCCAGAGCGCCCAGCGAGACGGGCTCGGCTTCATCGAGAGATAGGCGATGCGCGCGTCGGGCAGGTCGGTGCGGATGCGCGCCAGCAGGCGCAGCACATCGGCCGAAGCCTCCTCCGGCGTGTGGCCGGCGGCGATGTCGTTTTCGCCGACATAGACGATCACCGATGACGGCCGGTATTTCGCGATCACATCGGCGTAATAATGGAGGACATCCGCCGTGGTGGCCCCGCCGAAGCCGCGATTGATCGCCGCCGCCTCGGGAAAGCTGCTCTTGATGTCCCACATCCGGATCGAGGAACTGCCGACGAACAAGGTCCGTCCCGCCTCGACCCCGCCCGTCGCGTCGCGCTTGGCGAAGGCGGCGATCTCCGCCTCGAACTTCAGATAGCCGTCATAGGCTGGCGCGACCGAGGCCCCCGGCGCGATGGCCGGGGCCTGGCTTCCCATGATGGCGAATATGGCCGCCAGAACGTACTTCATCGCATCCTTCCGCTCTCGATGCCGATCATAGCAGATATGGCCAGCGTTCGACAGGTGACATTTCCGTTTCCCGAATCACGCGCATCGGCCCCTGCCCGACTTTACGCAGGAGTCCGTTAACCACCGACTGCCTATCCTGCTCCATAAGCGGCCGATCGGGGCGGCAATCTTCACCACGGGGCCATGCTTTCATGGGCGAAAACTTCGCCTTTCTCGTTCCGGTCACGCTGGGCCTCTTCGGCTGCGCCTTTCTGGCGGCCTGGCGCTGGGGCGCGCGATCCGCGCTGCCATGGGGCGTGGGATATCTCTGCGCGACCCTGGGCTTCATCCTGCCGGTGTTCCCACCCGGAATGTCGGAAGGGGCTCGATCGATCGTCGCCGACGCGCTCTTCGCCACGGCCTTCTTCCTCTATGGTCAGGCGCTGCTGGTCCGCATCGGCCGATCCTGGCTGTTCGAAACGCGCCTGACGATCGCCGCGATGTCGGTGGGGCTCTGCGCCTATGCGCGGGTCGGGCTGCAGGATCCGGCGATCGAGTTCGCACTGTCGGACGGCGCCTGCGCGCTGCTGCTCGGCATACCCGCGATCGCCATGATCCGGTCGCTGCGCCGGCCGGTCGACGTGATGCTGCTGGCCGCGAGCATGCTGGTCGTGCTGGAAACCGCGATCCGGGGCGCGACGAGCTTCCTGACGGCGCGCGCCGGCGATTTCCTGTCGACCGAATATGCCATGCTGATGCAGATCACGACCACGATCTTCGGCATGATCTTCGCGCTGGTGGCGCTCGCTGCGATCGTCCTCGACATCTTCGGCCGGCTGCGCGACGACGCCTTCGTCGACCTGCTATCGGGGCTGCTCAACCGGCGCGGCTTCGAGGAGGCGGCGGCCCTGCCCCGGCGTGCCGATCAGGGCGGCAGCATCGTCGCCTGCGACATCGATCATTTCAAGCGCGTCAACGACCTGTGCGGCCATGCCGCCGGCGACCGCGTGATCGCGACGCTGGCCGCGATGATCCGCGCCGAACTGCCCGAAGGCGGCATCGCCGCGCGCTTCGGCGGGGAGGAGTTCGTCGCCTATCTGCCCGAGGCGGACACCGTCGAGGCCGCGCGCTTCGCCAATGCCGTCCGCCTGCGCTTCGGCAACCATCCCTGGCTCTACGAAGGCATCGCCCTGCCGCTGAGCGCGAGCTTCGGCCTGTCCGCCGTCCAGCCCGGCGACTTTTCGCTGCACGACGCGATCGCCCGCGCCGATGCGGGGCTCTACGACGCCAAGGAAGCCGGGCGCGATCGGGTTTCGGTGCGGCTGGCGGTCGTCCCTCCGTTCAGCGTGGCCAGCGCAGTCCGGCCTGCCGGCTGACTACGGGTATCGAGCGTCAGTAGCTCGACAGGATCGCCGCGCTCTTGGCATCGAGCGGCTTGCCCTCCTTCTGCAATTGGAGTTCGCGGGCGCGGGTATGCCCCTGCTCGTCGATCAGGAAGGCATGGATCGCGTCGACGTCCTTGATGCTCAGCAGATCGTCCCAGCGCGGCATGCCGAGGGGGACGAGCAGCCCTTCGAGCAGGATCTGGCGGAAGATGCCGTGCTTGTCCGCATCCAGCCGCCGCAGGTCCGGCGCATGCGATCGCGACTGGTTCGAATGGCAGATCGCGCAGTTGGCGTAGAACAGCATCCGCCCGGCCGCGATCGTCTCCGGCGTCACCTCGGGGGCCTGCGCGGGGGCCGGTGGCGCAACCTCCAGCGGCGGCAGCGGCGGCGGCATTTCCACCGGCCCACCATCGAGGCGGAAGACGAGGATGCGGTTGAGCGGGCCGAAGCGATAGGTTGCGCTTTCGCGCGGAACATAGGGCCAGCCACCCCCGCCCCAGCCGGCGGCGACCGCGACATACTGGACCCCGCCGACCCGATAGGTCATCGGCGCGGCCATGATCGCAACGCCGGTCTCGATTGACTTGAGCAGCTTGCCGCTGCGCGAATCATAGGCGTTGAGCCGGCCGTCGAGCCCGCCCTGGAAGACGAGCCCGCCAGAGGTGCTGAGCACGCCCCCGCGATCCTGCCAGGCGAGCAGCGGCACGCGCCAGCGGGTCTTGCCCGTCATCGGGTCGATCGCGCGCAGTTCGGACGAGGCCGGGTTCTCGCGCACCCATTTCATCTCGGGAAGCGCCTCCACCTCCGCCCGCAGCGGCGGCGGCAATGTCGGCAGCGATTCGATCACGTCGGGCGTGAAGATCAGCGCCGCGCCGGTGTTGAGGATCTTGGCGCGATGCGGCTTCGGCCCCGGCGGGATGAAGAGCAGGTTGCCCATGTCGACCACTGCGGCGACATAGAGCCCGGTATCCCGATCGAACGCGCCTGGCGCCCAGCTGCGCGCGCCGGTGCTGCCCGGAAAGACGATGCGCGGCCCTTTCGAATAGTCCGAATGCTCGGGCGTCATGCGGGGCCGGCCGGTGGCGAGGTCGACGCCGCTGGACCAGTTGGTCCGGACCATCGCGTTGGCGGCGATCGGCTTGCCGGTTCTGCGGTCGATCACATAGAGCATGCCGTTCTTGGGCGCGTGGACGATCACCGGCACGCGCGTGCCATCCACCTCGATCTCGGTCAGCAGCATCGGCTGGGTGGCGGTGTAGTCCCAGCTGTCGCCGGGCACCTGCTGGTAATGCCACTTCATCCGCCCGGTCCTGGGGTCGAGCGCGACGATCGAACTCAGATAGAGATTGTCCCCGCCCGAAGGCGAGCGTTCGGTGTGGTGATAGGGGCCGCCATTGCCGACGCCGATATAGACCGCGTCGAATTCGGGATCGTAGTTGATCGCATCCCAGACGGTGCCGCCGCCCGAGACGTCC
>Ga0160461_1001258_pt1 | contig 10717 bp, 4 predicted proteins | sample HID1975I_E6MG_FD_108266 | JGI IMG/M metagenome (GOLD analysis project Ga0160461, IMG submission 108266) | Enriched soil microbial communities from UW Madison campus, WI, USA - HID1975I_E6 MG | ecosystem: Environmental > Terrestrial > Soil > Unclassified | place: USA: Madison, Wisconsin...
GGGCCTGCGCTTCGCCTTGCGCGGCGTCACCCAGCAGGAACAGCACTTGTTGCTCTTGCCCGTCTTCCAGCGTGATGGGGACCTGGAGGGCGGCGCAGGGGTCCAGCCCGGCGCCCGCGCGTCCTGACAAGCGGCTGCGGCGCAGCGCTTGCGGATGGCGCAGGGTGCCGTTGCGGCCGATGAATTCGCGGCGGTCCGTGGTTGCCGTCCGGGTGGCGCTGCTGGTGTCGAAGAACGCCACATGGCCGGAAAAATCGGCGTTGAAGCTGTTGCGGGCGAATACCGCCCCGGTCTGTGCGTCGATTTCGGTGGTGACGTGCATGGACGATTTGCTGCGCAGGTCGCCCAGCACCCATTCCACGTAGCCGGTGGCGGACAGGCGACGGCGGCGACCGGACCGGTTGCGCACGGTCAGCGTGTGGAACTTGATGGCGGCGTCGCGCGCCACGTGCACGCACAACTGGGATTCGATGCCGTCTTCCACGTGTTCGAACACGCTGTAGCCAAAGCCGTGGCGCGTCACGTAGGCCGATATTCCGCCCGACGGGTACGGCGCGGCCGACCAGTAATGGCCGCTGATTTCGTCGCGCAGATAGAAGGCTTCGCCGCAGGCGTCGGACACGCTGTCGTTGCGCCACGGGGTCAGCCGGAACTCATGCGCGTTGCCGCTCCAACTGTAGGCCTGGCCGCTTTCGGACGCCACGGTGCCGAAGTGGGGGTTGGCGATGACGTTGACCCAGGGCGCGGGGGTGCGCTGGTCGGGCGTGGTGGTGATGACATATTCTTCGCCATCGGGCGTAAAGCCGCCCAGCCCGTTGCCATGCAGCAGCCCGGCGGGGGCTGACGCGGCAGGGGTATCGGCGGTGGGCGGCAGGGGTCCCGTCGAGATCACCAGCGGCGGCACGCGGCTTTCCGGCAAGGCCAGGCGGTTCACCTGATTCGACAGGGTGCCCAGCGCATCGCTGAGCGACACCCGCGCCACGGCCTGCAACAGCGTTCGATCTTCTTCCGAAATCTGATCACCCGAGCGTACGAAAATGCCGCCCGGGCGGTCGATGATGTGCGATTCCACGCCCGCCGATATCAGGCCCATCAGGCGGTCTTGCAGTGCCTGGCGATAACTGCCCGTGTCTTCGTTCCAGATCACCAGGTCCACGGCCACGCCCTTTTGCCGCCAATAGGCATGCGCCTGGACCAGTTGGCGCACCAGCTCGAAATTGGCCGGGTCCTTGATGCGCAGCAGCACAATGGGCAGGTCGCCCGAAATGGCGTAGCCCCACAGGCCCGACTGCCCACGCCGATTCTTCAGCAGGATGGCGGCCTCGGCGCGCAGCAGCGGGTTTTGATACAGGATGGAGTTGGACAGGCGGGCGTAGAGCTGCGCGTCGGCATCGGTGGCGTTGAGCTGGCGCACGATGACCTGGGCGTGGGTCCATGCCAGTTCCAGCGCACGGTCGGCCAGGTGGCGGTCCTGGTATTTGCTGATCAGGTGCATGCACGCTTCGCGACTGTCGCCCACGCCTTGCACCAGGTCCACGACCACGGTCTGCTCGGGGTCCAGCGTGATGGTGCAACGGATGGCCGATACCGGATCCAGCACCGAGCCCTGGGAGCCTGACAAGGGGCCGTCAGTGGCCATGGCGTGGGGATCCGCCGTGCCCCGGCCCCGGCCCAGGAACAGCGCGCGGTCGGTTTCAAACGAGGCGTCATAAGCGGCATCGTCCGGGTCACCGCCATGGATCGCCAGCAGTTGGAACATCCAGGGCGGGTTGTCGTCCGGGCTGCGGCCGCGTCGGGTACACAGAATGGCGCGCTGCTCGGGCAGGATCTCGGTCTGCACGAACAGGTTGCTGAAGGCAGGATGCAGTTCGTCGGCGATGGCCGGCGCGATGACGACTTCGGCATAGCAGGTGAATTCCAGCGTGCGCCGTTCGCGGCCCCGGTTGGTCAGGCGGCAGCGGCGCAATTCGATATCGTCTTCCGGCGACACCACGATTTCGGTATAGGTGTCGATCTGGTGATCGCTGCGGCGGAACTCGGCCCGGCCTTCCGAAAAGATCACCTCGTAGCGGTCGGGACGCTTGAGCGTCGGCTGGAACGTGGTGGACCAGCGCTGGCCGCTATCCACGTCGCGCACGTAGCAGAACGTGCCCCAGTTGTCGCAAGTGCTGTCTTCGCGCCAGCGCGTGACGGCCAGGTCCTTCCAGCGGCTGGAGCCCGCGCCGCTGTTGGTGACCATGACGTGATACCGGCCGTTGGACAGTAGTTGCACTTCGGGAATCGGGGTGTCGGCGGTGTCCAGCACGCGCACGGACACTTCGGTCTGGCCCGGCGGGGTGCTGCGGATGACGGATAGCTCCGTGGCCTTGGCGTACGCCGCGGCGGCGCGGGGTACGCGTTCTTGCAGCAGCAGCATCGTCGCCTGAAAGGACGGGTCCGCCTCGAAGCGCGCCTGCATCGTGCCGCCCAGCAACACGTTGGCGATCGACAGCAGACCCATGCCCTGGTGATGCGCCATGTACGACTGAACGATGGCGCCGTTCTTGCCCGGGGGCTGGCGGCGCGGCGTGTAGTCGATGGCTTCATAGAGGCCGTAGCGGCCCATCAGCTTGTCCTTGGCCAGCCGCTGCAAATTGCGGCACGCGGCGTCAGGCATCACCATCAGCGCCAGCATCGACGCATACGGCGCCACGACCACGTCATCGGCCAGCCCGCGCTTCAGGCCCAGGCCCGGCACGCCAAACGCGCGGTACTGGTAGTTCATGCCGCCGTCGAACAGGTGGTAGGCGCTTTCGGACATGCCCCAGGGGATGCCGAGCTTGTCGCCGTAATCGATCTGCGCGCGCACGGCGGACAGGCAGGTCTGGTCCAGCAAGGTATGGGGGTAGGACGGCATGACGAGCCTGGGCATCAGGTACTCGAACATGGAGCCGCTCCAGGACAAGAGCACCGGGCCGCCCGGCGAGTGGCTCAGTTGGCGGCCCAGCGCGAACCAGGTCTCTTGCGGCAACTGGCCCTGCGCGATCGCCACGAAGCTGCACAGCCGGGCTTCGGACGCCAGCAGGTCGTACAGGCCGTCGTCGCGTCGGCGTTCCGACAGGTTGTAGCCAATGGCCAGCAGGCGGCTGCCCTTGTCGTACAGGAATCCGTATTCGGCCACCGCCATGTCGGCCAGCGTGTCGGCCAGACGCTCAAGTCGCGTGCAGCGCTCGGCGGCACGTTCACTCGCCGCCATCACGGCCTGTTCGGTGGCCAACAACCAGGCGCACTCATCGTCGGGCGTGTCGGCTTCGGTCTGACGCGCGCGGATGGCCGGCAGCAGCGTGGCGCTTTGGGTGGCGACCTGCTGCAACGTGGGTAGGGTCAGCAACGAAGGGAAGTGGCCCCAGGAAACGTCGGCGGGCACGTCTGGCCACGGGGCCAGTTGTGTGAGTTCGTCGCGCGCGGCTTCGCACTGGCGCAGCATGGCCTGGCAATGCCACAGGGCTTCGGCGTGCTTGGGGCCGGCGTAGCCTTGCAGCAAGCCATAGGCCAGTTCGCGCACCCGTTCCAGGCCCTGCCTGGCTTGGGCCAAGGTCAGGGCGGGACGCGCGGCGTGTCCAGCAGGCGCGGGCTGCAAGGACTTCAGCACTTGCTCCACCAGGTCCAGTTGCGCCAGCCCAGGGGCGGCGACGTGTTCGCGCAGCACCGCCAACGCATCGGACAGGCCCTCGAAGGTGCGCGGATGCAGAATCGGTGCGTACGCCAGCTCCAGCAAGCCGGGCCGCAAGGTCAGCAGATGGCCCGCCAGGTTGCCGCTGTCCACCGTCGAGATGTACAGCGGGTTCAGGGGCTTGAGCGTCTGCGTGTCGTACCAGTTGTAGAAGTGGCCCACGTAGCGTTCCAACTGCCCCATGGTGGCCAGCGTGGCCTGTGTGCGCTCAAGCAATCGGCCGGCTTGCAGATAGCCAAAATCGTAGGCGCTCAGGTTGGCCAGCAGCGCCAGCCCCAGGTTGGTGGGCGACGTGCGGTGCGCGGTGGTGGGCGCGGGCAGGTCCTGGACGTTGTCCGGAATCAGCCAGTTGTCCTCGGCGCCGCCATGACCATCAAAGAAAGCCCAGGTCTTGCGCGCCAGCAGGCGCAGGAACTGTTCCTGCGCGGGGGCGAGCCCGATCTTGGCCGGGGCCGGCGTCCGGCTCATGTGCCAGGCGATCAGCGGCATCAGCGCCCACAGCGCCAACACCGGCAGCGCGGCCGGCATGGCCGACGGGTTCCAGCGCATGACGCAGGCGCCAATGGCCAGGGCCAGCAGCGGCGAGCCCCACACGGACAGCAGCAGCGGCCCCGAGCGCGTGGCGCCTTCGCGGTTGGTCAGGCTGGAAGGTTTCCATTCCAGCAGCCGCCGGCGCGACACCGTCAGCCGGTACAGCGTGCGCAAAATGGCGTCGAGGTTGTAAAGCGTTTCGTGCGCCAGGCAGGCCAGCGCAAAGGCCGCCCGCGCAAACTGGCGTGAGGCCGCCGGAATCCAGCCGACCAGGTGCTGCGCCAGCACCACGTCCTCTTGCTTTCTGACGACGCCCATGGCGGACGCGAACAAGGCCGGCACGAACAGCACCAGCAGGCTGACGGCGGTCCAAAGCCAGGGGTAGGGCAACTGCGTCCAGCCCAGCGTCATCAGCAGCACCAGGCACGGGGCCACGAGGCTGCGGCGCAGGTTGTCCAGGATCTTGCAGCGCGCCAGCCACGGCAGGGGCCTGCTGGCGGGGGCGCCCGGCGTGCTGGGTGGGCGGCCGATCAGCCATCCCAATAGCTGCCAATCTCCGCGTATCCAGCGATGGCGACGGCTGACGTCCGCCGTATAGCGCGCCGGGTGGCCTTCAAACAATTGCACATCGCTAAGCAGGCCGGAGCGCGCATAGCAGCCTTCCAGCAGGTCATGGCTAAGCACCCGGTTGTCGGGAAAGCAGTCCTTCAGCGCCGCTTCGAACGCATCCACGTCGTAGATGCCCTTGCCGATGAAAGAGCCCTCTTTGAAGATGTCCTGGTACACGTCGGACACGGTATTCGTGTAGGGGTCGATGCCGGGGTCACCGCCTTGCAGGCGCGCATAGGCCGAGCGGGTCAGGTCGGCAAGATTCACCGCCACCCTGGGTTGCAGAATGCCGTAGCCGCGCGTCACCCGTTGGCGGGCCGGGTCGAACTGCGCCTGGTTCAGCGGATGCGCCATGGCGCCGACCAGCTTGCAGGCGCTTTCGCGGGGCAACTCGGTATCGGTGTCCAGCGTGATCACGTATTTCACGCCGTCCAGCGCGTCAAGCTGGCCGACCACACAGGAAAACGCGCCCGTGCCTTGGCCACGTAGCAGCGCGTTCAGATCGGCAAGCTTGCCGCGTTTGCGCTCTTGCCCCATCCAGACGCGCTCGCGGGCATTCCAGCGGCGCGGACGATGCAAAAGAAAGAACGGGCTGCGGCCCAGCCGCCGGTACTTGTGGTTCAGCGCCTGGACATGGGTTTTGGCGCGTTCAAGCAGCAGCGCGTCGGTGGGCAGGTGTTCAGCGTTTGCGTCGGCAAAATCCGTCAGCAGGCAAAAGCTGAGGTTGTCGCCGGGGTTGGCCAGAAAGCGGATTTCCAGCGCCTCGCTAAGCTGTTCGCAATCTTCGGGCGTGATCAGCATCGACGGCACCGCGACCAGGGTGCGCGCATGGTTGGGAATGCGCCGGGCGTAGTCCATGCGCGGCAGGCGCTGGGGGCTGACCAGCCAGGTCAGCGCCCAATTGATGATGGCCACCGCCAGATGGCTGGTGGCCACCACCGACAGCATGGCAAGGGCCGCCAAGGCCCACAGGGGGGCGCCGGATGCATGCGCAATCCACACCAGCATCGCGCTGGCGGCCGCCGTCAGCACGACGATGGCGGCGGCATAGCCCGCCAGGGCGACGGCGGGGGACAGGCGCGCCAACTGCTCGGGCAGGCTTTGCCTGACGTCTGCGCGCGCCACCAGTTCAGACTGGCCTTGATCGATCAGGTAATAGCCCACGTGACGGCGGCGCGGGTCGGTATCGGGTTCAGCTTCGGCCCTGTCGGCCGCCGCCGCAAGCTCAATCGCCAGCGCGGCCACTTCGATCTCGGACAGCGGTGATTTGTGCGCCAGGCGTTCTATCCGGTGGCGATAACGGTCCCGCGTGGGGAAATCCATGTCCGCATAGACCTCGGCCGGATCCCGACGCAGGGTCTGCTCGACCAGGCTCACGGCTTCCACGAACTCGTTCCAGTTCGTCGTCGACAACGCGCGCAGGCTGCCGATGCTGTTGCTGATGGACACCTGATCGGCCGCCTGTTGCTGGCTTTCGGCAACAACCATCTGCTCGATGGTCAGGTTGGACTGCGCCAGGCGCTGCTCGAACCAGGTCAGGGGCAGCGCCAGCGCCGGCCCATGCCCTTGAAGCCGCCGCGCCAGCTCGGCCACGAACGCGCCATCGATGGGGGGATTCGAGCGCGCCATGTTGGCGATGACCAGGATCAGGCTGGTGGGGTCCTCTTCGGCGGACTTGCGCATGGCGTCGGCCCAGGTGTCGGCCAGCCCACGGTTCATGTTGGCGTAGGCCAGCCGGATGGCCACGCGGCGCAGGTTCTCGATCAGCGCCAGCCGCATCATGATGGGTATGGCCCACAGCTCGCCCAGTTGCAGTGGCGCAATCGATTGGTAGGCGGTCACGAAGGCGGCAATGCCCGCGGCATCGATGCGCGCGTCGCTGTGCGAGATCATCTCCAGCGCTATGTCGTACACCCTGGGCAGGCCCTGCGACGGGCCGCTGGCCAGCTTGGGCAGGCTGCGGCTGTAGCCCTTGGGCAGATGGCGCTTGGCCAGACGGATCTGCTCTTCGATCAGATAGAAGTTGTCCAGCAGCCATTCGTCGGCGGGCGTGAACTGGCGGTTCTGCTGCATGGATTCGATCAGCAGCGCGCAGGCCTCGGCCAGCAGGCTCTGGTTTTCATTCAGGCGCGGCAGCAGCTTGTCCTGCGTGCTGAGTGCGCCCAGCACGTGCGTTTGGGCCAGCGCCCGGCCGTGCGATTCCATCTGCACGGCGTTGAACAATTCCGCGCGCAGCGGCGGTTCGCTCTTGGCGGCGCTAAGCGTGGGCTTGCTGCGGGCGAACAGGTCGATCCACTCCGGGGCAGCCTCTAGCGAGGGCCAATCTATGGGTTTCATCGGTACTGGGCCATGGGTGATCCGTCTGGGCAAGGCAGCGCCCGGGTGGGCGGCCTCCCTGCCATAGGGTGACCAAGCGCGCGCCCCGGCTCTGTGCGTTACCGCACGGACGGCGGCGGGCGCTTGTGCCATAACCCAAGCCAAGCCGCCACGTTGCGCGGCGCAATGCCGGCGGCTGATGGATCGGCAACAAGGGGCTTTGCCATGGATAGACAAGCATCGGCCCATAGGGAAGCGCTGCCGGCCACGCCGGCATGGCGGGCGCTGGACGCGCACCTGGCGTCATTGGCGCCCCGGCGCCTGCGCGAATTGTTCCTGGAAGACCCCACGCGGGGCGAACGTCTGACGCTGGAAGCGGCCGGTTGGTATCTGGACTACTCCAAGAACCGCATCACCCCCCAGACGGTGGACTTGCTGCTGGCTCTGGCCGGTCAATGCGGCGTGCCGGCGCGTATCGACGCCATGTTCCAGGGCGACGCCATCAACGCCAGTGAAGACAGGGCGGCCATGCATGTGGCGCTGCGCTGGCCGGCGGGGGCCAGCGTGCATGTCGATGGTCAGGATGTGGCGCCCTGGGTGCAGCGGGCGTTGCAGCGCATGGCGTGCCTGGCCGACTCCCTGCGCATGGGCATCTGCCTGGGCGGCACGGGCAGGCCCATCCGGAATATCGTCAACCTGGGCATAGGCGGGTCGGCCATCGGCGTGGAAATGGCATGCGCCGCGCTTGAACACCACGCGCACAAGGCGCTGCGGATCCGTTTCGTGTCCAACGTGGATGGGGCGGATTTTGAGCAGGCCACGCACGACCTGGACCCCCGCGAAACCCTGTTCGTGGTGTGCTCAAAGTCCTGGAACACGTCAGAGACCCGGCACAACGCGACCTCGGCTCGCGCTTGGTGCCTGGCAGCCATGCAGGACGATGCGGCGGTTGCCGCGCATTTCGTGGGGGTTACCGGCCATCGCGATGCGGCGATCCAGTCGGGCATCTTGGCCGACCGCGTGTTTGATATCTGGGACTGGGTCAACGGGCGCTACTCGCTGTGCTCGGCCATGGGCTTCACGCTGATGGCGGCGATTGGGCCGGTCGCGTTCGGCCAGATGCTTGCCGGCTGCCACGACATGGATACGCATTTCCAGACCGCGCCGCTCGCGCGCAACCTGCCCGTCATGCATGGCTTGATCAGCATCTGGAACAACAACTTCCTGGGGGCAAGATCCGTTGCGATCCTGCCTTATGACCATCACCTGCGGCAGTTTCCGGCCTATGTGCAGCAGTTGATGATGGAGAGCAACGGCAAGTCCGTCACGCAAGACGGCGACCCGGTGTCCGGGCATACCAGCGCCGTCTACTGGGGCACGTGCGGCACCAACGGGCAGCATTCGTTCCATCAGTTGCTGCATCAGGGTAGTCAGGCGGTGCCCTGTGACTTCATCGGCTTTCTTGCCCCGTTAGGCGGTGCAAGAATGCAGCACGAAGAATTGCTGGCGAATATGTACGCGCAGGCCGAGGCGCTGGCGTTCGGTCAGCCGGGGGCGGAAGTGGGGGCCGAAGTCGATGTCGACGGCGGGGCAAAGGACGGGGTTGAACGCCAGGCGGGGCCGGCGATGGCGCATCGGCATGTGGCCGGGAATCGTCCCAGCAACACGCTGCTGGCCAAGCGCCTGACGCCGCGCGCCTTGGGCGCGCTGGTGGCGCTCTACGAACACAGTGCCTACACCCAAGGGATCATCTGGAACATCGATTCATTCGACCAATGGGGGGTGGAGCTGGGCAAGATGCTTGCCCAGCGCATCACCCACGAGCTGGAGGCCGGCACCACCGGCGAACAAAACCACGACAGTTCCACCCGGGCACTGATGCAGAAAACCCTGGACGCCCGTCATGGGTAGCGCGCGCGGCGCGGACCGGGAGGCCAGCCTGCGCGGCGCGTCAATGGTGTACACCCGGTTGTGCGCCGGCCATTGTGCGCTACCCTGACAGAGCTCCGTTCGCCAGCGCACACTGCGCCGGCCGGTTACGCCAGGGAGCCATCATGCCCGAGCCCCACCTTCCCACCCAGAATCAACTGCTGGCAGCGCTGTCGCCGGCAGAGATGGACCGCTTGTTCCCGCAGCTTGAGCGCGTCGCCATGCCGCTGGGCAAGGCGTTGTACGAACCCGGCGGCCGCATGCGGCACGTCTGCTTTCCGGTCGACTGCATTGTGTCGTTGCTATGCGTCATGGAAGACGGCGCGTCGACAGAGATCGCGGTGGTTGGCAATGAAGGCATCGTCGGCATCTCGCTCTTCATGGGCGGAGAAACGACGCCCAGCCGCGCCATCGTTCAAAGCGCGGGCTGGGCCTATCAACTGAAAGGCCAGGCCCTGAAAGACGAGTTCGACCGGGGCGGGGCCATGCAACACCTGCTACTGCGCTACACGCAGGCACTCTTGACGCAAATGGCCCAGACCGCCGTCTGCAATCGGCACCACTCGCTGGACCAGCAATTGTGTCGCTGGCTGCTGCTTAGCCTGGACCGCCTGCGTTCCAACGAAATCATCATGACGCAGGAGCTGATCGCCAATATGTTGGGCGTGCGGCGCGAAGGCGTGACCGAGGCGGCGGGGCATTTGCAGGAAGCCGGCCTGATCCGATACCGCCGTGGGCATATCGACGTGATCGACCGCCCCGGCCTGGAGGCGCGCGTGTGCGAGTGCTACCCCGTGGTCCGCGATGAATATGAGCGCCTGCTGAGTCAGCGCATACCCGCCCGGCGCCCCTGACCCAAAACCTGGAGCTGTTCGTGCCGTATGCCCATCCCGCGCTTACCGGTGTATCCAACCGCCTGCTTGACGCCTTGCCCGACGCCGAGCGCGCACGCTTGCTGGGTCGGTTCGACGCGGTCGACCTGGCCTTCGGCCAATGCCTGTTGCAGCCTGGGGGCCGATTGGATGACGTCTACTTTCCCACGGGTGGCTACGTATCGCTGATGCTTCCGCTTCAGGGCGGCGGGGCGCTGGAAGTGGGGCTGATCGGCAACGAAGGGATGTGGGGCATCGACGCGGCGCTGGGCGCCCACACCTCGCCGTTGCGGGTGATGGTGCAGGGCGGCGGCGCGGCCCTGCGCATGACGTCGCACCGGTTCAGGCAGGAAATGGACGCCAGCCAGGCGCTGCGCCAATTGCTCAACCGCTACATCGTGGTCAGCTTGCGGCAGTTGGCGCAGGCCGCGGCCTGCATGCATTCCCATCTGGTCGAAGGCCGCCTCGCGCGTTGCCTGCTGATGACGCAAGACCGCGCCCACGCCGACAACTTCCACCTGACCCACGAAACCCTGGCCTACCTGCTGGGCGTAAGGCGCGTCGGCGTCACGGTTGCTGCTTCAGCCTTGCAGCAGCGCAAGCTGATTGCGTATCACCGAGGCCATATCGCCATCCTGGATCGCGTGGGCTTGAAAGTGGCGGCCTGCGAGTGCTATGCGGCGGATCTGCGGAGTTATGCGAGTCATTTGCATTAGGGATCTTTCCTAAGCGCCCAAATTGCGTTTCA
>Ga0160461_1001260_pt1 | contig 10681 bp, 9 predicted proteins | sample HID1975I_E6MG_FD_108266 | JGI IMG/M metagenome (GOLD analysis project Ga0160461, IMG submission 108266) | Enriched soil microbial communities from UW Madison campus, WI, USA - HID1975I_E6 MG | ecosystem: Environmental > Terrestrial > Soil > Unclassified | place: USA: Madison, Wisconsin...
GCTGTAGCCGTCAGAGATGGGCGGCCAGCTACGCAGCGTATCGCCGCCCTCGGGGTTTTCGACCTTGATGACGTCGGCGCCCATATCCGCCAACAACATGCCGCAAAACGGTCCCGCCGCGACGTTGCAAATTTCCAGCACGGTGATGCCGGCCAGTGCCGAACTGGGTGTCATGTCTGACCTCTCATTATGAAAATTCAATATTTGGGATAAGCAAATCAGTATAAGTGCGCCGCGTTCAGGATGGCATCATGCCAGGCGATCCGAGCCACCTTCAAGGTGATTCCTAGTGCAATCCCTAGGTCTTGCGCTTAATTGTTGACCAGCATATCACCCTGTGGAATTCTACGTAAACCATTTCTTGAAATGCGAATCCTATATTTTAGGATTTATAAAAACGGGCCGCGGCGCACTCCGCGCAAGACGGTCCGGCACACCAAGGAGACATACATGAAGCAAACGTGGCGCATTGCCCTGGCAGGCGCGGTCCTGGCGCTGGCCGCCGGACCCGCCCTGGCCCAGACCTGGCCGGCCAAACCCATCCGCATGGTCGTGCCCTTCCCGCCTGGCGGCGCCACCGATGCCGCGGCCCGCATCTATGCGCAGCACCTGGGAGACTTCCTGGGGCAAGGCGTGGTCGTTGAAAACAAGGCCGGCGCGGGCGGTGAGATCGGCGCGGAATACGTCGCCAAATCCGCCCCAGACGGCTACACCCTGTTGATGGGCGCGGTAGGCAGCCACGCCATCCATGCGGCCATGCCCGACAAGCCCGGCTACGACTTCGCCACCGCCTTCGTGGGCGTGTCCATGGCCACCAGCATGCCGATGGCGGTGGCCGTCAACAGCAAGGTGCCGGCCAACAACGTGCAGGAGTTGATTGCGTTGGCCAAGAGCAAGCCCGGCACCATCACCTTCGGTTCGGCCGGGCCGGGCACCTCGCAGCACATGGCCGGCGAACTGTTCCAGGTGGTGACCGGCACCCGGCTCATGCATGTGCCGTATCGCGGCAGCGGTCCGGCCATCACCGATTTGCTGGGTGGCCAGATCGACATGGTCATCGAAACCCTGCCCGCGCTGTTGCCGCAAGTGGCCAGCGGCAAAATCCGCTTGTTGGGCGTGACCACCGCCAAGCGCGCCACGGCCTTGCCCGACCTGCCCACCTTGATGGAACAAGGCGTGAAAGACTATTCCGTTGCGACCGCCTATGCGCTGTTGGCGCCCGCCGGCACGCCGCCCGCCGTGGTGGACAAGCTGTCGGCAGGCATGCAGAAGGCCGCGGCCATGGAATCCGTGCAGCAAGCGGCGCTGAAGCTGGGCGCCGATGCGGTGGCCACGTCTCCCACTGACACCAGCCGTGTGCTGAAGCAGGAAGTGGCCCGCTGGGCCGATGTGGTGCGCCTGTCGTCCGCCAAATGAAGCCCATTGACGCTTCTCCAGGTTCGATCGCCACCGACGTGGCGATCGTGGGCGGCGGCTCGGTCGCCGTCAGCTTCCTTTACCAGTTGCTGCTGTCGTGGCAGGCAGACAGCACGGCGCGCCCGCTCGCCATCACCGTGTTCGAACCGCAAGCAGTGTGCGGCCCGGGCGGCGCGTATCAGGAAGACCTGCCCAGCAACCTGCTCAACATTCCGGCCGGCAACATGTCGGCGCGCGCGGACCAGCGCATGGACTTTGTCGACTGGCTGCGCACGCAGGACCCGGCCTGGTTGCGGGGGTATGGCGTGGAGGCCATCGCGCCGTCGGACTTTCTTCCGCGCCCCTTGTTCGGCGCCTATATGCGCGCCGTATACGAGCGCTGCCGCGAGCTGGCGCTGGCGCAAGGCGTGACGCTTGCCCAGGTGCAACGCCGCGTGCAGCGCGTGTCGCCGTTGCCAGACGGCAGCGTGCGGATCGAGTCCGATGGCATCGCACCGTGCGTGGCGCGCTACGCCGTGCTGTGCAACGGCAATCTGCCGTCGCAGGCGTTCCCTGCCTTGCAAGATGCGCCTGGCTACTTCAACAGCCCATATCCCGTTGCCGACCTGGCGCGGGAGATCCCGCCGGACGCCTCCGTGTGCATCGTCGGCACCAGCCTGAGCGCGGTGGACGCGGTGGCCGCCTTGCAGCAATCGGGCCATCGCGGCCCGCTGCTTTGTGTATCGCGCAACGGCCGCCTGCCTTCCGTGCGCAGCCCGCACAACCAGGCCCCGGCGGCGCTGCGCCATTTCAACCCCGAAGGCATCCTGCGCCTGGCGGCGCGCCAAGGCGGCACGCTGACGCTGGACGCGATAGCCGGCGCCTTGCAAGACGAGGTGCTGGCGTTGCATGGCGTGCTGGATGCGGATGAGGTTTTCGGGCTGGCCGGCGATGCGCAACGCGCACTGGACGAAGAAATCCGCAGATCATCGCAAGCTGCCCGGCCCTGGCAGGCCGTGGCCGCCGCCACCAACGCGGTGGTGGAGCAGGTGTGGCATCTGATGCCGGATGCCGAACGCCAACGCTTTCAATCGCGTTGGCGCGCGCTGTGGATGGCGCGGCGCGCCACGTTCCCGATGCGCAATGCGCTAAAGCTGCAAGCGCTCTTCAAGACGGGCCAATTGCAAGTGCGCGCGGGGTATGTGGATACGCGATATCTTGACGCTGACCATGATCCGACCGGTGGCCGTTTCCATACCCGGCTACGCGGCGCCAATGGTGAAACCACGCAGCGCAGCGACTACCTGATCAACGCCACCAGCTTTTCAGTGGATGTGGCGCGCACGGATGATCCGTTGATCGCCACCCTGCTGCGCGACGGCCATGCGCGCGCCGATCCGTTCGGCGGCCTGGCGCTGGATTTCGACACGGGTTGCCTGAAGACCGCGCAGGACGCGGTGCTGGGCCAGGTGTCGGTGCTGGGCAGCCTGGCGGGCGGCACGTACTTCTGGACCACGTCCATGGATGTCAATGCCAGGTTGGCGCGCGACCAGGCGGTGCGCATTGCGACGGCGCTTGCCCGGCCGACACGAATCACTGATCCAGGTAGCCCCGCCGATACCCCATCCCTTGCGAAATGGACTGCGCACAGGCCGACACATCCGGCGCCAACTGCTTCATCCTAGCGGCGCTCAGGCGGTCCAGCGGGCCTGAAATGCCCACGGCCGCCACGGCTTGGTCAAGGCTATTGAACAAGGTCACGGCCAGGCCGCCCACGCCCTCGCGCCATTCGCCCCGATTCACGGCATAGCCCGCGCGCGCGATCTTGCGCAGTTCGTCTTTCAGCAAGGGCAGGGACACGATGGTGGATGGCGTGTGGCGCACAAGCTGATCGGCGTAGCGCTCCACATAGCCTTCGGGCTGATAGGCCAGCAGCGCCTTGCCGGTGGCCACGGCATAGGCGGGCGCACGCCCGCCCACCATCGAATACGCGCGGATAGGTTGCGGGCTGTCGATCTTGTCCACATACACGACGTCGAACCCGTCCAGCACCGACAAGTGCACCGTCTCGCCCGTCTGGTCCGCCAAGGTGCGCATGAACGGCGCGGCCAGCTTGCGCACGTCCAACTGCGCAAGCTGGCGCGCGGCCAACTCAAACAGCCGCACCGCGCCACGGTAGCCGCCGCCGTCATCGTCCTTGATGACGTAGCCGGCGTGTATCAAGGTTTGCAGCGTGCGATGCGTATTGCTGCGGGTCAGGCCGACCCGGGCGGCCAGGGCGTCGATGGTGCGCGGCGGATTGTCCACATCCGTCACCGCCTCCAACACCATCAGCCCCTTGAGCAGTGTCTTGTCCATCTTGGTTTTTTCCTAATATTTAGGACGCGAACATAGCACGAGACAAGGCCGCCGAACAACGCGCGGCGGGTGCACCGCACTTGGAAGCCACCGCATGGAAGTCACCACTTGGTAGCGACCGCTTGGCTGTCACGCTTGATGCCCCACTTGATAGCTACCCCTAGCCCACGCCAGCCGCAATGGTCGCGCGCACCGCCGCCGACCGGTCCCACAGGTTGGGCAGGCTGGGCGACGAATAGCCCGACACAAAAGACTTGGGCTGCCCCGTTTCCGGGTCATAGACATGGCGCGACACCGCGCCGATATTGCCGCCGTACAAATGCACGCTGATCGACACGCGGTCCAGGTAGGCATTGGACACGCGGTGGATGTCGCCCTCGGCGGGTGACAGGCGTTCCACGTCGCCGGGTTGCAAGGTGGTGGCGTCGCCCACCGGCAGCACGCGGCCGTCGGCGTGGCGCGCATAGCGCTGGTTGATCTCGGCCCCGCGCAGCATGCCCACGTAGCCCCAGACTTCGTGGTCATGCACGGGCGTGAATTGCCCCGGCCCCCACACAAAGCTGACCAACGAGAATCGCTCCAAGGGGTCGCAGTGCAGCAGGTATTGCTGGTAGTACTGCGGATGGGGCACGGTACAGTCTTCGGGCAGCCAGTCGTCGTGGCCCACCAGGTCGGCAAAGGCAGCGCGCAGCGCGGGCGTTTGCGCCAGCGCGTCCGGCGTGGCCAAGCGTGTCGCGGTGGCAATGAAGCGGCGAAGCCGGTCCAGGCCGGCGGAAGAATCGGGCATCGCGGGTCTCCTGTTGTTGGGTAATGCCTGGGGCAATCCTTGGGGCAATCCCAGATGAGAAAAGCAGTATCCATCATTCGGGATGCTTGCGCACGCCCGGCCCCGCGCTGCGATCGCAACGTCATGCACGCCCTGCTTGACAGCCCCGGGCCACGGCGCGCAGCGTATGCACTGTCTTCAAGGGTTGAAATGGAAAACACGCATCACGAGATTCCCCAGGCATTGCTGGATGCGTTGCGCAGCGCGCAGCGTGTCGTGGTTTTCACAGGCGCCGGCGTGTCGGCCGAAAGCGGCATCGCCACTTTCCGCGACGCCTTGACGGGGCTGTGGTCGCGCTTCGATGCGCAAGCACTGGCCACGCCCGAGGCCTTTCGCGCGCACCCCGATATCGTCTGGGGCTGGTATGAATGGCGGCGCGCGCAAGTGTTGCGCGCCGCGCCCAACGCCGCGCACCATGCCATCGCGGCGCTGGCGCGCCACATCCCTGAATTGACGGTGGTCACACAGAACGTGGATGACCTGCACGAACGCGCGGGCAGCACGCAGGTGGTGCATCTGCATGGCAGCCTGCACGCGCCACGCTGCTCGGTGTGCGCCGCGCCGCAAGCCTACCCCAGCGATGCGCCCGACGAGCCCGACGAAGGCCGGCGCCTTGCCCCGCCCGCCTGCACGCGCTGTGGGCAGCCCGTGCGGCCCGGAGTGGTGTGGTTTGGTGAGAGCCTGCCTGGCGATGCGTGGAGCATCGCGCTGCGCGCGGCCGAGCAGTGCGACCTGCTGTTCAGCATCGGCACATCGGCGTTGGTGTACCCCGCCGCGGAACTGCCGCAACGCGCACTGGCCGCCGGCGCAACGGTGGTGCAGGTGAACCCGAACGTCACGCCACTGGATGCCCAGGCGCATTGCAATCTGCATGGCGCAGCCGCCGACGTGATGCCGCGCGTGCTGACGGCGGCCTTTGCATAGCCATGCACTTTGCTTAAGCCCGGTGAACATTTGTGAAGATCTTTACGACCTACATCGAGTAGAAACGAACTAGCGCAGCAGTCGAGGGGAAACCCCAAATCTCGCCGCGTCGCCATCGGGCTACAGTGGCGATCGAGGCTTCGACCGTGGAGATCATCATCCCTTTTTCCTGGAGACTTCCCGACGTATTCGTACGTGCGTCGGATGGTACGCTGCACCGTGTTGTGCGCCACGCCACGACCCCGGAAACCATCGCCAAACTTGAGAGCATGCCCAGCAATTACCACTTGGATTGCGAATGCATGCTTGATAACGGCGAGGCGCTTACGTGGATCGGAAGCAACCGATATCGTCAAACCAACGGCGACGCAATATTCACCGCTGAACCCGATGTCACGGCCCCGACCCGCGAACGCCGCAAAAGCGGCGGCGCCAAACGGAGCGAACACGGCCCCGCCCCAGCAGGCTCGCACAAAAGACGAGCCCACGGGCATAACCCCTTACCGCTAGCTGTTGTCAATCTAAAAACCGGCAACGATTGGAGTTTGATACGCGCGTGGCGCGAGCACCTCAATATCACTACCGCTGATATGGCTGCCCGGCTTGGCGTGGATCATTCCATTTACATTGAATTGGAACGGCCACGCCCGCGCCCTCGGCAGATTGTGCTGGACCGAGTCTCCGAGGCCTTGGGCGTGTCACCCGACCAACTTGATGATTCATTGTTTGGGGGCCGTTTCCTGTAGTGCCGCGCATGCATCGCGTACGCGCGGCACCCTGAAGCGTCCACACCACTTTGGCGCCGCAACACCGCCGGCCCGTGGAGGTACTGAGTATGCTCGGCACCGCAAGAAGATTGACCGATGTGCTTGTCACATCGCCCGACGGCACCTTGTATCGCATCGAACGCTTCGTTGCGGACCTGGATGCCTATTCCGCGTTGGGCACCTCGCGCTTCGATCCCAAGACGCACTGTATCTGCCGGACTAGCTCTGGCGAGAAGGTCACGTGGTTGGGCGGCCAGGCCTACAAGATGATCAAGAGCGGTGTGTCGTTGACCGCGGTGGATCGACGACGAGGGGGTTGATCCGGGGGAACTTCGATCCGCCTTGCGGCAGACAAAACAAAAGCGGCTTGATGGATGACCATCAAGCCGCTTTGCATTGTGTGTTGCCGTTCGCTTTTACGCTTCGGCTGAACCACGACATTTCGGATATCGCGTGTTCAAAAATAAGTTGGTGCGCCCGGCAGGATTCGAACCTACGACCCCCTGGTTCGTAGCCAGGTACTCTATCCAGCTGAGCTACGGGCGCCCCGAAAGAGGCGTGTTTATAACATGAAAAAATAGGGTCGTGCAAATCGAGGGGGAAAATTCGATGTGCATCGCTGTCGTGCCTTACTTTCGCGCACGACTGCATGTGCATCACCCCGCACTGCATTTCTTCCGCATCTCTTCTTCCGCATCCCTTCCATGCATTCCACGCCGCACAAAACAAAAAGGCCTTCGATCAATGATCAAAGGCCTTTCTATTTTCTTTGACGGTAATTTCAGTGTGACCTGAAATCTGGTGCGCCCGGCAGGATTCGAACCTACGACCCCCTGGTTCGTAGCCAGGTACTCTATCCAGCTGAGCTACGGGCGCTCCGACAAAGAGGCAAAATTATATCAGAACAATTTCACCATTACTGCATTTTTACTGCTTTTTTTTGCTGCTTTTTTTGCTGCTTTTTTTGCTTGTTTTACTCAAAGTTTTTTAGCGATTCATTCGGCTCAACATCAGCACAATCAAACCACTTCAAAACTTGGTGCGCCCGGCAGGATTCGAACCTACGACCCCCTGGTTCGTAGCCAGGTACTCTATCCAGCTGAGCTACGGGCGCGTGTTCAAGCAAGCCTTGAATAATAGCGTGAATTTTTGCGGCGTGCAAGTTTGGGTGCAGTCAGAAAAGCACTACTCTAATGGCCGCTCAACACAACGGCCTTGAACGTGAAACACCTGCTCGCTGATCTGGAACAGCTTAACGACTTCGACGAAATCATCGACGTGCGTTCACCGCTGGAGTACGCCATCGACCACATTCCCGGCGCCATCAGCGCACCGGTACTGAACGACGAAGAGCGCGTGCAAGTCGGCACGTTGTACACCCAGGTCTCGCCCTTCGAAGCCTCGCGCATCGGCGCCGCGATCGTCGCCCGCAACATCGCGCGGCACCTGGAAACCACGTTCGTCGATCGGCCCCAAGGTTGGCGTCCGCTGGTGTACTGCTGGCGCGGCGGCAAGCGTTCGGGTTCGATGACGGTGATGTTCAACATGATCGGTTGGCGCGCCAGGCAATTGAACGGCGGCTACAAACGCTACCGAGGCGCCACGCTGCTAGCCCTGGACACCCTGCCCACCACGCTGCGCTGCGTGGTGCTTGTGGGCCCCACGGGCAGCGGCAAGACGCGCCTGCTGCACGCGCTTGAATCGGCCGGCGCGCAGACGCTGGATCTTGAGCACCTGGCATCGCATCGCGGCTCGCTGCTGGGCGCGGTGCCGGGCGTTGCGCAACCTACTCAAAAGCGTTTCGACACCCTGCTCGCGGCGCGCCTGCGCAGTTTCGACACCACGCGCCCCGTATTCGTTGAAGCCGAAAGCCGCAAGATCGGCGCCGTGGCATTGCCACCCGCGCTGCTGCAAGCCATGCACCAAGGCGCCTGCATTGAAGTGGTCTGCACACCCGAAGACCGCGCGGCGTTTCTGCAGCAGGACTACGCGCAATTATTCGACAACGCCGCCTGGCTCAAGGAACAGTTGCAACGCCTGCTTGGCCTGCACAGCCGCGACGTCATCAAGGGCTGGCTACAGATGGTGGATGAAGGCCGCCGCCTGGATCTGGCCAGCGACCTGATCAGCCGCCACTACGACCCGGCGTATGCGCGCAGTGGCCACGCGCACTACACGCAACTGCCGCAAGCCATGCAGATGACCTTCAGGCCGAACGATGCGGATGTGGTGGAACAGGCGCGCGCACTGTTGGCGGCGATGCAGACGGAAACGATGCAGATAAAAGCGATGTAAAACCGAAATGAAAAAACCCCGCAATCACTTACGCGATTGCGGGGTTTTTATCTTCAACGCTGTACTTAAGCCAGCGCCGAAGCTTATCTGGCGGAGACGGTGGGATTCGAACCCACGATGCAGTTTTTAGCCACATACTCCCTTAGCAGGGGAGCCCCTTCAGCCTCTCGGGCACGTCTCCGAAAAGAGAACGAGATTCTAGCACGAATTTTTTGGCTGTTGCCCGCAAACGGGGTCATCATGCAAAAAAACGTGCCGGACCCGTTCCTTTATTCCTTGGCGCCCGGCGCCTGGTCCAGGCCGAACGCCTTGTGCAGCGCGCGCACGCCCAATTCCATGTACTTGTCGTCGATGATGACCGAGGTCTTGATTTCGCTGGTGCTGATCATCTGGATGTTGATGCCTTCTTGCGAAAGCGTCTGGAACATCAGGCTGGCCACGCCCACGTGCGAACGCATGCCGATGCCCACGATCGAGACCTTGGCAACCTTCTCGTCGGTGGAGAGCTCACGCGCGCCCACGGCGGGGATGACTTCGCGCTTGAGCAGGTCGACTGCGCGCGCGAATTCGTTGCGGTTCACGGTGAACGAGAAGTCGGTGGTGCCAGCCACGGACTGGTTCTGCACGATCATGTCGACGTCGATATTGGCGGCGGCGACCGGACCCAGGATGGAGAAAGCGATACCCGGTTTGTCGGGCACCGCCAGCAAGGTGATTTTGGCTTCGTCGCGGCTGAAGGCGATGCCGGAGACTACGGCGGCTTCCATTTTTTCGTCTTCCTCAAAAGTAATCAGCGTGCCCGAGACCATTTCTTCGTCGAGCGGAATGAGCGGGTCGGTCAGCGAGGACAACACCCGGACCGGTACACGGTATTTGCCGGCGAATTCCACCGAGCGGATCTGCAGCACCTTGGAGCCCAGCGACGCCATTTCCAGCATTTCCTCGAAGGAAACGACGGCCATGCGGCGCGCTTCGGGCACCACGCGCGGATCGGTCGTGTAGACGCCGTCCACATCGGTGTAGATCAGGCATTCGTCGGCCTTGATGGCGGCCGCCACGGCCACGGCCGAGGTGTCCGAACCACCACGGCCCAGCGTCGTGATGTGGCCTTCGGGGTCAATGCCCTGAAAGCCGGTCACGATCACCACGCGGCCCGCGTCGAGATCAGCGCGCACGCGCGCATCGTCGATGGAGCTGATGCGGGCTTTGGTGAACGACGAATCGGTGCGCACCGGCACTTGCCAACCGGCATAGCTGCGCGCGGGCACGCCTTCGGCCTGCAACGCAATGGCCAGCAAACCGCTGCTGGCCTGCTCGCCGGTGGCGGCGATCATATCGAGTTCGCGGCCGTCTGGCTGGGGCGAAATTTCGCGCGCCAGACCCAGCAGGCGATTGGTTTCGCCCGCCATTGCCGACGGCACAACAACAACTTGGTGGCCGGCGGCATGCCACTTCGCGACGCGACGCGCCACGTTTCGGATGCGCTCGACCGAGCCCATCGAAGTACCGCCATATTTGTGAACGATCAGGGACATCTCGTACTCTGGCTGGAAACCCGCCGCAAAGTGGTGACGGGCAAAACCATATATTCTAGCGCGGCGGTAAAAATTTGCTCAATTTGTGGGGATTTACGTTCATTGGGCGGTTATTTTTCCGTGAATTCCTGCGGAAACCACGATCGCTATCCGCGCGGCTCGACCCAGACCCGTCCCCGATGGCAGCGCACCACATGGCCGGCCTGCTCCACTCGCAACTGGCGATCATGGCCCAGGCTGTGCAGCTCGCGTAATTGGCGCAGCAGGTCGCGCAGGCGCGCATCCGTGGGCATGCGCGCGCCGTTTTGTTGCAGCCAGAAGCGCAGCACCTGCGCTTGGCGCGCCGGCGACAATTCCCGCCACGCCTTCAACGAAAAGCTGACGCCGTCTGCACTCGGTTCCAGCCGCGCGAAATCTTCGCGCGCCACCTCGTCCAGGATCTGGGCGGCTTCGGCCATGTGGGCGGCGTGCCGCGCCACAATGGCGCGCCAGCCGGGCCAGCGGCTGTCCAGCACCGGCGCCAGCAATTCGCGCACCGCGGCGCGTGTGTAGCGAGGGTCAGCATTGGTGGGGTCTTCTAC
>Ga0160461_1001262_pt1 | contig 10672 bp, 8 predicted proteins | sample HID1975I_E6MG_FD_108266 | JGI IMG/M metagenome (GOLD analysis project Ga0160461, IMG submission 108266) | Enriched soil microbial communities from UW Madison campus, WI, USA - HID1975I_E6 MG | ecosystem: Environmental > Terrestrial > Soil > Unclassified | place: USA: Madison, Wisconsin...
AAGACGACCGAGATATCAAAGCCCGCGCCGCCCAGGCCGCCATCGGCTTCCGAGAACAAGGCGCCGATCGCGCCCAGCTCGGCGTAGCGGCGCCAGAATTCCACGCTGTAGCCCTGGGCCGATTGCGCGTGGCGTTCGCGGGTGGCGAAGTCGTACTGCTCGCTGACAAAGCGGCGCAGCATGTCGGAAAGCATGCGCCGGTCTTCGGTGTGTTCAAAGTTCATGGCCGGCCCTTACAGTCCCAAGATCATCTTCGAGATGATGTTTTTCTGAATTTCATTGGAGCCGCCGAAGATCGACAGCTTGCGGTTGTTGAAGTACTGCGCCGCCGCGCTGTCGGCGCCCTCGGGGCCGATGGGGGCGGCGTCGTAGCCGTCGTGCAGCGCTTCGGGCACGAAGGGGCGCGCGTACGGGCCCATGGCGCGGCGGTTCAAGGCCGTGATTTCCTGGCGAATCTGCGTGCCGCGTATCTTCAGCATCGAGCTTTCGGCGCCCGGCGCGCCGCCGCCCGCCACCGCCGCGACCACGCGCAGGTTGGTGGTGCGCATATTGGCCAGTTCGATTTCCACGCGCGCCAGGCGGGCGGCAAAGTCGGGGTCTTCGGCCAAGGGGCGACCGTTCTTTTTCTGCTTGGCGGCCACCGCTTTCAGGCGCTCCAGCGCGGCGGTGGATTGGCCCACGCCGGCAATGTTGGTGCGCTCGTAGGTCAGCAGGTATTTGGCGCAGGTCCAGCCCCGGTTTTCCTCGCCCACCAGGTTCTCGACGGGCACGCGTACGTCGGAAAAAAACACTTCGTTGACTTCGTGTTCGCCGTCCAGCGTGATGATGGGGCGCACTTCAATGCCCGGGCTGTTCATGTCGATGAGCAGGAAGCTGATGCCTTCCTGGCGCCGGCCTTCCTGCGAGGTGCGCACCAGGCAGAAAATCATGTTGGCGTACTGGCCCAGCGTGGTCCAGGTTTTTTGCCCGTTGACGATGTAGTGGTCGCCATCGCGCACGGCGGTGGTCTTGACGGAGGCCAGGTCGGAACCCGCGCCGGGTTCGGAATAGCCCTGGCACCACCAGTCGCTGCCGTCCAGGATGCGCGGCAGCCAGTACTGGCGCTGCGCTTCGTTGCCGTACTTGATCAGCACCGGCCCCAGCATGCTCAGGCCGAAGGGCACGATGCGGGGCGCGGCGGCCAGCGCGCATTCGTTATCGAAGATGAATTTTTGCGTGGCGCTCCAGCCGGTGCCGCCGTATTCCACGGGCCAGTGACTGGCCAGCCAGCCTTGCTGGTTCAGGATGGCGTGCCATTCCACCATGTCGTCTTTCGTGAGCAGCTTGCCCAGGCCAACCTTGTCGGAAAGGCGCCGGGGCAGCTTGGCCGCCAGGAAGGCGCGCACGTCGTCGCGGAAGGCGTTTTCTTCGGGGGTGAATTCCAAGTCCATGTCGGTCCTTAATGCTCTTCAACCATAGATTTCAAACAGGCCGGCCGCGCCCATGCCGCCGCCGATGCACATCGTGACGACGGCATAGCGGGCGCCGCGGCGGCGGCCCTCGATCAGCACATGGCCGGCCAGGCGCGCGCCGGTCACGCCAAACGGGTGGCCCAACGCAATGGAGCCGCCGTCCACGTTCAGGCGGTCCATGGGGATGCCCAGCTTTTCCTGGCAATACAGCGCTTGCGATGCAAACGCCTCGTTCAATTCCCACAAGTCGATGTCCTCGACCTTCAAGCCGTGGCGGGCCAGCAGCTTGGGCACGGCATAGACCGGGCCGATACCCATTTCGTCGGGCTCGCAGCCGGCAATGGCCAGGCCCCGGAACGCGCCCAGCGGACGGATGCCGGCGCGTTGGGCGTCGCCGGCTTCCATCAGCACCAAGGCGGCCGCGCCGTCGGACAGTTGCGAGGCATTGCCGGCCGTGACGAACTGGCCTTCGCCGCGCACGGGCGCAAGGCTGGCCAGTGCGTCGTAGGTGGTGCCCGGGCGGTTGCAGGTGTCTTTGTCGATGGTGACTTCGCGTTCGCTGACGACGCCCGTGGCGCGGTCGGTGACGGACATGGTGGTGGTGACGGCGATGATCTCTTCGCGATAGCGGCCGGCGGCCTGGGCGGCTTCGGTGCGCGCCTGGCTTTGCGCGGCGAAGCGGTCCTGGGCTTCGCGGCTGATGCCGTAGCGGGCGGCCACGATGTCGGCGGTTTCGATCATGGGCAGATAGAGCTCGGGCTTGTTGGCCAGTATCCAGGGGTCCATGCCGCTGACGCCGTCGTCGCGCGTGCGGATCTGCGACACCAGTTCCACGCCGCCCGCGATCACGGCCGGGGCGCCGTCCATCACGATGCGGCCGGCGGCCGACGCAATGGCTTGCAGGCCCGACGCGCAGTAGCGGTTGATGGTGGCGCCGCCGACGCTGACCGGCAGGCCGGCGCGGATGACGGCTTGCCGGCCGATGTTGCGGCCGGTGGCGCCTTCGGGGTAGCCGCAGCCGATGAAGGCGTCTTCGATCAGGGCGGGGTCGATGCCGGCGCGGTCAACGGCGGCGCGCACGGCATGCGCGGCCAGCGTGGGGCCGGCGATCTGGTTGAATTCGCCGCGCCCCGCCTTGGTGATGGGGGTGCGGGCGGTAGAGACGATGACGGCTTCGCGCATAGGGGTTCCAGTCGAAAGTGGGTTCTGCATTCAGGCGGGCTGTGTTCAGGCGGCCGGCAGCTAAAAAAACCTGCGTTCAGGCAGCCTGATTCAGGCTGGCGAAGTTGCGGCCGGATTCGGCCAGGCGCACCAATAGCGGCGACGGCTTCCAGAAGGCCGGGTCCTCCTTCGCATACGCGCGGATGTCGGCCAGCACGCGGTCCAGGCCCACGCTGTCGGCGTAGTGCATCGGGCCGCCGTGGTGGCGCGGAAAGCCATAGCCGGACAGGAACACCACGTCCACGTCGGACGGGCGCAACGCAATGCCCTGGTCCAGCACGTTGGCGGCTTCGTTGATCATGGCGGCCAGGTAGCGGCGCTGGATGTCTTCGTGCGTGAACGGGCGCGGCGTGACGCCGGCGCGGCGGCGTTCGTCGTCGATGATGGCCAGCACTTCCGGGTCCGGCGTGCCCACGCGCGCGCCATCGGGGTACAGGTAAAAGCCACGGCCCGTCTTCTGGCCGAACCAGCCGCGTTCGCACAGGCGGTCGGGAATCTGCACATAGCGCAAGGCCGGGTCGCGGGTGGCGGCGCGGCGCTTGCGGGTGGCCCAGCCGATGTCGCCACCGGCCAGATCGGCCATCTGGTAGGGGCCCATGGGGTAGCCGAACTCGCGCACGGCGGCGTCGATGTCGTAGGGCGATGCGCCGTCTTCCATCATCATGTCCGCCGCCTGCCGGTGCACGGCCAGGATGCGGTTGCCGATGAATCCGTCGCACACGCCCGCGCGCACGGGCGTCTTGCGCAGTTTGCGCGCCAGTTCAAAGCCGGTGGCCACCGTGTCGGGCGCGGTCTGCTCGCCCACCACGATCTCCAGCAGCTTCATGATGTTGGCCGGTGAAAAGAAGTGCAGCCCCAGCACGTTGCCCGGATGTCGCGTGGCGGTGGCGACGCGGTTCACGTCCAGGTAAGACGTGTTGGTGGCCAGCACCGCGCCGGGCTTGGCCACGCGGTCCAGTTCCGCAAACACGGCCAGCTTCACGTCCATGTCCTCGAACACGGCTTCGATGATCAGGTCGGCGTCATTCAGGGCGTCGTAGGTGGTGGCGCCGGTCAGGCGCGCCAAGCGGGCGTCGCGTTCCTCTGACGTGATGCGGCCTTTCTTGACCAGCAGGTCATACACCTGCGCGACGCGCGCGCGGCCACGTTCCAGTGCGGCATCGTCCTGCTCAACCATCACCACTGGCAAGCCGGCGTCCAGCACCGACACCGCGATGCCCGCGCCCATCGTGCCGCCGCCCACCACGCCGATCTTGTCCAGCCGGCGCGGCTTGCCTTCTTGCAATTCGGGGACCTTGGTGGTTTCACGCTCGGCAAAAAAGGCATGCACCAGGCCGGCGCGCTGTGGGCTGTCCAGGCATTGCAGGAACAGCGCGCGCTCGGTGCGCAGGCCCTCGTCAAAGGGTTGCTCGATGGCGGCGCGCACGGCCTCCACGATCTTCGCGGGCGAATACAGGCCGCGCAGCGTCTTGGCGATGCGTTCACCGGCCGCGGCGGCTTCGGCCAAGGCGGCGGCCTTGTCGGCCAGCGCGGTGGTGGCGTCGCGGCTGCGGCGGGGGCCCGCGCCTTGCGCCAACAGTTGGCGGGTGTAGGCCAGCCCCGCCGCCAGCGGGTCGTTGCCTTCAGCCAGCGTGTCCACCAGCCCGGCGCGCAATGCGGCGTCGGCCGACAGGTGCTTGCCCGACAGCATCAGGTCCAGCGCGGCGGCCGCGCCTATCAGGCGGGGCGTGCGCTGCGTGCCGCCCGCGCCCGGTAGCAGGCCCAGGTTTACTTCGGGCAAGCCGAGCTTGGCGCTGGCAAGGGCGACGCGATAGTGCGCGGCCAAGGCCACTTCCAGCCCGCCGCCCAGCGCCGCGCCGTGCAGCGCGGCCACCACCGGCTTGGTGCTGGCTTCAATCTGATTGCAGACGTCGGGCAGGGCGGGGGGCTTGGGCGGCTTGCCGAATTCGCGGATGTCGGCGCCGGCAATGAAATTCTTGCCCGCGCCCACCAGCAGAATGGCGCGCACGGCGGGGTCGGTTTGCGCGGCCTGGATGGCGTCGGCCAAGTCGCGCCGCACGTCCGCGCTTAGCGCGTTGACCGGAGGGTGGTCCAGGGTGATGACCAGGATGTCTTCGTCGCGGCGCGCGAGGGCGGCGCCGGCAGTGCTGCTGTCCGTCATGGGTCCTTGTCTCCGTTGGGGCGTCCGTCGTTGCGGCGCCTGGCAAGCCGAAGGATGGGGGGTCTAGTGACTCATCCCGTGGCTTGTCTTGTTTTGCGTCTATCGCTTAGTTCTTTATTCTTTCCCAGTAAAGATGTCTTGACAATGACATCAGGAATTGACACGACGGATAAAAAAATTTGACAATCCGGCCCAAGGAGACGCCATGGACACCAAATCCCTGACCTTGCTGGTCGACATCCTGGACGCCGGCAACTTGAGCGAGGCCGCGCGCCGGCTGAAGATGACCCGCGCCAACGTCAGCTACCACCTGAACCAGCTAGAGCGTTCAGTGGGCATGCAACTGGTGCGGCGTACCACGCGCCATGTGGAAGCCACCGAGATCGGGTTGAAGCTGTATCAGCATGGCCGCAGCATTCAAGACGAACTGGTCGCCGCGCGCGAGGCGGTCGATACCCTGGGCAAGACGCCGCAAGGCAAGGTGCGGCTGAGCGTGCCCAGCGGCTATGGGCAGTTTGTGATGACGCCCTGGCTGCTGGAGTTCAAGCAGGCCTATCCCGATATCGTCCTGGACGTGCTGTTCGAGAACAGCGTTGACGACCTGCTGCGCGACGAGGTCGATATCGCGGTACGCATCATGTCCGAGCCGCCGCAGAATCTGGTGGCGCGCGAGCTGGGGCTGGTGCGTTACGTGGCGTGCGCGTCCAAAGCCTATGCCGAGGCCCGGGGCCTGCCGCAGCGGCCCGATGACCTGGCCCAGGCGCCCGTCATCAGCGCGGCCGTCATTGGCCGGCCGTTGCGGCTGTCGGCCTATTACGGCGGCCAGCCGCGCCAGCACGTAGTGCTGGAACCCACGGTCATTTCGCGCAACTACGCCTTTCTGCGCGACGCCATCCGCGCCGGCTTGGGCGTGGGCGTGGTGCCCGACTACGTGGTGCACGACGACATCGCGCGCGGCGAGCTGCTGGCCGCGCTGACGCAATGGCGGCTGAGCATTTTCGGGCGTGGCATGTACATGCTGTACATGCCCAACCGCCACCATCCGCGCGCGATTTCCATGCTGATTGAATTCATCCTGGAGCGCGCACAGCGCGATCACGAAGGGCAGGCGGGCCTGCTGGCCGTGAAAGCGTAGAAAAGCAGGCGGAAAATCCCCAGGCACGATACTTGCTGCCCGCGTTCACCAAAATGAAATGCGGGGGCGGGATGCAAAGCGCGACACCGGCGAACATGACGCCGGAAAATCAGTTGCCGGGGGCGGCGGGCGGAACCCTGGAAGAAAAAGCCGGGCAAGCACAGTCACCTGAAGAGCGGGCGGCGGAAAAGTCCGGGCCGGACGATCGCGCCTCGGATGAAAAAGCCACCGTGCAGGACGCCGGCATCATTCCCGAGCTGGCGCCCAACGTCACGCACGTCTGGGCGCGCGGCGCCTGTCTGACCACGCTGACCGTGCTTGCCGTGCTGTTTTCCCTGAAGATGGCGCAGGAATTCATCGTGCCCGTGGTCATGGCGATTGTGGTCGCGTATGCGCTGGACCCCGCCGTGACCCTGATGGAACGGGTGCGCCTGCCGCGCCCGGTCGGCATCATCATCCTGATGGCCGTGATTTTCTTCGGGCTGGCGGGCCTGGTGTACGCCACCCAAAGCCAGGTCAACTCCATCGTCGAAGCCTTGCCCGAGATATCGGGCAAGATCTCGCGCACGTTGGGCGGCTTTGCCAGCGGCGATGGGTCGCTGATTGAACGCATCAAGGGCGCGGCCAGCGTGCTGCAGGACACCGGCGGCGTCCAGCCCGGGCGCCAGGTGGTGGTGGCCAAGTCGGACGCGGGCATTAGCGAATTCCTGCTGTGGGGCTCCAAGGGGCTGGCCACCTTTCTGGGTCAGGCGACGATGGGCATGTTCCTGGTGTTCTTCCTGCTGCTGTCGGGCAATGCGTTCAAGCGCAAGTTCGTCAAGGTGGCGGGCAAGACCTTGTCGCAGAAGAAGATCAGCGTGCACATGCTGGACCAGATCAACAATTCCATCCACATGTACATGGCGATGATGCTGGTGACGAACGTGGCGCTGGGCGTGCTGTCTTGGGGCGCGTTTCGCCTGTTGGGCCTGGAAAACGCCGCCACCTGGGCGGTGGTGGCGGGCGCCTTGCACATCGTTCCGTACTTCGGCCCGCTGATGACGGCGGTGGGCACGGGGGTCGCGGCGCTGATTCAATTCGGCGAAATCGGGCCGGCGCTACAGGTTGCGGGCAGCTCCGTGGCCATTGCCTTGCTGATCGGCGTGCTGGTCACCACCTGGATGTCGGGCCGCATCGCCAAGATGAACTCGGTGGCGGTATTCATGATGCTGCTCTTGTTCACCTGGCTGTGGGGCATCTGGGGCACGCTGCTGTCCGTGCCCATCGCGTTTATCGCCAAGGTGGTGGCGGATCACATCGAAGGGCTGGAGGCCGTGTCGGAGTTCCTGGGCGAGTAGCGCAGTTGTTATGCTGACGCCTCGCTTGCCACGCCGACACCGCCATGCCTGATAAGCCCGAACTCGCCGACACGTCCAAGACTCCCGACTCGCCGCCCCTGCCCGGGAGGGCCGCCGCCGCGTTCGCCACGCATTCCACCTTGGCCTCCGACGTGCGCCGCACGCAGTTGCGGCGCATGAAAATCGCCGCGCTGGCGCTGCTGGTGGCCATGGTCTGCGGTTTCATCACCAGCCATGTCATGGGCGGACAGGGGGCGTGGGCCTGGGTGCGGGCGTTTTGCGAAGCGGCCACGGTGGGCGCGCTGGCCGACTGGTTCGCGGTGGTGGCGCTGTTTCGCCGTCCGATGGGCTTGCCGATTCCGCACACTGCCATCATCCCCAGCAACAAAGACCGTATTGGCGACAACCTGGCCGTGTTCGTGCGCGACCACTTCCTGGACCCGGACACGCTGATGGAAAAGCTGCGCGTGTTTGATCCCGCCACGCGGCTGTCGCGATGGCTGGTGCGGCCCAAGCAGGCGCATGCCTTGAGCGACGGCGCGCGCCGGGTGGCGCTGCAAACGCTGGACATGCTGGACGATCACGCCGTGCGCGGCGTGATCCAGGAGTTCGTGGTGAAAAACCTGCGCGGCTGGGACGCGGCGGGCACCGTCGGCGAAGTGCTGGGCTTGTTGACGCGCGACGGGCGCCACCAGGAATTGCTGGACGCGGCCATGGAGCGCCTGGGCGGCTACCTGGGCGAAGACGATGTGAAGGAACGCGCGTCCACGCTGCTGGTGAAGTTTGCCCGCAAGGAATGGCCGCGCATCATCGCGGCGGTGGACGTGGTGAAGTCGGTGGATGGCATTGCCGACAACCTGGCCGACCGCCTGGCCATGGCCTTGATGGACGAACTGCGCGACGTGCTGTCCGAACCCGACCACCCCGTGCGGCGCGACTACGAAGCCTGGGTGCTGGATTACATCGAACGCCTGAAGACCGACCCGGCCTTGTCCGCCCAGGTTGAAGCCTTGAAGCAGCGCGCCATCGACCACCCCAAGGTGCAGGAATACGTGCAAGGCCTGTGGGACGACATCCATGCCGCCTTGCGGCGCGACCTGTCTGATGAAAATTCGGCGCTGGCCGGCCATCTGGAACGCGCCATGCTGGCGCTGGGCCGCAAGCTGGGCGAAGACCCAAGCCTGCGCGAGGCCATCAACAGCCACGTGATCGGCAGCGCGCGCCGGCTGACGGGCCGGCTGCGCATCGGCGTGACCGAACACATTTCACGCACGGTGAAAAACTGGGACGAACGCCACCTGGTCGACGAATTGGAACTCAGCGTGGGGCGTGACCTGCAATACATCCGCTTCAACGGCACGCTGGTCGGCGGGTTGATCGGTGTTGCACTGCACGCGCTGGTGCTGCTGGTGAATCGTTAAGAAGCCTGATCGCTTGTATCAGGAAGGAAGAATGCTGGTGCGCCGTCTTGCCCCGGTGCTATTGTTTTCTGCGCCCTGGGCCAGGCGGCAAGGTTCGTCCTGGCCGGGCATCCGCACCTTGCGTGCATGATTCCAGGAGGCACTTCATGAAGAAAATCTCGATGCTTGTCGCGGCGCTGACGATGGCGGGCGCGTCTGGCGCGGTGCTGGCCGAAGACGTCTCGATGTCATTCCTGACCGCCGACGGCCTGGGCAAGAGCGCCGGCACGATTTCGCTGAAGGACACCAAGGGTGGGCTGGAGATCACCCCCAACTTGACTGACTTGAAGCCGGGCGAGCACGGCTTTCACGTCCACGAAAAGGGTTCCTGCATGCCGGGCATGGTGAACGGCAAGATGGCGCCTGGTGGCGCGGCGGGCGGGCATCTGGACCCGAAGGGCACCAAGGCCCACAAGGGGCCGATGGCCAAGGACGGGCATCAGGGCGATCTGCCGCTTATCGTGGTGGCGGCCGACGGCACGGCCAAGAAAGCCGTGGTGGCCCCGCATCTGAAGCTGGCCGACGTGAAAGGGCACGCGATGATGGTGCACGTGGGCGGCGACAACTACAGCGACAAGCCCGAGCCGCTGGGCGGCGGAGGCGGGCGCCTGATCTGCGGCGTGGTGAAGTAACGCGGCCTGCCGGCTGATCGTTCAGCGGACCCGTCAGCCAAGCCCACCCGTTAAACCATGCCGTTGCGCCCGTACAGCCGGTAGCCCTCGCGGGCGGCAAGCCGGTCGTAGTAGGCGCTGACGGCGGGCAGGGTGGGTTTTTCATGGGCACTGCCGAAGGGCGTGGCGAACCAGCGGTTGACGGATAACCCGATGGGGATGTCCGCCAAGCTGAAGGCGTCACCCGCCACATACGCGCCCGTTTTCGCCAGCCTTGTTTCCAGGATGCCCAGGTAAAACGCCCAAGCCTGGCACGAGGCCGCGATACTGGCCGCGTCCTGGTGCGCGGGCGATTGCCGGGCCAGCGCCATGAAGGCGTAGCTCCAGGACCGGTTCAGGTCGGTGGCCTGCCAATCCATCCATTGATCGACGCGCGCCCTTAATTTCGGTTCAGCCGGATAAAGCGCTTGCCCGCCGTACTGGGCTGCCAGGTAGCGGATGATGCTGTTCGACTCCCACAGCACAAAGTCACCATCCTGGATGACGGGCACCATGGCGTTCGGGTTCAGCGCCAGAAAGCGCGGGTCGCTGGTGGGCTGAAAGCCCGAGCCCCAGTCTTCGCGGGTGAACGGCAGGTTCAGTTCGGCGCAGGTCCAGAGCACTTTGCGCACATTGATGGACGAGGCTTTGCCCAGGATTTTCAGCATTTTTCGGCGGCCAACAAGGTGTGGGTGGGGCGGCTGCAAGCCATATCAAAGGGGTATCGCCGCAGTCTAGCGGCCGGCGTGCAGGGCCGCCAGATACAGAGCCACGCGCGCGCAAGCACAACAGATTGCCGGCGGACTTCGGCCCCGGCCTCAGGCTTCAACGGTGCGCGGTTGGCTCTGCAAGCGCGCAACGGGCGACGTGAACAACACCACGAACTGCACCAGAAAGCCCGCTGTCGACACCCAGAGGCAGGCGTCCAGCCCGATGCGGGCGGCCAGCGCCGCTCCCATCAGCGCGCCCACGGGCCGCGCGCCGTAGGTCGCTGTCAGGATCACGGCCGATACGCGGCCCAGCAGCGCGTTGGGCGTGACGGCCTGGCGCAAGGTGGTGGTGGTAATGGTCCACAGGATGGGGCCCGCCCCGAACAGGAAAAAGCCCGCCGCCGCCACCACGCCCGACGGGTACGCCAAGGTGAACAGCAACAGGACGCTTGCCGCCAAGGCCGATAACGGACCGGCCGCGATCATCGCGCCGAAGGACAGGCGGCGCGCCAGCCAGGACGCGGCCAAGGCGCCCGCCAGCATGCCG
>Ga0160461_1001265_pt1 | contig 10642 bp, 8 predicted proteins | sample HID1975I_E6MG_FD_108266 | JGI IMG/M metagenome (GOLD analysis project Ga0160461, IMG submission 108266) | Enriched soil microbial communities from UW Madison campus, WI, USA - HID1975I_E6 MG | ecosystem: Environmental > Terrestrial > Soil > Unclassified | place: USA: Madison, Wisconsin...
ACTGATCGCCGCGCTGTTCGCCGCCGGCATCGCTGCGTCGCCCGCTATGGCGGGGTTCGAGCCGATCGAAGCGTCGATCCCCTTCGTCAACCAGGGCGCGATCCGCGACTGGCAGGCGATCGATCGCGACACGCTCTACGTCCAGGATATCCAGCATCACTGGTATCGCGCCGAACTGATGGGCGGCTGTCTCGACCTGCCCTATGTCAATGCGATCGGCTTCGACGCGCGCGGCACCAACCGCTTCGACCGCTTCGGTTCGATCGTCGTCGGCCGCCAGAACTGCGCGTTGAAGAGCTTCGTCGCGAGCGGCCCGCCGCTTCCGCCCGAAAAGCGCAAGAAGGTCGGCTGACCCGCGCAACGTCCCGCCAAGGCGCAGCTTTTCGACTTGCGGCCGTCATGATCGCCCGGTTTACTTGCGATCATGGGGTGGTCACGAATATTCGCAGCTATTGTCGCAACTTGCGCGGCGTTCATCGCGGCTCCCGCGCAGGCGCGCTGGATCGAAGCGACATCGCCCAACTTCATCCTCTACAGCGAGGGCAGCGAGGCCGATCTGCGTCGCTTCGCGGTGCTGCTGGAGGATTATGACCAGCTGCTGCGCTGGGCGACGGGCACCAAGGAGCCACCATCGCCGAACCGGCTGCCGATCTACATGGTTCGGGATGGCGGGTTGCGGATAGTTCGCCCCGGATTGCCGCAGGACACGGCCGGCTTCTACACCGCCAATTCTGGATCGATTGCCGCCTTCTCCAGCCGTGCCCAAGGCTACGGCATGGATCGCGACGACGTTCTGTTCCACGAATACGCGCATCATTTCATGCTGCAATACTACGCCCGCGACTATCCGGCGTGGTATGTCGAGGGGTTCGCGGAATACATGATGACCGCGAACTTCACCGCCAAGACCATCGAATACCGGCGGTTCAATGCCGGCCGCGCGGTCTCGCTGGTCAATCAGGCCTGGCTGCCGGTCGAACGCATTCTCGATCCGAAGCAGGGCAAGCGGCGAACGCGCCAGGAAAACTGGATGTTCTACGCCGAGAGCTGGCTGATCGTGCATTACCTCTTCAGCACCTCGGATCGTGCCAAGGCGCTCAACACCTATCTGGATGCGCTGGCGGACGGAAAGCCCGCGCCGGAAGCCTTCCGATCGTCATTCGGGATGGATTTCAAGGCGTTCGACAAGGCCCTTCGCGGCTACATGAACAGCAAGATCACCTACACGCGGATGACGCGCAGCAGCGAGCGAGCCGCGCCCGAGGTGACGCTGCGAACGCTTCCGTCGTCGGCCGACAAGCTCCTGCTCTTGCGCGCAGCCATGCGGCTCGGCGTGGCGGAAAATGACCAGCCTCGCGTGCTGGAAGCCGTTCGCAAGGAGGCTGCCGACTTCCCCGACGATGGCCTGGCGATCACCACGCTGGCGCAGGCGGAAATCCTGCTGAACGACACGCCCGCCGGCCGCGCGGCGGGGCGCGCGCTGCTCGATCGTCTGCCCGCCGCCGAGCGGGAGAATGCCGAGGTCTATTATCTGCGCGGCATTGCCGACCTTGATGACGCACAAGATGCGGACGCCGACAAGGCGGACGAACTCTATCGAGCCGCCCGACGGATGTTCACCCGGGCGCACAAGCTCGACGCGAACTATTTCCCCGCGCTCTATCGTTATGCCCAGGCCCGGCTGGCGGTGGGTCCGCCCGATGACAACACGCTCAACGTCCTGCTGCTCGCCCGTGAACTGGCCCCGCAGGTCGGCGAGATCGGCTTGCAGGCCGCTGCCGCGTTGATGCAGCGGGATCGTTTCAAGGAAGCCGAACTGATCCTGATCGCCCATGCCGCCGACCCGCATGGCGGCGATTTCTCAAAGGCAGCCCGATCGATGCTGGCGATGGCGCGCGCCAGTCGTAAGCCGGGACAGTTCAGCACTGATCTGCCCGACCTGAACGCGGCCGAAGAGAGCGGGGACGATCAGGACGCGCCCGAACCGACAGCCGCCGATCCCGCTGGAAAGTCCGGCGAAAACGGCGAACCGAGCCCACCGCGTCAATCGAATTAACGACCCGCTAAGCACGGACTGTTAGTTCCGCCCCATGTCGGGGGAAGCCACCAGCAATCGCGAAGCCGTCCGCATGGGCGGCCAGCGTCCGTTCGCAGCGGAAATGCTGCGCGGCTTCGGCGGTGAGCTTCGCGATTCCGCGCTGGAGGCCCGCTTCCAGCAGGAAAAGGCCGCCGAGACCTATCGCCACGCGCGGCTGGTTTTCGTCGCCGGCTTTATCCTCAACAGCCTGTTCCTGTTGAGCGACTGGCGCTTCCACGGCGATCCCCATTTCTGGATCGCGGTGCCGTCGCGGCTGTTCGTGATCGCGGTGTCGGCCTTCTGCTTCGGGCTGGTGCGCCTTCATCCCGAGCGCCACAATGTTCGCCGCCTGCTCATCGGCTGGATGTGGGCAACGGCGCTCGGCGTCGGCCTGCTCGTCACCTCGCACAGCGATATCGCGCTGTTCGTGGTGATCATGCTGCCGTCGATCTATTTCCTGCTGGTGCCTGTCCCTTTCGGCTGGCTGCTTGGATCGGCGGTCGGCTGTGCCGCCGCCATGCTCGCCGGTTATGCCTTCGGCGCGACCAGCTTCACGACCATGCCCGGCCTCGTGATGGCGATGCTGATCCTCGGCACGTCCCTGACCCTGGCGATGCGCAACAAGAACCGGCTCGAACGGCTCCAATGGCTCGCCACCCGCTCCGAGCGTGCCGCGCGCGACGAACTGGCCCGCAGCCGCGAGAGCTTCGAGACGATGTTCGACGCCAGCCCGGTGCCGCTGATCGTCACGCGGCGCGACAATGGCCGGATCTCCCGGATCAATCGCGCCGCCGCGCGCTTCATCGGCGAAGGGCTCGGCCGCCCCCATGCCGAGACGTTGATCGACTTCTATGCCAATCCAACCGATCGGGATCGCCTGCTGGCCACTGTCGACCGGGACGGCGGCGTCGGCGAGGACGAGGTCGACGTGCGCCATGCCGACGGCACGATCCGCACCGTGCTCGTCCGCGCGATCGCCATCGACGATGCCGAAGGGCGCCTGATCATCATCGGCGTCGTCGACATCACCGATCGCCGCGCCGCCGAGATCGGGCTGGAGCGCCTCGCCACCACCGACATGCTGACCGGCATTCCCAATCGCCTGCATTTCTTCCTGACCGGCACCCAGATGATTGATCTGTGCCGGCAGGAGGGCGAGCCGCTTTCGGTCATGATGGTCGATCTCGATCACTTCAAGCGCATCAACGACAGCCTCGGCCACAAGGCCGGCGACGATGTCCTGCGCGCCTTCTCCGCGCTCGCCTCGACGATCGTGGGCAGGCGCGGCACCGTCGCGCGGCTGGGCGGAGAGGAATTCGGCGTCCTGCTGCCCCGCCGCCATCTAGCGCAGGCGATCCGGCTGGGCGAGCGGCTGCGGATGGGCGTGATGGCGCTCACCGTCGAGGGTGTGCCCGATGACGTCGAGATATCGGTCAGCATCGGCGTGACCGAACTCGCCGAAGACGAGGGCGCGCTCGACGCGGCGATGATCCGCGCGGACAAGGCGCTCTACGCGGCCAAGCGCAACGGCCGAAACTGCGTGATGCCGGGCTATCCCGTCGCGCTCGACACCTCGGCGGAAGTCGTCAGCATCGCGTCCCGCCTACCCCACTGATCCTTCTACCCCACTGATCCTTTCAGTAAGCCAGCGCCGTCCCGTCCGCGCGCATGTCGGTCGCGGCGCCATAGACCCGCTCGCCCTTGTCCTCGCGATATTCGACGCAGTGATAGCGGCCGAAGGTGCCGTTGGATTCGCCCAGGATCCACCCGCGATCGGCCAGCCCCTTGCGCGTCTCCTCCGGCACGCCCTTTTCCAGCCGCAGCCGCCCCTTCGGCCCCAGCGTGGGATCGTCCTCGCCCATCTTCTGGGGCGATCCCTCGTGCCGCCAGCGCGGAGAATCGCCCGCACCCTGCGCGTCGAGGCCGTAATCGGTGCGGTTGACGATGATCTGCGCCTGCCCCTGCGGCTGCATGTCGCCGCCCATCACGCCGAAGGACATGTACGGCCGCCCGTCCTTGGTGGCGAAGCCGGGAATGATCGTCTGGAACGGGCGCTTGCCGGGCGCGTAGCTGTTGGGATGTCCGTCCTCCAGCACGAAAAGCTGGCCGCGATCGTGGAACATGAATCCCAGCCCGTCGGCGACCAGCCCCGATCCCATCCCCCGGAAATTGGACTGGATCATCGACACCATCATGCCGTCATTGTCCGCGACCGTGAAATAGGTGGTGTCGCCCCGGCCCGGCGCGTCGCCGGGCATGATCGTCTCGCTCACCTTGTCGGGGTGGATCAGCCTGGCGCGTGTCGCGGCGTAATCCTTGGACACCAGCCATTCCGCCGGCAGCTTCGTGAAGTTCGGATCGGCGTAATATCGCGCGCGATCGGCATAGGCGAGGCGCTTGGCCTCGGCCTGCAGGTGGATCGACAAGGCCGACTGGAAACCCGCCGCCTTCAGGTCGAAACCCTCCAGGATGTTGAGCGCCTGCAGCGTCGCCAGTCCCTGCGTGTTGGCGGCCAGCGCATGGACGCCGACGCCCCGATAGGTGGTCGTGTACGGCTCCGACCATTCGGCGTGATGCGCCTTCAGGTCGGCGGCGGTCATCCAGCCGCCGATCCGCTTGAAATAGGCGTCGATCGTCTTCGCGATCGGCCCGTCGTAGAATGCGTCGCGCCCGCCCTCGGCGATCATGCGATAGGTGCGGGCGAGGTCGCGGTTGCGGAAGATCGATCCGTCCGCCGGCCCCGACCCTTCCGGCCAATAGGTCCGCATCGCATTGTCGAACTCCTCCAGCTCCGCCCGGCGCCGCTGGAAGCCCGCGAGCCCGGCGCGCATATAGTAGGAGATCATCGGCGCGACCGGCGTGCCTTCTTCCGCCATGCCGATCGCCGGCTGGAACAGCTCCGCCCATTTCAGCTTGCCGTATCGCTGGTGGAGCACCCACCATCCGTCGACCGCTCCGGGCACCGAGATCGACACCGCGCCGACCGAGGGCAGCACCCCGTCCTTGGCCCGCCCCCGAGCGGTTTCCAGCGAAAGCCCGCGTGGCGACGCCCCCGACCCCGCCAGCCCGGCCACCTTGCCGAGCTTCGGATCCCAGAGCATCGCATAGACGTCGCCGCCGATCCCGCAGGATGTCGGCTCCAGATAGCCCAGGCAGGCGTTCATCGCGATCGCCGCGTCGATCGCCGATCCGCCGCGCTTCAGCGTCTCGATCCCCGTCAGCGTCGCCAGCGGATGCGCGCTAGCCGCGCCGCCATGCCGGCCATAGGCCGTCGACCTCGATCCGAAGCTGACGCCGACCGGACGATCGCCACCATGGACGTCGGGCCTGTCGAAGCGGTCGCTGCCCGGCTGCTGGAAAGGCGCGATCGGCGTCCCCTCCTGGGCAAGCGCGGCGCCGGCGATGGCGGCGGCGGGAATCGAGGCAAGGAAGGTGCGGCGATGCAAGGCAGGTCTCCCAGAACGATAGCATGATCCTATCCGCCGTCCGGCGCGGCGCAATGGGACGAAAGTCCCCGGGTGGTGCCCGCTACCCCGCGTCGAAACCGCCCACCATCGCGATCAGCCCGCGATCGAAGCTGACGTCGAAATCGATCATGCCCGTCAGATGGTCGTGCATCGCATCGCTCTGCTCGTAGACCACCCAGCCCAGGGTGAGCGCGATCACCGATGCCTGGAACGACAGCGCGAGATCCTGCGCGATGCCCATCGCCACCAGCGGCGCGGCCAGCGCCTCGCCGGGTAGCCGATCCTGCTCTGGCGGGACCGGCCGGGCGATGGCGCACAGCCGCGCCGAATCGCGATGACTGAGCAACGCTCCCCGGAACGCGCGGCCGAAGGCGATCAGCCAGCGGCGCCAGTCACCCGCCTCCGTCACCGCGCCGACGGCGGTCCGGTAGAAGAACGCCGCCATCAGCGACTGGAGTTCGGCCTTGCCGCTGACATGCCAGTAAAGCGCCGGTGCCTTCACCGACAGCCGATCGGCCAGCGCGCGCAGGTTGAGCCCGTCGAGCCCCGCCTCGTCGAGCAGGCCGAGCGCCTCCGCGACGATGCTTTCCTGTTCGAGCTTGGGTGCCGCTTTCATCGCAATCGTCATTGGCGCATCTCGGCCGACTTGACAATTTAACGTCGTTAAATGATGTTGATTGTCGGAGAGAGGAGATTCTTGATGGCCGATACATCGACCGGAAACACCGGCGCTGGCGTCGCGAATGCCGGAATGACCGGATATGTCCGCAACGCCTGGTACGTGGCGGCTTGGTCCCATGAGCTGGAGACCGAGAAGCCCTATGCGATGAAGATCCTGGGCGAGCCGATCGTGATGTGGCGCAATGCGGAAGGTGCCGTGACAGCGCTGGAGGATCGCTGCGTCCACCGCCTGGCCCCGCTGTCGCTCGGCCGATGCGAGGGCGAAAAGCTGCGCTGCATGTACCACGGCTTGCTCTTCGCGCCGGATGGCCGCGTCGTGGAAATTCCGGGCCAGGACATGATCCCGGCGCAGGCGCGGGTGAAGAGCTATCCGATCGTCGATCGCCACAGCTGGATCTGGGTATGGATGGGCGATGCCGACGCGGCCGATCCGGCGCTGATCCCGGAGGCGGTCGGCCTCGACCACCCCGACTATATCCTCGGCCACGGGCATCTCGATTATGCGGCGGAGGCGCGGCTGATCAACGACAACCTGCTCGATTTCGCGCATCTCTCCTATGTCCACGCCAACAGCTTCGGCGCGAGCGAGACCTGGGCGCGGGTGCGGCCGAAGGTCACGCAGCTCGAACGCGGCATCCGCTTCGAACGCTGGCTGGTCAGCGAACCCCGGATGCTGACGCGGGAGGGCGATGACGGGCACAAGGTCGAGGCCGATGCCTGGTCGACCTATGACTTCGTCGTGCCCGGCATCCTCCTGATGCCCAGCGGTAACTACCCGCCCGGCACCGCCGCCGCCTCGGGCATGAACCCGCCCGATCCCTCGCTGCAGGCGGCCGGCGTGACCTTCACCAGCCAGGCGGTGACGCCGATGACCGAAAAGACCTCACGCTATTTCTTCTCCTGGGGCCCGCGCCGGGACTGCGGCGACGAAAAGCTGCGCGATATCCTGATGGGGATCGCCGACATGGCGTTCGGCGAGGACAAGCTGATGATCGAACGGCAGCAGCTGGTGATCGACGGCACTCCCGGCCATCGCGTGATGCCGACCAGCAGCGACAAGGGCGTCGTCCTGTTCAACCGCCTCGTCGAGCGCATGATCCGCGAGGAAACCGAACCACGCGAGGCCCTGGCCGCCGCCGAGTGATCGCCCACGCAATGACCCCATGACCTGGTGGCGGGGCGGCTGCGTCTCCGCCCCGCCACCGAACTGACACGCCGAGGCAACACCCTTCTGTCACCCGCGCGGCGGATCACGCCATGGGGGTTGCGGGATTTTGATACGCTGGTCTGTCGTCCTGCCGGTCTTCAACGAGGCCGGCTTTCTGCCCCGGACATTGGGCTCTCTGGTCGCGCAGACGGACCGGCCGCGCTTGATCATCGTCGACAACGCGTCCACCGACGACGGGATCGCGGCGGCACGGCGGCAACTGGCCGAAGCGGACACGGACGTGCTGTTCCTCAGCGAAGCCACGCCGGGCCAGGTCCATGCCCTCCGGCGTGGGATCGCGGCGGTCGAAACCCCGCTGGTCGCCATCTGCGACGCCGACACCTGGTATCCCCCGCATTATCTCGCCCATGCCGGCCGGCTGTTCGACGGGCATGGCGCGGGTTGCGTCGCGCTCGGCGCGCATCTCCGGCCGGAGGGCGCTGGGGCCTTTCATCGCGCGGCCGCCCGCTTCCACCGGCTCACCGCCGCGCGGGCAATGCCCCGCCAGAACCACACCAGCGGCGCGGCGCAGTGTTTCCGCACCGCCTCGCTGCATGCGGCGGGTGGCTATGATCCCGCGATCTGGCCCTATGTGCTGAAGGACCATGAGCTGATGCACCGCGTGCTCCGGCACGGCTTCCAGAAATACGACGCCGATCTGTGGTGCATCTCTTCCGGACGCCGGCGGGACCGGCGCGGCGTGCGCTGGACGCTGGCGGAACGGCTGACCTACCACCTCACCCCGTTCGACGCGAAGGATGCCTTCTTCCGCCGCCTCGGCCAGCGCTTCGAGGCACGCGGCCAGCGCGACACCGTCCTGCGCCAGCGCGCCTGGGAAAATCCGGCACCGGAGGCGACGGCGTGACCGGTGCCGCGACATCGGTCGACCTGCCGATCCTGGTGTCCGCGAAAGGCGGCTGGACCCGCTGGCTGTCGCGCGGCTTTTCGGTCGCCTTGCTTGTCGTGGTCGTGGCGCAGCTGGGTCAGGCTAGCCCGGCCGCGATCCGCGCCGCGATGCCGGACAGCCCGTGGTTCGCGCCGACCCTGCTCGCGCTCTATCTCGCCCTGCCGGTCGCGGACTGGATCATCTTCCGCCGGCTTTGGCGCCTGCCGGTCGACGGCTTTCCCGTCCTCGTCGGCAAGCGGATCAGCAACGAACTGCTGATGATGTATTCGGGCGAGGTCTATTTCTACCTCTGGGCCCGCCGCCGCACCGGGCTGACGACCGCCCCCTTCGGCACGATCAAGGACGTCAACATCCTCTCGGCGCTGGCGGGCAATGCGCTGGCGCTGCTGCTCCTCGCCATCGCCTATCCCTTCGTGACCGAGCTGGAGATGGGGCGCTACGCCAACGCCGCGCTGGCCTCGGCCGGGGTGATGCTCGGCGGGTCGATGGTGATCCTGCTGGCGAGTCGCCGGCTGTTCACCTTGCCCCTCCCCCGACTGGCGGAGATCTTCGCGATCCATCTGGCGCGGCTCGTGGCGGGCGTGCTGCTCTGCGCCCTCCTCTGGCATCTCGCGCTGCCCGATGCGCCGATCGGCCTGTGGATCGCGCTGTCGACGCTCCGCCTGCTGGTCGGCCGGCTGCCGCTGGTCCCCAACAAGGAACTGCTGTTCGCCGCCATCGCCGCGTTTCTCGTCGGCGACGAGGCCGATGTCGTCGCCCTGATCGGCCTCACCTCCACCGCGATGCTGCTGCTTCACATCGTCTTCGGCGGCGCGGTCGCGCTCTGGGCGCTGACGCAGGATGGCGAGACGTCCGGCAAGGGCGAGGAAGCCCGATGAGGCGCGCGGCCGCCCTCCTCGCCGCGCCGCTGCTGATCGCCGCCGCGAGCCCGACCCCCGTCCCGCCCCGCGACGAGCGTGGCCGCGCCGACGCCGATTGCCGCGCGGTCGAGAATGGCCCCGCAGTGCGCGTCGCGATCGACGGGCTGAAGGATCGCCAGGGCCTGCTGGTGGTCGAACTCTACCCCGCCAATGATGACGATTTCCTGGCCAGCGACAAGCTGCTGATCGCGTCCGGCAAGCCCTTCCGCCGGGTCAGCGCGCCGCCGCCGCCCGCCGGCTCCGCGCGATTGTGCATCCGCGCGCCGGGTGCCGGCCGCTACGCGTTGTTCGTCCTCCATGACCGCGACGGCGACCGCAAGTTCGGCGTCCTGCGCGACGGTGCGGGCTTCGCCAACAACCCCCGCCTCGGCCGCAGCAAGCCGCGCGCCGAGGCCGCCGCGATCCTGCTCGGCCCGGCCGAGGTGCCCGCGATCCGGATCGTGATGAACTACCGGCGTGGCCTCGGCTTCGGTCCGCTCGAAATCGCGCGGGAGGCGCGGCGATGAAGATCGTCGACATCTGCGAGTTCTATTCCCCACAGGGCGGCGGGGTGCGGACCTATATCCACGCCAAGCTCGCGAGTGGCGCGCGGCTCGGCCATGAGGTCGTGATCGTTGCGCCGTCCGACGAGGATGCCGTCGTCGATCATCCCGGCGGCGGCCGGATCGTCTTCGTCCGCGCGCCGCAACTGCCCTTCGACCGGCGCTACAACATGTTCTGGGATGCCGCCCCGGTCTACCGCCTGCTCGATCGCGAGCGACCCGATGTGCTCGAGGCGTCCTCCCCCTGGCGAGGCGCCTGGATCGCGCGGGACTGGAACGGCCCCGGGCTGCGCGCGATGTTCATGCACCACGATCCCCTGTCGGCCTGGGCCTATCGCTGGTTCGACGGCCTCGCCTCGCGAGATCAGGTCGATCGCGGCTTCGAATGGTTCTGGCGCTATCTGCGCCGGATGTGCGCCGGTTTCGAGCTGATCGTCTGCGCCGCCCCCAGCCTGACCGCGCGACTGTCCGCCGGCGGCATCCGGGGGGCCGTGACGCTGCCGATGGGCGTCGACGCCGGACTGTTCTCGCCCACCCTTCGCGATCCGGCGCTGCGCGCCGATCTGCTCGCGCGTTGCCGCCTGCCCGAAAGCGCGACGCTGCTGATCGGGATCGGGCGGCACACGCCCGAAAAGCGCTGGCCCTGCGTGATCGACGCGGTGTCCTGCGTGGCCGCTCGCCGCCCGCTCGGCCTCGTGCTGATCGGCAACGGCCATCAGCAGGCCAGGGTGCTGACCCATATCGGCGGCAACCCGCATATCCACGCCATCGAGCCGATCCGTGACCGCCCCCTGCTCGCGCGCGTGATGGCGAGCGGTGATGCGCTGATCCACGGTTCCGC
>Ga0160461_1001267_pt1 | contig 10606 bp, 7 predicted proteins | sample HID1975I_E6MG_FD_108266 | JGI IMG/M metagenome (GOLD analysis project Ga0160461, IMG submission 108266) | Enriched soil microbial communities from UW Madison campus, WI, USA - HID1975I_E6 MG | ecosystem: Environmental > Terrestrial > Soil > Unclassified | place: USA: Madison, Wisconsin...
GCATCTGGGCCTGAATCGTCACGTCCAACGCCGTCGTCGGTTCATCCGCAATCAGCAATTGCGGCTTGCACGACAGCGCCATCGCGATCATCACCCGCTGCCGCATCCCGCCCGACAACTGGTGCGGATAACGGTCCAGAATGGCCCGCGCCTCGGGGATACGCACGCGCTCCAGCATGCGCAGCGTTTCCGCCCGCGCCGCCGCCGCATCCAAGCCCTGGTGCAGTTGCAAAGCCTCGGCAATCTGGTTGCCCGCCGTGAAGCTGGGGTTCAGCGACGTCATCGGCTCCTGGAAAATCATCGCCACGTCCGCACCGCGCACGCGCTGCAACGTCGTGTCCGGTGCATTCGCCAGGTCCAGCACCTCGCCATTGCGGCGGCGCAGGAACATATCGCCATTGATGATCTTGCCGCCGCCATACTCCACCAGGCGCATCAGCGCCAGCGACGTCACCGACTTGCCCGAGCCCGACTCGCCCACGATGGCCAGGGTTTCGCCGCGGTCCACATGGAACGACACATTGCGCACGGCGTCCACCGTGCGATCCGGGGTCTTGAAGCGCACCGACAGGCCATTGACCTCGACGACGCGTTTGGAATCCATTGTTGCCATAGTGATTACTTTTCCTGACGCGGATCGAGCGCGTCGCGCAGCCCGTCACCCAGCAGATTGAAGCCCAGCACCACCAGGAAAATGGCCGATCCGGGAAAGATCGACATCCAGGGCGCCTGGGTCATGAAGTTCTTGGCCGTGTTCAGCATCGAGCCCCACGACGGCGTCGGCGGTTGCAGGCCCAGCCCCAGGAACGACAGGCTGGCCTCGGCGATGATGGCCGTGGCGATGGTAATCGTGGCCTGCACAATCAGCGGCGGCATCACGTTGGGAAACACGTGCCGGCCGATGATCCGCAAGTCCGACGCGCCCAAGGCACGCGCGCTTTGCACATAGTCTTCGTTCTTCACCGCCAGCACCTGCCCGCGCGTCAGCCGCACGAACTTCGGCGCGGCCGATACGCCAATCGCGATCATCGCATTGGTCAGGCTGGGCCCAAGAAACGCGGCCAGCGCAATCGCCAGGATCAGGAACGGAATGGCCAGCAGCGCTTCCGTGGCGCGCGAAATGATGCTGTCCGTCCAGCCGCCGAAGTAGCCGGCCGCAAGTCCGAACGGCACGCCGACCACCAAGGCGATCAGCACCGACACCAGGCCCGCCATCAAGGATGCGCGAGCGCCATAGACCATGCGGCTGAAAATATCGCGGCCCAGTTCATCCGTGCCCAGCCAGTACGACGCCGACGGCGCCTTGCGGATGGTGGTGAAGCTGGTCTGCAAGGGATCGTGGTTGGCGATGAACGGCGCCAGCACGGCCAGCAGCACGAAGAACGCCACGATGCCCAGGCCGAGCATCGCGATGTGGTTGCGTTTGAATTTTCCCCAGGCGCGATTGCGGCTGCGGGGCGGCGTGACGGCAGCGGCCGTTGCAGTATTTGCGCTCATGAGTGCCTCAGGCGGGGGTTGACCAGGATGTACAGAATGTCGGCCAGCAGGTTCATCAGAATGAAGCCCACCGCCACGCAGAGCACCACGCCCTGCACCACCGCGTAATCACGCGTGAACACCGCGTCCACCACCAGCTTGCCAAAGCCCGGAATCGTGAAGACCTGCTCGGTCAACACCGCGCCGGCCAGCAATTCACCAAACAGCAAAGTCACCAGCGTCACGATCGGCATCAGCGCATTGCGCAAGGCATGGCGCAGCACCACCTTGCGCGGCGACACGCCCTTGGCGCGCGCGGTGCGCACATAGTCGGCCGACAGCGCCTCCAGCATGGACGAGCGCGTGTGCCGCATCAGATACGCGGCAATGGCGGTAGACAGCACCAGCGACGGCATCAGCATCGTCTTGATCGACAGCCAGAAATCTTCGGCCGGCGACACATAGCCCGATGCCGGCAGCAGTTTCCATTGCACCGACACCACCATGATCAGGATGATGCCAAGCCAGAAATTGGGAATCGACATGCCGGACAACGCCGCGATGTTGGCGCCCATTTCAATGGGCTTGCCCTTGCGCACCGCGGCGATGATTCCCATGGGAATGCCGATCAAGAGCGCAAAGAACATGGCCATCGCGGCCAGTTGCAGGGTCACGGGCAGCTTTTGCGCGATCAGCGTCGTGACGGGCACGTCGGTGCGCAGGGACTTGCCCAGGTCGCCTTGCAGCACCTGCCCGGCCCAGGCCGCGTATTGCACGGGCAGCGGGTCGTTCAGGCGGTATTTGTCGCGCAGATAATCCAGCACGGCCGGGTCGCGCTCTTCGCCGGCCAAGGTCAGCACCGGGTCGCCGGGCAAGATTTTCTGCAGCATGAAGACGATCATCGACACCAGTATCAGTGTCGGTATCGCGACGATCACGCGGCGCAAGATAAGTTTAAGCATGTGGGGAAAACCGTAGAACAGGAACGGCGGACGGGCTCAGGCCAACAGCACCTGGCGCACGTCCGCCGCAAAAAGCCATGGGACGCATCGCTGCGTCCCACGCGCGCGGCAGCCACCAAACAGGCGGGCCGCCGCGCCTCGTCGTCACTTCTGCGCGAACGTCACGCCCTTCAGACGGATCATGCCATCAGGATACGGCGTGAAGCCCTTGACCTTCTTGGCCATCACGAACGGCCACGGCTGATAGTAGTTGTACACGCCGGGCAGTTCGTCCTGGATGATGGTCAGCGCCTTTTCGTAGATGACCTTGCGCTGGGTTTCATCAGGAACGGTGCGTGCTTCGTTCAGCAGCTTGTCCACTTCCGGGTTGCAGTAGTGGCCATCGTTCAGCGCGCCCTTGCACGTCACGAAAGCGTAGATGTTGCCGTCCGGGTCAACTCGGCCGGACCAGCCCAGCATCACGATCTGGAAGTTGCCGCCCGACGCTTCTTTTTGCAGGGCCGCGTATTCCGTGGGACGCAAGGACAGGTCAAAGCCCGCCTCGGCCGCCATCGCCTGCACGATTTCCGCGATGGACGACGTGGTCGTGTTGTTGCCGAACACCAGCTCGGCCTTCACGCGCTCCATGCCGGCCTGCTTCAACAGCGCCTTGGACTTGGCCACGTCACGCTGGGTAACGGGGAACTTGTCGCTGTGATAGGGGCTTGCCGGCGGGAACGGCTGCTGGGCGGGTTCGAAGATGCCGCCACCTGCCACGTCGTTGATGACGTTGCGGTCGATGGCGTACTGGAACGCCTGGCGCACCAGCTTGTTCTTGAACGGGTTGTCTTCGGCGCGCTTGCCGTTGCCCACGTTGAACATGAACTGCTGGAAGCCCAGGCCGGCCACCGGCGCGAACGTCAGGTTGGTATCAGTCTTGACCTGCGGCGCATCCGACGGGTTCAGGCGTTCCAGCATGTCCAGGTCACCCGCGCGCAGGTTCGACAAGCGCACCGTGGTGTCGGGGATGGGCAGGAAGGTGATGCGCTGGAAAGCGTAGTCCTTGGCGTCGTAGTACTTGTCGAACTTCTCCAGCACGATGCGGTCGTTCTGGATGCGTTCCACAAACTTGTACGGGCCCGAGCACACGGGCTTGCGGCCCACGGCGGCCACGTCGGCGTCGTTGAAGGTCGCGGGCGACAGCATCATGCCGGCGCGATCGGACAACTGCGCCAGCAAGGTGGCGTCCGGCTTTTTCAGGGTGAGCACCAGCGTGGTGGCGTCCGGCGCGTCCACCTTGTCGACCGAGGCCAGTTCGCCCTTGCGCAGGCTATCCGGCAGGGACTTGGCGCGTTCGATGTTGGCCTTGGCCGCGGCGGCGTCGAATTTCGAGCCGTCGTGGAACAGCGCGTCGTCACGCAGCTTGAACGTCAGCACCTTGTTATCGGGGCTGAACGACCACGACGTGGCCAGTTGCGGCACGAAGTGCAGCTTGGGATCGATGTCCACCAGCTTGTCGCACAGCGACGTGAACACGATGCGGCCCACATAGGTGCGGGCGCGGTGCGGGTCCAGCACGTCCGGATCTTCCTGCAGGCCGATGCGGATGTTCTGGGCGCACGCGGCGCCGGCGGCCAGCGCCAGCAAGCTGGCGCCGAAGGTCAAGGTCAAGCGTTTCATTGTGGTATTTCCCCTTGGTGCTTGCGAACGTTACGTTTAGAAGCCGACCGCTTGACCGTCGCGGCGGCTGTCGCTGGCGGCGACATAACCCAGTTCGTTGTCGTTTTCGGACATGCGCCAGATGAACTGGCCAGCGCCGAAGTCCATGTACGGATCGTCAACGGACTTCAAAGCATGCCCCAGGTCTTTCAGGCCCGCAATGGTGGAGGCCTTCATGTTGGTCTCGATGTCCAGCGTGAAGTCGCGGTTGACCTTCCAGCGCGGCGCGCAGCACGCGGCCTGCGGGTTCTGGTGGTAGTCGATCATGCGCACGACCGTCTGCATGTGGCCTTGGGGCTGCATGTCGCCGCCCATCACGCCAAAGCTCATCACCGGCTTGCCACCGCGCGTCAGGAAGCCCGGGATGATGGTGTGGAACGGCCGCTTGCCGCCTTCCACCACGTTGGCCGACTTGGGATCCATCGAGAAGCCCACGCCACGGTTCTGCATGCTGATGCCGGTGCCCGGCACGACCACGCCCGATCCGAAGCCCATGTAGTTGGACTGGATGAACGAAATCATCATGCCGTTTTCGTCGGCGGCGGTCAGGTAGATGGTGCCGCCGGCATGCGGGCGGCCGGCTTCGAAATGCGTGGCCTGGTCCAGGCGGATCAGCTTGGCGCGGCTGTCCAGGTAGGCGTCCGACAGCATCTGCTCGGGCGTCACCTGCATGGCGCGCGGGTCGGCCACGTACTTATACAGGTCGGCAAACGCCAGCTTCATGGCTTCGATCTGGATGTGCTGCGACTGCACCGAATCCACCGGCATGTCGGACATATCGAAGCGTTCGACGATGCCCAGCGCGATCAGCGCGGCGATGCCCTGCCCGTTCGGCGGGATTTCGTGCAGCTCGTAGCCACGGTACGACTTCGAAATGGGCTTGACCCAGTCCGGACGGTAGTTGCGCAGGTCTTCCAGCGTCATCGCGCCGCCGCATTCCTTGCTGAACGCGGCGATGCGTTCGGCCAGCTCGCCTTCATAGAAGTCGCGGCCCTTGGATTCCGCGATGCGGCGCAGCGTGTTGGCGGCGTCAGGAAAGCGGAAGTGTTCGCCGACCTTGGGCGCGTGGCCCTCGGGCATGAAGGCGGCGGCGTAGCCCGGCTGCGACTTCAGCTCGTCGGCGGCGGCGGCCCACTTGTGCGCCACCACCGGCGGCACGGCGTAGCCGCGCTCGGCGATTTCGATAGCGGGCTCGAACAGTTGTTCAAACGGCAGCTTGCCCAGCTTTTCGTGCAGCGCGGCCCAGCCGGCCACCACACCCGGCACCGTCACGGCGTCCCAGCCGCGCTTGGGCTGGATGGCCAGGCCGTCGGGGCCCGTGCCGTACTTCGCCTTGAAGTACTCGGTGTTCCACGCGGCGGGCGCCACGCCCGACGAGTTCAAGCCATGCAGTTCCTTGCCGTCCCAGACGATGGCGAAGCAGTCGCCGCCCAGGCCGCAAGACACCGGTTCAACCAGCACGATCGTGGCGGCGGCGGCAATGGCGGCGTCCACGGCGTTGCCGCCCTTGAGCAGCATGCGCAGGCCGGCCTGGGCCGCCAGCGGGTGCGACGTGGACACCACGTTGCGCGCGAACAGCGGGATGCGGACGGAAGGATACGGGTTGGCCCAGTCGAAGGTTTTCATGTGCTTGTCTCTAAACGGTCTGAACGGTTAAGCAGGCGAAGGTACTCTCGTGATCTAATTAAATCAATTTGATTTTTTGTTCCGTCATAAAAGAAATTTTTATGGATGACCGCTATGAGCACCATCCGGTTTTTACGCACTTTCCTGGCGGTCGCCCACCATGGCTCTTTTTCGGAAGCGGCCGAGCAAGTGGCGCTGACCCAGGCCGCCGTCAGCTTCCAGATGCGTTCGTTGGAAGCCGAGCTGGGCCGTGAACTCTTCGACCGCAGCGGACGACTTGCCATTCTTAACGCAGCCGGCCGCGAATTGCTACCTGAAATCAAGCATTTACTGGATTTATACGACCGAATGCGGTTACCGAGAACCGTGCCGGGCGAATTGGCGGGCGCGGTATCGGTGGGCAGCATCGTGTCGTGCATGGGCACGCTGTCCAAGGTGGTATCGGGGCTGAAGAAGGCTCACCCCAAGCTGGACGTGCGCATTCTGTCGGGCAAGGCCAGCGAACTGGCCGGCAAGGTCGAAGACGGCGAACTGGACGCGGCTTTTCTGGTGGAAGCCGGGCGCAAGATGGCCAGCACGCGCTGGACGCCACTATATGAAGAACAACTGGTGGTGATCGCGCCCGCGTCGGCGCCCGGCAAGGACGCCCGTCAGGTGCTGGCCGGCAACCCCTTTCTGCGCTTTGACCGCACGCAGCGCACGGGCTTGCAGATCGACCGCCTGCTGCGGCGCCTGGCGGTGCCGCTGAATGAATTCCTGGAACTCAACGCCATCGAGACGCTGGTGGAACTGGTACGTCAGGAAGTGGGCGTGACCCTGCTGCCGCTGATCAATGGGTCCAACTGGCAGCACAGCCCCGAGCTACGCATCCTGACGCTGCCCCAAGACCTGGGCCCGCTATCGCGGGCCATCGGCATGCTGGAACGACGCGAACATGCGCGCCAGGGCATTACGGCGGCAATCTGCGATGCGTGCGCCACGGCTTTCCGGGCGCGCGAACCGCAGACTGCCGCCTGAGCCTTACGACCCCATCGCCGGGTCGGTCACCGACGGCTTGCCGGTTTCAACGTGGCCGGCAAAGCGGCGCAGATAGGCCGGATCTTCCACCAGCCGGGCCGTGAAGTCGTACCAGTGGCCGCTGCCTTCCAGCGCCCAGTGTTGTTCGACCTTGGCGCCGGCCGGCACGGTCAGGGTCCAACGCTCGTTATTGGTGTAGTAGGCGTTGGGCGTGACTTCGAAGGTGCAGTCGACCTTGCCGCTGTTGATGAAGCTGACATAGAGGTCGCCATTGGCGATGTCGTAGCAGACGCGGATTTCCGGGTCCAACTGCGACGTGCGCGCCAGGGCCAGGTCGCCCGCGAAGTGGCGGTGATAGCCGTTGGGGCCCAGCACCCACAGGTCGTACTTGCCGCCGTCGGCCGCCGTGTCCCAGCTTCCTTCCAACTGCTTGTCGGGCTCCACCGTGTAGCGGCGCGGCAGGCGGTCCAGATGCAGGCGGTCATACACATGGAAGACCGCCGCCTGCTTGCCGGTGTTGGAGAACAGCAACCACATGGCGCCCATGCTGGGCTGGCTGCGGCCGCTGGTATGCAGTTCATACGGCAAGGGGCGCGCATAGCGATAGCCCTTTTCCTGCTCGGGCTTGGCCTGCACCGTCGTGTCCGGCAGCGGCACGGCGGTCAAGGCTTGCTGGTCGGCGCGCACCTGGTCCGCGCCCGCGCGCGTCAGGCTGCTCAGGTCGGGCAGCGCTTCGTCGTTGGGCGTGGCGAAGTTGAAGGCAGAGGTCAGGTCGCCCAGCACGGCGCGGCGCCACGGGCTGATGTTGTCTTCGGGCACACCGAAGCGCGCTTCCAGGAAGCGCAGCACCGAGGTGTGGTCGAAGGCCTGGGAATTGACCCAGCCGCCACGGCTCCACGGCGACACCACGTACATGGGCACGCGCGGACCGGGTCCATAGACGCGGTTGTCGGCCGCGTCCTGCGCCGATGCGTGCGTGTGGCGTTCCAGGTCGGTGTTGACGGTGGACGCGCCCGCCATCGAGCCATCGGCGTTCAACGACGGCGCGGCCGGCGACGGCACGTGGTCGAAGTAGCCGTCGTTTTCGTCGAAGTTGATCAAGAGCACCGTCTTGCTCCAGACGTCGGGGTTGGCCGTCAGCGCGTCCAGCGTTTCCTGGATGTACCACGCGCCCTGGATGGGGCTGGACGGGCCGGGGTGTTCGGAATACGTGGCGGGCGCCACGATCCAGGACACTTGCGGCAAGGTGCCGTTGTTGACGTCGTCGCGCAGTGATTGCAGGAAACCGCCATCCGGCATGGTGTTGGCCGTGCCCTTGTACAAGGGGTTGGCGGCATCCATGCTGGGCGTCCAGGCCGGATACGGCGAGCCATTGGGGTCGTTGCCCGCCTGTTCGTTGGCGCGGCGGTATTGCTGAAAGCCCGCCAGCGAGTTGTCGCCGAAGTTTTCCGGCAGGTTCTGGTAGACCTTCCACGTCACGCCGTTCTCTTGCAGGCGTTCCGGATACGTCTTCCACGTCCAGCCGGTGGTGGACGCGCCCAGGCTGTCCCACTGGTTGCGGGTCGACGGGCCATTGCCTTGGGCCAGCGGGTCGTTGGTGCCGGTCCACAGGAACAGGCGGTTGGTGTTGGTGCCGCCGTGGGTGGAACAGTGGTAGGCGTCGCACAGCGTGAAGGCTTCGGCCAGCAGGAACTGAAAGTCCACTTCTTTCTGGCGGTAGTAGCCCATGGACTGGTTCTGCTTGTAGCGCGGCCACTGGTCCATGCGGCCGCCGTCCCACGCCATCTGCGCGTCCATATAGTCATGCGGCGTGCCGGCCACGCGCTGGGCGTTGCCCTGCGTGCTGTCCAGGTGATAAGGCATGACCACGCGGGTGCCGTTGGTCTGTTCCCACACCGAACGATTCTGCGGCAGCGGAATGGTGATGCGGTCGCCAAAGCCGCGCACGCCCTTGTACGTGCCGAAGTACATGTCGAACGAACGGTTTTCCTGCATCAGGATCACCACGTGTTCAACGTCGTTGATCGTGCCGGTGCGGTTGTTGGCCGGAATGGCCAGCGCGCGGCGGATGGCGGGCGGGAACATCGACAGCGCGGTCAGGCCGGCGGTGGACGCGGCGGCGTTGCGCAGGAAGCGGCGCTTGCCGGCGTGGATCGGGTCTTTTTCGGACTTCACGGATGGGTTTCCTATGACTCGGTAGAGAGCGCGGTGGATGGGGCGAAATTCAGGGCGCGCAACGCAGTTCGGGCTTGGTGGGCGTGGGCGGCACGGGCGTGGGCGTTTCCGTCCCGCCGCCGTTGTCGGGCGGCGTCGTGCTGTCGTCACCGTCATCGCCGCCGCACGCGGCCAGGGTGGCGGTCAGCATCAGCACCGCGCCGGCGCGCAGCAGGCCGCGCAAGATCAGGGAATGGCTCATGGCTTTTCTATCCTAGGAACATCAGGGAAACAGGTCGGAGACGGACTTGCCGGACAGCGCAAGGGACTTCACTTCGTCCTCGGTCAATGCGCGCGACCAGAAGGCCAGATCGTCAAAATTCATGGTGTACGCACCCTTGGTGCCCGCGCAGCAGATGCCGTAGGTGCCTCGGCCGTCTTCGTTCAGGCCGATGTGCGGACCGAACACGCCGGCCACCAGCCCCAGGTCAACCGAGCCCGTGGTCGTGTTGCGCCGCGAGAAGCCGATTTCGCTGTCGTAGACGAACGCCGTCATGGTCTTGGCGGGCTTGTTGATGGTCATGGCGATGTAGACCGGCTTGTTCGCCGTGAACTTCACCCCGTTGATATCGGCGCGATACCCGCCGCCCGCCACGTTGAAGCGCAGCTCGGGGCCGGCCCACTGGGCGATGGTGATGCCGGGATTGCCGCCGGAGTTGTAGTCCTTGTTGCCCAGGATCGAACGGTCGTTCGCCGTGCCGTCCGACTGGTACCAGAAGCCGATCGTGAAGACGGGCAAGCTGTCCAGCATGCCGGCCGGGTAGTCCAGCTTGAAGGCGCCCAGGGCGGCCGTGCCACGCTCGTTCTTGAACATCTTGCCGAACACGCCGGCATCGGCGTAGGCCGGCGCCTGCACGCCGTCGTACGGGGTGATGACCCCGCCGCCCGCCGCCACGTCGGTCACATTGCCTTCGAAGGGGAACAGCATCGTCAGGCCCGTGCGCAGCGACGCCAGCAGCTCAACCGGCTTGGCATACACCACCGTGGCGCGGGTGGCGCTGGTGGCGCGGCCCGTGGCCACGCTGTAGTTCAGCGTATGCACGCCTTCGGTATCGAAGGTGAAGCCGGTGTCGGCGTAGCCCGTGTCGGTGCCAGGCAGGCGCGCCACCTCGACGCCGTCGCGGCTGACAATGATGTCGCCCACGGGTTCGCCCACGCGCACCCAGGACAGCATCACCGTCTTGTTGTCCATGGACGTGCGGGCCGACAGGCGGCGCAGCGCCAGGGGTTCGGACAAGGGCGTGCCCGCCATGTCGTATTGCCCCTCGGCGGGCAGCGCGTCCAGGTGCGCCAGCAGGGTGGGCGCAATGTCGGCGGCGCTGGGCAGCGCGTACCAGTTGTTGTCCCAAAGGCCGTCAAACGACGCGTCATCCGCGCTGCCGCCCAGCAGCGTCGGCTGGTTCGCGGCCAGGAAGATGGTCTTGTTCGCCGCTTGCGGCAGGCCATCGGCCACGCCCGTCTTGCCCAGGCCGTGGCTGGACGCCACCACCATCATCCAGTTCTCGTTGGGGTGGTCGGCGCGGCGGTCGGCAATCTGCTTGGCCAGCACGCCGATGGCCGCGTCGGTCTGGCGGATCACGGCGTTGTAGTTGGCGCCGAAACCGCTGTCGGAC
>Ga0160461_1001268_pt1 | contig 10604 bp, 6 predicted proteins | sample HID1975I_E6MG_FD_108266 | JGI IMG/M metagenome (GOLD analysis project Ga0160461, IMG submission 108266) | Enriched soil microbial communities from UW Madison campus, WI, USA - HID1975I_E6 MG | ecosystem: Environmental > Terrestrial > Soil > Unclassified | place: USA: Madison, Wisconsin...
CGTCGTGGGACATCCCTCCTGAACACCACACTGTTGCAGGAGAATCCATGTTTCATCGTCCCCCGCTGCGGCCGCTGGCTGCCGCGCTGTTCATTGCCCTGACCCTTCCTTCGGCGTTTGCCCAGACAACGCCGGCTGCCGTGTCGGCCGGGGCCGTCCAGCATTTTGATTTGCCGGCGGCCACGCTGGGCGACACGCTGACCCGCATTGCGCGCCAGACCAGCCGCGCGGTGTCGGTCGACCCCGCCTTGGTGGCCGGCCGCAATGCGCCGGCTATCGTGGGGGATTACTCGGCCGAAGACGCCGTGCGGCGCGCGCTTGCCGGCAGTGGATTGGAATTGGCCGTCACGGCCAACGGCACCTTGAGCGCCCGGCGCGTGGTGGAAGGCACCACCGTGCTTGAGCCCGTCCGCGTCACCGGGTCGCTGGAGTCTCCCACCGCGCACGTCGACGGCTACGTGGCGCAGCGCGCCTTGTCCGGCACCAAGACCGATACCGCGCTGATCGAAACACCGCAATCGGTGTCGGTCGTCACCAGTGATCAGATCCGTATCATCAAGGCGGGTTCGGTGGCGGACGCCTTGGGCTACACGCCTGGCGTGTCGGCGCAATCGCCCGCGTTCAGCCGCATGGTGGACGACCTGATGCTGCGCGGCTTCAACGTGGCCGCCGGCAACTCGGGCCAACTGCGCGACGGCCTGAAGCTGCAATCCAGCGTCTACGATGGCGGCCAGGAGCCCTATGGGCTTGAGCGGGTTGAAGTGCTGCGCGGCGCCTCATCGGTGCTGTATGGGCAGTTGAGCCCGGGTGGCGTGGTCAACACCGTCAGCAAGCGGCCAACGGCCGACACGCTGCGCGAATTGAACGTGGAGGGGGGCAGCTACGGCCGCCGCCAGGTGTCGGGCGACTTCGCCGGCGAGTTGTCTCAAGACGGTGCATGGACCTACCGCCTGACTGGCCTTGTCCGCAATGCCGACAACTGGGTGGACCATGTGCCGGACGACCGGACGTATCTGGCGCCCGCCCTGACGTGGCAACCTTCGGCGGCCACGTCGCTCACCCTGCTGGCCAGCTATCAGCGCATTCGCACGCGCTTTTCCGCGCCGATGCCCGCTGCCAATACCTTGAACGGCCAGGTGCCGCGCGACCTGTTTATCGGCGAGCCCGATTTCGACCGCTACGACACCGACACCTACACGGTCGGCTACCAGTTCGAACACGCCTTCAACGACCGCGTGAAGCTGCGCCAAAGCGCCCGCTATTTCACCGCGGATGGCCAGTGGGACTACCTGAGCTTCGGCGCCTTGCAGGCCAACGGTCAGACCTTGCGGCGCGGCGTTGTCAGCCGCGACGAACATTCCTACGGCGTTGCCACCGATACGTCGCTGGAACTGAAGCTGGACGGAGGCGCCTTCCAGCACACGGTGCTGGCTGGGCTGGACTACTACCGCAGCGGCTACGATTCGCACCGTCACTCGGGTACGGTGGCGCCGTTGGCGAACATCTACAACCCCGTCTACGGCGCGGTTCCTATCGTGAACACCGCTGCCGATTACGGGATCAATACGCGCAGCAGTTCGCTGGGGCTGTACCTGCAGGACCAGATCAAGATCCAGGACAAATGGGTGCTTGTGCTGGGTGGCCGCCAGGATTGGGCCGATACCGATCAGAAGAGCTACACCACCGGCGCCACCACGCGCTTGCGCGATACCGCGACGACGGGGCGTGTGGGCCTGGTCTACCTGGCCGACAACGGCTTGGCGCCCTATGCAAGCGCCAGCCAGTCGTTCGCGCCCACCGTGGGCGTGGACCGGGCGGGCAACGCCTTCAAACCCACCAAAGGCACGCAATTTGAACTGGGCCTGCGCTATGAACCGCTTGGCGGCAACATGCTCTATAGCGCCGCCGTCTACGACCTGACGCAGACGAATGCGTTGACCAGCGATCCGGCCGACGCCACGTACTCCGTGCAAAGCGGGCGCGCCCGATCTCGCGGCCTGGAACTGGAGGCCAAGGCGCGCCTGGGTGCCATGAACCTCACCGCCAGCTACGCTTACACCGATGCGCGCACCACGCGCAGCACCGTGCCCTCGCTTGTGGATCAGCGCATCGCGCTGGTGCCGCTGCACAGCGCTTCTGTCTGGGCCGACTACAACCTGAGCGCCGTGGGCGTGGCCGGCCTGACCGTCGGCGCGGGCGTGCGTTACGCCAGTTCGACGAACCTGCCCGGCTATCCCGCCAACGTGCCGGGGCAATTCCTGGTCGACGCGATGACTGCTTACGACTTCGGCGCCCTGGATCCGGCCATGTCGGGCTTGTCGTTGACGGTGAACGCGCGCAACCTTTTCAACCGGGGTTATCTGGCGTGCGCCGGCGCGACGGGGTGCCGTTATGGTGAGCCGCGCACGCTGTATGCCACCCTGAGCTATCGCTGGTAAACCGTGGAAAACCCCTAGTGCAACGCGGGCCGGCATGCTGCTTTGGCCCTCTCAACGCCCCTGTCCCCTGTGCTAATCTCGTCGACGGCCACGCATGTTTATCCCTATGCGCGGGCCGACGATGGCAGCGCCCCGGGTCACACGCCCTTGGCAATGTCTTGGTAGGAAGAAAACGCGTGACACGATCAAGCGTGGAGACAATATATGAGCCAGTATGGGCCGTTGAAGTTGCACGTCCCCGAGCCCACGGGGCGTCCGGGTTGCAAGACCGACTTTTCCTATCTGCATCTATCGCCGCCCGGCGAGGTGCCCAAACCCCCCATTGATGTTGCCGCGGTTGATACCGGCGCCTTGGCGTACAGCCTGGTCCGGGTGATCGACGACGACGGCCGCGCGGTCGGGCCATGGGCGCCCGAGATCAGCAACGATATGCTGCGCGCCGGCATGCGGGCCATGCTGAAGACGCGCATTTTCGACGGGCGCATGCTGACCGCGCAGCGCAAGAAAAAGATTTCGTTCTACATGCAAAGCCTGGGCGAGGAAGCCATCGGCTCCGCCCACGCGCTGGCGCTGGAACAGGGCGACATGTGTTTCCCGACCTACCGTCAGCAAAGCCTTCTGCTGTCGCGCGATGTGTCGCTGGTGACGATGATGTGCCAGCTCATGTCCAACGAGCGCGACCCGCTCAAGGGCCGCCAGTTGCCGGTCATGTATTCCGACCGCCCCAACGGCTTCTTCACGATTTCGGGCAACCTGGCCACGCAGTTCATCCAGGCGGTGGGCTGGGCGATGGCGTCGGCCATCAAGGGCGACACCCGCATCGCATCGGCCTGGATCGGCGACGGCGCCACCGCCGAGGCCGACTTCCACACCGCACTGACCTTCGCGCACGTCTACCGCGCGCCGGTCATCCTGAACGTGGTCAACAACCAGTGGGCCATCTCCACCTTCCAGGCGATTGCCGGCGGCGAAGGCGCTACCTTCGCGGGCCGTGGCGTGGGCTGCGGCATAGCGTCGCTGCGCGTGGATGGCAACGATTTCCTGGCGGTGTATTCCGCCTCGCGCTGGGCCGCCGAGCGCGCCCGCCGCAACCTGGGTCCGACCCTGATCGAATGGGTCACGTACCGAGCAGGTCCGCATTCCACGTCCGATGATCCTTCCAAGTACCGGCCTGGCGATGACTGGGCGCACTTTCCGCTGGGCGACCCGATCGAGCGCTTCAAGAAGCACCTGATCAGCCTGGGCATCTGGTCCGACGCCGAGCACGACGCCGTGCGCGCCGAACTCGACGCCGAGATCGTCGCCGCCCAAAAGGAAGCGGAAAGCTACGGCACCCTGGTGGACGGCCACGTCCCCAGCGCCGCCAGCATCTTTGAAGACGTCTACAAGGACATGCCGGAGCATCTGCGCCGGCAGCGCCAGCAGCTCGGAGTCTGACCATGGCAATTGATAACAACGCTGGTCCGGCCTCGGCGCCGATGACCATGATCCAGGCTTTGCGCTCGGCCATGGATGTGATGCTGGAGCGTGACAACAATGTGGTGGTGTTCGGACAAGACGTCGGCTATTTCGGCGGCGTGTTCCGGTGCACGGAAGGCCTGCAAACCAAGTACGGCAGCTCGCGCGTGTTCGACACGCCGATCTCCGAAGGCGGCATCGTGGGCGTGGCAGTGGGCATGGGCGCCTACGGCCTGCGCCCCGTTTGCGAAATCCAGTTCGCGGATTATTTCTATCCGGCCTCCGACCAGATCGTGTCCGAGGCCGCGCGCCTGCGCTATCGCTCGGTGGGCGAATTCATTGCCCCGATGACGATCCGCATGCCTTGCGGCGGCGGCATCTACGGCGGGCAGACGCACAGCCAAAGCCCCGAGGCCATGTTCACGCAGGTCTGCGGGCTGCGCACGGTGATGCCGTCCAACCCCTACGACGCCAAGGGCCTCTTGATTGCGTCCATCGAAAACGATGACCCGGTGATCTTCCTGGAGCCCAAGCGGCTGTATAACGGTCCGTTCGACGGCCACCATGATCGCCCCGTCACACCATGGACCGGCCGCCCCGGCAGCGTGGTGCCCACCGGGTACTACACGGTGCCGCTGGACTCCGCCGCGATCGTGCGGCCGGGCAATGCGCTGACGGTGCTGACCTACGGCACGACCGTGTATGTGTCCTTGACCGCCGCCGAAGAGACCGGCATTGACGCCGAAGTCATTGACCTGCGCAGCCTGTGGCCGCTGGATCTGGAAACCATCGTGAATTCCGTGAAGAAGACCGGCCGCTGCGTGGTGGTGCACGAAGCCACGCGCACCTGCGGGTATGGCGCGGAACTGATTTCGTTAGTGCAAGAGCATTGCTTCCATCACCTGGAGGCGCCTGTCGAGCGCGTGACCGGTTGGGATACTCCCTACCCGCATGCGCAGGAATGGGCGTACTTCCCCGGCCCGCGCCGGGTTGGCGAAGCGTTCAAACGCGCGATGGAGGTGTGAGATGGGGATCCATATCATCAAGATGCCCGACATCGGCGAAGGCATTGCCGAGGTTGAACTGGTGGGCTGGCACGTCAAGGTCGGCGACACGGTTGCAGAAGACCAGCCGCTGGCCGATGTGATGACCGACAAGGCCACGGTGGAAATTCCGTCGCCCGTGGTCGGCAAGGTGATTGCGCTGGGTGGCGACGTGGGCCAGGTGATGGCCGTGGGCGGGGAATTGATCCGCCTGGAAGTGGAAGGCGAGGGCAATGTGCGCCCCGGATCGGGCGCGCCGCAGAAAGCGGCATCGGAAGGGGACAAGCCGGCAGGCGGTGACGCGTCGGCGTCCGCGTCCGCGTCCGCGCAAGCTGACGCTGGCGCGAAGGCGGGCGGCATCGCCGGGCAGATCGCGGCGTCGATGACGCCGGCGGCTGCGTCGGCCTCCGCATCGGCCCAGCAAAAAGGCAATCAACAGGCCAGTCCACAATCTTCTCAACAACGCGGGCAACAAGCCGCGCGGTCCTCATCCGCATCTACCAACACCCCCGCCGTGCCGCGCCAACCGGGCGACAAGCCCTTGGCCTCGCCCGCCGTGCGCAAGCGCGCCTGGGACCTGGGCATCGAACTGCGCTTTGTTGCCGGCAGCGGTCCGGCCGGCCGGGTCATGCACGAAGACCTGGACGCCTATCTGCAATCGCAAGGCGCGGGCCAGGCCGCGCGCGGCGGATCGGCGTATGTGGAGCGCCACGATCAGGACGTGGTGCCCGTCATCGGCCTGCGCCGCAAGATCGCGCAGAAGATGGCTGAGTCCAAGCGCCGCATTCCGCACTTCAGCTACGTCGAGGAAATCGACGTGACCGAACTGGAAGACCTGCGCGTGCAACTGAACCAGAAATGGGGCGAGTCGCGCGGCAAGCTGACCTTGCTGCCGCTCTTGGCGCGCGCCATGGTGGTGGCGCTGCGTGACTTTCCGCAGATCAATGCGCGCTATGACGACGAAGGCGGCGTGGTGACGCGCTTTGGCGCCGTGCATATCGGCATCGCCACGCAAAGCGAGGGCGGCCTGATGGTGCCCGTCATGCGACACGCCGAAGCGCGCGATCTCTGGTCCATGGCGGCCGAGATCGGGCGCCTGGCGCAGGCGGTGCGCAGCGGCACGGCCGGGCGCGACGAGCTGTCCGGCTCCACCATCACCATCACCAGCCTGGGGCCCTTGGGCGGCATCGTCACCACGCCGGTGATCAACCACCCCGAGGTCGGCATCGTGGGCGTGAACCGCATCGTGGAGCGGCCGGCGTTCCGCAACGGCGCCGTGGTGGCGCGCAAGCTGATGAATCTGTCGTCGTCGTTTGACCACCGCGTGGTGGACGGCATGGACGCGGCGCGCTTCATCCAGGCGGTGCGCGCGCTGCTGGAACAACCCGCGCTGCTTTTCGTGGAGTAAGCATGAGCCAGATCACAAAGACAACGACCTTGCTGGTGATCGGCGGCGGCCCCGGCGGCTACGTGGCCGCCATCCGCGCCGGGCAATTGGGCGTGCCGACCCTGCTGGTTGAAGGCGCGCAACTGGGCGGCACCTGCTTGAACATCGGCTGCATTCCGTCCAAGGCGCTGATCCACGCGGCCGAGGAATTCGACAAGGCGCGGCACTATGCGGGGGAATCCGCGCTGGGTATTTCAGTGTCCGCCCCGGCCATCGACATCGCGCGGACCGTGTCCTGGAAAGACGGCATCGTCGGCAAGCTGACGGGCGGCGTCGGCGCGCTGTTGAAGAAGAACGGCGTGCAAGTGGTGCAGGGCTGGGCGCACCTGCTGGACGGCAAGACCGCCGAGGTCACCACCGCCGATGGCGGCACGCTGCGCATCCAATGCGAACACCTGTTGCTGGCGGCCGGGTCCGAACCCACGCCGCTGGTATCGATGCCGTTCGGCGGCATCGTGGAGTCATCCACCGAGGCCTTGTCGCCCACGTCCATCCCCAAGCAGTTGGTGGTGGTGGGCGGCGGCTACATCGGGCTGGAATTGGGCACCGTGTACCGCAAGCTGGGCGCGGAAGTTGCCGTGGTGGAAGCGCAGGACCGCATCCTGCCTACCTATGACGCCGAACTGACCAAGCCCGTGGGCGCCGCGCTGGCCAAGCTGGGCGTGGCCCTGCACCTGAACCGCAAAGTGCTGGGCTTGAACGCGGCGGGCAACGCGGTGCGTATCCAGGACGCCTCCGGCGCCGAAACCCTGTTGCCGGCCGACCGCGTGCTGATCGCCGTGGGCCGCCGACCGCGCACGCAGGGCTGGGGGCTGGAAAGCCTGCAACTGGATCGCAAGGGCAACGCGCTGCGCATCGACGACCAATGCCGCACGTCGATGCGCGACGTCTGGGCCATTGGCGACATTGCCGGTGAACCGATGCTGGCGCACCGCGCCATGGCGCAAGGCGAGATGGTGGCGGAACTGGTGGCGGGCAAGCGCCGCCACTTCCAGCCCGCCTCCATTCCCGCCGTGTGCTTTACCGACCCCGAAGTGGTGGTGGCGGGCTTGTCGCCGGCGGACGCGGAAGCTGCCGGGCTGGACTGCCTGGCGGCGTCCTTCCCGTTTGCCGCCAATGGCCGCGCCATGACGCTGGAATCCACCGACGGCTTTGTCCGCGTGGTGGCCCGGCGTGACAACCACCTGATCGTGGGCTGGCAGGCGGTGGGGCGCGGGGTGTCGGAGCTATCGACGGCGTTTGGCCAGTCGCTGGAAATGGGCGCCACGCTGGAAGACGTGGCGGGCACCATACACGCGCATCCGACCTTGGGCGAAGCGGTGCAGGAAGCGGCGCTCAAGGCGCTGGGTCACGCGCTGCACATTTGATTCGTCATGTGTTGAACGACGCTGATCGATGATCAGCCGGTGGCGGCAAGTGCTGCTACCGGCTGCCGTCGATATACGGCCGGGCCTGCAAGACGATGATGTTGTCGCCCTGCACGGCCCATTCGATATCCTGATCCACATTGCCCAAACGCAGCTTGATCTGGTTGCCCACGGCGGCCAGCCGCGCGACGAGCGCATCGTTCAGCACTTGTCGTGATCCTTCGATCGGCACTTCGCGCACGCCACCCGCGGCGTTCGCCACAAGTTGCGTGTCCTCGGCGGAACGGCTCAGCACCTGCACCGCCTTGGACCAGGTGGAATACATCAGTTGCTCCGCCTGGCGCTTGCCTTCCACCACCTTGATGCCCAGCCCGCGCTTGGCGGAAATGTAGGTGACGTAGCGGCGCGACGCATCAAAGGGATCGCGCGTGATCATCACGCCCGAACTGTCTGACGCCGCCGCCTGCTGCACCAGTACCGCCATCACCACGCCGTCCTGGCCGATGCCGGCCGCGCGCCGCGCCTCATAGGCTTCGAAGTTATAGACCGACGCCCACACGGTCTGCACGGCTTGCGCCAAGGCGTTGGCCTGCGTCACGTTGGGCACGGTGGTGTACAGCCCCGCGCCGCTGAAGCCGGGCAGGTCTTCGGAATTGGATGAGCTGCGCACGAAGACGCCGCGCCCCTTCAACTGCTGTTGCCAGCGTTCGCGCCAGGCGGTGGCCAGCGCGGCGTCGGGCGGGGCGTTGATGATGTCCTGGCGCAAGGCAGCCAGTTCGGCGCGGCGCACCTTGGCGTCACGGGCGAAGTCGGGCCGTTGTTCCAGCGCGGCGATACGTTGCGGGATGCCCAACTGCGTCATGAATGCCACGTACTGGGCAAACGGAATGCAGAAGCCGTCCGGCACGCTGGCCAGCGGCGGCAGCGCCGATTTGAGCGCGCCCAGGTTGGCCGCCTTGACCCCGCAGTACCGGCTGTCGCGCGTGGCCATGCCCGTCAGGGATTTCAGCGCGCGCACCGATAGGTCGGGCTTGGGCAGCGGCAGGGCGGCGGCTTTGGGCGGGTCGTTGGGCTGGCCTTCGGGTTTGGCTTCGGGCTTGGCTTCGGGCTTGGCAATGGGCTGCACCTGATAGCCATTACTGGTGACCGTCAGTTCCACCCACTGGCCGTCATACTTGCGCAGCGCCGCGACGGCATCGCGCACGTAGGCGTTGGGAATGCGCCAGCCCTTGGCCAGCAGGTTCACATGCGAGAGCAACGTGGATGGCCGCTGCGTGACCAGGCCCGCGACCGGCGGGATGGCGACGGGTACTTCGTCCAGCACCACGATATCGGTGGGCGCCAGATCCGGCGTGTCATCCACCGACTTCACGATACGCAAGCGGCCCTGCGCATGGCCGGTATTCAGTGGCAAGAACGTCTGTTCGCGCAGCAACGCCTCTTGCGTTACCAAGGCCAGCCCGGCGGTTCGCGCCGTCTGCTCTTGCGCCGTGGAATTCGCCTTGAAACGCACCGGCTCGTAGAACGTGGCGCGTAGCTTGTCTTCGGTCAGGCGCAGAAGCGCGGGCGTGACCTGGTCGCCTTCCCAGAATTCATAGGTGTAGCCGGGCAGATCGCGCTGCCAGCTCAGGGTGCCGAACAAGAGCCGCCGCTTGGGATCCTTGTACTGCGCGATCAGCGTGGCCCGGTCGGTGCCCGGCAGCAGCCGGTGTGCGCGCGCAAAGTTCTCGTGCAGGGAATAGCGCGGCGTGTCGACGTAATAGATGCGGTCGCCGCGTTGGCGGTCAATCACGAACAGCACATGCGGAATCTCAAGCGGCGTGCCGGCGTTGTAGACGCGGGCCAGTTGCTGGAATTCGGCCTGCGTGCCGATCTGACCCAGATAGGCCGGCCCACTACGCTTCGCGCCTTCCTGCGGCGGCGTCGCGAGTTCGTCGGGGCGCAGGGGGCGGGCGTTCTCGTAGGGAGAAGGCTTGCGGGCGGTTTGCGCCAGGGCCTCGGAGCCGCTGCCGGCGGCAAGCAGCAGGCCGAACGCGCTCAGAATGATCGGGCAAACACGCAGGCTGCGCGGCAGGCCAACATGGCGTAAGGCGGTCGATAGCGGCATGAAATAGGGGGCGGGTCGCAAGGAGTTGCGATGATATCGGAGCGCCCGCCTTGGCCTGTAGGCGAGTGTTTCCAGATGTGGCCAGTCATGCGTGGCCCATGCGATGCTGAAACGGGGCACCGAAAATACCCAATTCCAGTGATACGCGCCCAACGACGATTCCCGTGTAATCCAGTCTCGGCAATCAGCCGCGCCGGCGGCGCGAGCGCCAACCCGTTTTCGCACGCGCGGACGGGGGGGCTCGTAGGGCCTTTCATGCAGGGGGAGCGAAAGCTGCCCCTGTTTTTTTTGGGGGGCTGAAGACGCAACAAGGCCCCCGACAGGGGGCCTTGCTTTACTTGGCTTACCAAGCCAGCCTGAGCCGGAATCAGCCTTCGGCCGTTTCCGCCAGTACGCGCTGGGCTTCTTCGGCCACGCGCTCGGGGGCGGTGCCGCCGACGTGCTTGCGGGCGGCAACCGAGCCTTCCAGCGTCAGCACCTGGTGGACGTCGTCGCCGATCTGGGCGTGATAGGCCTTGAGTTCGTCGGTGGACAGGTCCGCCAGGTCGCAGCCGCGTTGTTCGCAGTCGCGCACGGCGTGGGCCACCACTTCGTGGGCGTCGCGGAAGGGCACGCCGCGCTTGACCAGGTAGTCGGCCAGGTCGGTGGCGGTGGCGAAGCCTTGCAGGGCGGCGGCGCGCATGTTGTCGGCCTTGACCTTGATGCCGGCAGCCATGTCCGCAAAGATGGTCAGCGTGTCGCGCA
>Ga0160461_1001272_pt1 | contig 10586 bp, 9 predicted proteins | sample HID1975I_E6MG_FD_108266 | JGI IMG/M metagenome (GOLD analysis project Ga0160461, IMG submission 108266) | Enriched soil microbial communities from UW Madison campus, WI, USA - HID1975I_E6 MG | ecosystem: Environmental > Terrestrial > Soil > Unclassified | place: USA: Madison, Wisconsin...
CCGGGATGAGCAGGATGTTGGGCGAGCGCTGGAGCAGCCAGGCGAGCGCGACCTGCATCGGCGTCGCGCCGAGCCCGGCCGCGACATCGGACAGCGCCGAGGACTGCAGCGGCGAGAAACCTCCGAGCGGGAAGAACGGCACATAGGCGGTGCCCGCTTCCGCCAGCGTCGCGATCAGCGCGTCATCTTCGCGATGCGCGATGTTGTACTGGTTCTGCACGCAGACGATCTCGGCGATCGAGCGGCCCTGCGCCACCTGTGCCGGGGTCGCGTTGCTCAGGCCGATATGCCGGACGAGCCCCTGGCGCTGAAGATCGGCGAGCACGGTCAGCGGCTCCTCGATCGATCCCTCCGCCGGGCCGTGGACGCTGAACATCAGCCGCAGGTTGACGACGTCGATCACGTTCAGGCCGAGATTGCGCAGGTTGTCGTGCACCGCGCCGGTCAGTTCTTCGGCCGAATAGGCCGGATTCCACGACGCGTCCGCGCCGCGCCTGGCCCCGATCTTGGTGACGATCACGAGATCGTCGCGATAGGGATGCAGCGCCTCGCGGATGATCTGGTTGGTGACGTGCGGGCCATAGAAGTCGCTGGTGTCGATATGATCGACGCCGCTCTCCACCGCTTCGCGCAGCACCGCGATTGCGCCCGCCCGATCCTTCGGCGGGCCGTAGACGCCCGGCCCCGCCAGCTGCATCGCGCCGTAACCGAGCCGCTTCACGGTGCGATCACCGAGCCTGTAGGTTCCCGCCTTGCCGATATCGATCATCGCGTATCTCCTCCGTGTCGACGCCCATGTAGACAGCACGCGTTCGCGCGATAATAACCCGCAATCGGCACAGGCTGTTCGGGAAGACGCACAATGGCGGCCGATATCGCAGATCTCACGGTGTTCGTCGCCGTCGCGCGCGCGGGCGGGTTTCGTCAGGCGGCGCGGGCGACGGGCGGCAGCGCATCGAGCCTGAGCGAGGCGATCCGGCGGCTGGAGACCCGCCTTGGCGTCCGCCTTCTCCACCGGACCACGCGCAGCGTCGCCCCGACCGAAGCGGGCGCGCGATTGCTCGAACGGCTGCTGCCCGCGCTCGACGAGGTCGAGGCGGCGCTGGACATCGTCAACGGCTTTCGCGACCGGCCGGCGGGCAAGCTGCGGCTCAACGTGCCGGTCAGCGCCGCGCGGCTCGTGCTGCCGGCGATCGTCCCGCCGTTCCTCGCCGCCTATCCGGACATCCTGCTCGAGATCGTCGCCGACGACAGCTTCGTCGATTTGCTGGCGGCGGGCTGCGACGCGGGAATCCGGTATGACGAGCGGCTGGAGCAGGACATGATCGCGATCCCGATCGGCCCGCGCCGGCAACGGTACGCGACCGCCGCCTCGCCCGCCTATCTCGATCGGCACGGGCGGCCGGCGCATCCGCGCGACCTGCTCGATCATGCCTGCCTGCGCGGCCGCTTCTCGAGCGGGGCGATGACCGAATGGGAATTCGAGCGCGACGGGGAAGTGGTGAAGGTCGAGCCGAACGGACCGCTGATCGTCCGCGTCGGTGCCGCGACCGACCTCGCGGTCGACGCGGCGATCGCGGGCAGCGGCATCATCCAGCTGTTCGAGGACTGGCTGCGCCCGCATCTCGACAGCGGCGCGCTGGAGCCGGTGCTCGAACCATGGTGGCAGCCTTTCTCCGGCCCGTTCCTCTATTATCCGGGACGCCGGCAACTGCCCGCCCCGCTGCGCGCCTTCGTCGACTTCGTGGCTGCGCGCCGCGAGGGCTAGTCGCGCGCCGCCAGGAACGGTGCCGCCACCTCCGCCGGAACCCGCAGCGGGCGCATCGTGGCACGGTCGACGATCGCCCAGGTGGTGCGCGCGCGGACGTGGACGCGGCCGGCATCGTCGACGAACTCGACATGGCGATCGAAGCGCGCCCCCTTCGGTTCATCCACCCAGGTCCGCGCGGTCACCCGCCCGCCGGGGGCAAGCGCGCGCAGATAATCGATCTCATGCCGCGTCACGACCCACAGATAGGCCGCGACATGCGCGGGATCGGCGACGGCGACCCAGTGCGCGGTCGCGACATCCTGTATCCAGCGTACCCAGACCGCGTTGTTGACATGGCCAAGCTCGTCGATGTCGGCATCGGTGGCGGTGAAGGCGAGGGTGAAAGGCATGGCTGGGGTTTGGGCGACGTCGGGCTGTTTGGCGAGGGGGAAGCGTCGGCGAGAGTGGAGTCGCGCATCAATATTAACGTCATGCCAGCGAAAGCTGGCATCGCTCTCGTTTGCCACTAACTTGGGATAGATGGGCGGCTGGACCTACGTGATGACCAACAAGCGGGGCGGTGTGCTCTATGTTGGCGTTACGGCTCATCTTGCTGCACGCGTGGACCAGCATCGGCGCGGAGCAGGATCTTCCTTCTGTCGGCGTTATGGACTGACGCGCCTCGTTTTCGCTGAACGGCATGACACCATCGAGCAAGCCATCATGCGCGAGAAAGCGCTGAAAGCCTGGAGGCGCGCTTGGAAGATCAAGCTGATCGAAGAGATGAACCCCGAATGGGATGACCTTTTCGAGCGTATTGTCTGAGGAGAGCGACCCCAGCTTTCGCTGGGGCGACGAAAGGACCAGGCGTGGTTATCCGTCGCCGCCCCCTACCGCCCCTCGCCCATCTGCCCCAGCACGAAGGCGAAGGCTTCGGCATCCTCGCGCAGCGAATCGAAGCGGCCGGATTTGCCGCCGTGGCCCGCGCCCATGTTGGTCTTGAGGAGGAGCAGGTTCCGGTCGGTCTTGGTCGCGCGCAGGCGGGCGGCCCATTTGGCCGGTTCCCAATAGGTGACGCGCGGATCGTTGAGGCCGCCGGTGATCAGGAGCGGCGGATAGGCCTTGGCCTCGACATTGTCATAGGGGCTGTAGCTGCGCAGCAGCTCGAACGCGGCCTTGTCCTTGATCGGGTTGCCCCATTCAGGCCATTCGCCGGGGGTGAGCGGCAGGCTTTCGTCCTGCATGGTGTTGAGCACGTCGACAAAGGGCACGTCGGCCACCACCGCACCCCACAGCCCCGGATCGGTGTTGGTGACGACGCCCATCAGCTCGCCGCCCGCAGAGCCCCCGTTGATCGCGATGTTGCCGGCCTTGGTGAACTTCGCCGCGATCAGCCCCTTCGCCACGTCGGAGAAGTCGTGGAAGGTGTTCCAGCGCTGCTTCGCCTTGCCCTGCAGATACCAGCCATAGCCCAGATCGTCGCCGCCCCGGATATGCGCGATCGCATAGGCATAGCCGCGATCGAGCAGCGACAGCCGGATCGTCGAGAAGCTGGGCGGGATCGCATAGCCATAGGCCCCATAGGCATAGAGGAAGACCTTGCCCTCGCCGTCCTTCCTGAAGCCTTTCTTGTAGACGATCGAGACCGGCACCTGCTTGCCGTCGCGCGCGGGCACCATCAGCCGCTCGGTCGCGTAGAGCGACGGGTCGTAGCCCGAAGGGATCTCCTGCACCTTGAGCGTCTTGAGCGCGTTGGCGGCGGGATCGTAGTCGTAGACGGTCGCGGGGGTGACCATCGACGAATAGGTCAGCCGGTAGGCCGGCGGATCATATTCGGGGTTGCTCGACAGCCCGGCGGTGTAGCTCGCCTCGGCGAAGGGGACGCGGCTCTCCTTGCCGTCATAGCCGCGCAGCCGGACCTGATCGAGCCCGTCGACCCGCTCGGTGATGACGAGATGCTTCGAAAAGCTGCTGACCCCGCGCAGATAGACGCGGTCGGACCCCGCGATCACGGTCTTCCAGTCGCCGGGTGCCTTGGGATCGGCCTCGGCCAGGCGGAAGTTGACGTGATCGTCGTTGGTGAGGATCCACAGCCTGTCATGCGCGCTGTCGACCGAATAGAGCCGCTCGACCTTGCGCGGGGCGACCAGCGTCGCGGTGGCGGCGGGGTCGGCGGCGGGGACGAGGCGGACCTCGCTGGTCTGGTTGTCGCCGGTGGCGAGGATGATCCACGCCTTGTCCTGCGTCTTGCCGACGCCGACGGAGAAGCCCTGATCGGGTTCCTCGTAAAGCGTCACGTCGCCCTTCGGATCGCTGCCGAGGCGGTGGAGCCGGGCGCGGTAGCTGCGCCAGTTGTCGTTGACCTCGGTATAGGCCAGCGCCTTCGAATCGCTCGACCAGGCGATGTTGCCGTTGGTGACGGCGCTGACCGTCTCGATGTCCTTGCCGGTCGCGAGATCGCGGATGCGCAGCGTGAAGCGTTCGGCCCCGTTGCTGTCCGACGCCCAGGCCGCGAGCCTGCCGTCGGGGCTGACTTCGAGCACGCTCAGCCGGAAATATTCCTTGCCTGCCGCCTCGGCGGGCTCGTCGAGGATCACCTGATCCGCGCCGCCGGCGACCGGCCTGCGGCTCCAGATGCGATACTGGCCGCCGGGCTTGAACGCCCACCAGTACAGCCAGTCGCCATCCTTCTGGGGGACGCTGGCGTCGTCCTCCTTCAACCGGCCCTTCATCTCGGCGAAGAGCGTGTCGACCAGCGCCGCCTGCGGCTTCATCGCGGCTTCGAAATAGGCGTTCTCGGCCTTCAGGTAATCGAGCACCTCGACATCGTCGACGGTGGGATAGCCCTGGTCCTTCAGCCAGAAATACGGATCCTCGATCGTATAGCCATGGCGGGTCGAGCTGTGCGGCTTCTTCGCGGCGACGGGCGGGGCAGGCAGGTCGGCGGTCTTCACGGATGGCACCTCGGCGGCAAGCGGCGCCGCGAGGACCGCGGCGGAGAGGAACAGGGCAGCGGCTAGATGGCGACGCACGATCATGACGCAAGTCCTTCCGATCGAGTCTGTGGCGCGGATGGCCGCCGTCCGCGATCCTCCCCATGCGAGGCATGGGGAGGGGGACCGCCAAGCGGTGGAGGGGAGGCCGCGCCAGCGGCACGGTGGCTCTGCGCCGACACCCCTCCACCACCCTGACGGGGTCAGGGCGGTCCCCCTCCCCGGGCTGCGCCCAGGGAGGATGTTGTACAGCGCTTCCCAGCGCGCCTAGATTGCGCGCAACATCTGCAAGAAGGACGGGTCCGTTGTCCACCTATCATGATCGCCTCGCCGCGCTGCGCGAGGAACTGGCGCGCCGCAAGCTCGACGGCTTCGTCGTGCCGCTGACCGACGAGCATATGAGCGAATATGTCGGGGCCTATGCGCAGCGGCTCGCCTGGCTGACCGGCTTCCAGGGATCGGCCGGATCGGCGGTGGTGCTGCCGCAGGAAGCCGCGATCTTCATCGACGGGCGCTACACGCTGCAGGTGCGCGAGCAGGTCTCCGCCGACGACTGGAGCTACCAGTCGGTGCCGCAGACCAGCGTCGCGGCGTGGCTGGGCGAGCATGCGCCCGATGGCGGTCGGATCGGATACGACCCCTGGCTCCACACGCGCGGCTGGGTCGATGCGGCGCGCAAGGCGCTGGCGGAGAAGGGCGCGGAGCTGGTCGCGGTCGACACCAACCCGGTCGACGCGGTCTGGCCGGACCAGCCGCTGCCGTCGCAGGCGCGGCTGGTGGTGCATGGCGACGACGTCGCCGGGCGCTCCTCCGCCACCAAGCGGCAGGAGATGGCGGACTGGCTGGCGGGGCGGAAGGCCGATGCGGCGGTGCTCTCCGCGCTCGATTCGATCGCCTGGACGCTCAACGTGCGCGGCGCGGATGTCGATCGCACGCCGGTCGCGCTCGCCTATGCGCTGGTCAACGCCGATGCCACCGCCGACCTCTTCGTCGCGCCCGAGAAGATCGACGACGGCGTGGCGCAGCATCTGGGCAATGCGGTGCGGCTCCATCCGCGCGACGCCTTCGCGCGGCATCTCGCGACGCTCAAGGACAAGCGCGTTGTCGTCGATCCCGAGCGGGCGGTGGCGGCGATCTTCGAGGCGCTCAAGGCGGCGGGCGCGGAGGTGATCGAGGCGCGCGATCCGGCGGTCCTGCCCAAGGCGATCAAGAACCCGGTCGAGATCGCGGGGCACGTCGCCGCGCAGCATCGCGACGGTGCGGCGCTCACCCGCTTCCTCCACTGGCTGTCGATCGAGGCACCGAAGGGCAACCTCACCGAGCTTGCCGCCGCAGACCGGTTGCAGGCATTCCGCGAGGAGACCGGGCTGCTGCGCGACCTGAGCTTCGACACCATTTCCGGCGCGGGACCGAACGGCGCGGTGGTGCATTACCGCGTTACGCCCGAGACCAACCGCGCGATCGAGATCGACAGCCTGTTCCTCGTCGATTCGGGTGGCCAGTATCGCGACGGCACCACCGACGTGACCCGCACCATCGCGGTCGGCACGCCGACGGCGGAGATGAAGGACCGCTTTACCCGCGTGCTGAAGGGCCATGTCGCGATCGCGCGCGCGATCTTCCCGGAAGGGACGCGCGGCGGGCAGCTCGACGCCTTCGCGCGGGCGCATCTCTGGGCGGCGGGCCTCGATTACGCGCACGGCACCGGCCATGGCGTCGGCAGCTACCTCTCGGTGCATGAGGGGCCGCAGCGGATCGCGACCTTCGGCGGGGGCGACGAGCCGCTCAAGGCGGGCATGATCCTCTCGAACGAGCCCGGCTACTACAAGACCGGCGAATACGGCATCCGCATCGAGAACCTCGTACTCGTGTCATCGCTGGACATCGCGGGCGCGGAGAAGCCGATGCTGGGTTTCGAGACGTTGACGCTCGCCCCGATCGATCGCACACTCGTCGACACCGGCCTGCTGGCCGCCGAGGAACGCGACTGGATCGACGCCTATCACGCGCGCGTCCTTTCGGTGATCGGCCCGCTGGTACCGGCGGATGTGCGGGAATGGCTGGCGCAAAGCTGCCGTCCGCTTTGACGGGAGAGCACGGATGCGCAGATGGCCCCTGATCGTGCTGCTGGCCCTTGGCGCCGTCGTGGTGGCGGGCGCGGTCGTCTATCAGGTGAAGAAGCCGGCTGCGGCGGTGCCGATGGCGGCGGCGGAGGCGGCGGGCAAATCGGCCTGGGACTTCAACCTGACCGCGATCGACGGACAGGCCCTGCCGATGCGCAAGTTCCAGGGCGAGGTGGTGCTGCTGGTCAACACCGCCAGCTTCTGCGGCTTCACCCCGCAATATGACGGGCTGCAGGCGATGCAGACGACATATGCGGCGCGCGGCTTCACCGTGATCGGCGTGCCGTCGGGCAATTTCCTCGACCAGGAATATGGGACGAACAAGGATATCTCGACCTTCTGCAAGGCCAAGTTCGGGATCCAGTTCCCGCTGGCCGAGCGATCCGACGTGGTGGGCGGCAACGCGATACCGATCTACCGCTGGGCGGCCGCCCGGCTGGGGCCGGAGAACGCGCCGCAGTGGAATTTCCACAAATACCTGATCGGCCGCGACGGCCAGCTGATCGGCGCCTGGGGCAGCAAGGTGGAGCCGATGAGCCCCGAACTGCGCGGGGCGGTGGAAAAGGCGATCAGCGCCCCGGTTCGGAGCTGAGGTTGGGGGCTTCGGGGTTGGGGGCGTCGGGCGCTGCCGCATCCTCGGCGGGAGGCGTTTCGCCAGCCGCGGTCTCTCGTGCCTGGACCTTGCGGCGGCGCAGATTGGCGCGCAGCGAATCCGCCAGCCGTTTCGCCTTGTCGTCCTGAACCCGTGCCATCGCCCCGCGCTACCCGGCCCGGGGCCGAACTGGCAAGCCGGGCAGGCCAGCCGCGCCCGACAAGCCGCCTTGACAAGCCGCCCGCCCCTCCGCATAGCGCCGCCTCGCCCCCAAAGGGCGACGCCCGCATGGGCAGTGCTGCCGTAGCTCAGTGGTAGAGCGCATCCTTGGTAAGGCTGAGGTCGTGAGTTCAATCCTCACCGGCAGCACCATTTTTCCCTAAGAAAACAACGAGTTATCCTCCCCCTCGGGGAACGGACCGTGCTTACGTTCGGGAAATTCGGGACTGTGTAAGCAATATGTAAGCAAGCGGCGAAACAGCTCTTTCCAGCCAAACCACTGAAATCTCTTACATCCTTGGGAAACCGCCATTATTCTAATGCTTGGTCGTCGAGCCTTGCGTTATTTGGGTGCCTCGCGCGCGGTCGCGCTTCGTTCTGGCACGACGTCAGGACCGATCTGCTCCCTGTCGTCGCAGGCAATCCCCGCGGCGCACATGCTCGATCTCTCGGACGATCCTGCCCCGGGCGAGTTCCCCTCTCTCGGGATTGAACGATATGATGGAAGATCGGGTGTGCACGGGCTCACCGGCACTAGACCTTACGATGGCTTCGACCGCGAGGCTGGGTGGGTATCGAGCGGGACGCTGGTAACCCGGGACACGAGAAGTTAACGAAATCTCTCTAGCACGTGTGCTTTAGCCATGAGCAGAGAGATTTTGGACTCGGTCCCCCGTAAAATTCCTACCGCAGGTGTTACCTCGGACCGCAGAGTTCTCGTTGCCGCTATCATCTGCGTGGCGGCGACCCTCGTGCTGTTGGCCGCTCTCTTCACGACTCACCTTGGTACCGCGGCGCAGGAGCGGGGAGCTGCGTTCTGGCTCGAGGCCGGGGCGGGAATCGTACTGCTTGTCACCCTGGCGTGGGCAGCCCCGCTTGCGCTCGGCGAGATGGCGCAGCGGCGAGATCTTGCACACCGTTCGTTCAGTGCCCGCCGCCAGGTCGAGCAGTTGTTCAAAATGACCGACATGCTCCAGAGCGCGATGGACTATGGCGACGCCAATGCGGTGCTTCGGGCGACCGCCGCGCAATTGCTTCCCGGCTTCGGTGGCATGCTGCACGTCTTCAACAACTCGCGCGACAGGTTGGACCTGTCGATCGCCTGGAACTGGCCAACCGGAGCGGAGCCTCCTGAAACCATTGCCCCCAGCCATTGCTGGGCCCTTAAACGCGGCAAGCCCCATCTCAATCAGCCCGGTGAGGATGCGCTCAAGTGCGAGCATCATGGAAGCGAACTTCTAGGTCTTGAGATCCCGATGATGGCGCGCGGCGAGGTTTATGGGCTGCTGACGGTTCAGGCGGAGGGCGAAGGCGCGGAGGCTCGGCTCGACGAGATATCTTCGCTTGCGGGCGCGGTGGCGGACGCCATGTCGCTTGCCCTTTCCAATATTGCGCTACGTGAAAAACTGCGCACCCAGGCGCTGCGCGATCCGCTGACCGGCCTCTACAATCGCCGCTACATGGAGGATGTGCTCGAACGCTACGTCAACCTGGCGGAACGAAATGGTAGCGCTGTGTCGGCGATCATGATCGATCTCGATCATTTCAAACGGCTCAACGACGAGCACGGCCACGCCATGGGTGATGCGGTTCTGCGGGAGGTAGCAGCGGCAATTGCTGGTTCGATCCGTCCAAGCGATGTTGCATGCCGCTATGGCGGCGAAGAGCTTGTCGTCTTGCTGCCGGACTGCGCGCTCAATGAGGCCGTGGTGAAAGCGGAACTGCTTCGGGCCAGGATCGAGGGGCTTTCCGAGTTGCATGGCACGCGGATCACGGCGTCGTTTGGCGTTGCCAGCCGGACCGAAGCCGGCGGCAGGGCGGCTGACATCGTCTCTGCAGCCGACGCCGCCCTCTATCGTGCCAAGCAAGGCGGGCGCAATCGCGTCGAGGCCGCCGCGTCGCGATCCAATCACAGCCGGCTGCCGGAGTTAGTGGCCGCCGCCGAATAACCGCACGTCGAGAACATCGCATGTGGTGAGACTGCCGGCAACGCCAAGGTCGAGTAAGGGCGCCATCAAGGCGGTGCCGTCGACCGAGCGGCGGTTTCAGCATCGCGCGTTGCGCCTCAACCGTCGTCGATACCAAGTATCTGCGCCAGCCGGTCAAGCAACTCCCGTTGGCTAGTGAGCATCATTTCCGACGCCGCAGTCCGCGAATACCACCGCGCCTCATCGATTTCCGGGAACTGCTGTATCCTGCCCGACCGGGGCGGCCATTCGAGCTCGAATTTGTTGCTGACGACACTCGCGGTGTCGATATCCTGCTCCAGGGCAAACGCCTCGACCAGCTTTCCGCCCGCCTGTCGGATCTGACCCAGCGGCTGCAGAGGTAGATTCAGCTTCACACCCAGCTCTTCCTCGGCCTCGCGCCGCGCGGCAACGATGGGCTCCTCGCCTGGCTCGACCAGTCCCTTGGGGATCTGCCACCAGCCCGCCTGCTTATTGCGCCAGTACGGACCACCGGGATGGACGAGCAGAACATCGACGCCAGATCCAATGCGTCGAAAGAGCAGGACACCCGCGCTCAGCTGCGGCATGGCGACATCAGCCGGACGATGCTCATTCGCCCAACAGGTGCGCGGCGACCGAGCGCCGATGCGGCCGTCGTCGGTGCTCGAACAGATAGATGCCCTGCCATGTGCCGAGCGCGAGCTGGCCTCCGATCAGAGGGATCGAGAGCTGGACCGTGGTCAGCGCAGTGCGCAGATGCGCCGGCATGTCGTCGGGGCCCTCGTCATCATGCGCATAAGCATGAGGATCCTCCGGCGCGATCCGCGCGAAATAGGCCTCGAGGTCGGCGAGTACCTCGGGGGCGGCATTCTCCTGGATCAGCAGCGACGCCGACGTGTGGCGGCAGAACAGGGTGAGCAGGCCTTCGTTCATGCCCTGTCTGTTGGTCCAGGCGGTCAG
>Ga0160461_1001274_pt1 | contig 10585 bp, 8 predicted proteins | sample HID1975I_E6MG_FD_108266 | JGI IMG/M metagenome (GOLD analysis project Ga0160461, IMG submission 108266) | Enriched soil microbial communities from UW Madison campus, WI, USA - HID1975I_E6 MG | ecosystem: Environmental > Terrestrial > Soil > Unclassified | place: USA: Madison, Wisconsin...
AAAACCATAAAAACTGATTTGGTTTCTGAAGATTTTGCTGAAAAGAATTACGATATCAATGGCTGGCAGCTGGCTCCAAAAATTAGTTATTTGTTTTCTAAAAACACCAAATTGGATTTCTTTTATGAACTTCAAAACAAGAAGAATCAAATTGGCAATCTTGAAACTTTAAAACAAAACAGAATCGGAACTTCTTTTTCTTATGCCGGAGAAAAGAAAGTAACCGTAAATGGTGAATTTTCTTTTTATGAAAATGAATTTAACGGAAATGAATTTTCATCTGTCGGTTTTCAAATGCTTGAAGGACTTCAGGCTGGATCAAATTTGGTTTGGAAACTGCTTCTGCAAAAGAACATTACATCTTTTTTAGATGTTAATTTAAATTATCAGGGCCGTAAGAGCGAAACAGGAAATACCATTCATACAGGAAATGTTCAGCTTCGTGCATATTTTTAATGCCCTGCGAAAAAGATGACAAAAAATTGTTTAATTTTAGTTTGAAATTTAAACATATAACCTTATGAAAAAATTAGTATTAATCTGTTTTTTAGTTGTTTTCTCCTCTAATTTCTACGCTCAGGAAACAACTGCAAAAACGGCGAAAAGCAAAACAGAAACTTCGGCAAAAAAAGCAAAATCTACTGCAGATAAAGCTTCGGCTGATGCGAAAAAAGAAGCTTCAAAATCTAAAAAAGCAGCAGACGATGCAAAAGAAGCTTCGGCAAAAGCAAAAAAAGAAACTGCCGATAAAGCAAAAAAGACTGCAGACAAGGAAGCCGCTAAAGCTAAAAGCGATGCAAAAAAAGCAACAACTGAATCTGACAAAGCTAAAAAAACAGCAGACAAAGCTACAGCCGATGCTAAAAAAACAAGCGCAAAAGCTGACGCTGCAAAAAAAGATGCATCTACTGCAAAAAAATCAGCTGCTAAAACTTTAAAGGAGACTAACGAAAAAGCTCCGGCTGTTCCAGATAAAGTTACCGGTGAATACAATGGTAAAAAAGTATATACTGGACCAAGAGGCGGTAAATACTACATTAACAAAAATGGTAATAAAACTTATATTCAGGATTAGTTTAAAAGGTTCTGAGAGACTAAGGTGCTGAGGCGCTAAGGTTTAATATAAAACTTTGAAGCCGAACTTATGTCCGGCTTTTTTATTGCATCCAAAAAAACTCAGAACCTTAGTACCTCAGCATCTTAGAACCTTAAAAAAAATATTGACTTAATAATTTAGTAATACCCTTGAAATAGCATAGAAAACATATTTCTTTATCTTCGTTTTTAAAAAGCGTTAAAAATGAGTATTGATTATTCTGCGAATAAAACTATTTTAGTAGCTCCATTAAATTGGGGACTTGGTCATGCAACTCGATGCATTCCTATTATTAAGGCGCTTCAGGAGAATAATTTTATTCCGATTATTGCATCTGATGGTGTTGCTTTGGCTTTACTGCGAAAAGAGTTTCCTTATATACAAACTTTAGAACTGCCTTCTTATCATATTGAATATGCAAAGAATGGTAAAAACTTTAAATGGAAACTGATTAAAAATCTTCCGAAGATGATTACCGCTGTTTTAGACGAGAAAAAAATGGTCAATCATTGGATCAAAAAACACGGAATTGATGGTATTATTTCTGATAACAGATTAGGAGTTTTTAGTAAAAAAGTGCCTTCAGTTTTTATGACGCATCAATTGAATGTGATGACTGGAAATACGACTTGGTTTACAAGTAAATGTCATCAATATTTTATTAGAAAATATAAAGAATGCTGGGTTCCTGATACAAATGAAAAGGTAAATCTTACTGGAGATTTGGGGCATCTTAAAAACAATGAACTGAACTTAAAATATATCGGTCCACTAAGCCGCATGCGCAAAAAAGAAACTCCAAAAATATATGATCTGATGATTATATTGTCTGGACCCGAACCTCAGCGTACTTTCTTAGACGAAAAATTGCAGAAAGAAGCTGCCAATTATCCCGGAAAAGTAGTTTTTGTACAGGGAATTGTCGAGAAGGCTCAAGAAAAATGGGAAGCAGGAAATGTAACGTATTATAATTTTATGAACTCAAAACAGCTGGAACAGACTTTTAACGAAAGTGAGTTTGTATTATGCCGTTCGGGTTATACTACTGTTATGGATTTAGCAAAATTGGGTAAAAAAGCTTTTTTTATTCCAACTCCTGGTCAATATGAACAAGAATATTTAGCGATAAAACTTCAAGAAGAGAATTTAGTACCGTATGCAATGCAAGACGACTTTACTATTGAAGATTTATCAAAAGTAAAGTCGTTTAAAGGATTGTCCCAGTTTGAGAATACTATTGACTGGGATTCATTATTTACTGTTTTTGAAAATAATTCTCAATAACAAAATCCGTATCTATCAGTGTCTTCACTAAAGTGAATCCGTTTAATCTGCGTGAAAATTACAACACAGATTAAACGGATTGTATTCTTAAAACCGCTGATTAATACAGAATTATTTTTATCCTTTTAGAAATTAAACTGTGCTTGTAATCTTAGCAAATTTCCTTGTTGTCTGTTTATTGGAAGCGCGCTGTCTTCAAAAGTTCTGTCGGCAATTACGTATTCTGCAGTAAGTTCAAAAGCTTTGATTGGCTGCCATTCGATACCAAATTCGTAATCTCTAACAACGTAACTTCTAGCATCTTTCTCGTATTTTTTTCCTCCGTCATAATATTGAAATTTGGCGAAAGGATAAATATGCTGTTTTTTGATGTCCCATTTATAATTTAATAATACGTAACCTCCGTTTAAATCAGTTTCGTCAACTGTGTTGGTCAAAGTATTGTACCGAGGTCCTCTACCAATATTATATTCTGTCTGGATTCCGAATGGTTTTGGATACAAAACAAATGTCGCTCCTACTCTCTGGTCTTTTACATATTGCGGATCATTTACTGTAACTCCTGGTGAGATTTCTCCCGTAAAAGCCCATTTTCCTGTATAAGCCTGAAGTCCTGGTTCGATAATCTGATTTCCAATTACAAACGGATAAGTTACTCTGGCTACAACATTTAAATCTCTGTTTCCGTCTAGTTTATTAGCAATCTGCCCGTTGTAAACTCCAAAAGCAAATACACCAAAATCTCCAGAACCTTTGTAACCGTCTTTTACTAACATGGCAAAACGCTCTCTAATTTCGGCTGGAGCCCAATAAAAGAACAACCCTAAATCACGCTCATTTAATATTGCACTGTTCATGGCATCGTTACGATCTAACGCCAAACGCTGTGAACTTGACTGCATGTTCTCAAAGCCATAAGGAATTTTACTCTGCCCTACACGAACACGATATTCCTTTTTCTTGTCAAAAGAAAGATCAAAATAAAGGTCACGAATTTGCACAAAGTTTTGAATTCCAGTACTTGGAGAGCTGGCAAAATCTGGCTGGAAATAGAAAAATACATTTGGATGAACCTGACCCGAAAACACTAAACGCGCACGGCGGATGAAAAGTCCGTTGTTTGCTTTAGCATCTGGAGCTGTTGAAGTTGTTCCCCAAGATTTATCGCATTGTTCGCAGGAAACTTTGTCGTTGGTAGAGAATAAACCATTGTATCTAATTTGTGCATAGCCTCTTAAAGAGATTCTGTCATACCAATGTTCTTCAACTCCTCCACCAGATTTAGTATCTGGAAGTTTCGCTTTGTTGATAGAATCTAAAATACGCATTACTTCGTTTTTTACATCCTGTTTATTTAGTTCTTGTTTATTTGTTTCTTGTGCATTAGCAGCACAAGTTATCAGCAATAAAACGGCTAATATTTTTCTTTTTATCATTAGTTCTCTAATTCCCTTAATTTCAGGATGCAAAGATGGAGCACCTATGTTAAGAAATCATTAACAAGATGTTACTATAATAAAAATTTAATGTTATGCACCAAAACCAAATGTTGATTTATTGTTAAACACCTTGTTTTTAGAGCTTTCAGCAAAAATAACGTTACTATTTTTTAACGTCAGTTTTTTGATTTTTAAATGCTTTTTCAAGCGTAAAAGAGAATTCTGAACCAATTCCGAACTCACTTTCTACATAAACTTTCTCTTTATGTGCTTCAATAATATGCTTTACAATCGCTAATCCTAAACCAGAACCTCCTTCAGAACGGGTTCCGCTTTTATCAACTCGATAAAAACGTTCAAAAAGTCTCGGAATGTTTTGTTTTTCAACTCCTTCTCCATTATCGCTAATACGAATCAAGACTTTTTTCTTGGTTAAGTTTACAACGCCGACTTCTGTTAAACCGCCTTCTTTTCCGTATTTAATAGAGTTTACAATTAGGTTTTCTAAAACCTGCTGAATTCTGTCCTGATCTCCACGAATGATAACTGACTGCACATTTTTACTTTCAAATGCCAATTTGATTTTCTTTTTATCGGCTTTCATTTCCAATAAATCAAAAACATTTTGAATGAGCTCAACGATATCAAAATCAGTCATATTTAAATCTAAATCGCCCGATTCTAATTTGGTGATCATATCCAAATCTTCAACTATATATATCAAACGCTCAACACCTTTTTCGGCACGTTTTAAATATTTTTTTCGAATGTGTTTATCGTCCATTGCACCATCGAGCAAAGTCGAAACATAACCTTGAACAGTAAACAAAGGTGTTTTAAGTTCGTGCGAAACGTTTCCTAAAAACTCTCTTCGGTATTGTTCGCGAATTTCGAGCATTTCGATTTCGAGTTTTTTATCGGTTGCAAACTTTTTCACTTCACGCGAAAGCGTTTCCATATCAGTATTAATCGGCTGATTGATAAGTGTTGTTGATTCTAATAATGAAACCTCATCGTAAATTTTCTTTACTCTTCGGTAAATAAAACGTTCTACACGATATTGCAAAACCAAGAACGAGAATATATAGATGGCAATGATGAAAATTATTCCAAAAGCTACTTGATGTTTCAGCTGGTTTTTATAAAATAAAGACATTAACATCAGTACAAATCCAGTCGAGAAGAGACTAATATACAATGCCGATTTTATGGCAAATTTGTATGTTTTTTTAAAATTAATTTTCATTGATAATATTTAACCATTAAGAGATTATTATTTTTTAACAAATAAGTTATATAAGTTCATTTAAACACAAAGCTCATGCTTTCTTACCATAAAAATAAGAATTTAAAAAGTTCATCTTATCAAAGTTGAGCTTTGACAAAGATGAACTTAGTATAATATAACAAAAGTATATTCTATAATTTAGATGAACTTATATAACTTATATGGTTCAAATTTTTATTGACTGTTTATACTTCAAATTTATAGCCAACTCCTTTAATTGTTTTAAAAAGGTCTTCGCCTATTTTTTCGCGCAGTTTTCTGATGTGAACATCAATTGTTCTTCCTCCAACTACAACTTCGTTCCCCCAAACTTTATCCAGGATTTCATCTCTTTTAAAAACTTTTCCAGGTTTTGAAGCTAACAAATAAAATAATTCGAATTCTTTTCTTGGCAAAGCAATTTCTACATTTCCTTTTATGATTTTATATTCTTCGCGGTTAATCTCGATTCCGCCTACATTCAAAGTATCTGAAACGACTTCTTGTTCTTTTAACCTTCTTAACAAAGCCTTTACTTTAGAGACCAATAATTTTGGTTTAATAGGCTTGGTAATATAGTCATCAGCACCAGCATCAAAACCAGCTACTTGCGAGTAATCTTCACTTCTTGCTGTAAGAAATGTTATGATAACATTATTTAATTCAGGAATTTTTCTAATATGCTCGCAAGCCTCCATTCCGTCCATTTCTGCCATCATCACGTCCATAATAATTAATTCTGGCAATTCTTTCTGAGCCTTTGCTATAGCATCTTTTCCGTTAGAAGCTGTAACAATCTGGTAGCCTTCTTGAGCAAGGTTATAGCCAACGATTTCTAAGATATCCGGTTCGTCGTCAACTAATAAAATCTTAGTTTGTGTTTTTTTCATAAATAGCAAAAATTGAGATTTTTACATCAAATCTTTTTAATTATTTATCCGATGTTTTTTATTTCACAGGGTAAATATACTAACAAAAGAACCTTTAAAAATTGGTGTTAACGGTAATTTAATCTGGTAACAATTTGATAATCTTTAGCACACAAAAACATAACAAGTTCGTAACATGGACTTCACGGCGCAGTTATTTCTTTGCACAAAAATAAATTAAACACAACACTGAAATGAAATTCAATTTAAGATTTCTCTTTATTGCATTATTTATCTGTACGATTTCGATCGCGCAAAACAAAGGTACAATTTCTGGAGTTCTAACCGACAAAGAAATGAACAATGAAGTTTTACCATTTGCTAATGTTTTAGTTAAAGGTACAAATATTAGCGTAAACACTGACGTAGACGGAAAATATTCGTTGAGCGTAAATCCAGGAAATTATACTCTTATTTTTAGTTTTTTAGGATATGAATCTGTAGAAGCTCCAGTTGCTGTAAAAGCAAATGAAACTGTAGTTATCAATCAAACTCTTTCTTCTGGAAGTTATACACTTAAAGATGTTGTTGTAAAATCTGCAACAGTAAACAAACAAAAAGAATCGGCATTATTATTAGATCAAAAAAACGCAGTTTCTTTTAAAGCTGCAATTGGTGCTGAGGAAATAGCTAGAAAAGGAGTTAATGATGTGGCTAATGCAGTTGCAAAAGTTAGTGGAGTTTCTAAACAAGATGACTCCGGAAATGTATTTGTTAGAGGTTTAGGTGACCGTTACAATGTAACTACTTTAAATGGTCTTCCGTTACCATCAAACAATCCGGCAAACAAAAACATTCTTTTAGAAATTTTCTCTACAAACATTGTAGATAATATTGGAATCAGCAAAACTTTTGAAGCTCAAAACTATGCCGATTTTGGAGGAGCTAATATTGACATCAGCGCTAAAAAATTCAGCGGAAGCCCTTTTATTACTTTTTCTATTGGTACTGGAGCAAACACAAATGTTTTAGGACAGGATCATTTTTACCTGCAAGACGGACCGTCTTACACTGGATTTAAAAAAGCAGGTATTCCTGATGCTCCTTTACTTCCTTATAGTTATGCAACAAGCTGGGATAGACAAGAGAACAAAAATGTATTAAATGCTTTTTACACATTATCTGGAGGAAAGAAATTTAATATCAATGACGAAAGTTCAATTGGTACATTTGTCACAGGATCTTTCAGTGCAAAAAACAAATATACTGAAGGTTACAGCAGAGGAGGAATTACTTCTGATGGAGATATCTTTTCTGACTTTGTTAGAACGGCTTACAAACATAACACTACAACAACTGTTATGGGTACAGCTGATTATAAAATCAATAATAAAAACTCGATCTTCTTTACTTCTTTATTCTTAAATTCAAGTGATCAGGATTACAGTGAGTACGAAGGAACAAACCAGAATTTTGACGGTGGTGGAGACGCTACTCAACAAATTACAGGTTTCATCAAACGTGGAACTTTTGAAAGAACTCAATTAATTGTAAACCAATTAACAGGAAAAAACAAATTCAACGATCAATGGAATTTAAATTGGGGGGTAGGATACAGTATCTCGAACAGTGCAATTCCAGATCGTATGCAAAACTCTTTTGTATACGCTCCTAATGCTATAGATTATACTTTCTTTACCAATTCGAACATCAATAACCACCGATTTTTTCAAGATTTGAAAGAAAATGAAATCGCTGCAAATGTTGCCCTTTCTTATAACTTCAAAAAAGGCAGTGATGATACTTATAAAGGAAAAGTAACTGTTGGTTATTCAGGAAAGTTCAAAGATGTAGATTACAACATGGAACAATATTCATTCTTTCCAGACAGAAATACAATTTCTTTCCCTAAAGAAGACATTCACCACGTAGACAACTATTTAGACCCAGCACACTGGGGTTCATCTTACTCAAATAGAATCCACCAAGAATATAATGGAAACTTAGATATCAATGCTGCATTCTTGAATATTCAATATTCTTTAACTGAAAGATTGAGTGTGATATTAGGTGCTAGATTAGAGCAATTGACTCAGAATGTTTTCTATATCACAACAACAGTTCCAGGCGGCGACAGTTCTAATGATTCTAAATTTAATATTTTACCAAGTTTAATTTCGAAATACACCTTAACAGATAAACAAAATTTAAAGTTTTCTGCTAGTAAAACATACACACTTCCTCAGTTTAAAGAAAAAGTGCCAATTATCTACGAAGATGTTGCACAAGCATACGAAGGAAACCCTAATTTATATGCTTCAACAAATTATAATTTCGATTTAGGATGGGAATTTTTCCCGAAAGCAGGTGAGTTAATTTCTGTAACTGCATTTGGAAAAATCATTCAAAACCCAATCAACGAAATGTTCCTTAATTCTTCTTCAAATGATATTTCTTATGCAAATACAGGAGATAAAGGAACAGTAGCAGGGGTTGAAGTAGAATTTAGAAAAGACATTTTTGAAATTGAAAAAAATGACAATCTAAAAACAAAACTTTCTTTTGACGCAAACGGATCATATTTATACACAAACCAAGATCTAAGCAATGAAAAGGTAAATAATGAAAATGATTTTGGAGCAAACTTTACATTTACTGAAAGTAAATTAACTGGAGCTTCTAATTTCTTAGCAAATGCAAATATTTCATTCTTAAATCAATTTACAGAAAGCAAAGATATATCAGCTACTTTATCTTACTCTTATTTCTCAGATAAACTTGCTGTAATTGGAACTTCAAGAGTTGGAAACATGGTGGACAAAGCTGTAAATAAATTAGATTTTATCTTAAATACAAGTTTGACTAAAAGCTTAAAATTAGGTCTTATTTACAACAACATTTTAAACCCAACTTTCGAGCGTGTACAAGAGCAAGGAAAAGTACCAGGAAAAGAAGCTATTGGTGACATTACAGTTACATCATACAAAGCAGGTTCAGATCTTAGACTTACTTTAAATTATACATTCTAAGAAACAGATTTTAAATAAATTATAAAAAGGTGATTAGTTAATTCTAATCACCTTTTTTTATTCAAAACTGCAATGTAAATTTTACATTAAGACAAGTCGTTTTTACCACAACATACTTAATAGATTGTTAATATCGTCTTAACTCAGCAAAAACATATGTTCATTTACTTTGCCTTGAATAAATAAAACAATAAAACACAACAAAAATGAAAAAAAGTTTATTTGCAATGGCTGCAATATTAGGACTTGCTTTAACAAGCTGTAGTTCTGATGATAACAAAGACACAAACAACAGTTCTTTTGTTTTAAAGGTTGACGATTTAAAAGGAGAGATTAAAGACGGTACTGTAACTTTAGATCCTACTCAAACTTATACTTTAACAGGAGGTCTAGTTGTTAAAGGTGGAGCTACTTTAGTAATTCCTGCTGGAACAGTAATCAAAAGTTCTGCTACTGCAGAAGCTACTTCTTTATATATCGCTGTAGAAAGAAATGCTAAAATCAACATCAACGGTACTGCTGCTAAACCAGTAATTATGACATCTGGAAAAGCAACTCCAGCTCAAAGTGACTGGGGTGGATTGATCATCGCTGGTAACGGTAAAGTTAACACTGGAGACAATGGTACTTCTGAAGTAGGTTCTTTAAGCTATGGAGGAAATGATAATGCAGATTCTTCTGGAAATATCAACTTCTTAAAAATCTCTTACACAGGATCTAAATATACTGCTGAAAAAGAATACAATGGAGTTTCTTTCTTCGGAGTAGGTTCAGGAACAGTAGTATCTGATATTTACACTTACGAAAGTGGTGATGACGGAATTGAGTTCTTCGGTGGAGCTGTAAACGCTACTAACTTAGTAATCATTAACTCTTATGACGATTCATTAGATTTTGCTGACGGATGGCAAGGTACTGCTACAAACGTTTACATTAAAGGTGTAAGTAAAGCAGGTGTTGAAGGATCTACTAACGCTAAAGATCCAAGTGGAGCTTCTCCAATGACTAACGCTAAAGTAACTAACATCTCTATCATTAAAGGTGGTGCTACTTTTACAGCTGACGAAAAAGCAATCAACTACAAAGAAGGTGGTGGAAAACAAGCTTACACAAACTTATATGTTGCTAACGACATGCCTGCAGCACTTACAAAATTATCTACTGATGCTGGTGTAACTGCAAACCTTGCAGCTGGTAACTTTACTATCACAAACTATACTTTTGGAGCTCAAATCACTGATTTAACTGGTCCTAAATTATCTGGAACAACTACTGGTGCAATTGGTGCTGGTGCTGGTGCTGACTTACCAACTTGGGCTAACTGGACTAAATAATCCATAGTTAAATTTATATAAAAAATAAAGAGCTGTCTGAAATATTTCAGACAGCTTTTTTCGTTAAAGCAAGTTACTATCAGAAATAATATTTCTAATAACTTCGAACACATAATGTTAAAAACATCCTAAATATTTAGGATGTTTTTTTTTGGCGTACTTTTTGTAATTTTTTTTGTATATTTACAATATCCAAATACACGCGATGGCAAAAAACTACTTTTATATTACTTTCTTATTGGCATTTTTCTTTACTGTGAGCGTCTC
>Ga0160461_1001277_pt1 | contig 10563 bp, 6 predicted proteins | sample HID1975I_E6MG_FD_108266 | JGI IMG/M metagenome (GOLD analysis project Ga0160461, IMG submission 108266) | Enriched soil microbial communities from UW Madison campus, WI, USA - HID1975I_E6 MG | ecosystem: Environmental > Terrestrial > Soil > Unclassified | place: USA: Madison, Wisconsin...
ATCGAGCGGATCGAGGTGCTGAAGGGGCCGCAGGGCACGCTTTACGGGCGCAACACCACCGCCGGCGCGATCAAGTTCGTTACGCGCAAGCCGAAGATCGGGGCGGGCTTCACCGGCAACGTCAATGTCGACTACGGCAATTTCGATTACTGGAACGTCGAGGGGGGCATCGGCGCGGACCTGGGCGAGAATGCCGCGATCCGCATCGGTTTCCAGTCGCAGGATCGCGACGGGCTCTATTACGACTACATCAACGACCGGCATACGGGCATCCTCGACACCAAGGCGGTTCGTGCGGAGCTTCTGTTCGAACCGGATGACGCGTTGTCGATCCTCGTCAGCGGTTCATACGGCAAGTCGAAGAGCAACGGCCCGTTCAAGCGCGTCGACAGCGTCGATCCCGCCTCGATCAGCTTCGGGCCGAATGGACCGACCTATAGCGGGCGCTGCGCCAATCCGGGCATTGGCACCGCGCCGGGCTGCACCAGCCTGCTGCCGTTCTTCGGCGTGCCGGACGAAGCCAACACCAATGCCTATGACGTGCAGTTCAGCCTGGATAACGATGTCGGCGTCAGCCGCGTCGAGGCCTATGGCGGCGCGCTGACCGTCAACTACGACTTCGGCGGGGCGATCCTGACCTCGGCGACATCCTATTACGAACTCAAGGCGCACAACCCGAACGACGTCGACACGGTGGATGCCAACCTGGTCACCATCAACGACGACATCAATCCCAAGCAGTTCTCGCAGGAGCTGCGGCTGACGTCGGACGGCGACACGCGGTTCAAATGGCTGCTCGGCGCGTTCTATTATCGCGAGAACATCCTGCAGGCGAAGCCGGTCAACATCGCGGCGATCGGCATCGGGCTTGGCAACCGCACCCGGCAGGTCACCGACGCGGCATCGCTGTTCGCGGAGGCGACCTACAGCCTGACCGACAAGATCGATCTGACCGCCGGCCTTCGCTACAGCCACGACAAGCGCGACGTGGACTTCACCTATTTCTTCTACTTCAACGATGGCGTGCGCGCGCTCTACAGCTATGACGACATCGTCAACGGGCCGGGCTTCGGCCCCGGATCCTTCCGGCTGCCGAGCGAGAAGAAGAGCTGGGACAATGTCAGCGGCCGCGCGATCCTGAGCTACAAGTTCACGCCCGACGTGATGGCCTATGCGAGCTTCAGCCGCGGCTTCAAGGGCGGCGAGTTCAACGTCGGGGCCAGCCAGCTTTCGACCGCGATCTTCGTCAATCCCGAAACCGTCAACGCCTATGAGATCGGCCTCAAGTCCGAATTCTTCGACCATCGGCTGCGGATCAACGCGGCGGCGTTCTATTACGACTATGACAACAAGCAGGAGACCTTCTTCGATACCGGCGTAGCGGTGCTTTCCAACGCATCGGCGCGGGTGAAGGGTTTCGAACTGGGCGTCACCGCGCAGCCGGTGCCGGGGCTGACGCTGAACGGCGGGCTGGCGCTGCTCGACGCCAAGTATCGCGACTTCCCCGATTGCCTGCCCGGCGGCATCAGCTGCGACGGCAACCGCCTGCCGCTGGCACCGAAGACATCGGCCAACCTGCTGGCGCGGTACGAGTTCGAGGTGGGCGGCCGCACCGTCGCGATCCAGGGCGACGCCAGCTACCAGTCTTCGGTGTTCTTCGACTATCAGAACGTCGCCTATATCGCGACCGACGGATACTGGCTGACCAACGCGCGGGTCTCCTATGAACTGACCGACAACCTGACGCTGGCGGTGTGGGGCCAGAACCTGGCCAACAAGCAGTATTACACCGATGGCTTCAACGTTTCGGACTTCGGCATCGGCGAACTGAACCCCGGCATCCCGCGCACCTATGGCGCGTCGATCCAGTTCAGCTTCTGACGTCGGAAACGGGGATCGGATGATGACGGGGACGGGTCTCGAAAGCGGCAACCGGCTGAAGCTGGGGACGTTCGGCACCAACCTGGCGAGCGGATGCACCGCGACGCTGATGCCCGACCGGCACCGGCTGGAATGGCCGAACCTCGTCGCGATCGCGAAGGCGGCGGACGATCTGGGGTTCGAGCTGCAGGTGCCGGTCGCGCGCTGGCGGCCGACGGGGGACCAGTCCGACTATAACGGTGCGAATTTCGAGACGCTGACCTGGGCGGCGGGGCTGGGGGCGGTGACGAGCCGTTCCGCGATCTTCGCGACCACGCATATCCCGCTGATCCATCCCGTCTTTGCCGCCAAGCAGATGACGACGATCGATCACATCACCAACGGCCGTTTCGGCCTGAACCTGGTGGTGGGCTGGAACGGGCGCGAGTTCGGGATGTTCGGGCGGCCGCCGCTGCAGGACAGCGAGCGATATGCCTTCGCGGCCGAATGGATCGAGCTGGTGCGCAGGCTGTGGTCCGAAGAGGACGAGTTCGATTTCGACGGGCAGTATTTCCAGGCGAAGGGCGCGTATCACCAGCCCAAGCCGGTGCGAAAGCCGTTCCCGCCGATCATGAACGCGGCGCATTCGCCGGCCGGCCTCGACTTCCTGGCGAAATATGCGGACCTCGGCTTCCTGATGTTCGACAATGAGGACACCGCCGAGGACTGGCGCAGGAAATGCGGCGGGATCACCGAGCGGGCGGCGAGGCATGAGCGTCGGGTCGGGCTATGGTCCTATGCCTGGGTGGTCTGTCGCGAGACCGAGCAGGAGGCCCGCGACTATGTGGAATACTGCATCGGGGAGCAGGGTGACCAGCTGGCGCTGGCGGGCGCGCCGGCGGCGATGCTGCCGCGCAATCCGCTGCGCCACCGCGACCTGCTGGGCGGATGGGGGGCGTTTCATCTGGTCGGCACGCCGCAGCAGATCGTCGACAAGCTCGCCGGCATGTCCGAGGCGGGGCTGGACGGGATCATATTGTCCTGGCCCAATTATCTGGACGGCATCGAGACCTGGGCGCGCGAGGTGGAACCGCTGCTGCGCAAGGCGGGTCTGCGGGTCTGAGCCCACGGGGATAGCGGCATAGCGGCAACATTTCGCAGCAATGCCGCTTGATTTCCAATAGCGATATTGACTCGCAATAGCCCGATGTCTAGCTCCCCGACGATCTGACCGGGGGGATGCTATCGTGAAGACTGTTCTGCTGGCCGCGTGCGGCCTGGGTGCACTGTGCTGGGCGGGGGCTGCTTCGGCGCAGGCGGTGGAACTGGCGAGTGCGGATAACGGGCCGGACGTGATCATCGTGACCGGCGAAAAGGCGAAGCGGTCGTTGCAGGACACCACCGCCAGCGTCGCGGTGACGACGCCCCGGCGGATCGAGGAGGAGAATCTCCTCTCGATCCAGGACGTGTTCCAGCGGACCGCCAACGTCACCGAAACCTATGGCGTGGCGGGCTTCACCATTCGCGGCATGGCCAATCGCGGCGTCAGCGGTGGGGGCGAGGGGGCGGCGCTGGCGACGATCTTCGTGGATGGCGCGGCGCTGCCCTCGGCCGTCGTCCAGGCGGCCCCGACCGACATGTTCGATGTCGCGCAGGTCGAAATCCTGCGCGGGCCGCAATCGACGCTGCAGGGCCTGAACGCGCTGGCGGGCGCGGTGATCGTCCAGACGACCGAACCGTCGATGGACTGGCAGCTGCGCGCGCGGGCGATGATCACCGATGCCGACGAGACCCAGTTCGCCGCCGCGATGGGCGGGCCGATCGTGCCCGACGAGCTGGCCTTCCGGGTATCGGTGGAAAAGCGCGATGCCGACGGCTTCACCTACAACCCGACCCGCCAGACCAACGAGAACCCGCTCGATTCGACCAATGTTCGCGGCAAGCTGCTGTGGACGCCGGGCGCGCTGCCGGGGTTCGAGGCGCGGCTGGGCTATACCCATTACGAGCGCTACGGCGGCTATTCGTTCAGCTATACCGACACGACGACGCCGGACTTCTTCGACCATCGCCGCAATTTCTCCGACGCGCCGAACGACAGCGATGCCAATACCGACATCGCGACGGCGGACTTGCGCTATGACTTCGGCGGTGGCTTCGCGCTGACCGCGCTGACCACCTATAACGACGTGCGCGAGTTCAACCGCTACGACAACGACCTGACGGCGGCGGACGAGGGCGTCTATCAACAGCGCAACCATTACGAGACGTTCTCACAGGAATTGCGGCTGAACTATGAGGGCGAGCGGCTGAGCGGGCTGATCGGCGTATTCTACTACGACCGCAAGAACAGCATCAACACGACCAGCCAGACCGGCGTGCCGACCCCGGTCGACACGATCGCGGGACTGCTGATGGGCAACGGCCTCGATGCGCAGACCGCGCAATATGTCGCGGGCCTCTATGGGCAGGCGCTGCCGGTGATCCCGGTCGACTTCGCGTCGCAGGGGCTGGGCCGGGTCAAGACCTATGCGATCTTCGGCGACGCGCGGTTCAAGCTGACCGAGCGGCTCTCGATCCTCGCCGGCTTCCGCTACGACCACGAGAAGAACAGCATCGCGGTGGCGCAGACGACTGCGTTCGCGGGCACCTATCCCGATCCCGCCAATTTCGGACCGGTCGGCTCGCCGCTTTACATGGCGGTGGCGGGCATCAACATCGGCGTCGATGGCATCGTGCGGCAGGCGAGCGGCGCTTCCGTTGCGATCGACCGCACGTTCAAGGCGTTCCTGCCCAAGGGCGGCATCGAGATGGCGTGGACCGACGACATCAAGACCGCCTTCACCGTCCAGCGCGGCTATCGATCGGGCGGGTCGAGCAGCAATCTCGCGCGTTCGGCGACCTTCGCCTATGATCCCGAATTCACCTGGAACTACGAGCTGTCGCTGCGTTCGGCCTGGCTGGACAAGACGCTGACGCTCAACGCCAACGCCTTCTACATCGACTGGAAGGACCAGCAGGTCACGGCCAATTTCGGGCTGAACGTGTATGACACCAACATCGTCAACGCCGGCAAATCGCATATCTATGGCTTCGAGGTGGAGACCGCGCACCGGATCAGCCCCGATTTCGACTGGTACGCGTCGGCTGGCTACACGCGCACTAAGTTCGACAGTTTCTCGACCACGATCGGCAGCGTGACCGACCTGTCGGGGCTCCAGTTCTCCCATGCGCCGCGCTGGACGCTGGCGGCGGGCGTCAACGCCCGGCTGGTCGACCGGCTGCACCTGAACCTCAACGCCAGCCATCGGACCTGGGTCTTCTCGGAAATCAGCAAGCCGCAATCCGAAACGCGGCTGAGCGGCCGGACGCTGGTCAACGCGCGGCTGTCCTATGAGCTCGACCACGTCACGCTGTCGGCCTTCGCCTCGAATCTCTTTGACGAGAAGTATTTCCAGTACACCGTCGAGGGGCTGGGCCGGGGCGTGCTCGGCAACCCGCGCGTGCTGGGGCTCTCGGTGGAGACGCGCTGGTAACGGGGGTGGTTCAGCCCAGCAGCGCGGGCCAGCGGTCGGCCCAGGGGCGGGCGGCCTCGAAGGCGGCGGCGGCGCGCAGGACGGTGGCGTCGGCGAGGTGGCGGCCGACGATCTGGAGACCGACCGGCAGGCCATCGCTGGTGAATCCGGCGGGCACCGAGGCGGCGGGCTGGCCGCTGAAGTTGAACGGATAGGTGAAGGGCGACGGGTTGGCCTCGTCGCCCGGCACCCCCTCCACCGTATCGGCCGACCAGCGGCCGAGCGCGAAGGCGGGGGTGGAGACGGTGGGGGTGAGCAGCAGATCGTAGTTGCGCATGAAGCGCCACAGCGTGTTGCACACCGCCTGCCGGCGCATCGCGGCGTCGGTGAAATCCTCCGCCGTCCATTGCTTTTCCAGCAGCCAGAGCAGCTGGGGCATCGCCACCTCGCCGCGTTCGGCCATCGCGCGCAGGCCGCGCAGATCGGTGTCGCGTGTGATCACGGCCAGGAACAGGTCGAAGATGTCGCCCAGATCGGGGCTGTCCTCGACCAGTTCGCAGCCGAGATCGTCGGCGAAGACCCGCGCGGCGGCGGCGGTGATGTCGCGGACCTCGCGATCGACCTTCGAATAGCCGAAATCCGGTGTGTAGGCGATGCGCAGCCGGCCGAGCGGGCGGGTCGGCTCGGCCAGCCAGTCGCAATCGCCGGCGGGAAGCGAATGGCGATCGCGATCGTCCGGCCCGGCGATCACCGACATCAGCAGCGCGCCATCCGCCACCGTGCGGGTGAGCGGGCCGATATGCTCGACGGTCTCCCAGCCGCTGACGCCGGGGAAGCGCGGATCGCGGCACCCCGGATAGAGCGGCACGCGGCCGAAGGAAGCCTTCATCCCGAACAGGCCGCAGAAGCTGGCCGGGCCACGGATCGATCCGCCGCCGTCGCTGCCCAGAGTGAGCGCGCCCATGCCCGCCGCGACCGCCGCCGCGCTGCCCGCGCTCGACCCGCCGGGGGTGCGGCTGGTATCCCAGGGATTGGCGGTCTCGGGGAAAAGCTCGTTCCAGCCGACGCCGGCATAGCCGAATTCGGGAACGTTGGTCTTGCCGATCAGGATCGCGCCGGCGGCCAGCACGCGTTCGACCGTGACGTCGTCCTCCTCGGGCACGAAATCGCGATAGCCGCGCGATCCGCTCGCGGTGGTGACGCCCCTGGTGCAGATCAGATCCTTGACCGAGATCGGCACGCCGTGGAGCGGGCCCAGCGGATCGCCGCGCATCACCGCCTGCTCCGCCGCGCGGGCCGCATCGCGCGCGGGTTCCTCGACCAGGGTGCAGAAGGCGTGGAGCACCGGTTCCAGCGCGTGGATGCGCGCGAACACCGCATCGACCAGCTCGACCGGCGAGATGGCGCGTTCGCGGATCAACCGGGCCTGCTCGACGGCGGAAAGTCGGCAGAGATCGGATCGGGACATCGGGGCTCCTGCGTGGAAATAAGACGTCAGGCTATTTTAATTGCCCTGTAATATGCAATGAAAAATCCACGGAACAAGCTCGCTTCCGTCAGGATCGGCTTTCGGTGCGACAATGGCAGCGGCTACCGCGCGCGCGATCCCGCCCTTGTGGTGGGGATGGCGAGATTATACACCCCGGTCCCGAGGCTATGGACGGGGATCGGCTTGGCTGCGCCATGCGGTCGCGCTGTCCATGGGGCGCAACGCATGGATATGCCGATGGCGATGAAGACTGCCCTGATCACCGGGGTGACGGGACAGGACGGAGCCTATCTGGCGCGCTTCCTGCTGGAAAAGGGTTATCGGGTCCACGGCCTGAAACGGCGGTCGTCGTCGTTCAACACCGGCCGGATCGAGGACATCTACGAGGATCCGCACCTCGCCGGGCAGCGGATGATGCTCCATCATGGCGACATGACGGACTCGACCAACCTGATCCGTCTGGTGCAGGAAACCCGGCCCGACGAGATCTACAACCTCGCCGCGCAGAGCCATGTCCATGTCAGTTTCGAGACCCCCGAATACACCGCCAACGCGGACGGCATCGGGGTGCTGCGCATACTGGAGGCGATACGGCTGCTGGGGCTGACCGAGACGCGATTCTACCAGGCGTCGACGTCCGAGCTGTACGGTGTGGTGCGCGAGACGCCGCAGAGCGAGACCACGCCCTTCTATCCGCGTTCGCCCTATGGCGTCGCCAAGCTGTTCGGATACTGGACGACGGTAAACTACCGCGAAGCCTATGGGATGCACGCATCCAACGGCATCCTGTTCAACCATGAGAGCCCCTTGCGCGGCGAAACCTTCGTCACCCGCAAGATCACCCGCGCGGCGGCGGCGATCAGCCTGGGCCGGCAGGAGAAGCTCTATCTGGGCAATCTCGACGCGCAGCGCGACTGGGGCGATGCGCGCGAATATGTGCGCGGCATGTGGCTGATGCTGCAGCAGGACCAGCCCGACGACTATGTGCTGGCGACCGGGGAGATGACGTCGGTGCGCAGCTTCGTCGAATGGGCCTTCGCCGATGCGGGGCTGACGATCGAATGGCGGGGCGAGGGCGTCGAGGAGAAGGGCGTCTGCGCCGCGACCGGGCGCATCCTGATCGAGATCGACCCCCGCTATTTCCGGCCGACCGAGGTGGACGTGCTGTGCGGGGACGCCAGCAAGGCGCGGGAGAAGCTGGGCTGGGTCCACCAGACCAGCGCGCGCGAACTGGCGCGCGAGATGGTGGCGGCGGACCTTGTCACCATGCGCGACGCGCCGATCGCCCGGGGAACCTGACCCGTGGCGGCGACGGTCTATGATCTTGCCGGCAAGCGCGTCTGGGTGGCGGGTCATCGCGGCATGGTGGGCGGCGCGATCGTCCGCCGGCTGGCGCGCGAGGATTGCGAGGTGCTGACCGTGGGGCGTGAGGCGCTGGACCTGCGCGATCAGGCGGGGGTGCGCCGCTGGATGGCGGATACGCGGCCCGACGCGGTATTCCTGGCGGCGGCGCGGGTGGGCGGGATCCTGGCCAATGACAGCTATCCGGCCGATTTCCTCGTCGAGAACCTGCAGATCGAGACCAATGTGATCGAGGGCGCCCATCGCACCGGCGTTGGCAAGCTGCTGTTCCTGGGATCGAGCTGCATCTACCCGCGTCTGGCCGAGCAGCCGATGCGCGAGGAGGCGCTGCTTTCCGGCCCGCTGGAGCCGACCAACGAATGGTATGCGGTGGCCAAGATTGCGGGCATCAAGCTGGCGCAGGCGTACCGGCGACAGCATGGGGCGGATTTCATCGCGGCGATGCCGACCAACCTCTACGGCCCCGGCGACAATTACGACCTGGCATCGAGCCATGTCGTGGCGGCGATGATCCGCAAGACGCATGAGGCGAAGCTGGCGGACGCGCCGTCGGTAACGATGTGGGGAACGGGCGCGCCGCGCCGCGAGTTCCTGCATGTCGACGACTGCGCGGATGCCTGCGTCCACCTGATGAAGGTCTATTCGGACGAGCTTCACCTGAACGTCGGGTCCGGGCAGGAATGCACCATCCTGGAGCTGCAGCGGCTGGTGAGCGAGGTCGTCGGCTATCGGGGTGCGATCACGCACGACCTGGACAAGCGCGACGGCGCGCCGCGCAAGCTGCTCGACACGACGAGGCTCGCGGCACTCGGCTGGCAGGCGTCGATCGATCTGCGCACCGGCATCGAGCGGAGCTACGCCGCCTTCCTGACATCCGGAGCTGCGCGATGAAGCTGGACGAAACGGCGCATATCATCGTGGTCGGCGATGCGATGCTCGATCGCTATCACGAAGGGCTGACCAGCCGCATCTCGCCCGAGGCGCCGGTGCCGGTGCTGCGCGTGACCGACAGCTACGACCGGCCCGGCGGCTGCGCCAACGTCGCGCTCAACATCGCGACCCTGGGGCCGAAGGTGACGCTGCTGACCTTCGTCGGCGACGATGTCGACGGGCGGCTGTTGCAGCACGCGCTGGAGGAGGCGGGGGTCGCCTGCCAGTTCCAGCGATCGGCGACGGCGCGGACGATCGTCAAGATGCGCGCGGTCAGCATGCACCAGCAGATGCTGCGCATCGACCTGGAGGATGATTTCGCGGCCGAGGACAAGGCGGCGCTGACGGCGGAGTATCGCGCGCTGCTTGCCTCTGCCGCGCTGGTCGTGCTGTCGGATTACGCCAAGGGTGCGCTGTCGCAGGTCGGCGATCTGATCGGGGCGGCGCGGGCGATGGGCGTGCCGGTGATCGTCGATCCCAAGGGCAGCGATTTCGAGCGCTATCGCGGGGCGACGTTGCTCACCCCGAACGAGGGCGAATACTGGGCGGCGGCGGGCGAGCGGGCCGATCCGGCGCGGCTGGCGACGGGGGCGGCGGCGATGCGCGAGCGGCTCGATCTCGACGCGCTGCTGGTGACGCGCGGTGAGAAGGGGCTGATGCTGGTGAAGGACGCCGGCGATCCGTTGACCCTGCCGGCGGAGGCGCGCGACGTGTTCGACGTGACGGGGGCCGGCGACACGGTGGTCGCCACCTTGGCCAGCGCGCTCGCGTCGGGCTGGTCGATCGAGGATGCCACCGCGCTCGCCAACCGCGCCGCCGGCATCGTCGTCGGCCGCCACGGCACCGCTTCGGTGACGGCGGCCGAACTGGCGGGGGTGGAACTGGGCATCGGCAACGAGAGCGCCGTCCTGCGCGACGTGCAGGCGGCGCGCCGCCGGGGCGAGCGGATCGTGATGACCAACGGCTGCTTCGACATCCTCCACGCCGGCCATGTCAGCTATCTGCGGCAGGCGCGAGAACGGGGCGATCGGCTGCTGGTGGCGGTGAACAGCGACGCATCGGTCGCGCGGCTGAAGGGAACGGGACGACCGTTCAACACGCTGGCGCAGCGGATGGAGGTGCTCGGCGCGCTCAAGGCGGTCGACTGGGTGCTGCCCTTTGGCGATGTCGAGCCGGAGGCGGAGCGCGACCTGCCGCTGCGGCTGATCCGCGCGGTGCGCCCCGACGTGCTGGTCAAGGGCGCGGACTATACCGTCGCCACGATCGTCGGGGCGGAGGAGGTGCTGGCCTGGGGCGGTGCCGTCGAGACGATCCCGCTGGTCGAGGGGGTGTCGACCACGATCCTCGCCCAAAAGGCCGGCGCGCGGGTGGGGGAGGCGGTCGGATCATGATCATCGTTACGGGCGGGGC
>Ga0160461_1001279_pt1 | contig 10541 bp, 9 predicted proteins | sample HID1975I_E6MG_FD_108266 | JGI IMG/M metagenome (GOLD analysis project Ga0160461, IMG submission 108266) | Enriched soil microbial communities from UW Madison campus, WI, USA - HID1975I_E6 MG | ecosystem: Environmental > Terrestrial > Soil > Unclassified | place: USA: Madison, Wisconsin...
CCGCCAGCACCTTGTGCAGCTTGGGCATGACCGAATCGCTGTTCAGGTACTTGCCCAGGCGTTGTTCCATGCGGTCAGCGTTGTCAAGATACGACAGCGCCTGCTCCGCCTCTTGTTCGCCACCCCGGGAGTCAACTGACTCGACCGATGCAGCGGCGGCGGGCTGACCCTCTGCCGCCGGTGCCTGCTCTGCCGCGGCATCGCCACGACGGCGGCGGAAAGGCGTCCTTAGCTTGCGGCCACGCCCACGCGCGCCGGCCTCGCCTTCAGCCGCCGATTCGCGCACGGGGGAGGAATCCGGCTGCCCGTTGGAAACGGTGTCATCCGAACGGGGATTGTCGTCCTGCATTGCTGTATTCGTTGTCACTGGGACAGCTCCGAATTTCAAACTTGGGTAGGCCTGCCAGGGGCGGGCTCGTCATCATCAGGGGACGCCGAATCGTGGCCAGCGCCAGGCTGCGCCGGATCCACGTCGTCCGAGGCCGAGGAAGCGGCATCGGTTTCGGGCCGAACAGGATCATCAAGGCCGAAATCGGGCTCATGCCCAGCCGCGCCAGGCGCTGCGTGATCGGTCTCGTCAATCGGGTCGGTCGGTTCCGCGTGTTTTGCGTTCTCGACACTTTCCTTTGCAGCACCGGCCTCAGTGGGGTCGGCGGCCATATCGGAAATGTCGTTGCCGGCTCTGTCGTCGGGAAAACCGGACAGGTTCGGCGTATTGGACAAGCCTTCGGCTTGCTCCCGGACGGTGGGTTCGTCGTCGGGATTCGCGCCTTCTTCTGTGCGCGAAACGACGGATTCTACGCTATCGACCGGGTCTATGGGTGCATCCTGTGCCGAAACTGACAATTCCGCAACTGGGATATCGTCATTTTCCGGCACTTGGTCCGCATTTTCGACGGCAAATTCACCCTGAGCCCCCTCGTCGCCATCGACGCCGAGCCCAGCCGAATCGCTCACCTCTTCGGAGGCAACCTCCGCGCCCGCCGACGCATCCGCGGGCGTGGCGCCCTCGCCCGTCAATTGCTGCACCTCACCCAGATCCAAGCCCGCCAGCGCGGCGGCGGCATGGGCGGATTCCAGGGGCGGCAACTCATCCAACGCTCGCAGGCCGAGATCGTCCAGGAAATGGCGCGTGGTCCCGAACAGAGCCGGACGGCCCGGCGCATCGCGGTGCCCGATTACCTCGATCCACCCTCTATCTTCCAGGGCTTTCACGATTTGCGACGACACGGTCACGCCGCGTATGTCTTCGATATCGCCCCGGGTTACGGGTTGGCGCCAAGCCACAATGGCCAGCGTCTCCATGACGGCTCGCGAATACTTGGGCGGCTTTTCAGGACTGAGCCGCTCAAGATAGCGCTGCATATGCGGACGACTTTGAAATCGCCACCCGCTCGCCAGTTGCACAAGCTCCAGGCCACCATCGGCCCAGTTGGCTTGCAGCGTCTCCAACAGCCCGCGCAGCTTGCTGTTGTCAAACTGCTCATCGTCCCCGAATAGCTTGCGCATATCGGACAGTTGCATCGGCTGCACCGCGCATAACAACGCGGTTTCCAGCACGAGTATTGCCTCGCTATCGTTCATCGACATTCAAATTCAAAAGGGCTAACTTGCACCAGGTGGAAAATAAGGTTAATATTCTTTTCTCAGACGCGGGGTGGAGCAGTCTGGCAGCTCGTCGGGCTCATAACCCGAAGGTCGTAGGTTCAAATCCTGCCCCCGCAACCAAATTGATCAAGGCCTGGCGAATGCGCCGGGCCTTTTTCATTTGCGCTGCAATTTGTGCTGCAATTCTGGCGCGGGCGAAAGCGGACGCAATCAAACCCACATCAACGCCGGCCTGCCGGACCACCCTGCATGGGGACCCGCGATAGACGACATTGATGAGCGTAGTGTTCACAAGGTTCCTGGGTTGATCGCCAAGCGTGACAAGCACGCACCGAAGCAGGCGCGTCGGTCAAGATAGGGCAATGTGCCTGCCGCTTCGTATCGCGGCAAACGCCTCAAGCAAATTCTGGAAAAGCTGGCATCAATGGCCAACAAGCCTGCGGGACACGCCGGAATCCGGCGCCATCGTCCTGCGGCAATCAGTATCAAGGACCCGGATCATCAGGCTTTGGGCCGGGCATTGCGGCTAACCGCCCCCGCCTTCCCCCACGCTAAGACCCGCCTTGCCATGCTGCGGCCAGATCTCGGCCAGACTTACGATTCTTGGATATTTTCGAAGACTACATGCTGGCGGACATAGGCTTGAACCAAACCGTCCACACATTTCCGAAATTATACCGCCATAACCCAAGCCCTCAAGAGCGGGAACCCGCACAGCGGTGCACCACATTTAGGCAACGGGCTTGTCCCAGGGTGCCGAACCCAGTCGTTCGACCAGGAAGTCGAGCATGGAACGCAATATCAGCGGCATCTGCCGACGGGATGCGTAAACGCCATAAATACCGAGTTCCTGCGGTTTACATTGCGGCAGAATCGCCTTCAAACTACCCGCTGCAATATATTCGGTTGCGCAATAAGTGGGCAACATTGCAATACCCGCCCCTTCCAACGCGGCGCTCAACAGCACGGACGCCTCATTGGCGCTGATATTGCCACTCACCGGCACATCCACGGGCTGGCCTTCGCGCTCGAAACGCCACAGGCTTTTGCCAAAATAAGAGTGGGTCAGGCAGTTTCGCAAAGACAGGTCTTCGATCCGCGCCGGCAGCCCTTCGCGAGACAGATATTCGGGCGATGCACACACCACCGACCGGCACACCGCCAGCTTGCGGGCAATCAGGTTAGGATCCAGGTCGTTTGTGATGCGCACCGCCAAATCCACGCGCTCTTCGACCAAGTTGACGGCTCGCTCGACCAACATCAGATCGACCGACGTGTCGGGGTGCAGTTTGACGTAGTCAGCCACCACTCTCGCAAGGTGGCGTGAACCAAAAGACATGCTGGTGGTGACGCGCAACAATCCGCGCGGAGTGTCTTCGGGGGTGGATACCGCGCTGCGCAGATCGCCCACCATATCCAGCATTTGCCGGCAGCGCGGCAGCGTCTCCGCCCCTGCGGGCGTAAGGCTCAAACGGCGCGTCGTGCGATGCAGCAAGCGCACCCCGACCCACTGCTCCATTTCCGCCAGATAGCGCGACACCATTGCGCGCGACATATCCAAATGAATTGCCGCTGCCGACAAACTCCCCCGGTCAGCAACCTCCACGAACACCTGCATCGCCTTCAAACGATCCATGATTGTCTCGGTTCTTGCATCAGACCGTACCGGTTATACCGTATTTCTGTGCAACATCCGCGCCCAAATGGCGACATTTTGAGCACCGGGGCGCGCAGCGGGATCAGGCTCGGCTCAACCCGGCAACTGCCCCAGCGCGGCACTCATCGCCCCGCGAACCTCATCAATATCCAGGCCACGCACGATATAGACCAGGCTTGAGGCTCGGTCATCGCTTGGCCATTGCGCCAGCATCCGCAAGGGATACAGCTCGCCATGCACGCCGTGCACCTCACAAGGCAGCGTTTCCCCTTCGAAACAGACCAAGCCCTTCATTCGCAGAATGGACTGGCCAAAGCGCTCCTGTATCAGAGAAACGCCCGCAAGGAACGCAGCGCGCCCCACCGGGACTGAGAGAACCATTGAAAAACTACTCACGTCCGCATGCCGACCGGAAGCCGGTCGCGAAAAAGCCTGTAACCAGTTCGACAGCGCGACACCATCGCGCCTCATGCGCGTGTCCGGCCCCTCGCGCAGGACGCCGGCCAAGGGCGAATCCTGACGCTGCACGCAGCGTTGCGCACCCGGGTTGATCGCGACGACCGCCTGCTCAACCCGCCGCAATTGCGCCGCGTCCGCCAGGTCCGATTTGCTCAAGACAACGGTATCAGCCAGGGCCAATTGCCGCGCCGCCTCGGGCTGGCTCGCCAATTGCATTTCGCCGTGGCGCACATCCACCAGCACGATCGCGCCGCGATACACATAGCGCTCGGAGAGGAACCGATCGTGCTTGAGCATGAAGAGCGTCGACGCAGGATCCGCCAGCCCGCTGGTTTCAATGATCACGTGGCGAAACGGCTTGATTCGCCGGCTGACCGCCAGCATGAAAAGCTCGCGCAGGGTGTCGACTACCGCACCACTGACCACGCAGCACAGACAGCCGCCCTCGATGAGCACGACATTGGCGGGCGCCAACCTGACCAGATGATGATCCACACCAACGTCGCCATACTCATTGACGACAACGACGGCATCCGAATAGGCGGGCTCGTGAAGCAAGCGGTTGAGCAGCGAGGTCTTGCCGCTGCCCAGAAAACCGGAGAGCACTGTCACGCCGATGCGCCTGTCCTCCTGCCCGCCCTCTATCTGCCCACCCTCTTTCAGCCTGTCGTCTTGCATCACTCGCCCCGAAAGAACCAAAAAAGAAAAGAAAAACAAAAAGGGCCACCCGCTTTCGCGAGTGGCCCTTCTGTTCGGCTTGGGTCTGTGAGCTTTAGCATCTTTCTCGGCTGCAGCTTATTGACCCTGAATTTTTTTGGCTCCCCGAGCTGGGCTCGAACCAGCGACCTGCGGATTAACAGTCCGTCGCTCTACCGACTGAGCTATCGGGGATCTGCCAAGAACGCAATTATGACCTAAATTTTTAGCGCATGCAAACTGCGAATTTTTTGCTGATTTTTAGGTCGATCGTTTCCCATCACCAAAAAACTCTGATATGATTTCGGTCTTTCCAGATCAGGCCCCATAAACAGGGCGAAAAACTGGGAAGAACAAAGATGTTTTGCTTAAGCTTTAGCGCCGGTGAAATCCTGATTTCAGCACGCCAAAATTGAAGCAAATGGTCTTGCCGGCATAGCTCAGTTGGTAGAGCAGCGCATTCGTAATGCGAAGGTCGTAGATTCGTCTCCTATTGCCGGCACCAAATTCTAAAAGCAGCCCTCTCGGGCTGCTTTTTTCATTTCCGCGCCAGAACATTCCTTGCCCCCCCTGGTCAGCTTGGGAACTCCACCCCACCGCCGCGCATCCAACTTGCTGGATTCCATTCAGCCAAGCGAAGACCACCATGCGCATCCTCCTCGTTGAAGACGACCTCATGATCGGTGAAAGCGTGCTGGATTGCCTGCGCGCGGAACACTATGCCGTTGATTGGGTCAGGGACGGCAACGCCGCCGAACTGGCGTTGCGCACCGACACGTATGACCTGATCCTGCTGGACCTGGGCCTGCCCAAGCGCGACGGCCTGGCCTTGCTGCGCGACCTGCGCACTCGCAAGGACCGCACGCCGGTGCTGATCGCCACGGCGCGTGATGCCGTCAGCGACCGTATCGCAGGGCTGGATGCCGGCGCGGATGACTACATCGTCAAGCCCTACGATGTGGACGAATTGCTGGCGCGCATGCGTGCCCTGATCCGCCGCAGCGCCGGCCGCGCCGAGCCCGTGTTCGAACATGACGGCATTACCATCGACCCGCAGGCGCACGCCGCGATGGTGGATGGCACGCCCGTGGCGCTGACGGCCCGCGAGTGGGCCGTGCTGGAACCCCTGATCTCACGCCCGGGCATGATCTTTTCGCGCGCGCAACTGGAAGAAAAACTCTATAGCTGGAAGGACAGCGTCAGCAGCAACGCGGTTGAGGTTTATATTCATGGCCTGCGCAAAAAACTCGGTCCGGACTTGATTCAGAACGTCAGAGGCGTCGGCTATGTCATTCCCAAAGCATGAGCATCAGGCTTAGCGGTTCACTACGCGCCCGCCTGCTTTTTTTTCTACTGGCCGCCATCGTGGTCGGCGCGCTGGCGCAGGGCGCGATCGCCTATCGCAGCACGCTGGCCCAGGCCGACGATATCTTTGATTCGCTGCTGCAACGCACCGCGCTGTCGCTGGGTACGGGCGACGGCCTGCTCAGCACCGGCCCCACACAGAGCCGGGGCGCCGCAACACCCATGGCCGATGACCTGATCATTCAGATCTGGACGCCGGACGGCTTGCGCGTCTTCAATTCCCGTTCACGCCGCCCCCTGCCCGACCAGATCGTGCTGGGCTTTTCCGATGCGCGAATGGAAGGCACCACGTATCGCGTGTATGCGCTGGCCACCCCCTTCCAGGTGATTCAGGTGGCGCAAGACATGGCCGTGCGCAGACACATGGCGCGTGAGCTCGCGTTGCGCACCATCGCCCCCATCGCGGCGGCGGCGCCGTTGCTGATGCTTATTGTCTGGTGCGTGGTCAGTTGGTCCCTGCGGCCGGTCAAGCGTGCGCGTGCGCAGGTGGCGGCGCGCCAACCCGAAGACCTGTCGCCCGTCAACGTGCAAGGGCTGCCCGACGAGATCCGCCCCCTGATCCTGGAGTTGAACCTGCTGCTGGAGCGAATGCGCGGCGCCTTCGCGCAGCAGAAACAGTTTGTGGGCGACGCGGCGCACGAACTGCGCTCGCCGCTGGCCGCGCTGCGGCTGCAGTTGCAGGCCTTGCAACGCGCGGGCGACCCGGAAGCTCGCCTCGTGGCGGAACAGCGGCTGGCGTCGGGCATCGACCGCGCCACCCGGCTGGTCGAGCAATTGCTATCCATGGCCCGCCACGAGAGCGCGGCTGAACAGACGCCGGCCGGCCCCGTGGACCTGGCCGATGTGCTGCGCCAGGCCCTGTCCGAAACCTTGGCGCAGGCCAATGCCAAGTCCATCGCCGTCGACCTGGAAGGTGCGCTTGACGTTCGCGTGCAAGGTCACCGTGACGCCCTGGTCTTGCTGGCCCGCAACTTATTGGACAACGCCATCAAGCACTCGCCCACTGGCGGACGCATCCGGCTGCGCCTGGAAACGTCGCCGGACAAAGTGGCTTTCATCATTGATGACGAAGGCCCCGGCATCCCGCCCGCCGAACGCGAGCGTGTGTTTGACCGCTTCTATCGCGCCGAGGGCAACACGCAGCACGGCAGCGGACTGGGGTTGTCGATTGCGCGCGCCGTTGCCGACCAGCATGGCGCCGAGATTTTCCTTGACGATGCGCCCGGCGGCCAAGGGCTGCGCGCCCGCGTGGAATTTCCGCTTTCGCATTGAGAACGACGAAATAGCGATGGGACGTCGCGATTTAAGATTCCCCTAAGTGTCAGGCCCGAAGATAGCGCCATGTCCTCAAACATGAACGCAGGAGCCGACATGAAGACCTCGCAACTGAAACCCTCGCGCCTGATGCTGGCGCTGCTGGCCGCTGGCGCCATTGGCGGCGCTGGCGCAACCGCCGTGATGGGCGGCGTGTCAATGGCGGCCAACGCGCCGACCGCGATCGCTGCCCCGCAATCCATCAATACTTCCAGCCCGCCCAACTTCGCGCAGATTACCCGCGATTTTGGACCGGCCGTCGTCAACATCAGCGTCAGCGGCACCCGCAAGGTGTCGGCCAATGATGATGACCCCTTCGCCCAGTTCTTCGGCCAGATTCCTGGCGCGCGCGGCGGCATGCCGTCGCGTGAAGTGCCGATGCGTGGCGAAGGTTCGGGCTTCATCATCAGCAATGACGGCATCATCCTGACCAACGCGCACGTCGTGCAGGACGCCAAGGAAGTCACCGTCAAGCTGACCGACCGCCGCGAATACAAGGCGAAGGTGCTGGGCGCCGACCCCCAGACGGACGTGGCCGTGCTGAAGATCGACGCCAAGAACCTGCCGGTGGTCAAGGTGGGCGACGTCAACCAATTGCAGGTGGGTGAATGGGTGCTGGCCATCGGCTCGCCTTATGGCCTGGAGAACACCGCCACCGCGGGCATCGTCAGCGCCAAGGGCCGTTCGCTGCCGGACGACACTTCCGTGCCCTTCATCCAGACGGACGTGGCGGTCAACCCGGGCAACTCGGGTGGCCCGCTGTTCAATGACCGAGGCGAAGTCGTGGGCATCAATTCGCAGATCTACAGCCGCACCGGCGGCTTCCAGGGTCTGTCGTTCTCGATCCCCATCGACGTGGCCTACAAGATCAAGGACCAGATCCTGGAGCACGGCAAGGTGCAGCATGCGCGCCTGGGCGTGACCGTGCAGGAAGTGAATCAGGACCTGGCCAATTCGTTCAAGCTGGATTCGCCGTCCGGCGCGCTGGTGTCCAGCGTGGAGAAAGACAGCGCCGCGGCCAAGGCGGGCTTGCAGCCCGGCGACGTGGTCAGGCAGATCAACGGCAAGACCATTGTGTCTTCCGGCGACCTGGCATCGATGATCACGCTGGCGTCGCCCGGCGAAAAGATCAAGCTGGACATCTGGCGCGCCGGGACCCCGAAGGAAGTCGTCGCCACGCTGGGCGGCATTCCCAAGGACAAGACACAAGCGTCGGCCGGGGACCAGGAAGTGCAACGCGGCCAACTGGGCTTGGCGCTGCGCCCCCTGAGCCCGCAGGAACAGCAGGCGTCAGGCACCGAAGGATTGCTGATCGAGCGCTCCGCGGGGCCGGCCGCCAAGGCGGGCATTGAACCGGGTGATGTGCTGCTGTCGCTCAATGGCGTGCCGGTGCACAACATCGGGCAAGTGAAGGAAGCGCTGTCCAAGGCGGGCAAGACCGTTGCCCTGCTGGTACAGCGCGGCGAAGACAAGATCTTCGTGCCGGTGCAGATCGGCTAAGCCCCCTGCCGGCTTCCCGGGTTTACTCCGCGTCGGGCTGCTTGCCCGGCGCGGCGTCCGCGAAAGCCGGCAGTTCGCGGCAAGCGGCGTCGATGCGCATCACGTTCGGCATGGCCGACAGATCGCAGTCAAAACGCTGTGCATTGGCCACCTGCGGCACCAGGCACAGGTCGGCGATGGTCGGCGTGTCGCCGTGGCAGAAGCGGCCCGTGGCGCTGGAACGCGCCAACTGCGCTTCCAGGGCTTCCAGGCCTTGTTCCACCCAGTGCTTGTACCAGGCGGTCTTCGCGGCTTCGTCCACGCCCAGCGTGTGCTTCAGGTACTTCAGCACCCGCAGGTTGTTCAACGGATGCGTGTCGCACGCAATGCCCAGCGCCAGATCGCGCACCCGCGCGCGGCCAATCGCATCGGACGGCAACAGCGGCGTCTGAGGATGCGTTTCTTCCAGATATTCGATGATGGCAAGCGATTGGCCGATAACGGCCTCGCCGTCGATCAGGGTCGGCACCAGCGCCGTCGGATTCAGCTTGCGGTAGCCGTCCGACAACTGTTGGCCGCCATCCTTCAGCAGATGCACGGGCAGGTATTCGTACGTCAGCCCTTTCAGGTTCAGGGCGATGCGCACGCGATACGCAGCCGAGCTGCGGAAATAGCTGTACAACTGCATGAAGTCTCCTTGATGTTTTTCCCGGCGCCGCGCACAAGCGGCGCCTGCCTATTCCAGCGATTCCGTCTGCGCGGCCTTGCGCGACAAGCCCTTGGGCAACGGAAAGGCCACATTCTCTTCCAGGCCGGGCATGGTGCGCACCGACACCGCGCCCAATTCCTTGACGCGGTCGATGACTTGCTGCACCAGGATCTCGGGCGCGGACGCGCCCGCCGTCACGCCGATGCGCTTGCGGTCCACCAGCCAGGCCGGGTCGATGGAATGCGCGCCGTCGATCAGGTAGGACGCCACGCCCTTGCGCTCGGCCACTTCGCGCAGGCGATTGGAGTTCGAGCTGTTCGGGCTGCCGACGACCAACACCAGGTCGCACTCGGGCGCCATCACCTTGACCGCGTCCTGGCGGTTCTGGGTGGCATAGCAGATGTCGCTTTTCTTGGGTTCGACAATGCTGGGAAAGCGCGCCTTCAGTGCCTGCGACACCGCCGCCGCGTCATCCACCGACAGGGTGGTCTGCGTGACGTAGGCCAGGTTTTCAGCGTCGTTTACCTCTAGACCCGCGACGTCTTCCACGGTTTCAACCAGGTACATGCCGCCTTGCGCCTGCCCCAGCGTGCCCTCGACTTCGGGATGGCCCTTGTGGCCGATCATGATGATCTCGCGGCCGGCGGCACGCATGCGAGCCACTTCGATATGAACCTTGGTCACCAGCGGGCAAGTGGCGTCAAACACCTGCAGCCCGCGCGATTCGGCTTCCGCCCGCACCGCCTTGGACACGCCGTGGGCCGAGAACACGACGATGGCGCCCGCGGGCGCGTCGTCCAGTTCGTCGATGAAGATCGCGCCCTTGGCGCGCAGGTCTTCCACCACATAGCGGTTGTGGACGATCTCATGGCGCACGTAGATCGGGGCGCCATGCAGTGCGATCGCGCGCTCGACGATGTCGATAGCGCGGTCCACGCCGGCACAGAAGCCGCGCGGCTGGGCCAGCACGACTTCGGCGTCGGAGGCGGTAACGGCCTTGCTCATCAGAGAACTCCCAGCAGCGCCACGTCCAGTTGCAAGCGGACGCCCGCAAGCGGATGGTTGAAGTCGAAAAGCGCCGACTCATCGTTGATTTCTTTCAGCACGCCCGAATAGCGCCCGCCGTTGGGCGCGGTGAATTCCACCAGATCACCCGGCTCGAACGTCGCATCGGCGCCCGCGTGCTCGGCAAGCATCGCGCGCGTGACCCGTTGGATCAGTTCAGGATTGCGATCGCCATAGGCGTCCGCCGGC
>Ga0160461_1001280_pt1 | contig 10533 bp, 10 predicted proteins | sample HID1975I_E6MG_FD_108266 | JGI IMG/M metagenome (GOLD analysis project Ga0160461, IMG submission 108266) | Enriched soil microbial communities from UW Madison campus, WI, USA - HID1975I_E6 MG | ecosystem: Environmental > Terrestrial > Soil > Unclassified | place: USA: Madison, Wisconsin...
ACTTTCAGCCCTGCCCCTAATTATTGAAGCCATTTACGCGGCGTTCTTTCAACCCGCTTTCGCGATTGCCGCCGGTTGGTTTGCGCCCCGAAATCCGTCTGAATGCCTGCGTAAGCGCCATCATTCCCGAGACCATTCAACCGCGGCTAATAACATTGTTATTTAGAAAAATCGCCGATATGATCAACGCTCATTCTGTCGACTTTCAGCCGCCCAAATGTCCGCCGCCCCCACCGCACGAACCGAAAGAAATGAACGGCTGAACGCGCTGCGACGCCAGTTGATTCTGGGCGCCGCGCAGCGCGTTTTTGAACGCGACGGGCTCGAGAAAACAACGATCCGGGCAATTGCCAAGGAAGCCGGCTGCACCACCGGCGCCATTTATCCCTGGTTCGCGGGCAAGGAAACCCTTTACGGCGAACTGCTGGACGAATCACTCGGGCGCCTGCATACGCATCTGGACGAGGCGGCAAGCAGCGGGCCCGCATCCGGCGCCGCCCGCAAGGCGATCCACGCTTTCTTCGGCTATTACGCCCAGCACCGGACCGATTTTTCCCTGGGCATGTATTTGTTCCAGGGGCTGGGCCCCAGGGGCCTGGGCCGGGAAATGGACGAAAAGCTGAACGCTCGCCTGCGGCAGTGCGTGGACCTGCTGGGCGGCGCGCTGGCGCGCACCAAGGGCTGGGACGCGGACACCGTGGCGGTCGAGCAGATGAACCTGTTCACCTATCTGATGGGCTTATTGCTGTTGCTGCACACCCATCGTCTGAAATCCCTGGGTCAGCAGGCCGACACCCTGCTGGACCATTATTGCCTCGCCCTGGAGCAACGATGACCGCAACCGCACTGGCCGCCGACACCGACGCGCCCCTGATCAGCCTGGCCGATTTCCACATTCTGCTGGCCGACCAGCACCCCTTCTCTCTCTTGCTAGGCATCGACGTGCTGCACATCGGCCGTGGCACCGCCCGCGCGGTGCTGCCCGCCCGCGACGCGCACCAACGCCTGGGCGGCATCGTGGCCGGCCCGATGTTGATGGGCCTGGCGGACCTGGCCATGTATGCCGCCGTGGTCGGCGCCACGGGCCAAAGCCACGCCGTCACGGCCAGCCTGACCATCAATTTCCTGCGGAAAAGCCCCGCGGGGGCCATCTATGCGGACGCCCGGCTGCTGAAGGTGGGCAGGCTGTCGGCAGGCGAAGTCATCTTGACCGGCGACGGCTCGGACGAGCCGCTTGCCCATATCGTGAGCACGTGGTCCGTGCCCAAGCCATGAGCCCGCGCGTCAGCATCGTGGGCATGGGTGACACCGGCACCCTGGCCGCCCGGCGCTTGCTGGAAGCCGAACCGGACATCGCGTTGACCCTGTATGACATCGACCCGGAGCGCTGCGAGCAGTTTCGCGGGTCGGCCACGCTGGCGACGTCCGCGCGAGAAGCCCTGATGGAATCGGACACCATCGTGCTGGCCTTGCCACGGGAACGCGAAATTGATCGCACGCTGGAACGCTTCAGCGACGGCGAGGTGACGGCGCCAATCCAGGGCAAGCTGATCGTGGACCTGACGCCACCACCACCGGAACGCGCCCAGCGGCTGGATCGTGCAATTGCCGGGGCTGGCGGACGCTACACGAGCCTTCCCGCCCCGACCGCCACCGAGGCGGCAAGCAGCATGCCGCAACGGCTGTTAAAGCTGTTGCTCTGCCCGGCGTGAACCGCAATAGCGTTCGGCCACGGCCGCGCAGACCGCCAGCCATGCCAGGGTGACAGCAAACCCAGCCGTCACGTCGCTGGCGAAATGCACCTGCAGCAGGATGCGGCTAAGGCCGATCGCCATGATCAGCGCTGCCGCAACCGCCACGCAGGGCCAGCGCCACGAGGCGGGCGCCAAACGCCACACCAGATAGCAGGCCGTGCCGTACACAGCCATTGCCGCCGAGGCGTGGCCGCTGGGAAAGCTCCACCCCGAGGCGGCGACAAATCCGTGGTCATGTTCGGGGCGGACGCGCTCGAACGTGTGCTTGAGCACCCAGTTAAGCGCCCCACCCAGGCCCGTGGTGATGGCGCAGAACGCGGCAAGCCGCCACCAACCCGTCCAGAGCAGATAGAGCGTCATCGCCACGGCCAGCACCGTCAGGAAGTTGCGATCCCCCAGATAGGTGAACCAGGACAGCAGCCACAGCAGCGACGCATCCATCGTCATGCTCAGCGCGTCGGCCAGGGCGCCGTCGAAAGTCACCACGCGCCCTTGGCTATGCACCGCGGCGGCCAGCACCAGAAAGGTCAGCAGCGCGGCGGACACCCCTGCCCCGAACATCACGCGGCGCGTCACGGCGGACCCGCCGGCAAACGCACGGACGGCAAACAGCGCCGCCGCCCCGGTCAAAACCGGCAACGCAATAAACAATTCCATGGCGTGGGATGCCACCCACGCCGCATACGCCTCGGTCATGTAAGGGTCACCAATGTCTTGTCGACGGGAGCAAAAACGTGCGTGGCTTCCGCGTAATCCCAGCGTTCGACATGGCAAAGCTGCTGGCCGCCCTCGCCTTCGTGTGTGATCACGTTGACCGAATTGGGCACGCTGCCGCGAACCCGACGCGAGCACGCGGTGCCCGCTTGCACGATCCAGCCCGCCGGACCGTTCGCCGACGACAGCGGCAGCACGTAGGGCAAATGAATGTGCCCGCCCAAGACCAGGTCGATGCCCGCCTGCGCCCACGCCGCCAGCGCGCGTTCACGCCCATTCAGCAAGTTGGACAGATCAGATTCCACCTTGGCGCGAACGGGGTGATGCGCGACCACGACGCGCAATTGGCCCGGCCGGGCCTGGCGCAGGCGTTGCGCGACCCGGGCGATCTGCGCGTCCGAGATCTCGCCGTCTTTATGCCTGCGCGGCCGCGTGGTGTTTATGCCAACCGCCAGCAGCCCGGGGGTTTCGAACACGGGTTCCAGCACCGTACCCAGCGCGCGCCGGTAGTTGCCGTATGGGTTGAGCGCGCGGGCAAATACGTTGTACAGCGGGATGTCATGGTTGCCCGGCACGGCCAGCACGGGCAGCGACAGGCGCTCGATGAACCGACGTGCCGCGGCGAACTGCGCCCGCCGCGCGCGCTGCGTGATGTCACCGCTTAGCACCACCAGATCGGGCTTCAGCGAGCGCGCCAGATCCAGCGCTGCCTCCACCACGGGTTTGCGTTCCGTACCGAAATGCGTGTCGGAAAATTGCAGGATCCGCGTCATGAGCGGTCCAGGTATTGCGAGTCCGCGGGCACCACCAGCGGTAGCTTTTCGTCAGCCACCTTGAATTCAAGCGGCGTGCTCATCCAGGAAATCTCGCCGTCCATCGCCACCTTGACGCGGTTGCGCCCGCGTATCCGCACCCGCATGCGGTCAAAGCCGAAGCTGATGACGTGTTCGGCTTCGCCCAGGCGGCTGAACAGGCCGCGCACCAGCAGCCCGTACAGCGCAAGCGTGCCGACCGGCTTGACCGTCATGGCAACGAGGCGGTCGCGTTCCAGTTCACTCGACTCGATGCCGACGTGTTCCAGTTGCAGTTTGTTGTTGCCCACCACCAGCGTCGGCGTGCGCAGGTCGCGGACGCCGCCCTCTTCTTCCAGTTGCAGCCGCAGTTGGCGCGGCGCGCGCAGCAAGGTGACCAGCCCCGACCACAGCGCCACCATCCGGCTGCGGCCGAAGCGCTGCTTGTAGGCCTCGCGGTCTTCCAGCAAGGTGGGATAAAGGCCCAGGCTGGCGTTGACCAGGAACAGCCGACCGTTCAACTGGCCCACCCGCACGGGTTCAATGTGCCCCTGAAGAAAGCCGCGCAGCGCGACATCCGTGTCTTGCGAAATGCCGTAGGTGCGCCCGAAATAATTGAACGTGCCCTGCGGCAGGATGCCGAATGGCACGCCCTTGCCGAGCACGGTGGCGGCGACCGCGTTAAGCGTGCCGTCGCCGCCCGCCGCGATGACGACGCCCTGCTCGTCCTGGGCGCGCTTGACGGCGTCCTGCGCCGTTTCGGTCAAGTGTTTGGGGTCGTCCACCGCCATCAGCGTGTAGCGTCGACCGGCCTCGTCGAGGATGCCGCGGATGGTGTCTTGCAGGACCTGAGCGTCGCCGCGCCCCGATCCTGTGTTGAGGACGATGAATAGCGGCTCTTGTCCCGTCAGGGAGCGCGCTCCGGTGCCTGGGCGCTGATCGGATAAGGTCATGGGAGAAAGATAGCCCATGCCGGCAAAACGCCGCAAGGCGCTAGCGCACTACGGGCCGACAGCCCGGAGCGGCCGGAAACCGTGGGCGCCATTACCCATGGCGCCCGGCGTCCCGACCCTCAGCGTCCGATAGCGTAGGCCTGCATCAGGCGCGGTGTGGCCGCTGCGTGCAAGAGGCCGTCTTCATCCCGCGAGGCAGCCGTCAAGCGGCCGACCGACCATTCCGGCACCTCTTCGATCTGGTGCCCGCGCTGGCGCAGGCCGTCGATCACGTCGGCGCCAAAGCTGGCTTCCACCGCCAGGTGGCCCGGCTTGCGGTCGCGCGGGTAGAACGACGTGGGGAAATGCATGGTGTGCGACATCGGCAGGTCTATCGCTTCCTGCAGGTTGAGGCCATGGTGCACGTGGCGCAGGAAGAACAGCAACTGCCATTGTTCCTGCTGATCGCCGCCCGGCGTGCCGAAGGCCAGATACGGCTTGCCATCGCGCAGCGCCAAGGACGGCGTCAGCGTGGTGCGCGGACGCTTGCCCGGCGCCAGCGTACCGGGCAGGCCCTCTTCCAGCCAGAACATCTGGGCGCGTGTATTCAGCCCAAAGCCCAGTTCGGGAATCACGGGCGACGATTGGAACCAGCCGCCCGAGGGCGTGGCCGAAATCATGTTGCCCCAGCGGTCGATAACGTCCACGTGCGTGGTGTCGCCACGCTTGGCGGAAGCGCGCATGTCAGACGCACGCATATCGGCCAGCGTCGGCTCATTGGTGGCGCTGCCGGGCGCGGACACTGGCGACAGGCGTTGCAGCGTGTCCATCACGCGCGCCACCTGCGCTTCGAAGCCAGGCACCGTGCCGGGCAGCAGGTCGTGTGATGCGGTTTCGCCGATCAGCGCGCGGCGCTCGGCGTTATAGGCGTCCGACAGCAGGTGCGCCAGCGGCACGTCGATGAAAGCCGGGTCGCCGTAATAGGCTTCGCGGTCGGCGAACGCCAGCTTCATGGCCTCGGTGACGCGGTGAATGAACTCAACGCTGTTCGGCCCCACGCCCGCCAGATCCATGTCTTTCAACAGCGCCAGCGTTTGCAGGAACACCGGGCCTTGGCTCCAGGCGCCCGCCTTGGCCACGGTGTAGCCGTGGTAATCGTAGGTCAGCGGGGTGTCGTAGCTGGCCGACCAGCCGGCCAGGTCATCGGCCGTGATGACGCCACGGTGCGTCGTGCCGCTTTCGTCCATCACGTCGGTATTGCGTGCGAACCGGTCGATCTCTTCGGCAATGAAGCCACGATAGAAGGCATCGCGGGCGGCCTCGATCTGGCGTTCGCGGTCCGCGCCCACGCTTTCGGCTTCTTTCAGCACGCGCGTCCACGTGCGCGCCAGCGCCGGGTTGCGGAACAGTTTGCGCGCTTCGGGCACCTTGCCGCCCGGCACATAGACCTGGGCGGTACTGGGCCAATGGGTTTCAAAGAAATCCTTCAGGCCCGCAATGGTGTTCGAGATGCGCGGCATCAGCGCGTGGCCGTGCTCGGCGTAATAGATGGCGGGTTCCAGCACATCGCGCACGCGCATCGTGCCGTGGTCGCGCAGCAGCAGCATCCAGGCATCAAAGGCGCCCGGAATCACTGTGGCCAGCAGGCCATTGCCCGGAATCAGCTTCAGCCCTTCGGCGCGGTAGCGTTCCAGCGTGGCGGCGGCGGGCGTGGTGCCTTGGCCGCACAGCACTTCCAGCTTGCCGGTGCGCGCCGAATAAAAAACCGCCGGCACTTCGCCGGCCGGGCCGACCAGGTGAGGTTCCACCACTTGCAGCACAAAGGCCGACGCCGCGCAGGCGTCGAACGCATTGCCGCCGCGTTCCAGCAGCGACATGCCGGCCGCGCTGGCCAGCCAATGGGTAGAGGTCACCACACCGAAGGTGCCTAGGATTTCCGGGCGAGTCGTGAACATGATGCTTCCTGTAGTGGCGGCGCGCGCCGCCCGCAACGATAAAAAACGGGATCCGAAACCGGATCCCGTCGTTGGCCGCCGAGCTTACTTCTTGGCGACGGTCACGCCCTTCAGGCGGATCAGGCCGTCAGGGTAAGGCACGAAGCCCTCTATCTTCTTCTGCACGCCGAACGTCCACGGCAGGTAGAACAGGTAGACGATGGGGCGCTGGTCCTGCATGCTGGCCAGCACCTGGTCGTACATGGCGCGGCGCTTGGCCGTGTCGGCTTCGGCGCGCGCGTCGTTCAGCAGCTTGTCCACGCCGGCATCGCAGAACTTGCCGTCATTCAGATTGCCCTTGCAACTCAGGTACTGGTGGATATTGCCGCTGGGATCAACCCGGCCCGACCAGCCGCTTTGGCCCACCTGGAAATCGCCGCGCGCAAGCGAGGATTGCAGCGACGCGAATTCCACCGGGCGCAGGGTGATGTCAAAGCCGGCCTCGGAGCCCATCGCCTGCACCAGCTCGAACACCTGCTGCATGGTGGTGTTGTTGCCGAAGGTGATCTCGAACTTCACGCGGTCAAAACCGGCTTCCTTCAGCAGCGCCTGCGCCTTCTTCGGGTCGCGGCCCTTGTGTTCGAAGGCGGTGTTGTAGGCGAAGCTGGCGGGCGGGAACGGCTGGTAGGCGGGCTGGAACATGCCTTCGCCGATCACCTGGTTCAGCACATCGCGGTCAATCGCCAGGTCCAGCGCCTGACGCACGCGCTTGTCCTTGGCCAGCGGGTTGTCGGCGCGCGCGCCGTTGCCCAGGTTGATCGAGATTGACTGGAAGCCCAGGCCGGTCACCGGCGCCAGGCGCAGGTTGCCGTCGTCCTTCACGGCCTTGGCGTCGCTGGGCGCCACACGCTCGATGATGTCCAGATCGCCCGCGCGCAGGTTGTTCAGGCGCACGGTGGTGTCGGGAATCGGCGTGAAGACCAGGCGGTCGAAATGGAAATTGGCGGCGTCCCAATACTTGGGAAATTTCTCGAGCACGATGCGGTCGTTCTGCACGCGCTCCTTGAATTGGTACGGGCCCGAGCACACCGGCTTGCCGCCCGGATCCTTGTCGAAGCTGGCGGGCGACATCATCATGCCGGCACGGTCAGACAACTGTGACAACAGCGAGGCGTCGGGTTGCGACAGGTTCAGCACAACGGTGTGCTCGTCGGGCGCATCGACGCTGGCCACGGTGGCAAGCTCGCTCTTGCGGTTGCTGTCGGGCAGCGTGCGGGCGCGATCCAGGTTGGCCTTGACCGCGGCGGCGTTGACCGGCGTGCCGTCATGGAATACCGCGTCGGTGCGCAGCTTGAACGTCAGGGTTTTATTGTCGGGGCCGACCGCCCAGGACTGCGCCAACTGCGGCACGAACTTCAGATCGGGCGAGATATCCACCAGCTTGTCGCACAGCGAGGCGAACACGATACGGCCCACGAACGTGCGCGCGCGCGCCGGGTCCAGCACGTCCGGATCGTCCTGCAATCCGATACGAAGGGTGGACTGGGCTTGCGCCAGGCCGCTAGCCAGCATTCCCGCCATGGCCATGGCGAGGCAAAGTTTACGCATGAAAGATCTCCGTCGATGCATCTTGTTGGATTCTGCGCCAGGCGCGCGGCGATTGTATAGAGGGGCGCGCGGCTGCCTCCAGCATCCGGGCAAGGATCGGCCGCCTTGCGGACGCCCGCCGCGAAAGCGGGGCGGCAGGGTCAGGGCAAGCGGCAAGGCGCCGAAAAATCCACGGCCGCCGCCACCGACTCGCGCAGGCGGGCGACCAGTGGGCGGGCATCGTCGCGACGCTGCTGGAATGCATAGGGCAAGGCGGCGGGCTCGGGGTCGCCTTGCAGCAGGCGCAGGCTGCCCTCGGCTTGCAGCGCCCGCGCCCAGTGCTCTGGGATCAACCCAACCCCCGTGCCTTCGATCAAGAGGCCCACGATGGCGCCCCAGTTGTTGCAGCACAGGCGTTCGCCCGCCGCCTCACGCCCCGCCAGCCAATCGTCAATGATGCGGGTCGTGCCCGCGCCCGCCGGCAACATCACCAGTGGCAGGCGGGCCAGCAAGGCCGGGGTCATGCGGGTTTCATCGCCCAACACGGCGGGCGCAGCCGCCCAGGCGAAACGGGCCTCGCCGATCGGGGTCGATGCGATGTTCGCGCGCGAGGATCTGCCCGCGATGACGGCGAAGTCCAGTTCGCCGTCAGCCACCCGCTGCTCCAGCACCTGGCCGATGTCCACATACGGTTCCAGCACCAGGTCGGGATACGCCGCGCGCACCACGCCGATCAGGCGCGGCAGCCAGGTCAAGGCGGTCAGTTCGCCCACGCCAAAGCGGCAGCGGCCGCGCAGGCCGGGGGTTTCCGCCATGGACGCCCGCACCTGGTCGGCCGCCGCCAGCAACTCACGCGCCTGCGGCACCAGCCGTTGCCCGGCGTCAGTCAGCGCGGCCTTGTGCCCACTGCGATCAAACAGCGGCTGTCCCAGCGCGTCCTCAAGTTCGGTGATGCGCTTCGATAACGACGACACCGACAGGTGCAGGCGCTCAGCGGCCACGGCAAAGCTGGCGCAGGTCGCCGCCCAGTAAAACGCTTCAAGTTGCTTGAGAGTCATACGCAAACGTCGAATGAGGTGAACGGACCCGCATGGACCGGGGACCTAGCGACACATGTTCAGTGTCACGGGTAACGCCTGTTCGGAGACACGCAACGCCTGTTCGGAGACGCGGGCAACGCCTATTCGGCCCTGGGTAGGATGGGTGAAGCGCGACACGCCCTATGCAAAAAACCCACTCCCCAACGCGCGCAACCCATCAATCAGCCCCGCCAACCACCCCCACCCGATACGCACACCGCCGCGCCCCGCTAAGAATATGCTCTTCCCGCTCCACCCGCACCCCCGCCCCCAACACCTTGCGGAACAGCTCCAATTCACTGCGGCAAAACCCCATACAGGCCTTGGCCGCCGAACATATCGGACAGTGGTTCTCGATAAACAAAAACCCGTCACCATCAGCACGCAGTTCAGCCATATAACCTTCGGCCGATCGCACCTGCACCAAACGTTCCAACCGGGCCTGTAAATCCTGCGCCCCCGCCATCGCCTTCTGATAGCCGTCCAGCATCGCGCCCTCGCGCGCCTGAATCAGCTTTTCCACGCCCTCGTCGCCGAACACCTGCCGCACCGCGCCGATCATCTGCACCGTCATTTCGGCGTGCGTGTCGGGAAAGCGGCCATGGCCGGCCTCGGTCAGAAACCAGATCTGGGTAGGCCGGCCGCGCCCCGCGCTGTGGCTTTCGGAATCGACCAGCCCGTCCGCGTGCAAGCGCGTCATCTGCTGGCGTACGGCCTCGGCCGTCACGTCCATGGCCTTCGCAATGACCGCGATGGATTGCGGGCCGCGCGTCTTCAAGGTCATGAGCACGCGGTCCGCGGGCTGATGCGGCATCCAGGTGACGGGGTGGGACAGGCTGTCGGACATGAGGGGATCGATACTCCGGGTGATGGTTCCTATGGTGCCATGATCTCGGCCGATTCCGCTTGGCCTGGCGCCTGCCAGCCTCCGCCCACGGCTTTATACAGGGCAACCAGGCGCGTGTAGGACTCGGTTTCGGCCACCGCCACGGCGTCCTGGGCGCGCAAAAGCGTACGCTGCGCGTCCAGCACCGTCAAATACGGCGCACTGCCCTCGCGATAGCGCAGTTGCGCAAGTTCCGCCGCGCGGCCGCTATAAGCCGCCGCCTGCGTCAGGTTGCCCAGCCGTTGCTGCGTCTGGCCGAACTCAGTCAGCGCCGATTCCAGTTCTTCCACCGCCTGCAACACCGTCTGCTCGTAGCGTGCCACCACGCCTTCCGACCGCGCAACCGCCGCACGCTTGCGGGCCAGCGCCGTAGGCAGATGCAAGGCAGGCCAGTTGACGCCGGACGCCACACTGAACGCCCGGCTTGAAGCCGACCCGAAGTCAGCCCCCCGCAACGCGACAAACCCCAGAAAGCCGCCCAGGTCGATGCGGGGATAGAGCTCGGCGGTGGCCACGCCCACGTCCGCGTTGGCGGCCGCCATGTTGCGCTCGGCCGCCGCAACGTCTGGCCGGCGCGACAGCAAGGCCGCCGCGTCGCCAATCGGCAGGCGCGCGGCCAAGGGCGCCAGCGGCGTGCCCGCGTCCAGCTCAGCCAGCTCCACCGGCCGCAACCCCGCCAGCACCGCCAGCCGATAGCGCGCCAGGCGCTTGGCCGTCACCTGCACCGGCACGCTGGCTTGCACGGTTTCGAGTTCGGCGCGCGCGCTGGCCAGGTCGCCTTCGTCGCCTCGGCCTGCCGCAACCAGGGCCTGCGTCACACGAAGGCTGTCGCGCTGACTGTCCAGATTGGCTTGCG
>Ga0160461_1001285_pt1 | contig 10473 bp, 8 predicted proteins | sample HID1975I_E6MG_FD_108266 | JGI IMG/M metagenome (GOLD analysis project Ga0160461, IMG submission 108266) | Enriched soil microbial communities from UW Madison campus, WI, USA - HID1975I_E6 MG | ecosystem: Environmental > Terrestrial > Soil > Unclassified | place: USA: Madison, Wisconsin...
GAGGGCTTGCCCAGCTCGTCGGCATAGCCCGCGACGGACTGGCCGCCGACCGCGCCGGCGGCATATTGCCCGAGCACGAGATGGCGATCGACCGTCCCCGCCTCGATCCGGCGGAGCGAGCGCAGCACCTTGACCTTCTCGTCGCGGATCGCGGTTCCGTCCAGGCGCGCCGGGGGCTCCATCGCGACGAGCGCCAGCAGCTGGAGCATGTGGTTCTGCACCATGTCGCGCACGGCACCGGCATCATCGTAGAAGCCTACCCGCCCTTCCAGCCCGACGGTTTCGGAAATCGTGATCTGGACATGATCGATCCCGCCCGCATTCCACATCGGCTCGAACAAGCTGTTGCCGAACCGCAGGGCGAGGATGTTCTGGACGGTTTCCTTGCCGAGATAATGATCGATGCGGAAGGTCCGCTCCTCGGGGAAGGCGCTGGCCACCGCGTCGTTGATCTCGCGACTGGAGGCGAGGTCGTAGCCGAGCGGCTTTTCGAGACCGATGCGGGTGCCGTCACAGGCGAGGCCGGCGGCCTGCAGCCCGGCGATCGTCTTTTCGAACAGCGATGGTGCCGTCGACAGGAAGATCGAGATGTCGCCGCATTGCGCCCCGGCCGCCTCGGTCAGCCGCCCGAAATGCTCCGGATTGGAAGCATCGACCGCGACATAGCGCAGCCGGCCGAGAAAGCGGGCGATAGCCTCGTCGTTGCGGCGTTCGCTCGGCACGAATTCGATCAGCGCCTTGGACGCGGTTTCGTGAAACGCCTCGTCAGTCAGGTCGCTGCGCGCGGTCGCGACGATCACCAGCCCGTCGGGCAGCAGCCCGTCCGAATCCAGACCATAGAGCGACGGCAGAAGCATCCGGCGCGCAAGATCTCCCGTCGCGCCAAAGAGGATCAGGGCACCAGCGGCCATCACCAAAGTCTCCCCAAATCTCTACGTCTCGCATCTTCCCACCCTGCCGGGCGGAACCGCAAGAGCATGACAGCGCTGTCTCTCGCAACCGCAACAAAAATCATTCCGGGCATAGCGTTTTCGACTGAGCTCCCTGGTCTCTCTCGATCAGCCGCGTGGCGGCGCGGTGGTTCCGCGCTCGACCAGCTGATAATCCAGCAACAGATGCATGTCGGGTTCGGCACCATCGATCAGGAAACCCGCGGCGATGGCGGAAAGCTCCCGGATCGGCTGGCGGACGGTGGTCAGCGGGGGCCAGACCATCTGCGCGACCTCGAAATCGTCGAAGCCGACGATCGACAGGTCATGCGGCACCGAAATGCCACGCTCATGCGCCACCGCCAGCACACCGGCCGCCATTGCGTCGTTACCCGCGAAGATCGCGGTCGGCGCGGCCGGCCCCAGGTCGAGCAACTGTTCGGCGGCAGTCCGGCCCGAAGGAAAATCGAAGCGGCCGGAGACGACCAGCGCATCATCCAGCGCGATCCCGGCATCCGACAGCGCGGCGCGATACCCCGCCGCGCGACGCTGGCTGGCGAGGTGATCGGCGGGGCCGAGCACGAAGGCGACCCGGCGATGGCCGAGCGCGATCAGGCGTTGCGTCATTTCCCGCGCGGCGGCGGCATCGTCGATCTCGACCGAGGGCGCGCGGTCCTGCTGGTCGCCCGGCGCGATCCGCGCATACGGGATACCCCGCTGATCGAGCGCCGCCAGCAGCAGGGCGTGGTCGGACACCGGCGGCGAGAGGATCAGCCCGTCGACATGGGTCTCGTCGATCAGCGCCATCACCTCGGCCACCATCTTTTCCGATCCCGTATCGCAGGGCTGGTAGATCATCCGGTAGCCGCCCGACTGGCACCGGTCACGCGCGCCGGCCTGAGTCTCGTAGATATATTGCGGGCCGGGATTGTCGCAAAGCAGCCCGATCTGGAACGAGCGCCGCCCGGCCAGCATCCGCGCCGCCGCGCTGGGGCGATAGCCGAGCCGTTCGACCGCGTCCTCGACCCGCTTGCGCGTATCCTCCCGCACGTAGCGCTCCTTGTTGAGCACCCGCGATACCGTCTTGATGGAAACGCCCGCCGCTTCGGATACTTCGCGGATCGTCGCTCGCATGAATCCCCCGTCCCTCGACGTCATGATTACTGGCATATTCGACGCGTGTCCGCGATGCCGGATGACGGCCGTTTCACGCCGGCTGAACGACCGGCCGGCGCGCGCAGAACAGCGCGAAGGCGACGATCCCGACATAGCCGATCGCCGGGACGATGAGTGCGGCACGCAGCGTGGCGACATCCGACACCCAGCCAGCGATCGGCGGCAGGATCGCGCCGCCCACGATCGCCATGCAGATCACGCCCGATCCGTCCGCCGCGCGACGCCCCAGGCCTTCGCAGCCAAGGCTGAAGATCGTCGGGAACATGATCGAGTTGAACAGCCCGACCGCGATCAGCGACCAGCCGGAAACCGTGCCTGCGGTGGAGGCAGACAGCGCCAGCAGTAGGATCGCCATGCTCGCAACGAAGGCGAGCACCTTGCCGGGCGCGAACAGTCGCAGCAGGGCCGCGCCGATGAAGCGGCCGACCATCGCGCCGCCCCAATACCAGGCGACGAGCTTGCCCGCGCTCTCATGGCCGATCGCCAGCGTATCGGCCTGCGCCAGATAGAGCACCATGAGGCTGCCGATCGTGACCTCCGCCCCGACGTACAGGAATATCCCGAGCGTGCCGAAGGCGAAGCGCGGGCGGCGGAGCAAGCCGAAGGCCGCGCCGACGTCTATCGCGTCCGCCGTTTCCTCGCGCAGCCGATTGCGCCGCCACCAGACCGCGCCCGCCACGATCACCAGCGCGATGGCGAGACCGATATAGGTATGGACGACGACACGCGATTCCTCCGCGCGAAAGGCGTCGAGCGCCGGGCCGCTGAGCGTCGAGGGATCGATGCTCGCCAGAGTGCCTAGGATCAGGATCGATCCGACATAGGGAAACACGGTGGTGCCGAGCGAATTGAACGCCTGCGCAAAGGTCAGCCGGCTCGACGCGGTCTCGGGCGCGCCGAGCATCGAGATCAGCGGGTTGGCGACGACCTGGACGATCGTGATGCCGGACGCGAGCACGAACAGCGCAAGCAGAAAAGCGCCGAACACACCCGACGATGCGGCGGGGATGAACATCAGGCAACCCGCCGTCATGGCCAGCAGGCCGACCACCGCGGTGCGCATGTAGCCCGCCCGCTTGACGATCATCGACGCCGGGATCGAGACGAGGAAATAGGCCGCGAAGAACGCCGACTGGACCAGCAGCACCTGTGCGTTGGAAAGGACGAACAGATCCTTGAGCTTGGGGATCAGCACGTCGTTCAGGCTGGTGATGCCACCGAAGATGAAGAACAGCGCGAAGACGAACCAGCGCAGATCGGCGGGCGCGTTCTCGCCCGCACCGACACCCACCCCGACCTCGTCGGCGGCGTCGTGCGCAAGGGCCGGCTGCCCCGCCTCGACGGTAACGGGCCCCATGGCCATGGTCTTCCTCTCCTTCCCCAGCTTAGGTGGGTGACAGCGATGTCATATGTTGCATGGGCGGACCGGGCTTGTCCAGTGGGGCGATATCTTCAAGCCCTCTCCACTTCAGGAGAAGGGCTAACCTTGCGCTCTTCTCCCCGTCGCAATCCCCAACTAGGCTGATCGAGCCATCAAGCCGGAGAACCGTCCCATGACCGATCGAGCATCAACCGTCGAATGGTGGCGCGGCGCGGTGATCTACCAGATCTACCCGCGCAGCTTTGCGGATTCGAACGGGGATGGCGTCGGCGATCTTCAGGGCATCACCGCGCGGCTCGACCATGTCGCTGCGCTGGGCGTCGACGCGATCTGGCTGTCGCCCTTCTTCACCTCGCCGATGCGCGACTTCGGCTATGACGTGGCGGATTACCGCGACGTCGATCCGATCTTCGGCACGCTCGCCGATCTCGACGCGCTGATCGCGCGCGCACATGCGCTGGGCCTCAAGGTCATCATCGACCAGGTCTATTCGCACACTTCCGACCAGCATCCCTGGTTCACCGAGAGCCGGCAGGACCGGACCAATCCGCGCGCGGACTGGTATGTCTGGGCCGATCCCAAGCCCGAGGGATCGCCGCCGTCGAACTGGCAATCGGTGTTCGGCGGCCCGTCCTGGGAATGGGATGCGCGGCGCTGCCAGTACTATCTCCACAACTTCCTGCGCGAGCAGCCGGATCTTAACGTCCACAACCCGGAAGTGCAGGCCGAGCTTCTCGACACCGCGCGCTTCTGGCTCGATCGCGGGGTGGACGGGTTCCGGCTGGATGCGATCAACTTCGCGATGCACGATCCCGCGCTCACCGATAACCCGCCGGCGCCCGAGGGCGTCGGACGGCGGACCCGGCCGTTCGACTATCAGCTGCGCCTGCACAGCCAGTCGCATGCCGACATTCCGGCTTTCCTGGAAAAGCTGCGCGCACTGCTCGACAGCTATGGCGATCGCTTCACCGTGGCCGAGATCGGCGGCGACGATGCGATCACCGAGATGAAGGCGTTCACCCATGGCCAGTCGCGGCTCAACAGCGCCTATGGCTTCGTCTATCTGTATGGCGAGGCGATGATCCCGGCGCTGGTCGACGAAGCCAATGCGCAATGGCCCGGCGCGCAGGGCGAAGGCTGGCCGAGCTGGGCCTTCTCGAACCACGACGCCCCCCGCCATGTGTCGCGATGGGCAAGCGAGACCGACCGCGAGCGTTTCGCCGCCATGACGATGATGCTGCTGATGTCACTGCGCGGCAATGTCTTCGTCTATCAGGGGGAAGAGCTGGGATTGCCGCAGGCCCATGTCCCGTTTGAACGCCTCGTCGATCCCGAGGCGATCGCCAACTGGCCGCAGACCCTGGGCCGCGACGGCGCGCGAACGCCGATGCCGTGGCAGGTGGATGCGCCGCAGGCGGGCTTCTCGAACGGCGACCCGATCGAACCCTGGCTGCCGGTCGACGCCCGCCATCTGCCGCTGGCGGTGGATCGGCAACAGGGCGACCCCGCATCGATGCTGGAAACGACCCGCCGGCTGATCGCGGGTCGACACAGCCTCCCTGCCCTGCGCACCGGCGGCCACTCGACCGTCCCGAGCGAACCGCCATTGCTGGCCTTCGTGCGCGGCGACGGGGCGGATGCCGTGCTCTGCGGCTTCAACCTAGGCCCCGATGCCGTCGCATGGGAACTGCCGGAGGGCTGGCGGATCATCGAGAGCGTGGGCATTCACGCCGAAGCGTCGATGCCCGGCTATTCGGGGATATGGGCCGTCCGGGCCTGATCCTCGGCCACATTGGCGATCGTCACGAGACCCGCGCGAGCAGCTGATCGATCGCGATGCGCGCGGCAGGCTCATCCAGGGTCGGCGCAGGGCCGACGTCGGGCACGGTGACGACCGCCAGCTCGGCCACGCGCTCGCCCATCTTCGTCGCCGTGGCCGCGCTCAACAGGTCCGAAAGCCCGCCCCGAAGGAGCAGCGAAGGTCTTCCGGCCAGCTTGTCGAGCCCGGCCCACATGTCGAACCCCGCCTCGCCCCCGGGAATCTTGAAGGGCTCGGCGATCTTCATGTCATAATCGAAGACGATCCGCCCGGACGCGGCCAGCCGGCACAACCGCTTGGCCATCGCCAGCCAGTCCTCCAGCACATAGCCGGGAAAGGCGGCGGCGTTGGCCTCGGCGATGCCTCGCGCGGCGTGGAGCCAGGTAGGCCAGCTCTGGCTCTTGCCGACATAGCCGCGGATACGATCGATCCCCGCCGGCTCTAGCAGCGGGCCGACATCGTTGATCAGCGCCGCCGCCATGGTTTCCCGCGCGGTCGCCGCCAGCAGCATCGTCAGGATGCCGCCCAGCGACGTGCCGAAGGCGATGTAGCGGGTGATCGCCAGTTCGGCGAAGAGCGCCTCGATATCCTGCAGATAGGTGAGCGGCGCATAGGTCATCGGATCCTTGGCATAGGCGCTCTCGCCGCGACCGCGCAGGTCGACGCAGATCAGCCGCCAGTCGCCCGCCAGCCGATCGGCCACCGCCTCGAAATCGCGGGCGTTGCGGGTCAGCCCCGGCAGGCACAGGATCGGCGGGCGATCGGTGCTCCCGGCATAGTTGCGATAATGCAGTCGCAGCCCATCCTTGGACCACCAGAAGCCGTCGGTGTACTCCGCCATGCTTGCGCCTCCCAGCCGCCCGCCCCCATATCACCGGATGGCCATCCTCCCGCAACCCGCTCCCTACGCCCCCTCCACCGCAATCGAGACGATGGGGCCGGATCTCTACGATCCGGTCGAGGCCGTCCGCTTCCCGCAGACGATCCTGCGCTTCCGCAACCGGCGCTGGGACGGCGCGGTCGGGCTAAACGGACTGAGCGACGAGCAATGGATCGCCCATTTCGGGCGGTTCGATCCGCTGCCCGGCAGCCTGCCGCAGCCGCTGGCGCTGCGATACCACGGTCATCAGTTCCGCGTGTACAACCCCGATATCGGCGACGGGCGCGGCTTCCTGTTCGCCCAGCTGCGCGACGGCCATGGCCGCCTGCTCGACCTGGGCACCAAGGGATCGGGCCGCACCCCCTATAGCCGCACCGCCGATGGACGGCTGACGCTGAAAGGCGGCGTGCGCGAAGTGCTGGCGACCGAGATGCTCGAGGCGCTGGGCGTCGAGACATCGAAGACCTTCTCGCTGATCGAGACCGGCGAGGCGCTTCATCGCGGCGACGAGCCCTCCCCGACCCGATCGGCGGTGCTGGTCCGGCTGAGCCACGGCCATATCCGGATCGGCAGCTTCCAGCGCCTCGCCTATCTGCGCGACAAGGAGACCCTGCACCGGCTGGTCGATTACGTCCTGGCCCAGCTCTACGGCGAGCCGGCCGGCGAGGAGCCCGTCGCGCGGCTGATGGAACTCGTTGTCCCGCGCGCCGCCCGGCTGGCGGCGAGCTACATGGCCGCAGGCTTCGTCCACGGCGTGCTCAACAGCGACAACATCGCCATCACCGCCGAGAGCTTCGACTACGGCCCCTGGCGCTTCACGCCCAACTGGACGCCGGGCTTCACCGCCGCCTATTTCGACCAGCAGGGTCTGTACTGCTTCGCGCGGCAGGCCGAGGCGATCCACTGGGACGTCGTCCAGCTGGCGGTCGCGCTGCGGACGATCGCTCCCGTCGAGGTGCTGACGCCGGCCCTGGAGCAGTTCCCGGCTCTCTACGAAGCGGCGCTGCGCGACGCCATCTTCGCGCGGCTGGGCATCGCGCCGAAGGGCGAGACCGAGGATTTCGCGCTGATCGCGGCGATCGAGCAGGCCCTGACCGAAAGCGACAGCGCGATCGACCGCTTCTTCTTCGACTGGCGCGGCGGCCGTCGGCGTGCCCCCTCCCCCGCCGACAACATCTATGCCGGCGACGCCTTCGCGCCGTTTCTGGCGGGAATCTCGGGCTTCGCCGCAACCGCCGATACCGATCATCCCTACTGGTCGGATACCGCCCCCTGCTCGATGCATATCGAGGAGGTCGAGGCGATCTGGGCGCGGATCGCGCAAGCCGATGATTGGTCCGCCTTCGAAACGAAAATCAGTGAGATACGTCGAATGGGCACCGCGCTTCGCGGCGCTTGACCGCGCAACATAAATGCACGAGTTGGCGGGAGTGCGGTGCGGAACTACCCTGCGATGAACGACATCATTTCGCGTGATCCCTGCACCGGCGACATCGTGTGGCAAGGTGCCGTCGGCGACGTCGACACGGAGATCGCCGCCGCGCGCGCCGCCTGGTCCGATTGGGCCGCCCGCCCGCTGGTGGTCCGCATCGAGACCCTGCGCCGCTTCGCCAATATCGTGCGCGGCAAGGGGGACGAATTCGCCACGCTGATCGCCCGCGAAACCGGCAAGCCGATGTGGGAAGCGCGCGCCGAGGTCGAGATGGTGATCGGCAAGGTCGAGATCTCGATCGCCGCCTATTCCGATCGTACCGCGCAGAAGCGCCTGGAAGGCGCGCTGGGCGTGCGGACGGCGCTGCGCCACAAGCCCTATGGGCTGCTCGGCGTGCTCGGTCCCTTCAACCTGCCTGCGCATATCCCCAACGGCCATATCGTGCCCGCGCTGATCGCCGGCAACGCGGTGGTGTTCAAGCCTTCCGAGAAAGCGCCTGCGACCGGCGCCTATCTGGTGCAGTGCTATCGCGAGGCCGGCGTGCCCGAAGGCGCGATCCGCGTGCTGATCGGCGGCCCGCGCGAGGGCGCAGCGCTGGCCGTACATCAGGGGCTCGACGGCCTGTTCTTCACCGGCTCTGCCCGCACCGGTATGGCGCTGCACCGCCAGTTCGCCGAAAATCCCAACCGTATCCTCGCGCTGGAGATGGGGGGCAACAACCCGATCGTCGCTTGGGACACGACGGACGTCTATTCGGCTGCAGTCACCGTCGTCCAGTCGGCGTTCCTGACCGCGGGCCAGCGCTGTACCGCCGCCCGCCGGCTGATCCTGCGCGATGGAGCGCATGAGCAGATCCTCGACCAGGTGATCAAGCTCGCCGAGCGGCTGATCCTGGGCGCGCCGGACGACAAGCCGCCGCCCTTCCTCGGCCCGGTGATCGACAACGCGGCGGCGGACGCGCTGCAGGAAGGGTTTCTCGATCTGGTGCTGAAGGGCGGTCGCGCGCTCAAGCATCTCGAACGGCCGGAGCAGGACAAGCCTTTCCTGACCCCGGCGATCATCGACGTGACCGGCATCGCCAACCGGCCCGATACCGAGATGTTCGGCCCGATCCTGCAGGTGATCCGCGTCCCCGATTTCGATGCCGCGCTGATCGAGGCGAACAACACCCGCTTCGGCCTTTCCGCCGCGCTGATCGGCGGCAGCCCCCAGCTCTACGACCGCTTCTGGGCGAATATCCGCGCGGGTGTGATCAACTGGAACCGGCCGACCACCGGTGCGCCGTTCACCGCCCCGTTCGGTGGGGTCGGCTTTTCGGGCAACCATCGCCCGGGCGCCTATTACGCCGCCGATCACTGCGCCTATCCGGTCGCGTCGTCGGAAACCGAGCAGGCGCGGGCGTCGATCGGCATCGGCCTGCGCGACGGATAATCTTCCGATCCAATAGCTTTCCTGTCGTCCCCGAAAGCAAGCGTCGGTTGCCATTGCCGCCATCCCGGCCCATTTCACGCAGCATGGCGAGTTCCCTAGATCCTATCGCGCGCGGCAAGGTCATCCTGGTCGGCGCTGGCCCCGGCGACCCCGGGCTGCTGACGCTGCGCGCGGTCCAGGCGCTGCGACAGGCCGACGTCGTCGTCCATGACGGGCTGATCGATCCGGCAATCCTGGATTATGCGCCGGCCCATGCGCCGCGCATCAGCGTCGCCAAGAAGCGGGATCGCCACACCCTGCCGCAGGAGGCGATCAATGCGCTGGTGGTGGCGCATGTCCGCACCGGCGCCATCGTCGTTCGCCTCAAGGGCGGCGACCCGTTCGTGTTCGGTCGCGGCGGCGAGGAGGTGGAGGCTGTGCGCGCGGCCGGGTTGCGCGTCGAGGTTATCCCCGGCGTCTCCTCCGCGCTCGGCTGCGCGGCGGAAGCGATGCTGCCGCTCACCCATCGCGACTGGTCCAGCGCGGTCAGCTTCGTGGCCGGACAGTGCAAGGGACTGACCGATCAGGACTGGTCCGGCCTGGCCGGCGTCGGCCGCACGCTGGTGATCTACATGGGCGTGGCCACCGCCGATGCGATCGCCGACAAGCTGATCAGCGACGGCGTTTCCCCCGACATGCCGGTCGCCGTGCTGGAACGCGGGACGATGCCAGACAGCCGGGCGCTGCGCACGATACTGACCGATCTGGGGGACATGGTGGCGCGCGAGAAGGTGATCAGCCCCGCGATCATCGTGGTCGGCGAAGTCGTGACTTTGTCCGACGCGCAGAATCGCCTATTCGCTCTGGCGAGGCAGGCCAATCAGCAACAGGCCGCCCGACAGGCTGAGAGTTCGCAGTGAAGATATTGACCGGAAATGACCTGGTGACGGGTGACGTGGTGTGGTGGACCGGGGAGATCTGGTCGCGCCATGTCTCCGAGGCGATCGACGTCGGCGACGGCGGCCCTTCGATCCTCGCGCGCGAGGAAGCGGCGCGGCGCGTCAACGTGCCCTATGAAATCGAGGCGGCGCCGACCGACCACGGCCCCCGCCCCGCGCATATCAAGGATCGCATCCGCGCGATCGGTCCCACGGTGCGCATGGACCTCGCGCTTAAGCCGGCCGATCCTGCCGATCGCAACTGGGTGATCTGATGTACCGCTACGATGAATATGACCAGGCCATCGTCGACGCCCGCGTCGAGGAGTTTCGCGATCAGGTGGAGCGCCGCCTCTCGGGCGCACTGAGCGAGGACCAGTTCAAGCCGCTGCGACTGATGAACGGCCTCTATCTGCAGCTCCACGCCTACATGCTGCGCGTCGCCGTTCCCTATGGCACGCTCTCCGGCAAGCAGATGCACATGCTGGCGCATATCGCGCGCAAGTAC
>Ga0160461_1001286_pt1 | contig 10464 bp, 4 predicted proteins | sample HID1975I_E6MG_FD_108266 | JGI IMG/M metagenome (GOLD analysis project Ga0160461, IMG submission 108266) | Enriched soil microbial communities from UW Madison campus, WI, USA - HID1975I_E6 MG | ecosystem: Environmental > Terrestrial > Soil > Unclassified | place: USA: Madison, Wisconsin...
CAGGTCGTCGAAACGGCGCTGGATGGATTCGGCGATCGGGATCGACTTGGCGTTGGCCAGCGAGCAGTAGTCACCGCCCGGGCAGCAGATGATGTCGGTCAGCAGGCCGATGTTCGGCGTGGCAAAGCCACCTTCGCGCAGCTCCAGCCACAGGGCGTGCAGCTGGCGCTGCTCAACGTCGGCGAGGATGATGTTCTGCTCGTGCGAGGTGCGCAGGAAGCCGAAGCTGTAGCGCTCGGCGAGGTCCGCCACGGCGTCCAGCTGCTTGTCGGTCAGGTCGCCAGGGGCAACGCCGGTGGGCTTGAGCGACAAGGTCACGGCCACATAGCCAGGGCGCTTGTGGGCGCGGGTGTTGCGCGAGCGCCAGCGTGCGAAACCGGGGGCTTCGGCGTCTTGGGCGCTGTAGTCGACGTTGTCCAGGGCTAGGTAGTCCGGGTCGACGAAGTGGCGCGAAACACGCTGTACTTCGTCTTCGGTCAGGGTGCTGTTGCCGCCGCGCAGGTGGACCATTTCGGCCTCGACCTTTTCGGCGAACACTTCAGGCGTCAGCGCCTTGACCAGGATCTTGATCCGCGCCTTGTACTTGTTGTCACGGCGACCGTAACGGTTGTACACGCGCAGGATGGCGTCGAGGTAGCTGATCAGGTCCTGCCAAGGCAGGAACTCGTTGATGAACGCGCCGACCACCGGGGTACGCCCCAGGCCGCCGCCAACCAGTACACGGAAGCCCAGCTCGCCCGCTGCGTTGCGCACCGGCTCCAGGCCGATATCGTGCACTTCGATGGCCGCGCGGTCTTCTTTCGAGCCGTTGATGGCGATCTTGAACTTGCGCGGCAGGTAGGCGAATTCCGGGTGGAAGGTGGTCCACTGGCGGACGATCTCGCACCAAGGGCGCGGGTCGATGATTTCATCTGCGGCAACACCGGCGAACTGGTCGGTGGTGGTGTTGCGCAGGCAGTTGCCGCTGGTCTGGATCGCGTGCATCTGCACGGTGGCCAGCTCGGCGAGGATATCTGGGATGTCTTCCAGCGCCGGCCAGTTGTACTGCACGTTCTGGCGGGTGGAAATGTGGGCATAGCCCTTGTCGTAGTCGCGAGCGATCTTAGCCAGTGTGCGGACCTGGCGCGCGTTCAGCTGGCCATAGGGCACGGCGACACGCAGCATCGGGGCGAAACGTTGGATATAAAGGCCGTTCTGCAGGCGCAGAGGGCGGAATTCTTCTTCGCTCAGCTCCCCGGCCAGGTAGCGGCGGGTCTGATCACGGAACTGCTTGACGCGGTCCTCGATGATCCGCTGATCGTACTCGTCGTATACGTACATAAAAGTCCTGTCTCAGGCTGCATGCAGCTATTCGCGCGCACGGCCGCGCACTCCGGTTCGGAGCTGGGGAACGATATCAGAGTGTGTTTATGCGCTAAAGTGATGTTTTTGCATATGAAAAGAACCAAACGAACTAAGTGAGACTGACTGGCATTTGTTCGTCCGCCTGTGCCGTGGGTTTATACTCGCGGGTTTGTTGCAAGGGGTGTAACCGCATGCTCAAGGCGCTTTGCCACAGCTTGTGCCTGAGCCTGCCGTTGGCAGCCAATGCGCAGGCTGCTTCCGTCGTGTTCCTTAACCCCGGCTTGTCCACCGAGACATTTTGGGTCAGTTATGCGCGCTTCATGCAGGCAGCGGCTGACGACCTGGGCATGACGCTGCGGGTCGAATACAGCGAGCGCAATGCCGAGCGAACGCTGAGCCAGGCACGGGCGCTGCTCAAGGGCCCGCAGCGGCCGGACTATCTGGTGCTGGTCAACGAACAGTATGTGGCGCCGGAAATCATCCGCCTGTCGAAGGGGACCGGGGTCAAGCTGTTTCTGGTCAACAACGGGCTGACGGCCAGCCAGGCGCAAAGCATCGAGGCGCAGCCCGAGAAGTACCCCCAGGTGCTGGGCACGCTGACCACCAACGACGAGCAGGCCGGTTACCAGATGCTGCACCAGATGGTTGCCTTGCTCCCGCGCACTGACGGGCCGGTGGACCTGGTGGCCTTCGCCGGGGTCAAAACCACGCCGGCCTCGCAACAGCGTGAAGCGGGCATGCGCCGCGCTTTGGCCGACTTCCCTCAGGTGCGCCTGCGCCAGGTGGTGTATGGCGGCTGGAGCCGTGAGCGCGCTTTCGAGCAGGCGCGTGTGTTGCTGCAGCGTTACCCGAACACCACGCTTGTGTGGTCGGCCAACGATGAGATGGCCTTCGGCGCCATGCAGGCATTCGAGGCGGCTGGGCGCATGCCAGGGCGCGATGCCGTGTTCAGCGCCGTCAACAGTTCGCCCGAGGCGTTGCGGGCGCGGGTCGACGGGCGCCTTGGGGTGTTGATGGGTGGGCACTTCACCTTGGGTGGCTGGGCCATGGTCATGCTGCACGACGATGCGCGGGGGCTGGTGGTCAATCGCGATGGCCTGCGTGAGCACAGCGTGCCCGCGCTGCAGTCGATTGACCAGGCAAAGGCGCGGCGTTGGCTCAAGTTGCTCGAGCAGGCTGATCATGGTGTCGATTTTCAGCCCTACAGCGCCGAGGGGCGCCCGGCTGACTACACGTACCCGTTTCTGACCGCACCCATGGACTACTGAATGGCATAGGTAAGTACCGCTGCAGGGCATTGGCGCCTTGTTCAGATGACAGCCTCTAATCAAAGGAGCCTGTCATGCCCAACTTGCCTGCCGTCGACAGCGTTAGCTCGGCTCAAGTCGATACGAATATCACGCTATACCCCAGTGGTCATGAACCCCTCCTGCTGACCGCAGATGAAAGCAATGCTGCAGCCCTGATGGCCAAGGCCCTCGGTGCAATGGAGGCGTTCTACGGGACATTGAACAAGGCGCAGCGCGCGCGGCTGGACGCTTTGTATGGCACGCCCCGGGTGGGCGCCGATGCACTCATGAAGGTCGTACAGGACGCCAAGTCACAGGTCAGCCGCCACCTCGCCACGTTATGTGGGCGCGATGTGCAGGTGGACGCTGTGCGTATTCACACGGCCCGCACCGAAAAGCCCGATGTCAGCGAGCCGCTGTGGGCCTGGCTCGCTCGCGGTACACCCGTCCAGCTTGCCCAGCCCCGGCTGACCCGGGATGCCAACGATTTTGTCGACAACAGTTGGCTGACGCTCGGAGGCGGTGCCTTGGCCAAGCAGGACGGCAGCCAGGTAACGGTCGATGAAGTTGTCAGCATTGGCCGTGAGCTGGACATCGGCGCATCAATTGCCACCCAGTGTGATGCCTGGTTGGCGCAAGCGGAGGTGGCCTCGACAATCAGGTGCGAGTCGAATGCCAACTTCGAGATAGCGCTGCTCAATGCCCTGAAAGTGGGGCAGATTACGCCTGCTCAGCACCTGCAACTGCAAGCGAGCGCTGGCGTGTCGCTGGCCGGGATAGTGAGCTATGGCTTGCCAATCGCGGGGCTGACACTGCACAGAGGCAACTTCATGTTACGCGTGGAGGGGCATGACCTGCCGGTGTACGCCCTGAGTACAGCCAGCGGCGTTTACGTCTATGCGGGCCTGTTCCCCGAGGGCCGGTTGTTCGTTGCGGACGCCGTGCAAGGTTTCAGTGCCATGCAGGTATTCAGCGAGGCGTTTCGCCGCGACCTTTGGGGCACCCGGCGTGAGCGTTCGGGGTGGTCATGGTCGCTGCTGACACCCTCGGCACAGCGGGCGGTTGGCGCCAAGATGCCGCAGCCGTTGGCAAACAGCACGGCCTACCCAGCAAGCGCCTATTGGGCCCATGGCGCCGGTGTTTACGCGAGCAAGGCTGACTATGATCGCGGCGCAAGCGGCGTGCGCTTTACTGCACCGTATCCGTTGTCGCAGTCCACGGTCACCGGCCGATTGGCAAGCGCCTATGGCGCCTTGCTGGTGGGGCGGGTCAAGGAGCATTTCACGCCCAATCAGAGCAGCAGCCTGGAGCATGCCCAGCGCATCGGCGCCGAGGTGCTTGCCTTCGTGCTGGACGTCATCTTGATTGCGGTCCCTGGCGATGTGAAGTTCCCAGGCCGGGCGCTACTGTTCAAGGCCATGTTCGCCAAGCAGCTGGCCATTGACCTGCCGCAGAACCTGGTGCAATCGAAGTGGGACGAGGCAGCCGAAACACTGGTGGATCTTTTCGAAACCGTGCTGGAAATGCAGCTCCTGCGTAAGGCGGGCACGCTGGTCAGGTCGCGGCTCGACAAGCTCAACCGAACGCTATTGCCGGGTCGCACGTTCCCTTCTGCCGATACCGGCGCTGTCGGCGCCCCGCCAGTCACGGCCGTGCAGCGTTTGCGCAGCATGTTGCCCCCTACGCTTCACGGTTTGAGCGATGATGCGATGGCCACATTGCTGCGTCACGCAGGGACCAGCAAGCAGGCCTTGAATGCCATGTGGCGGGGGAAGGCCCCGATGGACATGGCGCTTGCGGCGGCGGCCAGCGAAGCGATGAACCGTGAGCTGATCGGGCAAACGGCGTCGCTGCTGGCAACCCCGCAGTACACGCAGCTGCCGGAAGCTGTGGAATGGCCGGTGGTGGGCTGGTTGGCCCACAGCCTGAATGTTCGTATCAGCGTCGAGGATACCGACGGGCACTCGCTCAGGGTATTCGAGCCTGAGCGCGGGGCAGCGGACGGTGAAGGCGCAGCGAGGCGTGAAGTGGTGTTGACTCGGCATGACCGATGGCACTACGGGAGCGGCCAGGAAAATGGCAACGGCGAGACAGCCGATTCGCTGTTCCTCTACGTGCAGGCGCCCACCCGGGCCGGGCTGGTCGTGGACAATCGCGGCGAGTTGGCAGCGCGCTTGAAGCATGATGCGGTAACTCAGTTCGAGCGACCGGAGCAGGCGTACCTGCTGCAGCGCGCCATCCACCACGACAACCGACCCCGTGGCAGCGTACCCAAGGGTGAAGGCGCACTGCTGGCCGTGTCGGTGGAGGGCCATGACAACCTCCCCGAGGGGCGGCTGCAGGGCAGCGATGCCGCTGCGGTAAGCGCGCACAGCGAGCGTTGTGTTGCGCAACCGGGAAGCCCAGCAAACCTGGCCAAGGCCAGGTACCAGGCGGACCTTGCCGCGCTGGCTGGAGCGCCAGGGCCCGCCGGCCCGCAGTCATTGACCTTCAGCGCAGAGTCGCTGTACCTAAGTGCGCTGCTGCGCCTGATCAGCGAACACGACCTGCAGCAGCGCGTTGCAGTGCGGGTGATGGCGGGTGGCAAAAGCGTCGCGGCCTGGGGAAGCGAGCAGGCTTCGCAGGTGCTGGTGCTGCAGCGCCGTGGGGAGGAGGGCGCCTATGTCTATCGGGGGCAACTCGACGGTGGGGATACGATAGCGCCGGCCAAGGGCAGCTCGGCACCGGTGAGTGATGTGCTGTTGCGGGTCATGGACGACGCTGCTCGCGAACGCCTCGGGATCAACATCGGCGATGCGCAGGCGCTGAACGAAGCGGTGATGGGCAAGCTGCTGGCCGATGCCGGGAGCGCCCCAGCGCCAAGTGGCCTGAAAGGCGTGGACGTGCACGCCGACCCTGAGTTGAGTGCCTGTCTGCAGGCCGTGACGCTGCCCGCCGCGCCTGGCGCCGACGGCCTGACGCTGCAGGGCAACGAGGCCTGGTTGCAGTGGGGCGCTGGCGCGCTGGAGCTGCGCCAGGAAGGGACGTCGTGGCGGGTCCAGGGGCCCGCCATGACGCGAGGACCGTTGTTGCACCGAAGTTACGGCGAATGGCGCCGCCTGCAGGAACCCGTGGAAGCTGTCGACCAACTGGTTGACGGCCCGGTACAAGGCGCAGCCGTACAGGCCAGGTTGGCGGCGCTGCACGCCCGCGACCCGCTTGCACGCCTCTACCATGATGCAGTCGACAGCGGGGGCGGCGGTGCGAGCTATATCGCCTTTCGTGGCCTGAGTACCACCTTCTACCGTGTCAAGGCCGCTGAACCTGGGGCGGTGGAAGTGGAGGTGGTGCGGCCCGCGGGCACCGGTGGCGGTGTCTGGTTGCATCGGTTGCAGTCTGGCCTGTGGCAACGTGCACAGACCTTGCCTGGGGGTATGGACAATAACGCTGACGCCCAGCCGTGGCGGCCTTGGAGCAGGCCCGGCGCGCAACAACTGCCACGGACATTGGGTTTGTCAGGTTCCACACATGAGGGTACGTTCAGCCTCGCGGGGGGCACGCACAAAGCGTCCAACCGGTTCTTTCCATTTGTACGTCCCAGGCACCGTCGAGCTGAGCTCGACAGGCTATTTGCCAATGCACCGGAGGCAGTCCAGCGCAGCAGCGACAGTGCCAACATTGCCGCGAAAGTTGAGCTGTTTCACCATCAATGGCAGTTGCCGGTGGATCTCACAGCGCTGCGTTTCGTTCGCATGCCGGGCGAAATCACCTCGGAAGCCAAGCACATCAATGGGGCATTGATCGCTGACCTGGTGACGGCGCAACACGCAGGGCAGCCGCTGATCAGGCGTGTGCTGGAACCCATGTCAGGGTCGGGCTTCTACAGCAACTTCATCAGGGCCACCGGGTTTCGTGGCGAGATGAGGATCAACGACATCAGCCCTCTGGTCACGCTGACGCAAACTGAGATCGTTCGGCAGCCCGATCGGGTTAAACACCATATCAACAACATCATGCAGGCATTGGTCGAGCTTTGGCAGGTCAACAACCATGACTTTGCCTTCGATCCGCAGACATTGAAAATCAACTTCCCCAATGGCGATGCCTCACGCACATTCGTGAACTCCGCCCAGGTCAAACGTTACCGTGACGACGTGCGACACTATTTTTATACGACGGTGGAATCGCAATACAAATTGCGCGATGGGGATATTGTGGTGTCTCCCGATTCTTCGTTCCTGGCTGACCCCATAAATGGCGAGACCGAGGCGAGGGCCTACATTGCCGCCGCGTTCTACATCATGCAAAACAACTCGACCCGGCACCGGGCGCCTGTGCAGATCAATGAAATGGGCCGGCTCGATCTGCCGATGGCGATCGTCACCCGCGATGGCAATGCGGGCACGGTCTTGTTGCTGGCCAACGGCCTGTCGAACCTTGATGGCCTGAATTACCTGAGCTACCTGCACAGTCATGAGCAAGGGCAAACGACCTTTTCCAGGGTCGATGGTTGGGAAATGCTTCGGGTGGTCGATGGCGAAAGCAACCTGGGGGACCTGGCTATCCTCAGTGGGCACTTCAGCGATGTTTACCTGAGCGAGTTGGAATTCATGGGCAAGGTCAGGGACCATGTCATGCCCTTTGTCCACAACCGTGGCCGGGTCATCATCACCAATGCTTATTCCCCGTACAAAGAGCGTGCTTATCTGGAATTGGGGCTACGGGTGTTCGTGCTGGAAAACCGAGCCGCGGGCTACCTGTTGGTGATGAACGATGCCGTGGCGAGGGATGCAGGCCTTGCCAATGCCTGAGCGTCATCCGTCGACGGACAAAAGACCTTGCTTGAGGAAAGGGCATTGCTCGTCTTAACTGCTGGGGGTGAAGTGCATTCCCATAACCACAACAAGAGGCAATGCAATGGGAAACTCAACCAAGGTCCGCAAAGCTGACAGCAGTGTCGATGCCTGGGCGATTCTTTGCTTGATCGTCCTGGTGGTGGTCACCGCCGTGTATTGGGTCAGCCACCAGTAGACTTCCATTTAGACCGTGATCCAGCCAAGACGCCTGCGGGAGGGATTCCCGCAGGCGTTTTCATGGGCTCAACGCGCGGTCATGTGCATGGCCAATTGCACCAGGCCGATCAGTATCAGAATGAACAGCAGGGTGAACACGGTACCCATCGCAATGAAATGGCTGGCCTTGCCGTGGGTGAAATCGCGTGCGCGGTTCTTGCCGCTCTGCACACCGAAGGCGGCGGCGAGGATGCTGTGCAGCATTTGCCAGAAGGTGGGGGGCTTGCCTTGGCTTGAGTCGTCCATGGGGGCTCCTGGGTATTCGGAGGCAATCAGGGACAGTGTAGGCAATGGAAGGGATGTTGGCTTTGCTGGCCTATTCGCGGGCAAGCCCGCTCCCACAGGGGCGCGCAAATCCCTGTAGGAGCGGGCTTGCCCGCGAATAGGCCAGTCAGGCTAGAACGGTCTTAGCTGTCGTACCCAAGGTTCGGCGCCAACCAACGCTCACTCACGCTCACCTCCTGGCCTTTACGCGCGCTGTAGCTGTCGATCTGGTCCTTGTCGACCTTGCCCACGGCAAAGTACTGCGCCTGCGGGTGGGCAAAGTACCAGCCGCTGACCGCCGCCGCCGGGAACATTGCAAAGTGTTCGGTCAGGAACACGCCGCTTGGGCCTGTCTCGCCAATGGCCGTGCCATCGAGCAGGCGGAACAGGGTTTCTTTCTCGGTGTGGTCCGGGCAGGCCGGGTAGCCTGGGGCAGGGCGGATGCCGCTGTACTGCTCTTTGATCAACGCTTCGTTGTCCAGGTGCTCGTCGCGGGCGTAACCCCAGTGCTCTTTACGCACCTGCTCGTGCAGCCATTCGGCGCAGGCTTCGGCCAGGCGGTCGGCCAAGGCCTTGACCATGATCGAGCTGTAGTCATCGCCCTTGTCCTGGTAGGCCTTGGCCACTTCCTCGGCGCCGATGCCTGCGGTGGTGATGAAGCCGCCGACGTAGTCGGTGACGCCGCTGTCTTTGGGTGCGACGAAGTCGGCCAGCGACCAGTTTGGCTTGTTGTCTGGCTTGATGGTCTGCTGGCGCAGGTGATGAAGGGTGGCCAGGGGCTGGCCGTCATCGCCATAGACCTCGATGTCGTCATCGGCGACCTGGTTGGCCGGCCAGAAGCCGAACACGGCGCGGGCACTGATCAGCTTCTCGTCGATCAGTTTGTCGAGCATCTCGCGGGCGTCCTTGTACAGCGACGTCGCGGCCTCGCCGACCACTTCGTCGGTGAGGATGCGCGGGAATTTGCCGGCCAGGTCCCAGGAGATGAAGAACGGCGTCCAGTCGATGTACTCGGCCAGGGTGCGCAGGTCGATGTCTTCCAGCACCTTGACGCCGGTAAAGGTGGGCACGGCTGGCTGGTAGCTTGCCCAGTCATACTGCGGCTTGGCCGCAATGGCCTTGGCGTAGCTCAGGCGCTCGGTGCGGGCACTGCGGTTGGCGGTGCGCTCGCGCACTTCGACGTAATCCTGACGGGTCTTCTCGACGAAGCCGGGCTTGAGCTCCTTGGACAACAATTGGGTTGCCACGCCGACGGCGCGCGAAGCGTCGGTGACGTAGATTACCGCGTCGTTGCTGTACTTGGGTTCGATCTTCACCGCCGTGTGCGCCTTGGAGGTGGTCGCGCCCCCGATCATCAGCGGCAGGTTGAAGCCCTGGCGCTGCATTTCGCGGGCAACGTGGACCATCTCGTCCAGCGACGGGGTGATCAGGCCGGACAAGCCGATGATGTCGCATTTTTCGTCGCGTGCGGTCTGCAGGATTTTCTCGGCCGGCACCATCACGCCCAGGTCGACGATGTCGTAGCCATTACAGCCCAGCACCACGCCGACGATGTTCTTGCCGATGTCATGCACGTCGCCCTTGACCGTGGCCATCAGGATCTTGCCCTTGGCTTCGGGCTTGTCGCCTTTTTCGGCTTCGATGAACGGGATCAGGTGTGCCACGGCCTGCTTCATCACGCGCGCCGACTTGACCACCTGCGGCAAGAACATCTTGCCGGCACCGAACAGGTCGCCAACCACGTTCATGCCGCTCATCAGCGGGCCTTCAATGACTTCGATCGGGCGCGCGCACTGCTGGCGGCACTCCTCGGTGTCTTCGACGATGTGCGCGGTGATGCCTTTGACCAGGGCATGTTCCAGGCGTTTGCCGACCGGCAGCGAGCGCCAGGCTTCGTTTTCGACTTCCTTGGTGGCGCCGCCGCCTTTGTAGTCGTCGGCGATGGCCAGCAGCGCATCGGTGCCTTCCGGGGTGCGGTTGAGCACCACGTCCTCGACCTTGTTGCGCAGGTCGGCCGGGATTTCGTCGTAGATTTCCAGCTGGCCGGCGTTGACGATACCCATGGTCAGGCCATTGCGGATGGCGTGGAACAGGAACACCGAATGGATCGCTTCACGCACCGGGTTGTTGCCGCGGAACGAGAACGACACGTTGGACACACCACCCGAACTCAAGGCGTGGGGCAGGTGGTCGCGGATGTAGGCGCAGGCTTCGATGAAGTCGACAGCGTAGTTGTTGTGCTCTTCGATGCCGGTGGCGACGGCGAAGATGTTCGGGTCGAAGATGATGTCTTCCGGCGGGAAGCCGACTTCGTTGACCAGGATGTCGTAGCTGCGCTTGCAGATTTCCTTCTTGCGCGCGGCGGTGTCGGCCTGGCCGACCTCGTCGAAGGCCATCACCACCACGGCGGCGCCGTAGCGCTTGCACAGGCGGGCGTGGTGCTTGAACTGCTCGACGCCTTCCTTCATGGAAATCGAGTTGACGATGCCCTTGCCCTGGATGCACTTGAGGCCCGC
>Ga0160461_1001288_pt1 | contig 10404 bp, 9 predicted proteins | sample HID1975I_E6MG_FD_108266 | JGI IMG/M metagenome (GOLD analysis project Ga0160461, IMG submission 108266) | Enriched soil microbial communities from UW Madison campus, WI, USA - HID1975I_E6 MG | ecosystem: Environmental > Terrestrial > Soil > Unclassified | place: USA: Madison, Wisconsin...
AGGCGGCCGGTCGTGGTCTCGCCGGTGAAGGCGATCTTGGCGATCCGCTTGCTGGTGGCGAGCGGCTTGCCCGCCTCCAGCCCGAAGCCGTTGACGATGTTGAGCACGCCCGGGGGCAGCAGGCCGCCGATCAGTTCGGCCAGCAGCAGGATCGAGGCCGGGGTCTGTTCGGCCGGCTTGATGACGACGCAGTTGCCGGCGGCGAGCGCGGGAGCGAGCTTCCAGCAGGCCATCAGCAGCGGGAAGTTCCACGGGATGATCTGGCCGACGACGCCCAGCGGTTCGTGGAAGTGATAGGCGACGGTGTCGTGGTCGATCTCGGAAATGCCGCCTTCCTGCGCGCGGATCGCGCCCGCGAAATAGCGGAAATGGTCGATCGCCAGCGGCAGATCGGCAGCCGTGGTCTCGCGGATCGGCTTGCCGTTGTCCCAGGTCTCGGCGGTGGCGAGCAGTTCGAGATTTTCCTCCATCCTGTCGGCGATGCGATGGAGCGCGAGCGCGCGTTCGGCCGGCGAGCTGCGGCCCCAGCCGTCCTTCGCCTTGTGCGCGGCATCGAGCGCAGCCTCGACATCGACCGGCTGGCTGCGCGCGACCTCGCACAGCTTGCGGCCGTCGATGGGGGAGATGTTGTCGAAATAGCGCCCGTCGATCGGATCGACCCAGTTGCCGCCGATGTAGTTGCCGTAGCGCGACTTGAACGGTGCCTTGCGCGCCGTGATCTTTTCCTGGACTGTCATTGTCCTCTCCACTGTGCTTTGGTGGTGTGCTTTGGTGGCGAGAAGAGTGCCGATCGGGCCGTGCGCGACGCAAGCGGACGCCAAGGCCGGGACGGGATCGCGGTGGATTTTTTGCGACGAATACCCAGGTGATGCGGCAGCACGCGACAGGGTGTCGCCAACACTGTCGCAGAATGCGACAGGGGAGAGGTTGCGATGGCTGAGACGGCGATGAGCATCGAGCGCGCGCGCCGCGCCTTTTTCGAGAACGGCGCGCTGCCCGTCGCCGACCTTCGCCAGCCGGTGCTGCGTTCCTGGCTGCGCTGCGCCGATGCGGGGCTGGCGGCGCGCCGATCGCCGCCGATCGAGCCGGTTGAGGCCACGCGGCTGCGCGAGTTGCAGCAGCTCAACGAAGGCCTGATCCGGCTGTGCCGGCCCGAGCTGGAGACGCTGAGCGCGGAGGCGCGCGAGACCGGCAGCGTGGTGATCCTGACCGATGGCGAGGGCATGATCCTCGACGCGATCGGCGATCCCGGCTTCCGGGGGCAGGCCGAGCGGGTGGCGTTGCGGCCGGGAGTTTCCTGGCGCGAGTCGATCACCGGCACCAACGCGATCGGCGTCGCGCTGGCCGAGCGCCGGCCGTCCGCGGTCAACGGCGGAGAGCATTTCTTTTCGAGCCACCGGGTGCTGAGCTGCGCGGCGATGCCGATCCTCGATCCGCGCGGTGCGATCCTGGGCGTGCTCGACATGTCGGGGCCGTCGGAAGGCGGCATGGGTCATGCGCTGGGCATGGTGCGGATGGCGGTCGACCAGGTCGAGCACCGGCTGTTCAACCTGCATTTCGACGGCTGCCGCGTACTGCGCTTCCATGAGGACGCGGCGATGCTGGGCACCAGCCGCGAAGGCATATTGGTGTTCCGCGAGGAACGGCTGGTCGCGGGCAACCGCCGGGGCCTGTCGCTGGTCGGGCGCGGGTGGGACGCGCTGGACGAGCTGAGCTTCGAGCAGCTTTTCGAGGAGCGCGAGGCGCATGGCGATCGCGTCCGGCTGGCGCGGCTGTCCGGCGGCGAGGTGGCCGCGACCTGGACCGGCGGCGAGCCGGAGCCCGCGAGCACATCGCTGCCGCTGGCGGAGATCGAGGAGCAGACCCTGCGCCGGGTGCATGCGGAAACCGGGGGCAATGTAAGCGAGACCGCCCGCCGGCTGGGCATCCATCGCAGCACGGTGCACCGCCGGCTGCGGCACTGATCCGCTCCGGCTTTCGCGCCGGTCAGGTTACTCGGCGGCGCGGGGCAGGAACTTCAGATATTCGCGGCGCAGGATGCAGCGGCGGACGCGCGACCATTCCTGGATGCCGGTCCAGTCGCGGCGACCGGCGGCGGCGTTCATCTCCTGCTGGATCGCGTCCAGCGCCAGTTCTCCATGGCGTTCGACCATCGTGATCGCGCGGGTGGCGATGGCGGCGCGGCTGGGCGGCTTGGGTGACCTTGGCGTGGAGGACGTCATATCAGCTGGCGCTCGCGGAAGCTGGTCATGCGGCCGTGGCCGATGATGAGGTGGTCGTGGACGGCGATGTCGAGCAGCCGCGCCGCCTCCACCAGGCGGCGGGTCGCATCGATATCGCTGGGGCTGGGCGTGGGATCGCCCGAGGGGTGGTTGTGGACCACGATCAGCGCGGTCGCCCCCAGTTCCAGCGCGCGCTTCAGGATCGGGCGGGCGTGAAGCGGGGCTTCGGCGATCGAGCCGTGGCTGACGACCTCGTTGCCGAGCAGCCGGTTGGTCGCGTTGAGGAACAACACGCGGACCTGTTCGACATCCGCATGCGCCATCGCCGCCGTCAGATAGGCGGTCAGCGAGCGGCCCGAGCAGATGACCGGCGCGTCGAAGGCCTCATCGGCCGCCGCCTCCAGCCAGAGGCTGCGCGACAGCCCGATGAGGCGGACCGCCGCCTCGCTGGCGACGACCCGACGGAGCGCTTCGGGCCGGGCGGCGAGCAGCGCGCCGAGCGAGCCGAATTCGGCTAGGAGGCGATCGGCCCAGTCATCCGCGCGGGCGGGATCGATCGTCGCGAGGACGTCACCCAGGACCTGTCTTCGCCGCGCCGCTTCAGCCGCTGGCCGTGGTTGAACGTCCCGATCGAAAGCAGCAGCAGGATCGGATAGATGCCAATCTGCATCATCAGGGCGTAGACGCCCGGCGAAATCGCGGACGACGTCAGCGAAAGGACGTGCGCGATCACCCCGAAGAGCTGGACGCCGGCGACACCGATCGGCCAGAACCGGTTCGACCGCAACGCCAGCGTGACCATCGCCGCCAGCACCAGCATGTCGATCGTCGCGACCGCCAGTTCCGTCGAATGGAAGCGCATCGGCCAGGCGGTGATCGCCGCGACCGAAAAGCCCGAGCCGAGCAAGACGGTCAAGGCAGTCAAGCGCTCGGGGCCGCCACCACGCCACAAGGCGTAGCCGCAGCAGAGCAGCGTCAGGATCACGCATAGTTCGCTGTGTGTCACAAAGGGGACCGGACCACGGCAAGGTGGTCCGGTCAAGTTTGGCGGTGGGTCAGGCCGCGGAAACCAGGCGCGGGCCTTCGCTCGCGTCGTAGCCAGTGGGACGGGTCGGGGTGTCGCCGATCGCGACGCCGGGCATCATCACGCGGCCGAGATCGCGCAGGCCGGTGTGGGTCTGTTCGACGCAGATCATGAAGCGGGCGAGCGCCTTCTGCCCATCGGCATGGCTCGACAGCACATCGCCACCGATCAGCGGCGAGAGCCGGGCCTCGGCGCGGGCATCGAGCATCACCAGCCCGAGCTTGGCATATTCGGTCATCACGACGTGCATCGCATCTTCGAGCGTGTGCAGCTGGTCGCTGACCCCCTCTACGAGGGCCAAACGTTCTTTGCGCATGGATCTCTTCCCTGTTGCCGCCCGTGCGGCTTGCCTGGATTTCGGTCTGGAGGCGGGCCCGGTTCCGATCGCGTCGGATCGGCCGCCCAACGGCTTGTTGTTTTCCCGCGATCCCCGGTGGGATTTCGCTCTACGGCCGCGCTTGCGGCTGCTCGATCCGTTGCTGTTCGCGTGACAGGTCGATCTCATGGCCGATCTTGAGGAAGAGGCCGAAGATCGCGATCGCGATGATCGCGACGATCACGCAGCAACAGATGATCTGCCAAGTCTTCAGGTCATCTCGTACACCCCCGATGAAGGGGATGCGGAGGCTGGTGTCGGGTTCCCGATCCGGCAGGACGAAGTCGTAGGCCGCCTGCATTTCCTGGACCGTCGCCGGGTTCCCGATCGCTTCCGTCATCCCTGTCTGCGATGACCCATTGGATGGCGTTTCGGACGGGTTTTCGACAACCACAAACGGCTTGTGGACAAAAGCCTGTGGCGTCCCATTTTCGGAATTGTGAAGGATTTTAGCGGCTTGCGAGCTACGCGACACGCCCAGCACCGATCGCGCGACCCGCAATCGCTCGGTCACGGCGGTCGGGCTGATGCCCAGCTCGATGGCGATTTCCTTGGTCTCGAACCCGGCGCCCACGAGACGCAGGCAGGACCGCTGCGCTTCGGTCAGTCTGGAGATGCGACTATCATCCATAATTCGATGGTTACGGTATTCGTGGCGATCTACAAATGCGTAACCTACGGGAAAATTCGGTTTTGGGTGTCTCGCGCGTCATCGGACGCGGGGTGTTTCGATTGGCTGCCGCATCGTAGCGAAAAGGTCGCCGGCCGGTGACAAACAAACCCGATCCGTGGGCGCGACGCCGAATGGTGCGTCGCGAAAAGAAAGTTATTCGCATCAATGCCCGTTCAGCCAATTGACAGCATGACGGCCCATTCATAGCGCCCATGCTCATGCAGCCCCCGCAACACTTCGCCCGTATCAGAAATATTTCGGTCACCGCCCTGCTCGCGGTGGCGCTGTCGGCTTGTGGCGGCGATGAAAAGACGGCGCCGGCCCCCCGCGAGGCCGGCTATGTGGTGGTCAAGACCGAGACGGTCGCGCTGCAGACCGAGCTGCCGGGGCGGACCGCGGCCTTCGAGTCATCGGAAGTGCGTCCGCAGGTCGCCGGCGTGATCAAGGCGCGGCTGTTCACCGAAGGCACGATCGTCCGGGCGGGGCAGACGCTCTATCAGATCGACCCGAGTCTCTATCGCGCGACGGTGGCGGAAGCGCGGGCGAACCTGGCCAATGCCGAAGCGAATCGCGAGGCGGCCGACGCGCTGGCCGATCGCTATCGTCCGCTCGCGGAGATCGAGGCGGTCAGCAAGCAGGATTACACCAACGCCGCCGCCGCCGCCCGCCAGGCATCGGCCGCCGTCGCTCAGACCAAGGCCGCGCTGGACACGGCGAGCATCAACCTGAATTTCACGCGGGTGCCGGCCCCGATCACGGGGCGGATCGGCCGGTCGCTGTTCACCACCGGCGCGCTGGTCACGACCGGTCAGGCCGATCCGCTGACGACGATCCAGCGGCTCGACCCGATCTTCGTCGACATCCAGCAATCGAGCGCCGATCTGCTGGCGCTGCGCCGCTCGCTCGCGTCGGGCGGGGTGGTGCCGTCTTCGGCCGCCGTGCGGCTGCGGCTGGAGGACGGGAGCGAGTATCCGGTGAGCGGCCGGCTGGAATTCGCCGAGCCGGTGGTCGACCAGAACACCGGATCGGTCACGCTGCGCGCGACCTTCCCCAATCCCAGCGGGCTGCTGCTGCCGGGCATGTACGTCCGCGCGCAGCTTTCGCAGGCGACGATGCAGCAGGCGATGCTGGTGCCGCAGGCCGGCATCTCGCGCGATCCGCGCGGCAACGCCACCGTGATGCTGGTCGGCCCGGAGGACAAGGTCGTGACGAAGACGGTCAAGGCCGACCGCACCGTGGGCGACAAATGGCTGGTCACCGAAGGGCTGAAGCCCGGCGACCGCGTGATCGTGGAAGGGTTGAGCCGGATCCGCGTGGGGCAGGTCATCAAGCCGGTGCCCGCGGGGTCGAAGCCGACCCCCAAGCCGCATGACCCTGCCGCGCCGGTCGAAGCGCCGCACGGCAAGCGCTGACGGATCATGCTGTCCCGCATCTTCATCGACAGGCCGATCTTCGCCTGGGTCATCGCGATCGTCATCATGCTGGCCGGCGTCGGCGGCATCGTCGCGCTGCCGGTCGAGCAATATCCCGATATCGCGCCGCCATCGGTCAACATCCGCGCCAGCTATCCGGGCGCGTCGGCCGAGACCCTCGAATCGAGCGTCACCCAGATCATCGAGCAGCAGCTGACCGGGATCGACGGGCTGCTCTATTTCTCGGCGAATTCCAGTTCGAGCGGGCAGGTGGGCGTGACCGTCACCTTCGCCAAGGGCGTCGATCCGGACATCGCCCAGGTGCAGGTGCAGAACAAGGTGCAGCAGGCGCTGCCCCGGCTGCCCCAGCAGGTGCAGCAGCAGGGCCTGGTCGTCACCAAGTCCAACGCCGACTTCCTGATGGTCATCTCGATCTACGACGAGACCGACCGGATGACGAGCGGCGACGTTTCGGACTATCTCGTCTCCAACCTGCAGGATCCGATCGGCCGGTTGAGCGGGGTGGGCGACGTCAACGTGTTCGGCGCGCAATATGCGATGCGGATCTGGCTCGATCCGTTCAAGCTGGCGTCCGCGCAGCTGATGCCGAGCGACGTGACCGCCGCGATCGAGGCGCAGAACACGCAGGTCGCCGCAGGGCAGATCGGCGCGCAGCCTTCGCCCAACGAGCAGATGCTCAACGCGATCGTGACCGCGCATTCGCGGCTGACCACGGTCGAGCAATTCCAGGACATCGTCGTCAAGACCCAGACCAACGGCGCGCGCGTGCTGCTGAAGGATGTCGCGCGGGTCGAGCTGGGCAACGAGAACTACACCGTCGTCAGCCGGCTGAACGGCCATTCGGGCGCGGGCATCGCGATCCAGCTGGCCCCCGGCGCCGACGCGCTCAAGACCGCGGCGCTCGTGCGCAGCTATGTCCAGCAGCGCGCCGAATCCTTCCCGGACGGCCTGCGCTACGCCTTCCCGAACGACAGCACCGCCTTCATCAAGCTGTCGGTGCGCGAGGTGATCGAGACGCTGATCGAGGCGATCGTGCTGGTCGTGATCGTGATGTTCGTGTTCCTGCAGAGCTGGCGCGCGACGCTGATCCCGGCGGTCGCAGTGCCGGTGGTGCTGCTCGGCACCTTCGGCGTGCTCGCGGTGGCGGGCTATTCGATCAACACGCTCACGCTGTTCGGGATGGTGCTGGCGATCGGCCTGCTGGTCGACGACGCCATCGTGGTGGTCGAGAATGTCGAGCGCGTGATGGAGGAGGAGCCGGGCATCACCCCGCGCGAAGCCACCATCAAGTCGATGGACGAGATCCAGACGGCGCTGATCGCGATCGCGCTGGTGCTGTCGGCGGTGTTCCTGCCGATGGCGTTCTTCGGCGGGTCGGTGGGCGTGATCTATCGCCAGTTCTCGATCACGATCGTGTCCTCGATGATCCTGTCGGTGGTGGTGGCGCTGGTGCTGTCTCCGGCGCTCGCCGCGACGCTGCTCAAGGCCCCGGATCACGATCGCGACCATGACAATGGCGGTTTCGCGGGGCTGGCCTATCGGCTGGGGCAGACGTTCAACCGCTGGTTCGACCGGACGGCGGATCGTTACCGCGATTCGGTGGCGTGGATCATGGGCAAGGCCAAGCCCGCGATCGCGATCTTCCTGCTGATCTGCGCCGGGCTGGCGTTCATGTTCATGCGCCTGCCGACCAGCTTCCTGCCGACCGAGGACCAGGGCATCGCGCAGATCCAGTTCACGCTGCCCCCCGGCGCGACGCTGGCGCGCACGATGGAGGCGGCCCGCGCGATCGAGCAGTATTTCCTCAACGAGGAAAAGGAGAATCTGGCCGCGATCTACACGGTTTCGGGCCAGGGGCAGGGCGGTGCCGGCCAGAACGCCGGGCGGGGCTTCATCGCCTTCACGCCTTGGGACGATCGCAAGGGCAACGAGAATGTCGCCCAGTCGATCACCCGCCGCGCGACGCAGCAGCTTTCCAGCCTGCGCGACGTGGAGTTCTTCGCGCTCAACCCGCCGCCGGTGCGCGGGCTGGGGCAGTCGAGCGGCTTCAACATGCAGCTGCTGAACACCGGCGGGCTTTCGCGCGAGGATTTCAAGGCGCGGCGCAACCAGCTGATCGCCGCCGCGCAGGAGGATCCGCTGCTGACAGCGGTCCGCCAGAACGCGCTGGAGGACGTGCCGACGCTGACCGTCGACATGGACCTCGGCAAGCTGACCGCGCTGGGCCTTACCCAGGCGCAGGCGGATGCGACGCTGACCGCCGCCTGGGGTGGCGTCTACGTCAACGACTTCGTCGATCGCGGGCGCGTGAAGCGGGTCTATGTGCAGGGCGACGCGCCCTATCGCAGCCGGCCGGAAGACCTGGGTAACTGGTTCGTGCGGAATTCCGCCGGGCAGATGGCCCCGTTCTCCGCCTTCGCCACCACGGCCTGGGGACAGGCACCGACGACGCTGACCCGGTTCAACGGCGTCGCATCCTACGAGATCCAGGGGCAGGCGGCGTCGGGCGAAAGCTCGGGCGCGGCGATGACGCGGATCGCGGAACTGGCCGCCGAGCTGCCGGGCACGTCGATCGCGTGGAGCGGCCTCAGCTATCAGGAGCAGCTTTCGGGCGGGCAGGCGCCGGTGCTCTATGCGCTGTCGCTGCTGGTGATCTTCCTGTTCCTGGCCGCGCTGTATGAAAGCTGGTCGATCCCGGTGTCGGTGATGCTGGTCATCCCGCTCGGCCTGATCGGCGCGGCGCTGGCCGTGGCGATCAGGGGGCTGAGCAACGACGTCTATTTCCAGGTCGGGCTGCTGACCACGATGGGGCTGGCGGCGAAGAACGCGATCCTGATCGTCGAATTCGCCGAACAGGCGGAAAGGCGCGGGAAATCGCCGGTGGAAGCCGCGATCGAAGCGGCCCGGCTGCGCCTGCGCCCGATCCTGATGACCAGCCTTGCCTTCATCTTCGGCGTGCTGCCGCTCGCGATCTCGACCGGCGCGGGCGCGCAGAGCCGCATCGCGATCGGCACCGCCGTGATCGGCGGCATGATCACCGCGACGGTGCTCGCGATCTTCTACATCCCGCTGTTCTTCGTCCTCGTCCGTCGCCTGTTCCGCGGGCGGGGGAAGCCGCATGGACCGCCGGCGGAGGCGTCGGCGTGAGTGGCGCGATGAAGGGTTCGATCGCGCTCGCCGCCGCGCTGCTGATGGCGGGGTGCAGCATGGAGCCGCATTACGAACGGCCCGCCCCGGCGACCCCGGCGGCCTGGCCCACCGGCGACGCCTATCCCGCGCCGCAGGACGCGGAGCTGCCGACGCTGGGCTATCGCGAGGTCTTCCGCGATCCCCGCCTGCTGGCGGTGATCGACCGGGCGCTTGCCAATAACCAGGATCTGCGGATCGCGCTGGCCAATGTCGCGTCGGCGCGGGCGCAGTATCGCGTGGCGCGTGCCAACATCACGCCGGATCTGGACCTGTCGGGCGGGACATCGACCAGCCGCAGCGGATCGGGCACGGCCAACAGCGCGAGCGGGACGGCAGGCGACACCGTGCGCACCCGTTACGACGTCAACGCCGGCCTCTCCGCTTTCGAGATCGACCTGTTCGGGCGGCTGCGCAGCCTCAACAATTCGGCCTTCGACGAATATCTGGCGACCGAGGCGACCGCGCGGGCGGCGCGGCTGACGCTCGTGGCCGAGGTGGCGAACGCCTATCTGACACTGGCGACCGATCGCAGCCTGCTCGCGGCGGCGCTGGAGACGCAGGCGAGCGCGGGGCGCAGTGTCGATCTCACCTCCGCGCGGCTGAAGGGCGGGGTCGCACCGCGCACCGACCTGCGCCAAGCCGAAACGGTGCTGGCGACGGCGCAGTCCGATGTCGCGAACCTCACGACCCTGGTCGCGCAGGATCGCAACGCGCTGGAGCTGCTCGTCGGGGCGGCCGTGGCGGATGCTGAGCTGCCGACGGCGATCGAGGATATCGGCGGGCTGCTGGGCGAGGTGCCGGCCGGGCTCGATTCGCGCATCCTGTTGCGCCGGCCCGACGTCGTTTCCGCCGAATACCGGCTGCGCGCGGCCAATGCGCGGATCGGCGCGGCGCGGGCGGCCTTCTTCCCGACGATCAGCCTGACCGCCGTGGCAGGCCTCGCCAGCACCGCGCTGTCGCAGCTGTTCGATGGCAATGCCTTCACCTGGACGATCGCGCCGCAGGCTTCGGTCAACATATTCGACGGGGGCGCGAACAGCGGCAACCTGGCCTTTGCGAGGGCGCAGCGCGAGCTGACCACGGCGCAGTACCAGCAGGCGATCCAGACCGCGTTCCGCGAGGTCGCCGATGCGCTGGCGCGGCGCGGCACGATCGACCGGCAGCTCGACGCGCAGATCCGGCTCGAGGCGGCGGCACAGGACAGCTACACGCTGGCCGACGCGCGGTATCGGCAGGGGGTGGACGCCTTCCTGACCGCGCTCGATGCGCAGCGGACGCTGTATTCCGCGCGGCGGACGCTGGCTTCGGCGCGGCTGGTGCGGGCGAGCAATCTCGTCGAGCTCTATCGGTCGCTGGGCGGGGATATGACGCTGGATACCCAGACACGCGGCGAAGCGAGGCGCGCGGAGTAGCCGCCTCCCTTGCCA
>Ga0160461_1001289_pt1 | contig 10400 bp, 10 predicted proteins | sample HID1975I_E6MG_FD_108266 | JGI IMG/M metagenome (GOLD analysis project Ga0160461, IMG submission 108266) | Enriched soil microbial communities from UW Madison campus, WI, USA - HID1975I_E6 MG | ecosystem: Environmental > Terrestrial > Soil > Unclassified | place: USA: Madison, Wisconsin...
CCAGCGGCAATGGCGAACCGGGCATCAACGGCGGTCCTCCGGGCGACTTGTATGTGGAAATCCACATCAAGCAGCACAAGATCTTCCAGCGCGATGGCGACGACCTGCATTGCGAGCTGACCATTCCGTTCACCACGGCGGCATTGGGCGGCGAATTGCAGGTACCGACGTTGGGCGGCAAGGCCGAGATCTCGATTCCCGAGGGCACGCAGTCGGGTAAAACCTTCCGATTGCGCGGCAAGGGTATTCGCGGCGTGCGGGGCAGCTATCCGGGCGATTTGTACTGCCACGTGGTGGTGGAAACGCCGGTGCGCCTGAGCGAGGACCAAAAGAGCATCCTGCGCCAGTTCGAGACGTCGCGGAACGACGGGGGCGATCGCCACTCGCCGCAAAGCAAGTCCTGGACGGATCGGGTGAAGGAGTTCTTCAGCTGATAGGGCTGAGGGATGGGAAAAAGCCGCGAATTTGGTCGCGGCTTTTTTTTGGTTCTTGCGGGGGGGTTTGCGTTCTTGCGGGGGATTTTTTGGTTCTTGAGGGGGATTTGTGTGGGGTTGGGCGCTGCTTGATGGGTTGCGCGCGATGGAGGTTGGCATGCTGATGGCGGGGGGCTCGCGCTTCACCCATCCTACGTAATAGAAAGGCCGCGGTGTTATGCCGCGGCCTTGGTGCTGCTACTGCTTGGTACTGCTGCTACTTCTACTGCTACTGCTACTGCTACTTCTACTGCTACTGCGGTTGCCGCTGTGCCTTAAAAAACCGGTCCCAGGCCATGATGCCGCCTGAGACCGGCCGGGCTACAGCAAGCAGCTCACCGGGTGGTCGGCGGGTAGTCGAGCTCGCCGAACGTGTATTGGCCGCTGGCCTTGGCTTGGGCCAGTTCTTGCTGGACGTCGGCGCGGGTCTTCACGCTGGCCGGCGCTGCATGGGTGGGCGGGTATTCGAGTTCGCCGAAGGTGTATTCGCCGCTGATCTTGGCTTGTTGCAACTGGGCTTGCACGTCTTGCGCGCTCAGGCTGGCGGCTTGGGGCAGGGCGGGCGGGTAGTCCAGTTCGCCGAACGTGTATTGGCCGTTAGCCTTGGCTTGCTGCAATTCGGTCGCGACCTGGTCGCGGGTCTTGGCTTGTTCCACGCCGGCGGCTTGGGCGCCAACGCCAACCAAAGCCAGGGATAGCAGCAGGGTGGTGGTTAGGGTTTTCATAATTGAGACCTCCGTGTCATCTTGATGGGAGCGAATCCCGGCGGGCCTGCCGCCGTGGTTCGTTGTTTGTTCCCGATGACTGAATTCTGCGCGCTATCGAACCTGGGATAAACCCTTAATACCTGAAAACATCTTTCCAAATAATCGAGTAATACGTTCAATTTTGGAAAATCTCCCCGTTTTTCGTAGGGTTATGTACGCCCGGGCGAGCCCAAGACCGCCCACTTCACATCCGTTGATGCAAAAAAACCCCTGCACAAGGCAGGGGTTTTTGGGGTGGCTAACGCTCAGGGCGTGGCTTTCTTGTTGAAGTCGCCCGCGACGGCGGTGCTGAATCCGTCGGCGCGCAGGTACTTGCGTAGCGCGGCATTGACCACGTCGGGCGTCAAGGCGGAGATCTTCTTGTCCATCTCGGCTGACCACTCAAACGTGCGACCGCGTTGCAGGTAGTCGAGCCAGGTGCTGGCCAGGATGTCGTCTTGCGCGCGGGCCAGATTGCGGTAGTTCAGCAGCGCGTTGATGCCGTCCGCCACTTCCTTGTCGGAAAAGCCGTCCTTCAGTACGCGCGCCAGTTCCTCGTTGATGGCCTTTTCCAGGCGTTCACGATTCTGGGGGGCGTAAATGGCGTACATGGTCCAGCTGGCGCTGGGTTCGAACGACGAGACCGACAGCGAGCTGCGCACGTTGTAGGACAGGCCCTCGGTTTCGCGCACGCGGTTCCACAAGCGTGACGTTTCCGACGCACCGAACAGATAGTTGGCCAGATACAGGGCCGCGTAATCCGCATCCGTGTCTTGCAGCTTCAGCGGCATGCGCGACACGTAGAAGGCGTTGGCCTTGTCGGGCGTGTCGATGTCGAACTGCTTGGCGGGAATGTCGCGATACGGGTTGGGCACGCGGGTGTAGGCGGGCGCCTTCTTCCAACCGGCCAGGCCCGTGGTGATGGCCTTTTCTACAGCCGCGGGCTCGAAGTCGCCCACGGCGGAATACTCGATCTTGCCGGCGCCGTAGAACTTGGCGTGGAACTTGGCGAGCGCGTCGCGGTTCAGGCCGCGCACACTGGCCAAGGACTCTTCAAACGTCGGCACGTAGCGCAGGTCGTCAGCGGGCCACGGGTTGTCCTGGCGGGCCAGCGCGCGTCCGGCCAAGGCCGTGGGCTCGGTCATGGCGTTCTGGATCGAGGTTTCAAGCTGGCGCTGGTATTCGTCCAACTGTTCCTTGGGGAAGTTGGCGTTGCGCACGATTTCCAGTGCCAGCGCGGTCAGCTCGGGCAGGTTCTCGCCCTTGGTCGACATGGCGATTTTCAGTGTCGTGCCGCCGCCGCTGAAGCCCAGTTCGGCTTGCAGCTTGTCCAGGCGGTCCTGGATTTCCTGGCGCGACAGCTTGGCCGTGCCACGGATCAGCAGATCCGCCGCGGCGCTCGAGTTCACGCGCTGGCCAAGCAGGTCTTTTTCATTGCCGAACTGAATCAGCATCTGCGCCTGCACGCGGCTGCCGCGCGTGGCCTTGGGCAACAGCGCCAACTGAACCGGCCCGTTGGCGAGTTCCAGTGTCTTTCTTTGCGTCAGCTTGTCGATGTTCTCGGGCGTGGGATCAAAGGCGGATGCCGCCTTGAAGTCCGGATCGCCCTTGTAGTCCTTGAACACGGCAGTCAGGTCCACGCGCTGCGTTTGCGGCGCACGCAGCGGCTTTTCCGTAGGAATGTAGCGGCCTTCGATGCGATTGCTTTGCAGCAGGTAGGTGGTTGCGGCTTGTTGGACTTCAGACAGCGTGGCCTTGCGGGCGCGGTCGCGCTGCAGGAAGAACAAGCGCCAGTCGCCGGCGGCGATGGCTTCGGACAGCGCCACGCCGACCTGCTCGGGATCGCTGTAGGTTTGTTCCCAGGCGGTCAGCCACTTGCTGCGCGCGCGGTCCAGTTCCTGTTGCGTGAAAGGCGTCTTGCCCAGCGATTCCAGCGTGCCGGTCAGCGTCTTCATGGCGGCGTCCAGGTCTTTGCCGGGCGGCAATTGCGCGCCGAACATCGCCAGGCCGGGATCGCGGTTTTCCATGGTGAAGCCGAACACGCCCGAGGCCATCTTCGTGGCGACCAGCGCGTGGTAAAGGCGGCCCGAAGGCGTATCCGACAGGATGACGGTGGCCAGGTCCAGCGGCACGAAATCGGGGCTGCCGGCGGCGGGGATGTGGTACATGGCGGCTACCAGCGGCGTACCGCCGGCGCGGCGCAAGGTGACCGAACGTTCGCCGTCCTGCACCGGTTCCACGGTGTACTCGGGCGGCAATTTGCGGTCGGGCTTGGGCAGCTTGCCCAGCGTTTGTTCAATGTCCGCCAGGGTGGCCTGGGGGTCGAACTTGCCGGCCACGATCAGCACGGCGTTATCGGGCTGGTAGTACTCGTGATAGAAGGCGCGAAGCTGGCCGATGTCCACGTTTTCAACGTCGGAGCGGGCGCCGATGGTGTTCTTGCCGTAGCTGTGCCACTGGTAGGCAGCCGCCTGCATTTTTTGCATCAGGATGCGCGACGGGCTGTTTTCGCCGCTTTCCATTTCATTGCGGACCACGGTCATTTCCGAATCCAGGTCTTCCTTGGCGATCAGGGAATTGACCATGGCGTCGGCTTGCCAGCCCAGGTACCACTTGAGGGTGTCGGGGTTGGCCGCGAAACTGGCGAAGTAGTTGGTGCGGTCGCTGGACGTGGACCCGTTGGCCTGCAGGCCTCGGCGCGAAAACTCGCCCATGGCGTTGCGCGTGGTGGACGTACCCTTGAACAGCATGTGTTCCAGCAGGTGCGCCATGCCGGTCTGGCCGTAGTTCTCGTTGCGCGAGCCCACCAGGTAGGTCATGTTGACGGTGGTCGACGGCTTGGACTCGTCGGGTACCAGCAGCACCCTGAGGCCATTGGCCAAGCGGTATTCAGTGATGCCTTCAACCGAGGCGGCCTCCGAGACGCCGGCCGGAAGATTGGCGGCGCCGGCCTGAAAGGCCAGGAAGGAGGAGAACAGCAGCGCACCCAATGGGCGCGGCAGCTTCGACAGGGACAGGCGCATGGCAAACAATTCCTTTCGCATGGCAGAATCCGTTGGAGTGTATACGTTGGCAATGGTTCAGGCGCTGCAAGCCTGAGACGCAATACAAGGAAGTGCGACATGTCGTTATCGCTGGAAGTAGAAACGTCGCGACTGGTGCTGCGGCAATGGCGCGCGGATGACCGCCAGCCGTTCGCGGAAATGAACGCGGATCCGCGCGTGACCGAGTTCCTGCTGCCGCTGTCGGCACAGGAAAGCGATGCGCTGGCCGCAAGGCTGGCGGCGGGCATAGACGAGCATGGCTGGGGGTTTTGGGCCGTTGAAGCGCCCGGCGTGGCGCCGTTCATCGGCTTCGTCGGCATCAAGCCCATGCCGGCGATGCTGCCGTTCGCGCCGGGGGTCGAAGTGGGCTGGCGTCTGGCCCAGCCGTTTTGGGGGCGTGGCTATGCCAGCGAAGCCGCTGAAGCGGCGTTGCGCGTCGGGTTCGAACAGATCAGGCTGGATGAAATCGTGGCGTTCACGGCGGTGGGCAATCAGCGATCGCGCGCGGTGATGGCGCGACTTGGCATGCAGGCCGATGCCGACACGTTTGATCATCCAGCGTTGTCCCCGGGCCACCCGCTGCGTGAGCATGTGCTTTATCGCCTGCGTCGCGAGCATTGGATGGGTCGGAATAACGGTGACGCAGAGCCAGGTGGCATGCCGGTTGCGGCGGCATAAGCCGTCGAAAGCAGCGCCGCCAGAGGGTGTTGCACTGCAATATCCTTCGTGCGCAAGGCAAATTTGAGGTCGTCCGGCTTGCGGGTGTAAGCTTTTCCAGACGTAGTAGCTGTTGCCGACGGGATGCGCGACAGCCGTCTACCCGGCTTCCCGTCCAACGCCAGACGCCGCCGCAAGCGCGGCGCCGGTGCTTGTCGTTCGCGCCTTCGCTGCCGGCATCCTGCCGGCGCATTTTTCGGAGGAACGACCCATGCTGACCGAAATCGTCACGCGTGCTCTGTCCCAATTGACCGGTAGCGCCTTGAGCGGCGACGGAATCAAAGGGCAGTTTCAGTACGCCTATGCCAGTGATGACGGCCAATTCGTGGCCATACTGACCCATGATATGACCACCTATGTGGTGGACTTGAACGCACAACGATACTTCGCGGAATGCGGCGGTTCGCCCCGTGGGTTTGCCGGACATGTGCTTGAGATGGAAGGCGCGGCCGTGCGCAGCCATCCGTGGCCGGCCGCCAATGATCTATTTGACCTGGACATGGATGCGGACGAGCTTTCATGGCGCAAGTGCCCCGGCCTGCGACATGCGTCCGCCGCCAACCGATCTGTGGAGAGCCGCGCCGCCTGAGAGTGGCCAGAAGCGGCAACACCTTACTGAACCGCCGGATCGGCGGTTTTTTTTATGCCCAGGCCCGTTGCGAGCGGCTACAAAAGCGGGCCCTGACAGTACAATTTTTCGCCATGAACTCGCCCGCTGATACCCACGCGCCCGACGGCGCAACCCTTGTCGATTGCACCCTTGAACGCCACGCGGATCAGATACTTGCCATCTTCAACGACGCCATCGTCAACTCCACCGCGCTGTACGACTACAAGCCCCGACCGCGCGAAGCGATGTCGGGCTGGTTCCAGACCAAGCAGCAGGGCGGCTTTCCGGTGGTCGGGTTTGAAAACGCAGCCGGCGAGCTGATGGCGTTTGCCAGCTACGGCACCTTCCGCGCCTGGCCCGCTTTCAAGTATTCCGTTGAGCATTCCGTCTACGTGGACGGGCGTTTTCGCGGCCGTGGCCTGGGCGAAGCGATGATGCGCGTGCTGATCGAGCGGGCACGCGCCAATCAGGTGCACGTGCTGGTCGGCGGCATTGACGCCTCCAACGACGGCAGCATCCGCCTGCACGAAAAGCTGGGGTTCAAGCACGCCGGCACGATCCGCGAAGCGGGCTTCAAGTTTGGCCGCTGGCTGGACCTGGCGTTTTATCAGTTGACGCTGGATACGCCTGAGCAGCCGGTGGATGGGTAAGGCTTATTTGGAGAGGACCCGCATCGCTTGTTCCAGGCCCGCGACGGTGACCGGATACATGCGGTCCTGCATGATGTCGCGCATCAGCGCAATGGACTGACGGTATTGCCACGACGCGGTGGGCTCAGGGTTGAGCCACACCGATTTCGGCCAGGCATCCAGCAGCCGCCGCATCCATTGCGCGCCGGGTTCCTTGTTGTAGTGCTCGACGGACCCGCCAGGTTGCAGGATTTCGTACGGGCTCATGGTGGCGTCGCCGACGATGATCAGCCGCCAGTCCGGGTTGTACTTGCGCAGCACGTCCCAGGTGTCGAAACGTTCGTTCTGACGGCGGCGGTTGCTTTGCCACAGGCTTTCGTACGGGCAGTTGTGGAAGTAATAGACCTCTAGATTGCGGAATTCGCTGCGCGCCGCTGAAAACAATTCTTCCACGCGGCCGATGTGGTCGTCCATGCTGCCGCCCACGTCCAACAGCATCAACACCTTCACGGTGTTGTGGCGTTCGGGCACCATGCGCAGGTCCAGGTGGCCGGCGTTGCGCGCGGTGCTGGCGATGGTGTCGTCCAGATCCAGTTCCATGTCGGCGCCTTCGCGCGCAAAACGGCGCAAGCGCCGCAGCGCCACCTTGAAGTTGCGCGTGCCCAGTTCGACCTGATCGTCGTAGTCCTTGAACTGGCGCATGTCCCAGACCTTGACCGCCGAGCGGTTGCCCGCCGATGCACCGCCCACGCGGATGCCTTCGGGGTGATAACCGCCGTTGCCGAACGGCGAGGTGCCGCCGGTGCCGATCCATTTGCTGCCGCCCGCGTGGCGCTCTTTCTGCTCTTCCATGCGTTCCTTGAAGAGCTCCATCAGCTTGTCCCAGCCGTGCTTTTCAATGGCGGCTTTTTCTTCGGGCGACAGGTTCTTCTCGAACTCTTTTATCAGCCAGTCCAGCGGGATTTCCTTATCCGCCGGCAGGGCTGCCTGGATGCCCTTGTAGTAGGCGCCAAAGGCCTTGTCGTAGCGGTCGTAGAGCGATTCGTCCTTGACCAGCGTGGCGCGTGCCAGGAAGTAGAACTCGTCCAGCGTGGGCGCCATCAGGTCGTGACGCAAGGCGTCCACCAGGGTCAGGTATTCCTTGACCGAGACGGGCAGCTTGTGCGCCCGAAGGTGGTAGAAGAAGTCGATCAGCATGGGCGGGCGGCCGGTGGCGTGGGGATCAGCGGCGCTGGCCGCCGCGGGTCATGGCCGCCAGGCGTTCCAGCAGGTGCACGTCTTGCTCGTTCTTCAGCAGCGCGCCGGCCATCAGCGGCACGGCCGTGGCCGTGTGGGCGTCGATCTCGGCCGCCGTGGCGTTTTCGGCCAGCAGCAGGCGCAGCCAGTCCAGCAGTTCGGAGGTGGACGGCTTTTTCTTCAGGCCGGGGGCATCGCGCAGCGCAAAGAAGGTGTCCAGCGCCGCGCGCAGCACGTCCTGCTTCAGGTGCGGGTAGTGCACGGCGACGATGTCGCGCATGGTGTCGCGGTCGGGGAAGCGGATGTAGTGGAAGAAGCAGCGGCGCAGGAATGCGTCGGGCAGGTCCTTCTCGTTGTTGGACGTGATGATGACCAGCGGGCGATGGCGCGCGGAGATGGTCTCGCGCGTTTCATACACATGGAATTCCATGCGGTCCAGTTCGCGCAGCAGGTCGTTGGGGAATTCGATGTCGGCCTTGTCGATCTCGTCGATCAGCAGGACCACTGGTTCGTCCGCCTGGAATGCTTGCCACAAGGTGCCTTGCACGATGTAGTTGCGGATGTCGCGCACTTTCTCGTCACCCAACTGCGAGTCGCGCAAGCGCGACACGGCGTCGTATTCGTACAGGCCCTGATGTGCCTTGGTGGTGGACTTGATGTGCCATTGCAGCAGCGGCCGGCCCAGCGCGCGCGCCACCTCTTCGGCAAGCATGGTCTTGCCGGTGCCCGGCTCGCCCTTGATCAGCAGTGGGCGCTGCAAAGTCAGGGCCGCGTTGACGGCCAGTTTCAGGTCGTCGGTGGCGACGTAAGAGTCGGTCCCGTTGAAGCGGGCAGGCGTGGCGGAGTGTGCGGACTGGGCTGCGGACATAGGCTGATGGCTTCCGAGGATTGACGGTGATCAATACCCAACGCAAGGTATTAATCCTGAGCAATTATCGTACAATCAGGCGGTTTTGCAGTTGGGTTCGACCCGCAACGTGTTTGCAGGGGGCCGACGTGTGAGCAGGCCCTAGTCCTTAAGCCATACCAAGAAGAGCCATTCCAATGAAGTTGCGAACCTCTCTGAAGTGCACGGTTTCCGTGTTGGCCGCGATAGCATCCTGTGCGATCGCCGGCCAGGCTGTTGCTGCTGACGCAGCGCCTGTCGGTAACATCCAAAACGCCCGCGACAAGGTTTCCATGTGCATCGGTTGCCACGGCATCGAAGGCTACAAGGCGACGTTCCCCGAGCTCTATCACGTGCCGATGATTGCTGGCCAAAACGCCAAGTACATCGAAACCGCCCTCAACGAGTACAAGAAAGGCGCGCGCAGCCATCCCACGATGGACGCCATTGCCGGCAGCCTGTCCGACCAGGACATCGCCGATCTGGCCGCGTACTACGCGAATCTCAAATAAGGGGCAAACAATGAATCGCACGATGCTTGCCCTTCTGGGCGCGACTTTCGCCATGGCGGGCGCTTCCGTCCAGGCGCAGGACCTGGCCGCCGGCAAGGCCGTTTTCGATAAATTCAATTGCGCGTCGTGCCACGGCGCCGATGCCAAGACCGCGGTGGACCCGTCCTACCCCACGCTGGCCGGCCAGCACGCTGATTACCTGGTCCACGCGCTGAAGGCCTACAAGCGCGGCGCCTCCGGCAGCGCAGCCACCGCCAACGTACGCAAGAACCCCATCATGGGCGCTTTCGCCACGCAATTGTCCGACCAGGATATTTCCAACGTGTCGGCATGGCTGGCGTCCCTGCCCAGCGACCTGGGCGTGCGCAAGTAATTACGCCTTACAGGCTGGCGCGACGGCGGATCAGGTCGATATAGCTGTCGCTGTCCAGCGGCGTGCCCAGCCGCTGCGCTTCCCACACCACTTGCCCCAGGCATTCCATGATTTCATGGGCTGCGTGGTGGGCGTCCGAGCGTGCGGTCAACTGCTGGTAGGCCAGACGGATGCCGGGCGGATGGTCGATGGACAATTGTTCCGCAATGGCCAGGTGCATGGACAGGTGCAGGAACGGATTGGTGCGCCCCTTTTCCACCGCGTATTCCATGGTCATGGCCTCTGGGCTTTCAAGGTCGCCGTGGTATTCGGGATGCTCGATGATCCAGTCCAGCGCGATGGCCTCGAGCGGAGTCAGCACCTCGTTGGCGCGGTGCTTGCGCCAGGTGTCGATAAAGAATTCGCGGACTTGGTCGCGTGAGGGATTGAACATCGGTGGGGACGGAATGCGGTGTAGGACGCATTATTTTACCGCGCGCCCGATGGCGGCCGGTTGCCCCGGGGCCTTTGCGATATAGAATTGGTTGCTATCCGCCATCCGGTGTGCGGTTCGCGAGGGCGATTTTCCCTGCGGAATCGGACGCTTTCCGATGCGGCGCGTGCAGAAAAACCACCCGGAGCAAATGGAGCATTCATGTCCTACCAACATATCAAGGTTCCCGCTGGCGGCCAGAAAATCACGGTCAACGCTGATTTCTCGCTGAATGTGCCTGAACAACCCATCGTTCCCTTCATTGAAGGCGACGGCACGGGCGCTGACATCACCCCGGTGATGATCAAGGTTGTCGACGCCGCGGTGCAAAAAGCCTATGGCGGCAAGCGCAAGATCCACTGGATGGAAGTCTATGCCGGCGAGAAGGCCACCAAGGTCTACGGCCCGGACGTCTGGCTGCCCGACGAGACCCTGGAAGTCGTCAAGGACTACGTGGTGTCCATCAAGGGCCCGTTGACCACTCCGGTTGGCGGCGGCATCCGCTCGCTGAACGTGGCGCTGCGCCAGCAACTGGACCTGTATGTCTGCCTGCGTCCGGTGGCGTACTTCAAGGGCGTGCCCTCGCCGGTGCGTGAACCCGAAAAGACCAACATGGTGATCTTCCGCGAAAACTCGGAAGACATTTATGCGGGCATCGAATACATGGCCGAAAGCGAGCAGGCCAAGGAACTGATCCAGTTC